>JAESFU010000120.1_pt1 | contig 122958 bp, 96 predicted proteins | sample 9269461 | NCBI WGS metagenome assembly JAESFU01 (sample SAMN14502556, study PRJNA617107) | algae metagenome | isolation source: Stenomitos rutilans HA7619-LM2 and co-occurring heterotrophs from cave walls | place: USA: Waikapalae cave, Hawaii | collected 2009-07-28
AAGCTTGTTTTGCCTCCCGCAAGTCCAAGCACGACTACGATGACCACATTTGGTTTCATCGAGTTCGTTCCATTGTTTGTAAACCTGGTTCTACCCTCAATTAGAAAAGTTTTGTCAGGCAGTCAGGTTTCAACCTTGAAGGTGCTCACCGATCGTTGCAATGCCTGAGAAACGTTCACCGTTGCGTGCAGCGACTCTGTTACCTGCCGAGACGTATGGGCCGTCTGCTGCGATCGTTGGGCAAGCTGCTGCATGAGTTGGGCGACTGCCTGGGAAATCTGAGTTTGAGAAATAGTTGCCTCCGAAATGGATTGCACTAACTGATCAGTCTCCTGAGAAAGTTGGCGCAGTTGCCCAAGATTTTGCCTGGCATCTTCAACGAGTTGCGTGCCTTCTACCATTTGCACAGTGCTTTGCTCCATCGCCTCAAGCACCTGGCGCGTTTCGCGCTGGATGTCGTCCACAAGTTGCTCGATTTCTTGAGTTGCGGCGGATGATTGTGTTGCCAATTCTCCCACTTCTTCGGCAACCACAGCAAACCCTAACCCGCCTTCGCCCGCTCGTGCCGCTTCAATACTGGCGTTCAGTGCCAACATATTTGTTTTCAGCGCGATTTGATTGATCAGTGAGATTACTTTCGAGATAGACTGCGATGATTCGCCCAACCGCTTCATCTTGTGGGCGGTTTCAGACATGGTTTCGCGGAGGGTAAAGATGCTCTGAACCGTAACGTCGATCGCCGCTTGACTTGCCTCTGCGGTAACCGATGCCGTATTGGTAACGGTGGCTGCCTGGTGCGCGCTCTCTGCGACCGCCTGAATTGAAGTCGTCATTTGATCCACAGAGCTAAGCGTTTGGGTAATGTCTTCTGATTGCCGCAGCGCTTCAGCCACGAGTTGTTGAACGGTCGTTTCGTTTTCACCGAGCGCGGTGTTGACCTGAGTTGCCGATCGCTTCACCTGCACTACAATTTGGCGCAAGCTTTCCACAATGGCATTGAAGAAATCTGCTACCGTCCCAATCTCACCTGCGGTGACATCGGCTCGCACGGTCAAGTTGCCAGAGGCGGCACCTTCTACCTGAGAGAGCAAGCCCACCAATTGCTGCTGCAACGCTTCTCGCTGCTGGCGTTGCTCTTCGCCTAACTGTTCCGCTTGCTGGCTTGATCGTTCAAGCTGCTGCAACACTTCATTTCGATCGATCGCCAAACCGATTTGAGCCGCGACCTCTCGAAAGAACGTAATTTCTGGAGCCTGCCAGGCACGCGTGCGCGAACATTGATGAACGACCAGCAACCCATGCAAAGTGCCGCTTGCCAAAATGGGAGCCACCAGATTAGCTCTGACCTTAAAGGGTTCTAATTGTGCTAAATGGCATTCTGTAAGACCAGCTTTGTAGATGTCTTCCAACGCCTGCACGCGACCCTGCTTGTATTTTTCGACATAGTTTTCTGCAAAACAGGGGTCAGCAATGACGGTGCCCAACGCACTGGGATACTGATGTCCCACGGCCTCAGCCGCAATCATGCCCTGCCACTGGTTATCAAAGAGATAGACGATCGCGCGATCGGTTTTGAGCGTTTCTCGCACGCCGCGCACCGTCACGTTATAAATTTCTTGCAGGGTAAGCGCGCTCCGCATGCGAGAGCTAATGTGATAGAGCTGTTGTGCTCGTTCGGTTTCAGCGTCCTTCTGTTCCAGGAAGGTCACTCGATCGAGCGATAACCCCACCTGGATGGCGAGTTCTTTCAGGAAGTCAATCTCACTCGCGTCCCATACATGAGGAGCTTCGCAGTGATGTGCAATGAGTAAGCCATATAGCTGATCATCTTTCAGAATGGGTGTAACCAGGTTGGCTTTAATGCCCAGTTTTGCCATTAACTTCAAATGTTCTGGATGAAACCCAGCGTTAAAGACATCGTTAGTGGCGACAACTCGCCCTTGTCGATAGGCTTCAATCAGGTTTTCACTGATGCAGGCATCTTCAATGGTGTCTGCTAGCGCGATCGGTAAGCCAGGTGCTACCGCTTCAGTAGAGATATAGCCGCTCCAGTTAGCATAAAAGCGATAAATCACCACGCGATCGACATTCAAAGCCGCTTTAGCTCCCTGCACTGCCTGCTCAAAAACGGTTTCTAAGTCTTGCTCGGTGCGTGCACGCGAACTTGCAATTTGCCCGATGACGTGTGTTCGTTGCACCCGGCCATCGCGCTGAAGGGTTTGGTTAGCCAGCAGGGACTCAGCCTTAACAGCACTATCGGCTAACTGGTTAAACACCTGAGCAATTTTGCCGATTTCATCCATTGTGGCGCTATCAGCACGAATCTCACGAGCGCCCAGCGCAAACATCTGGGTATCTTGCTGTAGCTGCTTGATGGGCTTTGCGATCGCCCGATACAACAGAAGCATCACGCCTGCCTGCGTTGCTACAAGGAAGGCGATCGTCAAAAGCTGTTGCTGCAAAGCCAGTTGCTTTAAGGTGCCTCGTTGTTGTTCAGTCAGCGATGGCTTCAGACCAGACTGATTAACCTGTATCTGGTTAACCGATGCTGTAAACCAGACGGTGGCACCTGCAACGGCCGTCACCGACAACACTCCAGATGTAATCCAGCCAAGAAGATATTTGCGCCGTAGTGATTGGTCGCTAAACCAGCGTGGCACCAATGATTGCTGCCGAGGCGCTGGCCCACTTGCGGTCAAACTTAACCCAGACCGCGATCGCTCAGACACCTCAGCTTGATCATGCTCATCGTTTGCAAGCAGTGGTTGAACTTGATTTGCCAATTGATTCGTCATAAAAGCGAGACCTTAAATCATTAGATGGTTGAGCGACGTGCGTTCCAACACGTTTGCAGAGAAAAGCCATGCCAAGCCTGGTGAATACCCATGATTTCCCCAATCCTTAGCAGCAAAAATTAAGCGTGAAGTGCGTTTGCGTAGCACTTCAGCAGATGCCAACCTGCTGATCAAATCTGGTCAGCAGCTCTGTAGGGTCAAACCTGATTGCCAGACTTCTTGGCAAATTACTTTAGTCACTACAGCTAAGCACCCGCTTACACACAGCGCGAGCAGCCGCAGAACCGCCACCAGTCAAAATTTCTAGGCCCACAGGGCCACCAACAGCCTTGGCCGCGATCGCCAACTCTGTAGTGACAGCCAAAATGCACTGGTTCACATCTTCCTCGAAGTCGGCCACAGCATGGGGATGATCATCTTTCCAGGCTTGTGCTAGAAAAAGCGCCAACGTCTCAAGGTGAGCACTGAAATCAAACGACGGTACCGCTTCATAGGGTAACGGCTCAGCTTTACCTGAGTTAAAGCCGCTAAGCGATCGTTTTTCAAAATTCGTGTTCAAATTAAAAAAGCTCATGCAACTAGCATCCGAAACAACATCACAGAACAGGCCCGAAACTTGATACGAAAGGTAGATAGCCCTGGTGATGCCGACTTAGTCGAGCCTAAAAATTTTAAATCCTTGGGACGGGATTAAACCTAACCAAGTAGGATGAAAGACGCGTATTACAGACCCATACTTTAGAATTTACAACGTCCCAGAAATAATCAGCAATTCTGTAAGACGATCTTTATAGGATCTTCATAGACATAACTCTATTGCTGCTAAAGATTCAGTTCAATCAAAGGGTACACCACGTTTAGAATTCAAGTAAAGCACTTGATTAGAATAGATGCTGATCACTCTAATCACTTCGACGTATTCTGAGGTTTAAATAAGCAGAAGTAGGAAAAAGTTACTCAAACAAAACGTCAACCTTGCCCTGAGTTAACAAAGCACTCCCGTACTGTCAGTGCTGAGTCTCTCTCAAATTCTAATCGTTTTATATTGCCATAGACTTCAGCTTTAAGCTCTGTCTCGCCGTCGATCGAGCTTTCAGGAAGCATAGGGCAGATGTTGCTAATGGAAACCCCTACCTCTTCATTATTTGCTGCATATGTACTAATATTTGACTGTAAAATACAGTTCATATTAATAATGAGATCTGAAAACCGAATCAGAGGCGTTAACATACTTTGACCGAGTTTCAGACAGCAGCTAATGAGTAATAGAGGAAGAAATATAGGAGTAAAAGTAGCCACATAAGGGTTGCTCAGTACACTACTAACTTGGCGAGTATGACTTGATGCTAGTAGAATGTCAACGTAATATGCGTATTACTTCGCTTATTTTTTAAGAAGAGTAAACTTTTCAAAGTTGTGGAATCTGAGAGGACGTCTGAGACATTGCGATCGCCTTTTGTAGAGGCGTGCGGCAAACAAGCTCCTCAACCCTCGAAATTTGCAGGCTGAGTTGTAGCTTGCTTTTGCGTAACAGTACAGCGTGAGACTCAATACCAGCCTGGTTTCTATTGGGTTTCGCTATCGCTTTCCTGGCACGCCAGAACGGCTTTACCCAACCGACGCAAGCATCGAGATTTCCAGAGCTTTGTCAGTAATCAGATAGCACCCCTGAAGTCAGTTATCAGCAAGACCCGATCTAAAGCCATTCACTATCAGCCGTCAGCTTTTAATGAAGCCGATCGCTGGTCACAAGATGACTTTCACAACTCAAAGAGGATGGCTATAGAAGATTGATCTGCTGTGAACGGCATCGCACTACGGGCGGTAGCAGATTGAGTATAGTCCTGCCTGAAGATTGGTTCCTCTGGCACAAAGCTGAAGTTTCTCCGGCATTATGCTGAGTCTTTGCAGACTGGCCGTAAGCCGGTTGGTTCAACCAATACCTGCTCAGGATAGTGTTTTAAGGACATGCCCTAAACGCTCTATCAGTTGATCAATCTGGCTGGTTTCAATAATTAGTGAGGGCGACAGCGCAATGACATCGCCAGCGGTACGCACCAAAAGTCCTTGTTCAAAACAGTTCACCAGGCATTCGTATCCACGAGCACCAGGCTGCCCAGAGGAGGCAAGTTCAATCCCGGCAACCAGGCCCAGGTTGCGAATGTCAATGACATGCGGCAAGCCGTTGAGAGAATGGACGGCATCTTCCCAGTAGCTTGCGAGGCTATGCGCTCGTTCAAACAATCCTTCTGCCTCATAGATATCTAGCGTAGCTTCGGCAGCAGCACAGGCGACGGGATGACCAGAGTAGGTGTAGCCGTGGAAGAGTTCGATCGCATTGTCGGGGCCATGCATGAAGGCGTCATAAATACCTTGCCGTGCAAACACTGCCCCCATTGGCACGGTGCCGTTCGTAATGCCTTTGGCTACCGTGACTAAATCAGGCATCACGCCAAAGTAGTCCACTGCAAAACTTGAACCCAACCGCCCGAAGCCCGTAATGACTTCATCAAAAATCAGCAGAATGCCGTATTTATCGCAAATGGCGCGTAGTCGTTCTAGATAGCCTTTCGGCGGTATGAGGACTCCAGTTGAGCCTGCCATCGGTTCCACAATGACAGCAGCGATCGTCGAAGCATCGTGCAGCGTTACAATGCGCTCCAACTCGTCTGCCAGATGTGCGCCCCACTCCGGCTGTCCCTTTGAGAAGGCGTTGTGTTCGAGATTGTGAGTATGCGGCAGGTGATCGACCCCTGGAATCAAACTGCCGAAAAACTTGCGGTTGGGCGCAATGCCACCCACAGAGATGCCCCCAAACCCAACGCCGTGATAGCCGCGTTCACGCCCAATGAGCCGAGTACGTGCCCCTTCTCCCCGCACGCGATGGTATGCCAGGGCAATTTTGAGGGCTGTATCCACCGACTCAGAGCCAGAGTTGGTAAAGAAGATATGGTTGAGGTCGCCAGGGAGCATTTTGGCAAGGCGATCGGCCAGCGAAAATGGCCCTGGATGCCCCATTTGAAAAGTCGGCGCAAAGTCAAGCTCCATCACTTGCTTCTGCACAGCGGCGGCAATTTGCTCACGCCCGTGTCCTGCGTTGACGCACCACAGCCCAGCCGTACCGTCGAGGACCTCTCGACCATCCACCGTTTTGTAATAAACGCCTTTAGCAGAGGCCATCAATCGCGGTTTGGCTTTGAACTGACGGTTGGCCGTGAAGGGCATCCAGAAGGCATTGAGGTCGGTGGGGGAGGCGATGGGGAGTGGGGAGTGGGGAGTAGGGAGTAGGGTCATTGTGTGAACACCTTGCATTGGTCGGTTGTTTACGGGTAGAAAGCGCGATCGAGGCTAGTGGGTGAAGCGTATAACGGATGGGAAAGGAGGAGGACAGTCGTGGAACAGGGTGATTTCTTGGTAAGGCTTTTGCCAGGGATGGTGCAGCTTGCTGACGTGCATCGGTTGGCGGGTCAACAGCACGATAATCTTTGCGGGCCGTACTGGATTGCCCTGCTGTTGCGATCGCGTGGCTTTCATCAGCTTACTCCAGAAGCGGTCGCCCAATGTGCAGGCTCCGTTTTGCCAACGGGTGACCCAAAAACGTGGCTTCCCAGAACCGCCAGTTCACGACAAGATTACAGCGTGGCGCTTCCTGTAGCCGCTGGTTTGAGTGATGCGGGTACGTCTTGCACAGGGTTTAATGGCGGCAGTCTCAACGCTATTGGAGGGGCGTATACGTTGGTAGCTATTCAAGCTGAGTGGTCAGCCGCGCGAGTCGAAGTGGTGCTTGATCTCTGCCGCCATCCCACTTGGAAGGCCATCCCGCTTTGCAATCTCCGCACCGATCGCCGCTGGAGTGCAAGCCTGCCAGTTAGTGACGCGATCGCCTACCTTAACGGTGAACCCATCACCTCTCCAGCCGCCGATTGGAACGTGGGACATTTTCTGGCGCTAGCAGGCATAGTGGAAGGCTACGAGCGATCGCTCATTTTGACGTGCGACACCTATCCCAGTTTTGGCTGGCAAGGCTACCACCTCCAACCCGCAGACGCGATCGCCCAGTCACTTAACCGAGGCGATGGCAACAGCGGCGGCATTCTGCTGTTTATTGCTACTCAAGACAAAGAGCAAGTTGAGCAGTGCATTAAGGCAGAGGAGTTTGCGATCGAGGCTTGGGATAACGGCAGTCCCAGTAAATGAAGGCTGGGGGAGCAAGGGCAGCGGAGGAAGCAGGAGCGTTTTTAGTGATTGTTTTTTGGTTGTTAGAAGGAGTCAGGAGTCAGAAGTCAGGAGTCAGAAGTAACTCAAAACTCTCCCCACTCCCTATCCCCTAACCCCCATCCTCTAATAAATCTCCATATACTCCTGCTGTTCCCACTCTGTGATGTGGTCGTGGAAGCGGGCAAGCTCGAAGCGTTTGACGGTGGTGACGGCGGGTCGCACGGCCACTATCGCGGTCAACGACCCACTCGTCAAGCTGCGGGGAATCGAGGGGATGCTCACGCCACCCAGCAGTTAGACAATCGACCATAAAATCACTGGTCTCTGCTGACTGACCCAAGTCAAGCGAGAGTTGATCATTGTGCGTGTTGAGAAGGCCAAAAGGCACCCAGCCGGCTTGCCACTCAGGATCGTAGTCCTCTGCCTGTTTGGCCTCCAAGCTACGGGCGTTCCCGCTGCGCGCTAGCTTCCTCCTTTTGACCTTCGCTTTAGTAGCAATGGACAATCGCAACGCGTTCGGCTTGTCATCGGCTGCGCGATTTGCTCGGAAGACATGGGCGAAAAGGACAATCGGTTGGCGGCATCTTTTTTACGGGCTTGGTCTTGTGTATTTTTGAGGCGATACCCCATGCGATTGAGCCTTTCACCGATAGTTTGACGAGTCGGCCAAGCGCTCTCGTCGTAGCCCGTCGCACGCACGCCTCGCAGACGGCTCTGGCGCTAATCCAGGCATACAGAAAGGTCGATTGAAACTTTGGGTCTGCCTGGGCTTGAGCCTCCACCAAGGAACAAATATCCGCTTCTAAGTGAGGCAAAAGCTCTGCACTTTTGCGCCGTCCCCTGGCTCGATAGTTCTCCACACAGACAAGCCCACTGCGCCGTTCATGCAAGCCTCACTGGACGCTAGGACGACACCAGCCTAAAATTGTCTCTGCTTTGCGGGCTGAGCCATCGAAGGAATCTTCGGTGTCTTTTGCCATAAAGTCTCGCTTACGGTGACCAGTCAGCTTCTTCGCTGCATTTTTGAGGGTCAGCTTGATGGTGTTGTCTAGCATGATGCTCACGATTCCAGTGCTAGAGATTGAGGGCAGCCGCAGACCAAGCCGCACGTTCTATCCTCTAGAATGGCGGGGAGTCTATTTCCCCCCAAGTTCCTAAGCAAGGAAAGCTTTGATGATAGTTTTACTCCCAAGACTCCTCAAATAAACCTCACATCCGATGAAACTTGGCGATTACAGTTGCTGAAGTTGCTTTACGTTATCCAGCGCTTTTTGTTGCCAGGGCAGGTTCAACTGCTGCTTAAACAGCGTAGCGGCTTGCTGAAAGTCTGCGATCGCCCCTTCCTTATTGCCCGTAGCGGTGCGGAGTGAACCACGGCTGTAGCGAGCCGCCGCGTTATTAGGTTTTAGCAAAATGACCTGGCTATAATCGGCAAGTGCGGCCCGTACGTTGCCTGTTTTGGCATAGGCCGTGCCCCGGTTATAGTAGGCATCGGCATAATCAAGCTTCAACGCGATCGCTTGATTGAATGACGCGATCGCGCCGTCCAAATCGTTCGCTTTCGCTAGCTCCAAACCTCGTTTAACCCATTCATAAGCGGTCTTTGGCTGTAGCAGCGAGGCAGCACTAGGAGTGGACGGGATGTCACTGTTGTCGCTAGCACAAGCAGACAGCACGGGTACGCCGAGAATCATCAGGGCGATCGCGATACGAACCGTCATATTAAGGAAGCGATAAGCAGTAAAGCGGCTAGGAAACATTGCAAGTCCCATATGTGGGCCAAGGACAATCAAGCTCGATTGAGACATAAATCCGACTTTAGTTGGTTGATGGGTGGTGGGGTAAGGCTTAAACATACAGCTATGATGTGACTGCCGTCCGACTGCTCAGTTGCCTGCTGTTGTGATCACGCTTTAATTGATCGTGTCTCAAGCAACGCGCCGAGGACTGGCTACCATTCCATAATGTTAGATGAGCATTTGGCGGTAATGGGCTGCAACGAAGCCGGATCAACGCGTGGAGTAGGGAAGGTATGACATTATTATTAGCTGGCGATATTGGCGGCACAAAAACAGCCCTTCGCCTTGTAGACGCTGAAAGCAGTAAACCGAATCCAGAAACGAACTTCACAACGCTGCACGAAAATCGTTACGTGAGCGCCAATTTTATAGATTTGGTGCCGATGGTGCGACAGTTCTTGGCGGAGGCAGAGCAGGGGCTTGGTTATGCAGTTTCACCCGAAAAAGCATGCTTTGCGATCGCGGGGCCGATTGTCAACAATACATCAAAGCTCACCAACTTATCCTGGTCGCTCAGCGGCACTCGCTTGAGCCAGCAGCTAGACATTGCGCAGGTATCTCTAATTAACGACTTTGCAGCGGTTGGCTATGGTGTGCTTGGCTTGAAGCCAGTAGACCTGCTGACGCTCCAAGTTGGGAAACTTCAAACCGATGCGCCCATCGCTGTGATTGGTGCTGGAACAGGTCTCGGTCAGGGCTTTTTAATTCCTCAAGGTGGCGATCACAGGGTGTACCCCACAGAAGGTGGGCATTCTGATTTTGCACCCCGTACCGAAATTGAATTTCAACTGTCACGCTACTTGATCGATAAGCATAATATTCAGCGTATTTCAGCCGAGCGCGTCGTGTCTGGACAAGGAATCGTAGCCATCTATCAGTTTTTGCGCGATCGACAGTTGGCGGAAGAATCACCCGATATCAAACAAGTTGTGCGTACCTGGGAACGCGAAACGGGGCGTGAAAAGAGCGTTGATCCAGCCGCCGCCATCTCACAGGCCGCTTTAGAAAAGCGCGATCGCCTTGCGGAACAATCGATGCATCTGTTTGTGGATGCGTATGGTGCCGAAGCTGGTAACCTGGCACTCAAACTGCTTCCCTATGGCGGGTTGTACGTGGCTGGTGGCATTGCGCCCAAAATTCTGCCACTCATTCAAGACAGTAGCTTCCTTAGCTCTCTGATCGACAAAGGACGCATGCTGCCTCTGCTAGAAACCGTTCCTGTTCACGTGGTACTTAATCCCAAAGTCGGGTTAATTGGTGCAGCTTTGTACGCCTCAAAACTTTAAGAGGCAAAAGGTAGAAGGCAGAAGGCAGAAGGATGAGGAGTAAAGTAAGCTGAACAGGCTAGATGGGCTGAAAGCTGATGGCTGACCGCTAACCGCTGACCGCTGATCGCTTTTAGAGAGTGTCAGTTTAATTGAAAGCTTCTACTAGTCAACAAGATCCACCACAGGTTGCATTACGGTTGCCCATCCAATCTCTAAAGTTGAGATGACCGTTTCGCAACACTTGTGTGGATATCTACATTCTTGACCTACTGGTCATTGGCTTGCTGCTGCTGCTAGTTACGCTAGGGTCGGGATGGATTGCTCGCTTGCCCATTTCCTATGCGCTCATTTACCTGGTTGTTGGTATCACACTCAGTCCTTATGGCTTTAACTTAATTCAACTCCGTCCCGATGCGAAATTTCTAGAGCGCATGACGGAGTTTGTCGTTTTAGTCTCGCTTTTTGGCTGCGGCTTGAAGATGAACCGCCCCCTTAAAGCGTGGGCGTGGAACTCGACCATTCGACTCATTGGCTTTCTGATGCCCCTTTCTATTTTTGCGGTGGCGGCGATCGCACACTGGCTGTTGCAGCTCAACTGGGGGGCTGCCGTTCTACTGGGCGCAATTCTGGCACCAACCGATCCGGTATTGGCATCAGAGGTGCAGCTAGAAGGTCTCTGCGATCGAGATGAATTGCGGTTTGGTCTCACGTCTGAGGGTGGCTTAAACGACGCTCTTGCATTTCCATTCGTCTACTTTGGGTTGCGGTGGCTTGAGGACGATCAGTGGCAAAACTGGTTTGCACAATGGGCCGCTGTCAATGTCCTTTGGGCGATCGTGGCTGGTATTGGGATGGGTATTGGAGTGGCACGCTGCATTGGATGGATCGATCGCTCCCTGCAACGCTACCGACCAGCGGATGAGTTAATCGAAGACTTTGTTGCGCTTGCCACGATTCTGGTGACTTACTCGCTGACAGAGTTAATTCATGGCTATGGCTTTGCAGCCGTCTTCGTTGCTGGGATGGTGATGCAGCGACGGGTTGCTAGCCCAGATAAGTCCAACTCTCAGTTGCGCTTTATTTCGCGTCTCGAAAAGTTAACCGAGGTGGGCGCGATTCTCATTCTAGGTTCGATGCTACGGCTGGAGCCGATCGTTCAGTTTGCCGCTCCGGCTCTCTTGATTGCAGGGCTACTGCTTTTTGTGATTCGTCCCTTAGGCACCTGGATCAGCACGATCGGCGCACCCATTCACCCTGCAACGCGCTGGCTCTTTGGCTGGTTTGGCATCCGTGGAGTGGGTTCTCTTTACTATTTAACCTACGCGTTTGGGCACGGACTACGAGGGCAAACAGGAGAACTCATTGCCTGGATCACCTTTATAACCGTTGTGCTTTCGGTGGTGCTGCATGGCATCAGTTCCACCCCTCTCATGACATGGTATGAGCGACGGATTGAGCATAAAGCTCCTCAAAAAGAGTCTTTTGAGTCGTAATCCGTGCAACCTGTAGCGTTTTTTCAAATCTACCAAATGGTAGAGCAGTTCTTAACACAACATCGTTACAGTAAATTTTGTTCATGTTTGTTAACACTGTTAAGGAGTGCTAAACATGCGAAACGTTCATCGCCCGACCCTGTTCCAATCCTTTTCCATACTCGTAAGTGTTGCTGGGCTAGGAGTGGTTAGCGTCCCCGCGATCGCTCAAATGTCACCCAGTCCAGAGCAGTCTCCCGCAGGCAGCGTGCAAACGTCGCCCACTCAGGCTCCTGTCGAAGTTCAGCCTGGTAGCACCATTCAAGCTCCCGCAGGCACAACCCAACCTATTGATCCCACTCAACCGCCTGCTACCAGCACACCAGGTGCCTCAACTAGCAATCTGACTCTTTCTGAGCTGCTTCAAAAAGGAGCTAGCACAGGCTCGTTCAAAACTCTGGCTAAAGCCGTGCAGGCAGCCGGGTTAGAGCAAACCTTGAGCGAGAGCAATGGAGCTTTCACCGTGTTTGCTCCCACCGATGAAGCCTTCGCGGCCCTTCCAGCAGGCACACTTGAAAAACTGCTGAAGCCAGAAAACAAAGCGCTTTTGAGACAAGTTCTGGCTTACCATGTCGCCCCCACTGAGTTGCCTTCAAGCGACCTTAAGACGGGCTTGGTCAAAACGCTGGGTGGTGGTCTTGCGGTGAAGGTCAGCGCAGGCAAAGTCGTTGTGAACAATGCCACTGTGATTCAACCCGATATTGAGGCTTCTAACGGCGTTGTGCATGCGATCGATCGCGTTCTGATTTCGCCCACTGTTAAGCAGCGCTTGATTTCGCTGAAGTAGTGGCTGATGCACTAAGCGATCGGATATTTGAACACGTGTGAAGCTAGGGCAGGAATGGCGATCGCTGTTCCTGCTCTTTTTTAACCGGGTGCGTTGATGGGCGATGAGAACCCCCTCATCTTATTTGTGCGATCTCACAGCCGTTTTCGTTTGGATGCACCACACCCGGTACCGTTCGGCTGAGCACTCACGTCGAAGCCCTAGACCCTGCATCCATTCTCAATCAGACTGCGGCTTAGTCGATCGAGAACCGCTGTCTTTGTGCGATCGCGGCTAAAACTTCCGTGTCCAATCCTGCCAACGTTCTACCACAACCTTCGTTTGCGTAAAAAACTCAACCGCCTGATGCCCTTGCCCGTGTAAATCGCCAAAGAAGCTGTCTTTCCAACCGCTGAAGGGGAAAAAGGCCATCGGAGCCGCCACACCAATATTGATACCAATATTCCCAGCATCCACCTCGTAGCGAAACTTACGCGCTGCCCCACCATTAGTAGTAAACAAGCAGGCCATGTTGCCATATTGCCCCTGGTTGATCAGCGCGATCGCCTCATCCAATGTATCAACATGCATCAAACTCAGCACAGGGCCAAAAATTTCAGTGCGGGCAACGTCGCCCAGTGGATTGACATCTTGTAAAACAGTGGGTCGTACAAAGTAGCCAGCTTCATAACCAGCAATTTTGGGCTGACGACCATCCACCAGAATCGATGCCCCTTCATCAATCCCTTTTTGAATCAAGCCTTCAATGCGGGTCTGGCTTTGAGGGGTGATCACTGGCCCCATTTGCACACCGTCGTCCAGACCATAGCCTACGGTACGCGTTTGAGCCACATCGGCGATCGCATCGGTAAAGGGTTGACGGGCATCGCCAATGGTGAGCGCGATCGAAGCGGCTAGACAACGCTGCCCCGCACACCCAAACGCACTATCCGCCATAATGCGAGTTGTCATCGTCATATCAGCATCCGGCAGAATCACAACCGGATTTTTTGCTCCGCCTTGGCATTGGGCACGCTTACCGTTTGCCGCCGCACGACTGTAAACATATTTAGCAACAGGCGTAGAGCCGACGAAACTGATGGCCCGAATCAATGGATGATCGAGAATGGCATCCACGATCGCTTTATCACCATTCACCAGATTCACCACTCCTCTAGGCAGCCCTGTTTGTTCCAGCAGATGCATCACCGCTTGCAGGGTGAGGGGCACACGCTCAGACGGTTTGAGAATGGTGGTATTGCCACAGGCGATCGCGTAGGGCATAAACCAAAACGGAATCATCCCCGGAAAGTTGAACGGCGCAATCACCGCTGTGACGCCAAGCGGCTGACGAATCATGCTTTCGTCAATGCCCTTTGCGATATCTTCAGAGTTGTAGCCCTGCATGAGGACGGGAATGCCACAGGCAACCTCGACGTTTTCGATCGCCCGTCGCAATTCACCCTTCGACTCGGCGAACGTCTTGCCGCATTCCTGCGTAATCGTCTGTGCCAGGGCATCAAGATGATCTTCTAATAAACCCTTGAGCTTGAAAAGATATTGGATGCGCTCTGTTGCGGGTGTGCGTCGCCAGGAAACAAATGCTGCTGCTGCCGCCTGTACCGCTTCGTCCACTTCATTGGCTGGCGATAAGGGCACCGTTGCCAATGTCTCGGTCGTCGCTGGATTCAGCACGTCTAGATACGTCGTAGCCGTTGACGTAGACCATGCACCGTTGATGTAGTTCTTAAGAGCGGTAGATACACCCATACGTTGTTCTTGAGTTTGCAGAAGAATGACAACCACCACGACCTGTCGATCGCGCGGCGTGATCCAACAGCGTTTCTAGCCTGCGCCGTTGGGCAGATGCTTCAGTCTAACGTCACTCTCTGCGATCGGTGGTAGTATTGCGGCTTCTACGGATACAAGCGATGCTTAAATCTACTGACAAAACGCCAACTCCACCTTCTTATCAAGCAGCATTCATGCCATTCGTCTCAAAAAGACCGTGCATCATTAATTACCCAAATTTTCAAAGGAGCCAGTACATGATGGGCCAGCTTCTGGCGCAAACGTAACGCCAGAGGCATCACCCGCTTGGGGTTTCTGAGATTGACAGAGTACCGCCAGCGTCGTCAATTCACCACCCACTACACCAGTCGTACTGCCCACACTCACCCCACCTACATGCGCCCGCAGCGAAAGCGTGTTCTGGGGATAAGAAACATTGGTCGCAGCCGTGCTGGTGTTGTCTTGAATGGCGTAGGTATAGTTTGTCGTTTGAGTTTTGATGCCCAAACCCAATAGCGAGAAATCGTTTGTGAATGTATTTTGCTCAAGAAAGTACGCCTGATGAGCGCGGTTCAGCGAACCAATGTACTGCTTTGATTCGGTTTCTTTCGCTTTGTTAGCCTGATTCAAGAACGAGGGGAGTGCGATCGCCGATAGAACGCCAACAATCACAATTACAACCAGCAGTTCAATTAAGGTAAAACCTTCAGGTGGATTAGGGGTGGATTTACGGAGAGACGGTTTCATGGATTGCTCTTGTAGTCAATAGAGAGTGAAGTACTTAGGAGATGCAACCCGTACCAATGCAGGCTTTGAATGGGATCTCAAATCAACATTGCTAAAGTCATTGAAGCGTGTCTTTCTTAACGGATTATCAGCAATTCTACTGAGGGCAACAAGCCAGAAGTCCTCAAGTTTATAGACTCTTGACAAGCTAATACTTAGGGTTCATCGGTGCTACATAGCTCGGCATAGGTGTTTCAAGGCTTACATGCTTACAGCCCTTACGCCCAAGGGGTTTGAATGACCAAAGCCGTAGTACCAGCAGGACTGTTTTCAGTCCAGATTTAGAGTCAAAGCAAGCAAACGATTGACCAATGCTTAGAAAGATCGGCAGTTTGGCTGAGAATGCTGACAAGTAGCCAGGGAATCTTAAATGCAGAACTCTGGGTGTAACGATGTTTTCTTTGCTACTGCTAACGTTGATGACTGGCTTTACGATCTATCGCGTGTTGCTGCTTTCACACAAGCGTGTATGAACTAAACAAACCATTTGTGTGTTGAAACAGAAATGATGCAATATGCTTAAGCGCTACTCAATCCTCAGCACTCTTTCAACCGACATTACAAAACTTCTGATGTGCTAAATTTACAGACCAGTTGCGTCCGGAGGAGGCAATTCGCCGAGAATCGTGAAGCGGACGTGATTAATCGCCAACTCGCCGATCGACACATCTACTCCATCATTCTGGGTCGTCATGGTTTCAAATGGAATGCCCTTGCCAATTTCGGCGTGATACCAGGGCAACCCCATAAAAAATCGGGTTGGATATGGCCCCCGCTCAACCACATCATCAGGGTTTGATTCCATCGGCAGCCAGCCATAGCCAGGAACGTAAAACTCAATCCAAACGTGGTTATAGTCCGGCTCTAGCGGAACGTTATGCTGTTCGGCTTTGGCAGGGCACTTGTAACGACCAACAGTACGACAGGCGATGCCATTTAACCGTGCTAGCGCTAGCAACACACCCACATATTCGCCACAGGAACCAACGCCTCTCTCCCACACGACATCAGGCGTATCAATATGAGGCGTGAGGCTGTAGGAAAGGCGATCGTACACGTAATTGCGAATCTTTAAGATCTTTCGCAACAGATTAGTTTCGGTGCCGATCGCGGCCTTAGCGGCTTGCTGAATTACGGGTATATCCATTGCCAGCTCGTCATCATCCACAAGATAACGGTCATGAAAATCGGCGGGCATGGCAGGTAATGTCTCCACATCATCTGGCGTCAAGGCATACTTAATGCCACGCACCTCCAGCAGTGCTTTCCAGCCAAAGACCTGCCGTTCTTGCGCTTTGAGCTTATTGAAGTGGAAGACAGCAACCCGCTGCCCATCTTGTAGTTCTTCGGTAAAGGGAAGGCCGATCGCATCAACGCGCAGAATTTTTTGGCGATGCGTTTCAGTCGGTAAGGCAATCCGCCATTCCAGGTTGTGGATCTCGACTTCTTCTAACGGTAGTAGCTCCTCTGCATAAGACATCTCAATCAAATAGCCGTTAGACAAGGTGTAGCGGTCTTTGGCATTGTGCTGAATGTAGAGCGGGTGGATGAAGGTACGATCGCGGAACGTGAGTTCTAGCGGCTCTTCTAGATTGTTTGGGTTATCTCGAATATAGGGTTCTTCACCTGCGTAGGAGACATAAAGAATATCCCGTCCCTCGTCTGGAGAGGGGTAAAACGTCAGCCCAGTCGGAAATTCAAAAGGCGTTAACACGCAAAACTGCTGTTCACCCGTCGCTCGATCGAGGCAGTACACGGTTTGCTCTAGGCGATCGCACACCCAAAGCTCTTCACCGCGAACTGCCAGGTTAGCAACACCCACACCGGGCATAGGCAAGCGAGTAATTAACCGTCGTGACTGACGCTCAAAAATCGAGATATACCCTTCTTTTTGACTGGCAATATAGACCGTTGATTCCCAGACAGCAATGCCATCAACCTCGTAAGGCATGGTGACAAAAAGCTGCGGCAAAAAGTCATCAACGCTGCAAACGTAAACATTTTCTTCGCGCGCAAACCAAAGACTCGACTGCCAGACCGCTAACCCAGTCGCACCAATAAAATCCTCTACCTGACAGGAATTAACGATCGTTGCATTGTCAGTAGCAGGGTCAATCCTTAGCACATAGCCCCGTATCGAATCGAGTGCCACAAGAGACTCGCCTAAAACCGCAAGTCCTTGAATGGCGTAAGCTCCCAAGGGCCGAACGGTACGCGACCAAACGTCCTGTGCAGAAGGGGGCGTGGGAATGGAGGCGGAAGACTTAACTACAGACTGTGCGTGGCTCGTTTGCATATTTGCGGCTTTTCTGTACCGTACCGTTTTGGAATGACTAAAGTGTCGTCGCCTGCTTTCACTTAATTAATCAGCGAAGGAAACGTGGCAATCCAGCTTTTCGACCAGTACTCAGTGTCTTCATCATAAACACAATCCCTTGAGCAGATCTGTATCCAGACAGCTTTCCATAAAATCAATTTGTGGATACGTACAGCGATCTCTGGTCGGGTATCTACGGTCGATCGCTATGCACGCCTTGCGTAGGCTGGAACAGCACCACTCCTGTCGTCTTTGAGCAAGCCATTAGATCAACAAAGTGAATCAGTAGCCGGAGGAAGATAAGAGTCGCGGTCGAACGACAAATTTAAAGGGCAGAAACAAGCCCCATTCGTCTTGCTTCTGCCTTGTGCCCCTAGGATTATTCTGGACAAACCAGGCAACTCAGCGGCTAGCCACCGTAACCAGCTTGACGGACAACGTCAGAAATTTCTTCTGCATCTTTGACGTGATGGAGCGCTTTCTGGCTGCCATCTGGTTCGTCAACGACAAAGTAAGTGGGTACAACAATGTGGTCACCTGTGATGTCAGGCGCGTCAACGGCCACTTGTTGAGCCTTCTCTTCCAAGGATTTGGATTCATCAATACGATCGCCCGGATTGACCGTCATGTCAGGGTTGCGATCAAGCGCTTTTCTCTGCTCTTGTTTCTGAGCGGGATCAACTTCCTCAGGGGTCATTGGTTGGTTGATGTCCGCTGCGTTATCGTTCGGCATAGAGTCTTTGTTCATCACACAGTCCTCTTCTTATCTCTCATTCCACATTAGAAGGAGAGTTCGAAATGCTCATCTTTCTAACGGAGCGATGTTCGGTATCTCGCAAGATGGATAGCTAGTTTGCAGCACTTGCGTTTGCGATCGTGGCTTAGCCAAAGGTCTTCTCATACACACCCTCAAAAGTGTCCTGACAAGGCTTGACAGCATTACTGGTAAACTAATCGCGAATGCACGGTAGAGGAAAACCCAGCTAAAAGGCTATCGTTAGAATCAAGTTTGATGGCTATGGGGCATTGGTAAACAAGGTAGTAGCGGTATGGATTTGTTGGAGTATCAGGCAAAGGAATTATTTCGCGAAATGGGCATTCCAGTGCTGCCCTCTCAGCGCATCGATCGCCCTAAAGACTTAAAGGGCCTGACGATCCCTTACCCGGTCGTGCTGAAGTCGCAGGTATATATTGGGGGACGCGGGCGAGTGGGTGGCGTGCGGTTTGTCGAAAACACGATCGATGCGGTAGCCGCCGCGCAAACGATTTTCAACTTGCCAATTATGGGTGAGTATCCAACAGCGCTGTTGGCAGAAGCCAAGTACGATTCCGAACGCGAATTTTATCTAGCAGTTGTTCTCAATCGATCGATTTGTCGCCCTGTGCTGCTGGGGTCGCAGCAGGGTGGTATTGATGTCCAAGCCGCGCTGGAACGGATGCAGCATGTGGTGGTCGATCAAGAGTTTTCGCCCTTCTATGCCCGCCGTTTAGCGCTCAAAATGGGGCTTCAGGGAGAGTTGATCGAATCTGTTAGCGCCATGCTAGAGAAGATGTATCGACTTTTTGTCCAACACGACTTAGATCTGGTAGAGATTAATCCTCTAGGCGTTACGACCAGCGGCGAAGTCATGGCACTAGACGGCAAAATTACCGTAAATGATGATGCCCTTGCACGACATCCTGCGTTAGCCACTCTCATTGCCAGAACAGACAGTTACGCTGGGCCTCCGAGCACAGAGCCTGTGACAATGGAACTGGACGGTCAGATTGGCATTTTGTGCAACGGTGCAGGATTGACGATGGCAACGATGGATGCAGTCTCTCAAGCGGGAGGCAAACCAGCCGCCTTCTTGACGATCGGAGGTGAGACTCAGTGGGATGCAACTCCAGAAAGATTACGTGAACAACTGGAGCGCGGGTTAGAACAGATGGCGCAAACAAAATACGTGCGCGTGCTGCTCATCAACTTAGTGAGCGGCCTGATCCCCTGTGATGATATCGCAGGCGTTATTGCCACATATCTACTCAGCCGAGTACGCAAACCACGCAGCATCAGCGAAATCAGCCCTGAAGCCTTGATTTCTCATGCGACTCGGTTCCCTCAGTTAGTTGTGCGGTTAGTTGGACGCGATCGGGACTCAGCGCGATCGTGCTTAGAAACGGTTCAAATTTCGTTGATTGACAGTCTGAATGATGCCGTGACCCAAGCTGTGACGCTAGCCAAAACACCCGCACGCAATTCGTAGTAAACACTCTGGCATCAGTTCAAATACACTTCGCCATCTGACTCAATGCTAAGTGCTGTCTTATCAATGGCAAAATCAGTAGTTTCAGTCAGCGTGAGTTCAATCGTGTTGGGAGCCGTTGTAGGCACCTGCGGACTCACGAGCAAAAACCCTCGATCGCGCCGATAGAACGTGACATTAACAGGTGTTTTTAGGGCTTGGAGTGTTGCGGTCGATCGTCCGGTCAGCGTTCGCACCTGAGTATCACCGATCACTTGATAGGCGATGTCAGCTCCAGTCTTATTGATTAACTTAACGCTAACTAAACCGTTTGCAGGTCTAAGCGTTGCAATCGGAGGCTGTTGTTGACTTGGTAAAGGTGGATTGATTACGGGAGGTGAAGGGCGCGTTTGTGCACTTGCCTTACCGCTGGATGAAAAAGCGATGATTGGGAAAGCAATCACAACCGAAAACAATAAGCCAGCATAAAAAATATCACCCAAAGCAGACTTATTCACTTGTAGCGCTTTTGTCATAATCACTTTATACTTTATAAATTTTCCTAAACTGGTGAAAGATGGAAAATTGGAAAGCATCTAGGAGACAGAACTCAGGAGTTGGAAGTGGTTAACTGACTAACTTCTGACTCCTCAATGCTTAAATTGAAGTTGTACCGTAGTTGAGCGAGGCTTTCTATAGACGGACGTAGTCAACTAACGACTTGCATTTGCTAGAAAGCTTTCTTTATTCGTTTCTAGCACTGTTAAGCATCTGCAAGAGACGAACATAAAGTCTATCCCCGCAACTCACCTTAACAATAGCAACAAAACGTCTACTTAAGCTTCATGCCATAGTTCACTGACTCGTCCCTCTGGCATCCATTGAGCAATTTCTTCAATGCGTTCTTCAGAGAGTTCATCTTTTGTCGCAGCGAAAATAGCTTTGACGACAGCTTCTCGATCTCGTTCTGGAGGCATTCCAGACTCATTAGCAACTCGGAAGAGAAAGCGATCAGAATCAATTTTGAAGATACCAGGACCTTGCCACGGTGGACGTACCCGACTTAGGAAGCCAACCAGCGGATTGGTATCGCGCCAGAGATCAGTAACTTCCATTTGTAGCGCTTTCTCATCCGTTGGCAGCGCGTCTTCGTGAAGTTCGTCAGCGACGCGATCGGCCGCTTCGGTTGTCATCAAGTCGCGCATAATGCGAAAAACAACTTCTGTGACGTCTCTAGCGTCATAAGGCTCAGGTAAATCACCATTTCTCATCACCTTTTCAAGGAATGGCATGTCCTTCTCTTGGATTTGAGTCTGCATGAAAGGCTCCAACTTTATGAAATGTCGTTTTTACAATTGTCTCTGTGCGATCGCGGCTGCAAGTCTAACTGGCAAGACTTAGCCAAAAGCCGCAGTGGATCGTCATGACCGGGTTTTTCCACTGATCACATTAACTTCTGTAATCAAAATTTATTGGAATGGACATTTCTACGTCTCCGTCGCAGGAAGCAGCTTTTTGAGCGGTCACGCTATTCTTTAGAGGGATTCGATCGTTAAGACGACATTACGCTAGCCTCTAAGCGATCAAATCGCAGTCTAAAATAGAGGGATTCGCTTCTACAACCCATTTTTATTGGTTAAAAGAAGATACGTCTTCTTTCCAAGGCACCTCCATCGATTGCTCTCGTTGGTGCACCTGCCGCACCTTTGCCCTCAAAGTTTGAGCTACCGCTATTAAATTTGCGCGTTTCAGGGAAATCTGGGAGCGCTTAGAAACCAGTTGTCACTGAATTTTGACTCAATGAAACTGTCGCTTTATTGCCCTAGCTGCTCCCGACCGATCGCTGACCTCAACAACACAGTGCCGCAGGTAACCTGCGCGGCCTGCCGACATCATTATGGTGTGGTACATGGCAAGCTGTCTAAGCATTCCTCCATCAGCGAACCCTTGCTGTTTCTTAGCGATAAGCTACCTAGTTTCCATAAACGACACTACACGCTGCAAATTACAACGCCCGATCGCAATTTGAAGCAACTTCAGTTTTCTATCCCTGGCAAGGCAGACCCGCTCTCGGTTCACTATGGCGACGTGGTGTCTGTGCTCTACACGATGCAGGGCTACCTGATGAAAAAGCTCGTTGCTGTCACCAACCACACCACTGGCAAACGCTACGTCCTGCCGAAACCCGTACCCAGTAACACCCAACGGTTCCTGTCCTTGACCACGATCGTTCTTGGGCTTTTGGTGGGTTCTTTTATGCTAAGCGGGGTCAATGTCTTTCTCGTGTCGATCGTGACGGCTCTGGGAGTGCTGGCCTATCTTAAAGTAACCAATAGCGCACAATTAACTAGTCCACCGCTGGATGCGCAAGGGCATGAAGGTCGGCGACTAACGGGCGATCAACGCCTTCTAACGCAGAAAGTAAAGATTGAGCATCGCATTGATGAGATCAATCATGAGTGCAAATCGAATCAAGGTCTTATCGATCGGCTAGAAGACTTGAAGCGCAAAATGGTCGATGTCGATCAGCAACTCTATGCCCCCCGCATTTTTAGAACCACTGGCGCAGTGACAATCTTGAAGCAGCAAATTACCAACAGTCAACGACTAGTGCGGGAATATCGACGGGCATTGCAAATGATTGAAATCGAGATAGAAACATCCTGGATTGCCGATCAATTACCAGATGCAAGCAATTTTACCCGCGCCATTTTGCAAAAGCTGGAAGAACTGAAGGCGATCGAAGAGCAAAATCAATTCCTCAAGCTTCAACTTGCCGCCTATGAAGAAGTGCAGCATCATGTGATTCCAGGCTATGAACGCTAAGGAGCGATAACAGTAGCCGTTAAGATGGCTGCAATCGCGTCAGGTTAGTTGGCATAGGGTCGGCCTCGATCGAGGTGAGCTACAATCAGGAGTGGTCAGCGCACTCAAGTAAAGTGCATTGGCGAGGGTCTTCATGGAACTTGGAGCGCAACTTAGCTGGCAGAGAGTCAAACACATCGTCAGCAGCTACCAACTAGATGGTCACGATACAGAGGTATTTGAGCACGATTTACAGTTGCTTTTTGCTCATTACCCGTCCCCTCTCATTGAGCTTGCCCTCGTTGAAACACTGGTTGATGGCTGGCTTCAGGTGCCGCTCCTACGAGGCTGTGAGTTTCTAGCCAAAGTGTATGAGCTACTCAAGCAATGGGAAGAACAGGCACTTACAGGAAGCGACTCTGTGACGCGACAACGCGCTAGCACCATTGCACCAGACCAGTTTCAGCAAATTACAGGACTTGATCCGACTCCTATTTTTGGGTCTGATCGATCGTCGTCTCAACCATCGCTGCCGTCTTCTGGTAGTAGTGGCTGAGGCGAAACGGTTGCTTGACAGCAGAAGTTCCGACCGCTGCAGCTTGCAGTCATGTGACACGCATCACGCTAAGCCCCTTCAGTGGTCACTAGCCAGTGCAGTAGGAATCACAGGTTGCACGTCTGTCTGTCACTGGAACTTTAGGCCGCAGGCTCGATACTAAAACCATCGAGTTCTAATTGTCGTCATGGTTGCTATCAGTCCACTGCCTTGCGCCATCTCTGAACTGTTTGCCCAAGTTAGCGTTTCTGGCCAAATTACATTGGCCGATCGCTATGGCATTTTGGCAGTGCTGTTGCATGAACCCACCAATGAGGAGGAGTTGCATTGCATCGATCGTCTTCTACACTCCTTGCGGAAAGGACGCGTACAGATCGTTAATGAGCTTTCTACGATCCTGTAATACCAATTCTTTAGAGGATGTTTGGAAAGTGGCAAAGGGCACCTGTAGAGAGGAAAGCCTCCTAGGGGCTTAGGCTGAATCATAACAACAACAGCCCTCCAGGAAGCAATGATACCAATTTGAATTGAAAATGCGACACATCCTATAGGGGCAAGGCAATGCCTTGCCCCTACCCACCGATTGATCTGTAGCCGTCATTCTTTAAATCGGTATGACTCTAGCCTACACAAGCGAACTCACGCTTGAACAATTTGAGTTACTCCCAGCCCTGTTGCCCCCTGCTGCCCCGACTGGCAGACCTCGCACGATCAATCTGCTGTCGGAGTCCTCAGAGCGTTCATCTATATTGCGATGATTCGGCTGATGCTACGCAGGTTGGCTTGAACCTTTTTAGACCTTCTCCGTATTTCCAAACATCCTCTAATATTGGCAGTGATCTAGCCGAGTCACAGGGTCTTTCATACCTTGACTTTAGCGATTTTTCATTCGCTTGGAGTGTCCCTCTCTCTGCGCTCTGCGTAAGTCCTATAGTTATTAAAAGCTGTCAGAAGGTAGAAGGCTAACTGCTGACCGTTGACCATTGACCTCTTAATCAGTACGATTCTCTGTACGAATGAGCCATGCATCCCTACAGAGAATCGCTCTTTCTGAAGATTTCTTTATATCCATCAAGGTGATGAGATACCACGATCGTGAAAATAAACCCTGTGGAAGATGTCTTGGTTTACTCACGCCTATATGCTTAACGGTAGGATTTAGAATTCGTATGGAGTGTAATCGATGAGTATATTAATGGTTGCGGATGCTGCTAGCACTGGCATGCAGTTTCCAGTTTCTTTTACAGTTGTTTATGTGGTTGGGTTTATTGCGGCTGTCTCGATCGGCTCGATCGCTTGGTACAACTCGAAGCGTCCCCCCGGTTGGGAAGGCAAAGAGCGCCCCGATGCTGTACCTGAAGTAAAGAAAGAAGAAACCCCTGGCTTATAGTGAAAAAGCTGAGCCGTCAGTGTCTACAGCTGTATTAGTCATCGGCTATCAGCTCAAACTGCAAGCTGATGACTAACTCTGTGTTGTCTAAAACGCACTTTGAAGCACTATAAATCTGCGTGGGTACAGGGCTTCAAACTTGGGTCTATGAATTTAGGGTCGAGATCCAGCGTTGGTACATGCTCCGGATGGCATTTAGTACGGGACTGTGGCCTGTATCAGAGGAGGGGCTAGCAGGATTCAACTGTTGCAAATCAGTAAGCATCTTTGCTTCAGCACTGTCAACAACGCCGTCGCTGTAGATGAGTCCGCTGATGGCTTCAATCAGTTGCTGGCATCCTTCTGAGGTGGGGTGATCGCCCAGGTAATCGTTGACCCACGCATAGCATTCTTCTGGTTTGACGGCGCGAAATTCGTGTATCAATGGCTGGATTTCCGGTTCGTTTTCCAGTCCTTTTTCTTGCACAATACGGTTTAGGTAGGTGCGCTCTTCTGGCTGAATTTGTCCATCAAGCCAGGCAACCCCAATCAGAATTTTAAGCAGGGTTTTGGTGTCAGAGTTTGATGCCATTGGTTTCTAAAAAAGTTAGGTGGTAAGGTTTGGTCGAAGAATACTAGCTATTTTCCCTACACCCTACACCCTACCCCCTACCCCCACCTATGACCCCTTAACGCTTCTTCAAGCGAGCCATAAAAAAGCCATCCATATCATGCTGCTGTGACCACACCTTGACCCATCCCTCAGTTGTGACGAAAGCGGCAGGGGGAGATGTGGTAGCTGGTGGGTCGATCGCCCACTCAAGATGACGCTCCAGAAAACCCTGCACGATCGCCTCATTTTCTAGCGGATGCAGCGTGCAGGTGGCGTAAACCAGAATGCCGGATGGTTTTACCCATGAGGCTGCTTGCTCTAGCAACTCGGTTTGCAGTTGGGTCAGTTGCTGTACCGTTTCGGGCGTTTGTCGCCAGCGAGCATCGGCATGGCGGTGGAGGGTGCCCAACCCAGAACAGGGCGCATCCACCAACACTCGATCGCACTGTCCGACAAATTGCGGTAGTTGGCGACTATCGCCTTCGCAAAGCTGGATTGATCGCACGCCCAGTCGATCAGCATTTTGCTTGAGTTTTCTGAGCCGCGATGCCGCGCGATCGCACGCCCAAACCGTACCTCGATCGTGCATCAACTCCGCCAGGTGCATGGTTTTGCCGCCCGGAGCAGCACAGGCATCAACCACAACATCTCCTGGCTGCGGATCTACGAGATAGCCCACCAGTTGCGCGCTACTGTCCTGTACAATCCACCAGCCTTCAGCAAACCCTGGTAACTGCTGCATCGCCCCGGATGCACTTGGAAGGCGCAACGCCTGTGGCAACTGAGGCACCCGACTGACTGCAATTCCTGCTGACTGCATTGCCGCTTCAAGCGTTTCTAGAGAGGCTCGTAGCGTATTTACCCGGAGATCAATGTGGGGCGGTTGATTCAGCCATTGACACAGTTGCTCTGTTGCCTCAATTCCTAACTGCTCTAGCCACACCTCCACAATCCAGTTGGGGTAGCTGTGCAAAACGCTCAGACGATCGACAGTAGAAGGATAAAGGCTTAAGTCTAAAGGATCAGGATGCAGAGCAAGATCCTCTCCTGTCATCCCTTCTGCCCCCTGCTCCCTGCCCCCTGCCCCTTGCCCCCTTTCCCTCAAGCGAACATACTGCCGCAGCACCCCATTCACAAAACCTGTTAATCCCGTAAACCCGTTTTGCTTCGCCAGATCGACCGTAGTATTAACGGCAGCAGAGGCAGGCACCTGGTTGAGATAGCGCAGTTGGTACAGCCCTAAATGCAGAATGGCACGCAGATCGGCGGGTTGCTGATGGACAGGCTTTTTGGCAAGTTGGTTAATGAGGGCATCTAAGGTGCGCTGGCGACGAATGCTGCCGTACACTAGCTCAGTCAACAGGCGACGATCGAGTAAACTACTCAGCTTTGCTTGATGCAAAACTTTATCCAGGGCAACGTCGGCGAAGGCTCCTCGCTGCACCGATCGCAGCACTAAAAAAGCCAACTGACGAGGATTTTGAGTCACGAAAAATAGGAAAGAACACCTTTTTCAGGATAACAGGGTGGCTATGGCGATCGACGTTTTTGGCTGTCTGATACCTCAAGTCTTCCTGAACCACAGTGTCCCCATAAGGCGGTAGGATCTGAACGACTCAGCTTGACCATCCTCTACAATCATCTGCCTTTTACAATGGCGCTTAAGATTATCGATCAGTTCGACAGCAGTTTTACCCTTGATCCTGACGCAAAAGCGGCGTTGTTTGAGCTGCTGCAAAGTGGCCCCTTTCTTCAACAGGTGGCTCAGCAAGCAAGCTATCCGGTTGTTGCGTTCACCGAACTATTGTTCCAGCCCGTTCCTTACAGTGCTGCTACACCAAAAGGAATGCCTGCTGAATTTGAGAAATTCCACAAGGTTGATGGTTATGTCATTATCAACGTACCGCCTAATTTTATGTTTAAGGCAAAGATTTTTAAGCCCAGTCGCCTGTGTGCGATTTATCGAAAGGCTCGAGACTAAATAATTAGGGCTACATGATTAGGACTCAAGGCTAAAAATCAACCTTTCATCTCTCATTCTTCTCCAAATGTCTTCTCAACCCGATACTCCTTCACTGTCTAGTTTGGAGTTTATTCACTATCTTGACGATCGTGGTCACTTGCCTGAATTTTTACAGGGAAAAATCGGCGTGTATGCCATTTTTGATCAACAGCAAATGCTGCAATATGTTGGGTATTCCCGCGATATTCATTTGAGCCTCAAGCAACAGTTGGTGCGTCAACCAGAGTGCTGTTACTGGCTGAAAGTACAGACGATCGATCGCCCCAATCGCACGATTTTAGAAGAAATTCGTACCACCTGGATCAGCGAGAATGGATCGGTACCAGCAGGGAATGGTGTGGATGAGGGGCAATGGACGCAAGCGATCGATGCCAAGCTTCAAATGACACCAGAGGAGCAGGCGAGCCTTGTGGGGGCGATCGATGAATTGACTCAAACGAAGGTTCTCAAGCAAGTGGCTCGTCGAGTCGAGGCAGAAATCCTGGAAGTGTTAAAATCTCGCGGCGTTCAGGTCGAAATTCGCTTCAATCCTAAGCTAAAGGAAGAAGGCTTATTAGATCTTAAGTAGCATTCAATCCGATTACTGTTCTGTAGAGGTTTGTACACCTCCGTCTCACAAGACAGGCTCAAGCCATTTGACAGTAGCCTCACCCTTAAATAGCTTCTTCAGATCGGGTGTACTTTGGGTTGCTGGCTATTTGTCGACTTCCCATATTGACTCAACTTAGCTATTTGTCATTGACCGATAGTTCACGCGGATATGGAGATGAAACAATAAGACCTCTATCTCTCCATGTAGTTAAAACATAATCAAGGAAGTTTGGTATAGGTTCAGCACCACAGATTGATGCAAGCTGCTGTCCTGCTTGTGTCAGTAGAACTTTTCCAGTCTCTAACTCATTATCTTGTTCACCAGAAAACTCAATGCTTATTGGCGCTCCATAGTAAAAAATGCACATGTATTTTGGAACTCTTATTCGCTTGTATCCAGTGAGAGCTAAACTAATTAAACCAATGTCATCCAGATGTTTCAGGACATTGAAGTTAATTCCGTGATCGATGTAAATTGAGACTTGCTCGTCATATATTAATGGAACCACGTTCCCAATAAACCACCCAAATCCGCATAAAGTGCTGAATAGCGACGCATCTGTTTTATCAAGTGAACTCAACAGATCAATCGTGCGCTTTGAGTAACTGCCAGGGAAACTTGCCTCTCCAGCTAACAGCTTTGCCCATAATGCCTGCATTTGTTCGTCTGATATGAGACGGCATTTATCAAAGAAGTTTGTGATCCAATCATCCTCAACACTACTAGGGTCTGCATCTTCCTGGAGGTAAGGTAGAGCCTTAGCAGTAATAGACTCGATGTTGTCTTGTTTTTTTGCTTCCTCAAGGACGAACCGATGTAAAGCTCGCTGTTGTAATTCAGTTATCTCAATCTGAACAAGAGCCTTTATTCTTTCAGCATCAGCTTCTGCACGAGCAACTTGCCTTATCTGATAAGGCCTGAAATACCCTCCAATTGCATCTGATATTTTCTCAATTAGAACAACCGCAGGTTTTGAAACATCTCCAAGATTAATGATGGAGTTGCCGTTACTCATAAGTTCCCGTAACTCAAATTTTTAGTTTTTAGTACTCTTGCTAGTACACTATAGCAATTTCATCTGAGTATAGAAGAGAAGGTTGAGCAGTATTCAATGCCTAAAAGATAGCTTTAAGGTTATACCTCGGTTTAGAAGCGGAGCAGCCAACTAATTTGTCATGGTATGTCTAACTCTCTTGATAGAGAATTCAGCAATCAGAGGCGAGGATAGCTCACTTCTTGTGATTTCTATCTCCTTGCCTACCACTTCTCTAATTGCTTTTAATAGCCAAAAAGTAACAACCTCCTCTAACTTTCTTACGGATCAACCCAGCGATCGTCTGACTTAATCAAATTAATCAATTCTTCAACGCCTTGCGCTTCGGGGACCTTCTTAATTTCATCCCGTCCCCGGTAGAGGGAAATCCAGCCTGCTTGTTTGCCCACATAGCCATAGTCTGCGTCTGCCATCTCACCGGGACCATTCACAATGCAGCCCATCACGGCAATGTTTAAACCTGTGAGGTGACTGGTGGCTTCGCGTACTTTGTGCAGCACTTCTTCCAGATTAAACAGAGTGCGTCCGCAGGAAGGACAGGCGACGTATTCCACCATCGTGCGGCGGAGTCCCAGCGCTTGCAAAATGCCGTAGCAAACGGGGATTTCTTTTTCGGGTGCTTCAGTGAGGGAGACGCGAATGGTATCGCCAATGCCTTCTGCCAGTAGTGTGCCAATGCCCGCAGTGGATTTAATGCGACCGTATTCGCCGTCGCCTGCTTCCGTTACGCCCAGATGGAGGGGATACGCCATGCCCAGCTCATCCATGCGCTTCACCATCAAACGATTAGCCGCAATCATCACGGGCACTCTGGAGGCTTTGAGCGACAGTTCAATGTGGTAGAAGTTGAGCGATTCGCAGATGCGGATGAACTCCAACGCCGACTCCACCATGCCTTCGGGTGTGTCGCCGTAGGTAAATAGCATCCGTTCTGCCAGGGAGCCGTGATTTACGCCAATCCGCATAGATTTATTCTGGTCGCGCAGGGAGATGACCAACGGTTCTAACGTTTCGCGAATTTTCTCGCCAATTTCGTCGAATTCTGCCTGGGTATACTCGGTGCGATCGCTCTTCGGCTTCTCAAACACGTATAGCCCTGGATTGATCCGCACATTATCCACATGCTTGGCAGCTTCTAGCGCAATTTTGAGTCCGTTGTGATGCACATCTGCCACCAGCGGCACATTTTGATAGGTCGTGTTTAAGCGACGGCGAATTTCTTCCATTGCCTTGGCATGTGCCATACTGGGCACCGTGACCCGCACAATTTCGCAGCCAATTTCGTGGAGGCGACGAATCGCTGCGACGGAACCCTCAATGTCCAGTGTGTCTTCATTGATCATGGACTGGACGGCAACGGGGTGCTGGCTACCGATCGCAAGGCTGCCGACAGGCACCGATCGCGTTTTGCGACGTTGAATAGACGTATCGGTAGGAGCAGCCGGGGAAGTGGAAACCGCAGTTGGGCTAGGCAGAGTTTGCATACGCTGTTAGTAACGCTTGGCAGCAAGACAACACTGTAAACAGGACAAAATGATTTGTCTCTGCCCTTACAGATTGCCATAGATAGGACGAGTTTGACGGTTAAATTTGGCGATTAAGACACAACGAACTCGTGGCAAGGCGAACCTTCACAGCAGCCGTAACCCTTCGCATTGATTGTGGCGGATGATGCAACGAGCTAACGAGCCGCACTACGAGCATCTTCGCGAGGTTTTGCCTTATTCACCTTAAGCTGACGGCCCATCCACTCTGCCCCGTCTAAATCGGCGATCGCGGCGTCTTCTTGAGCATCTTCGGCCAGTTCAACAAAGGCAAAGCCACGCATACGCCCCGTTTCGCGATCGGTTGGCAGCGAAATGCGCTTCACGGTGCCGTACTCAGAGAATACTTCCGTGAGGTCGTCAGGGGTTGCTTGATAGGACAAGTTACCAACGTAAATAGTCATGAGCGAGTCATCAGGTTGAGGAGCGAAGGGTTCATGTATAACCCCATAGATCCGGTGATAGCATATCCTCCTCACCTCATTCTGAAAACCCTGATACCTATTGAGGGTTGCTGATGCGAAAGACTCGCACTTTAATCGATCGAAATCGACTTAGGCCCACTGCTATTACCATTGTTTGATCCAGCCGTTGATGTATAGCTAGTGGCACCTGATTGCTGATCAAGCCAGCTTCTCACGGGATCTTCCGAGAGATTGAGACGCAGAAGCCCAGACACAAAGCCGCCTAAAAACGCGATGGGCTGTTGCGAAAGCTCTCTCCAAACAGGGGATAGTTCATCTAGAAACATGAATTGAGGCTCCTTTGAGTTGTTTGGGCAGTTAGCTACTGGCTATCGGCAGTCAGCTATCAGCGGTCGGTATTAAGCGAACGAGAGAAATCTGTTTCGCTCTACTCTCAACCCGATTGAGACTTAGCACGGCATGTAAAGCTCAAAAGCTGACCGCTGATTGCTTTTCCGTTACTGAGCGCTCTCCCACTGGTGATTGTAACGCGAAGTGAATTAGTCCATCGGCTAAGGCAGGAGAATTAAATCGTACTCAGACGCGATCGCAGAGGCGCAAACAGTGAAAGATTTTCTCTGTGTCCTCTGCGTTTCAGTGGTCAATTTATAGTCCACAATCTAGGCATCTCAATGCGGGCAAACTTGACATCAAGATGACAACACATCACAACATCCGGAACCAGGTGCAACAGTGTTGATGTTAAGCGGGCTGGATGAGACATCCACTCCGAACTATGCTTCGATCGCCTCACCTGAATTGCCTCTCCCTTAATGAAGCTCCATCGTCTACAGCAGGTGTTTTCTTATGACTCAGCTTAAAATTCTTTGTGATACAGCACTCAAACAACAACCAGTTCAAGCCTCAAAGCTTACAGCGGCTCAGCTTCAACCCGTAAAGGCTGGGACTTTGCTCAACGTGGAGTCTTATGCCCCAGCCAGTGATCACATTAAAGTAGCGCTGGCAGATCAAAGCTTTCAAGGCAAAAATACCTGGTATGTCTATCAGCGTCATGGCGCAATTCTAGAGAATAACAAGGTGATTTTTCCAAAAGCTGTGAAGCTGTCAGTGCCGTATTACGACCAGCTTGATAATTCTGAAAATCCTTACGGTACGTGTAATGTCACTTCGATCGCGATGTGTTTGGCATATCTGGGAGCATCACGCAAGCACCCCGAAAAGCGCTTCCCGGATGAACTTCAGGACTACTGTGCGGCCAATGGGCTCGATCGTCACGAACCTGACGTGTTGGCAAAGGTCGTGCAGGTGTATGGCTGCCAGGACACCTTCAAAACAACTGCCAGCTTTGAGAATGTAAAAGAATGGTTGATCCAGGGCAACCCAGTGGTCGCCCACGGCTATTTCACCGCTTCTGGGCATATTGTGGTCTTCACTGGCTATAACGCCGATGGGTTCGTTGTAAATGATCCCTACGGAGAACTGACCTACAACGGCCCTGGTGACAGCGAATACGACATCTATGCTAATGGTGCAGGCTTGACCTACTCGTACAGATTAGTCTATGACCTGTGCTGCACAGATAACCAGTTTTGGGTGCACTTTATTTCTAAGTGAGGGGAGAGAGTAAGGAGTTTTGAGTTTTGAGTTCTTTACTGCTCCCTACTCCTCACCTTCTGCCCCCTGCCTTCTGCCTCCTCATTTCTTCTCCGGCAACATACACTTATCGCTATCGCAACCAGCAGGCCCTTCGGCAAGACTGAAGCCAGAATCATAGCGGCTGAGGGCGGCATAAAAGTCGCTGGTTTGCTGTCTCGCTTTGACATCTTGTTGGAGGCGATCGAAGGTTTCCTGATCGATCTTCTCAAACGGGAGACGGGGGAAGGGAGCATCAAACCGCGCTAACAGAGCCGCACTGATATAGCCTTCGTCGTTGGCGATCGCTTGATAAATGCGCTGCGCCAATGGTTCCACTTCTGCTTCGGTGAGTTCGATAGTGGCGCTAGTGTTGTGCGCGGTGTAGTAGGTTTGCACTTGCATGTAGAAGTCGAACTGGGCGAGAGCCGAGAATTTTTCGATGGCGATCGTATCCGCACCCGGCAGATTCGCCCAAGATACCTCGACGGGAATTTCGACCAACCATTCTGTACAGCGTAGGTCGAATGGGTCGTTCAAGAGATTGCCCGTCTCGTCCTTGTCTGATTGCGACGGCACTATGCTGTAACCGTAATCCAGACATGCCATCGCGACGGGATCGTTTTTGCGGAACGTGATGCGTCGAATGAATCGCTGAGCCTTGGGCGGATGCCAACCGGGGCTGGCTCCTGTCAGTAAGGATTTAGTACCCGCTGGCTGAACGGTGGTGCAGCGGTTGGGGCGTTTTAAGTGGTGGCGATCGCAATACTCCCACACGGCTTGATGCACCGTTTCGCGCCAGAACGACAGATATTCTTGTTCTCTTTGTTTAAATTCCAGGCCAGCAACCGTATTAGGTCTGCCAGCTTCCCACCAGCGCAGCCATTCCACCCCAAAGGCATGCACAAAGAAATCGAACAGCCCGGTAAAGGAAACGCCGACGATCGGGTCTAAATCGCGTGATTTTTGGTAGCGCGGTTCGGCAAAGCGGTGGTTTAGAAGGGCCGCTACAGACAATGCAGCGGCTCGGAAGGCATCCGCCTGTTCTTCAAGATTATGAGGATCAAGCTGATTCAGGTGCACTTCTGCCAGATTGCAGTGAAAATCGGCACCCAAGATTTCTCCGCAGGGATTCAACCCGTAGCGCCCCAGGCGATGCTCTAGCTCATCCACAGGCATTTGAGGCACCTGTTGCTGGAGCCATTCTCTAGCGGTGCCCTGATTGTAGGCAGCGAGAAAGTCAGCTTTTAGCTCAGGAGTGGTCAACACATCACGGTTAGAACGGGCGATCGCTTCTGGTGCGTACTGAATCGCGCCTTCGCCAGAGTAGAACTGCTTGCGCACTGCATCGACACATTCCTGATCGGTCGGCTTGTGGTGATACACACGGGTATGATTCGCCATCCGCAGGGCATCACGTTCTGGGTCAATGCGCCAGTTGCCTGTATCATCTTGCTGCCAGAGGTTGTCTTTCGCAATGGCAAAGGCTGCATCGCTACTGATGCCCTGTCGCATCCCTGCGCTGCGCCGGATATTGCCCGCCACAACGGTTGCAGCCGCTTCGTCAATCAGCAGACAGCACTCTACCGAGGTCAACTGTCGCCCGATCGCCTTGTTCAATAATGCCGCGCACCGTTCGTACAGTCCTGGGAGGCGAATCGGATTTGCCATACCGCCGAAGCCCTTCAGCACTTCCCCTTCGGCGCGGACATCACTCACGTTGACGATTACAGAGACATCTCCCGTAAAGCGATCGTCTGTCGAGAGTTCCAGTAAGGCTTTGTAGGACTGCACCCAGCCCTGACGACTATCGCCTACGAGGATGTGTACCTGATTGCCGTCAATGGTTACTTGAGTGCGATCGTGACGCTGACCTATAGGCGTAGTGCCAATCTCACCTTCTAGCCGCACCACTAGACGATTCCGAATGGCGGGCAGTTGGTTGATGTAGCGGTGTTCCAGGATTGCGCCGGTGCCGCAGCCCATCATGGCGAGATCCATCATCAGCCCAAACGCTTGCCAGTCGATGACGTTGGTGCTGGTGCAGTTGTATGCTCCGGAGAAGTTCTCTGGCTTGTTAATCCAATCTGTGCCACCAACCCAAAGCCAGCGACCGGAGGGCATACTCTTCAGTTGCTCCTGCATATGCTGGATTAAGTCAGCTTCTTCGCGGGTTAGCTTCCCTAGCGCAACCAAGCCTTGTGTCGTCCGCTGAATGACATCGGCAAGCGGTTCACGACGGTTTTCGGTACGGCGGCTGTAGGTTCTGTAGAAGACAGGGTTTGCTGTCTGCGCGGTTTCAGGAAACTGCGCAGACAGAAAGGCGGAATCCTGCACAAAACTAGGATTGGCTGGCAAGCTATTGGCACGAACTTGATGAAGTTCTCGAACCATAGGTTAAGCGCTCACTTCTTTGGAACGGGGTGGGCTAAATGCAGCATCTAAAGCTCGTATAGATGGACGATCTTAGTCATACTAAAGTGACTTTAGAATACATGAACTCAGCTAAATGTAGCATTTAGAATTCAAACTCTACACTATCGGTAGAGTTTTAGCACAATTTTGCGAAACGGCGTGCTTTTTTGCAGCGTTTGCCCGTTCTAAGAGGAGACTTTACCTGGAAGGACGATCGCGGCACTTAAACTGACTCCTAAGAAACACCTTCAGAGTGGTGGGTTTAGCAACAATGTCAAAGACCAACTCAGAGAGCAGGTCAGCACGGTTAACACCCCAAAGCCATCGACTTGGGTGAAGTCTACGCCACTGGTGCGGTACAAAGGCATCTGTAAGTCAAAGTTGGGCGCATTGCCCGCTTGCTTTTCGTCTCGTCGTTTAGCCCTGCTTGCGAACCAAGACGGCTACGCGGCGATCGCTCCTCCGTTTGCAGATGGAGATAGGCTACCAGTCAATGAATGACTGTAGTAAGGCCCGATCGCATTGCTTTTTACTCGTGATATTTCTTCAGCTTGTGGGGAAATCTACTAAGGTAGGTGCGACTACGTACCTCTATGTTTAAGTTTTCATGTTTAAGGTTGGCACTCACGCGAATGCACTGGTGAACGCTCGGTAGCACATCGTCCATTAGTCGCGTCTCTTCTCCTTTAAGCGTGAGTCACTAACTCTCATAACCCATCTCGGACTCAATGCACGTTGGATTGTCCCTACTGACGTGGACGATCGCAGTCCTTCATCTTGTCGTGCCAATCTATCGAGTCTCTGTATGAACTTTGCGAAACCATCTGTGTTGAGTGATGCCCTGAAGACTGTGCCTTCTGGTGATACCAATTTGAATTGAAAATGCGACACATCCTGTAGGGGCAAGGCAATGCCTTGCCCCTACCCACCGATTGATCTGTAGCCGTCATTCTTTAAATCGGTATGAGCTGTCGCAGTCATCTGCGTTGAAAACACCAACGACGAATGGGCTAAGCCCGCTAGCTACCTGGAGTGGGACAAGTGCGGCTAGCGCGATCGCTTTTATCGACACCACCGTCACCGATTACCAAACCCTAGTGGCAGGCATTGCACCGGACACCGAAGTGCATCTGCTGAACTCTAGCCAGGATGCTGTGACTCAGATCACAAATACCCTGTTGAGTCGCCACAATGTTTCTAGCATTCACATTGTCTCTCACGGCGAAGCGGGCGGGTTAGACTTTGGTGTGGGCAAACTGAACCTGAGCGGCTTGTCCACCTTTACTAACCAGATTCAGTCGTGGAAGCAGGCGCTGACGGATGATGCGGATATTTTGCTCTATGGCTGTGAGGTAGCGCAGGGCGAATTGGGCAAAGCGTTTGTCTCGATTCTCAGCCAGTTGACAGGGGCGGATGTCGCGGCATCGGATGACTTGACAGGGAGTGCCAGTAAGAGCGGCGATTGGACGCTGGAGTACCAGACGGGCGAGATCGAATCGGAGCTGGCATGGCAGGTGCAGACCCTTGCCCACTACAGCGGAGTGTTAACACCTACCCACCTCTCCAACTTTTCCTTCCCCACCAACGGTTCCAATCCATACAACCTGACTAACCTCAACGGCACCCTCTACTTCACGGCATCTGACTCCACCAATGGGTATGAGTTATGGAAGAGTGATGGCACTGCCGCAGGCACCGTCCTAACTAAAGATATCTATCCTGGCTCCAACAGTTCCAACCCAACCAACCTGAGTGCCCTTGATGCCAATCACCTGCTATTTTTTGCGGATGATAGTGTAAATGGGAATGAGCTGTGGATAGAACAACCCAACGTGGCACCAACCCTGACCGTTTCTGGGACTGCCCTTAGCTATACCGAGAACGATCCCGCTACCCCGATCGACACTACTGCCACCGTCACCGATTTCGACTCCACCGACTTTGACACGGGCACCCTGACGGTTAACTGAATCTATGGGGTAAGCCACTGGTTCTACCAGTGCGACTCGAGCAGCTTTGAGCGATACGGCAATAAAGTAACTCCTACGGTGGCTTGATGAAGCAAAACCGTAGGAGGCATAGCATGTCACAACTGTACCAAAGCCTGTCTCATTCCAAGTGGGATTGTAAGTATCATGTCGTGTTCGTACCCAAGTTTCGACGGAAAACGATGTTCCATGACATTCGACAATAGCTCGGTCCGGTGTTCCATGAACTGGCTCGACAGAAGGCATGTCGGATTGTCGAAGCACATCTGCTACCCGACCACGTGCATCTGTGTATTGAGGTTCCACCCAAGTAGGCGGTCTCGTCCATCATCGGCTTTTTGAAAGGCAAGAGTGCGATGGCTATTGCACGGCAATTTAAGGGCAAACAACGCAAGTTCAACGGTGAGCATTTCTGGGCACGAGGCTATGCCGTTTCGACGGTTGGCTTTGAACTAGAAACAGTACGTCGCGACATTCGAGAACAGGAAGCGGCTGATCAAAGCGGTCAGTTCTAACGCTGGCGCACACCCCTGAGCAAGGACATCCGCCCTTGGGGCGGTCACACTCATCAAGCCACCAGCTTTGCTGGGGGTGTCTGACAGCTTCTCGCCAAGCATGCATATTGAAGGAAAAGTTCAATTTGCAGGTTCCACTCAATATTTGACACTTTGCCATCCTTGAATGGCAAAGTGTTGCCATGCCTACTTTATCGATCGATCTCAGGCGCAATGCTTGATTCACCTGCAATAATGGTAGCCACTGTCCGCTACCTTTTGACGCGATGCATCGTCTTGCCACTTTGCCAGGAGGCTGGAACCCATCTGCGGATGGGGTGATTTTTGTGGAGCAACAGCCTGCACCGATCGTGGTGCTTACAGCCGCCGATACGGATATTCAGACGCTTGCAGTAGCGGTGGCTCAGCTACCCGCCGATTTTCCATCGTTGCGGGTGGTGAATTTGCTTCAGCTTCAGCAACAGTTGACGATCGATACCTACGCTGAAGACGTTTTGTCTGCCGCACGTGTGATTATTGTGCGGTTGATTGGTGGGCAGGCTTACTGGAGCTATGGGTTGGATGTGGTTGAGCAAACGGCGAGGCAAACTGGGGCTGCGTTGATGTTCATTCCGGGGGATGAACGTCCTGACCCAACGTTGACGAGTCATTCGACGGTACCGCTGGCGATCGTAAATCGGGTATGGCAGTACTTTATTGAGGCGGGTAGTGAGAATTATCAGAACCTTTTGAAGTTTGTGGCGGTGGAGTTTTTGCAGGTGGCGATCGACTATGAACTGCCTCGGTCGGTGTCGCGTGTGGGGTTGTATCGACCTGGTTCTAAGAAGCTTTTGGTGGAGGCTGTGGTTGCTACAAATTTGGGCTTTGTTGGAAACCTGCTCCGGGGGACTTCCCCCCGGCTCCCCGCGATGTGGGGGCCTAACTCCCCCACGCCCCCCGAACAGGAGTTCTGTCGTGAAAACCAGGGATTGATTGAGGGGTCTTTGTTAGACACTGAAGGGTTTGAGGAGGCTTTAGAACATTCTGTAGAGATGTTTGGGGACGAAAAGCAACGATTGGGAAGGGTGGCGATCGTATTCTATAGAGCACATTATTTGGCGGGAAATACGGCAGCGATCGATGCGCTTTGTGAGGCTTTAATTGAACGGAACTTAACGCCTGTACCTATTTTTATTTCATCGTTAAAAGAGCCGGATGTGCAGGCAGAACTCATGCGCTTGTGCCGTGAGAAGGTTGATGTTTTACTGAATACCACCAGTTTTTCATTAGCAAGTTTGGATACGGATACACCTAAAGTTGATTTGTGGCAAAGGCTGAATGTCCCTGTGTTTCAAGTCATTTTTAGTGGCGGAACGAAAGACTATTGGGAAGCAAGCACACAGGGTTTAATGCCGCGTGACATGGCGATGAATGTGGCGTTACCCGAAGTGGACGGCAGAATCATTACGCGGGCGGTTTCATTTAAAGCAGTGCAGACTCAAAATCCATTGTTGCAAACGGATGTGGTGGTGTATGAGCCGGAGCGATCGCGTATTGCCTTTGTTGCAGATTTAGCTGCTAAGTGGATTGCATTACGCCACACGTCGATCGCCGATCGAAAGATTGCACTCATTTTGGCGAACTATCCTAACCGCGATGGACGCTTAGCAAATGGTGTAGGACTGGACACGCCTGCAAGCTGTTTGGAAATCCTTAAAACATTGAAACGAGCAGGCTACACTGTTGCAGATTTTCCTGAAACCAGTGATGAATTGATGCGAATGCTGACTGCCGGAGTGACTAATGATCCAGAAAGTTTAGATTTGCGATCGATCCATCAATCTTTACCTTTAGAAGCTTATCAAACCCATTTTCAAACATTGCCTTTGTCCGTTCAAACAGGTATCCAAACACGCTGGGGAAACCCTCAAACCAGCAATGCGGTTCCCATTGCAGGCATTCAATTTGGCAATATTTTTGTTGGCATTCAACCTGCGCGGGGCTACGATCGCGACCCAGCCTTGAATTATCACGCACCCGATTTAGAACCAACCCATGAGTATGTTGCGTTTTATCACTGGGTCAACGCTCACTTTGAAGCAAATGCCATTGTGCATGTGGGCAAACATGGCAATTTAGAATGGCTTCCTGGCAAAAGTGTGGCCCTATCAGAACGTTGCTATCCCGAAGCTGTGTTTGGCGCGATGCCCCATTTCTACCCCTTTATCGTGAACGATCCGGGTGAAGGATCGCAGGCAAAACGGCGATCGCACGCCGTCATTCTTGATCACCTTACGCCACCCATGACTCGCGCTGAATTGTACGGCAGCTTGCATCAATTAGAAGGCTTAATCGACGAATATTACGAAGCCCAAACCCTCGATCCGTCGCGGGTTAACCTCATTCGCGATCGCCTGCTCGCACTCATCCATCAAGAAAACCTCCACAAAGATCTAGGCCTCGAAACTGACCTCTCCGAAGACGCGATCGCCACCCTTCTCACTACCACCGATGGCTACCTCTGCGAACTCAAAGAAGCCCAAATTCGAGATGGTTTGCATATTTTGGGACACTGTCCCACTGGTACCCAACTCCGCGATCTAGCCCTTGCGATCGCCCGCAACCCCACCGCCAATCGTCTCGGCCTCACCCGCGCGATCGCCCAAGATTGGCACCTCGACCTCGATCCCCTCATCGCCAATTTAGGCGACCCCCTAGAACCCACCGATCATCCTGCCCTTCAAACCTGCCGCACCATCGGCGATGCCGTCGAAGCCATCGAAACCCATGCCGCCACACTCGTCGCCGCACTCATTCATGACCCAACAGACTTAGCCACAAACGCCCAACCCCTCTCGATCGCTCCTTGCTATCCACCCAAGACCTCCTATTCGGGGGGCGTGGGGGAGTTAGGCCCCCACATCGCCGGGGGCCGGGGGGAAGTCCCCCGGAGCAGGTTCTCAACCAAAGCCACTACCTCTCTACACGAGCACTCACCGCAACACTCGATCAACTCACAAACCCAGCAAGAATTGATCTGGATACGCGATCGCCTCTTCCCCGCCCTATATCAAACCGATCAAGAACTCACCAACCTCCTCCACAGCCTCAACGGACATTACATCCCCAGCGGTGCCTCCGGTGCCCCCACACGCGGACGACCCGAAGTTCTCCCCACCGGACGCAACTTCTACTCCGTAGATATCCGCGCCATCCCCACCGAAACCGCCTGGGACATCGGACGCAACGCCGCCGAAACCCTCATCGAACGCTACACCCAGGAACACGGCGAATACCCCAAAACCCTCGGCCTCTCCATCTGGGGCACCGCCACCATGCGCACAGGCGGCGACGATCTCGCAGAAGCCCTCGCACTACTCGGCGTACAGCCCGTCTGGGATGGCCTTTCTCGACGAGTCATTGACTTTAAGATCCTACCCCTCTCCTTCCTCGGTCGTCCCCGCGTCGATGTCACCCTGCGCATCTCCGGCTTCTTCCGCGACGCCTTCCCCAATTTGATCGATCTATTTGACAGTGCCGTCAACGCCGTCGCTAACCTTGATGAACCCGCCGACCAGAATCCCCTCGCCGCTCAGGTACAACAAGAAACCCTGCACTGGGAATCTGAAGGACTGATAGCAGAACAAGCCGCTGCCCGATCGCGCTACCGCATCTTTGGCTCCAAACCCAGCGCTTATGGAGCCGGACTACAAGGTTTAATCGAAGCGCAAAACTGGGAAAGTGATGCCGACCTGGCCCGCGCCTACATCAACTGGAGCGCCTACGCCTACACCCGTAACGCCGAAGGTAAATCAGCCCCCGAAGCCTTCACCCAACGGCTCGGCACCCTGCAAATCGTACTGCAAAACCAGGACAATCGCGAACATGACCTGCTCGACTCGGATGACTATTACCAGTTTCAAGGTGGCTTAACAGCCGCTGTACGCTTCGCCTCTGCAACATCTCCAGAAATCTACTTTGGCGACAATTCCCGCACCGAAAAGCCCAAAGTGCGAAAGCTCAGCGAAGAAATTGCCCGCGTTTATCGTTCTCGCGTCATCAACCCCAAATGGATTGCTGGTGTCATGCGGCATGGATACAAAGGAGCCTTTGAAATGGCAGCGACCCTCGATTACTTATTCGCCTACGATGCCACCACCCATTGCGTCGAAGAGTTTATGTACGACGGCGTTGCCAATGCCTATGTCTTTGACCCAACCGTGCAGGACTTTATCCAAAAAAGTAACCCCTGGGCATTGCGTGACATGGCAGAACGGCTCCTGGAGGCGAATCAGCGCGGCCTATGGCAACAGGTCGCACCCGAAACGTTAGAACGACTGAAAGCGATCGCCAACGAAGCCGAAGGCATCATTGAAACTCAACACCCTGGAACCAACCGCACATGAGATGATGCCAAAGGTTGAAGCAAAGGTTTCATGCAGCACTCGTCGATCTCATTTCGGTTTTGGCTGAGCTTGTTCGTTGCCTTTGAGGTGTTGTGCACCCAACCTGTGAGAGCGCAATATAGTAAGCCTGGTCTTCCTCAAAGGTTGCCGCCAGCAACCATCACCGTACAACCACCGTCGCCCTTCTTGTTAGCGCAGCGGTCAGATGCGATCGCCCAAACCATCCCTCCAAGGGGTGTTCCAACACGGGCAGTGCCGCCAACACTGCCACGAGACCCTTCCCCCCCCTCCAACCAACTACCACCAGCCTCTGTACCAGACCCGCTACCATCGCTCGATCGACTACTGCCGCTCCCCCCCCCTTCAGCCCCACCTGCACCGTTTGACACACCGCCCGAAACCATTACGGTCGATCGCTTTGAAGTCGTTGGCAGCAAGGTGTTTAGCGCCGCAGACTTTGCCAAAATCACCGAACCTTACACCAAACGCCCTCTGACGATCGCCGAATTATTTCAGCTACGGTCTGCCATTGCTCAGCTTTATCTCGATAACGGCTACATCACGTCCGGAGCCTACATTCCGTCGCAGGTGCTTCAGCGTGGCATCGTTACCATTCGCGTAGTCGAGGGCAACCTGGCAAACATCACCATTGCAGGCACCCGCCGACTGAATCCAAACTACGTGCGATCGCGCTTAGCGCTGGCAACAGGCACCCCACTCAACCGCAATCGCTTACTAGAAGCGCTGCAATTACTACAACTTGATCCGCTCATTCAATCGCTCTCAGCAGAGTTAACGGCTGGGTCACGTCCTGGCGAAAGCGTGCTGTCGGTGCGCATCATTGAAGAACCCCCTCTAAATGCACAGCTAACCTTAGACAATGGGCGTGCCCCCAGTGTTGGCACCGATCGACGGCAGCTGCAAGTCAGCCTTGGCAACGTCACCGGGTCAGGCGATCGTCTCAGTGGGGTGTACACCAACACAAACGGCAGCAACGCGATCGATTTGAGCCATACCATTCCGTTTAATCCGCGAAATGGCACCCTTAGTTTTAACTACGGCAGCGCCTCCAGCAATGTCATTGAGCCACCCTTCGATCGTCTAGGGATTGAGTCCAAATCACGCTATTACGAACTCACCCTTCGACAACCGATCGTCCAGACACCAACCTACGAATTTGCACTCGGCTTGACAGCTACTCGACGTGAAAGCGAAGCAACTATAGCAGACGGACTCTTTCCCTTCCCGGTATTAGGAGCCGATCGCAACGGTAAAACCCGCCTCACCGCCCTGCGTTTTTTCCAAGACATGACCTGGCGCAGCGGGGTTGAAGTCATTGCCCTCCGTTCTCAATTCACCGTAGGACTCAATGCCCTAGACGCCACCATTAATCCCAGTCCTCCCGACAGCCGCTTCTTTACCTGGCGGGGGCAAGCCCAATGGGTACGGCTACTAGCGCCAGAAACCCTGCTGCTTGTGCGCGGCGATTTGCAACTGGCCGATCGACCCATCCTACCGCTCGAACAATTTAGCCTGGGCGGACAAGACAGCGTGCGTGGGTATCGGCAGGATGCCTTACTCACCGATAGCGGACTCTTTGCTTCCATTGAACTTCGCCTTCCCATTCTGCGCTTGCCCAAGTTGAGAAGCCTGCTCCAACTCACCCCCTTCATCGACCTGGGTACCACCTGGAACCTGGGCACCAACCTTGACCCAGATCCAAGAACACTAGCCGCTGTGGGATTGGGGTTGCGGTTGCAATGTGGCGATCGCGTCACCGCCCGTCTGGATTGGGGCATTCCACTCATCGCAATCAGCGGTACAAAAGAGACATGGCAGGAAAATGGGGTGTACTTTTCAATTGTCGTCAATCCGTTTTGAAGAAGGCAGAAGCAGTTTTTGATTGTAAAGCCCTAAAGCCTTGCAGGCATACAAGAAAGGGCATACCAGAAAAGTTTTTGGTTGTTAGAAGCTGGCAGAAGGCAGAGGGTGGGAGGTAGAAGGTAGAAGGCTAAAGAAGTTGTTAGTTGTTGGTTTTTAGAAGAAAGCTGATAGCTGACTGCTATTCAAAACTCAAAACTATTCATCTCAAACGACTTTGCAAAGGTAGAATCGCTAGATATGAAGATTTTTTGGATTCATGCCTCTTTAGTGGCGATCGTGATGGCATTGGCGGCTTGCAGCACGTCTCGTCCAACGTCATCGCCACCAGAACTCGTCATAGAAAGCCCCATTGTTGGTAGCCCATCACCTACACCAACCGTGACGGGCGATCCGTTTGTCAAAGGCGTGGACAAGGCTGCCAGTGCCACCAGTCTGGCTCAGTCTGCCCAAACGCCAGAAGACTGGAACCTGGTGCTGACCCAATGGCAACGCGCGATCGCGTTTATGAAAGCCGTCCCTACTTCTAGCCCCAATCACGCCGCCGCCCAAAAGTTGCTACCCAGCTATCAGCAAGCACTGGCACGCGTTCAGCAACAAGCGAAACGAGGGGGGACACAGACGGCTGTTGCTGCCAAAGGAGGTAGTGCTGAAGATGGCACACCGCTCATTGCAGGGGGGCAACCGTCCGCAAACCCCGATACGGCAAAAGATACTGCAACCACTGCCATTGCTACGGTCAAAGCCTTGCTTCAGCAGCAAACTGAGTTTTTTGCCAAACAGAAACGTTATGCCCCAACGCTTGCAGAATTGGGGAGCAGCATTCCTGCCGACACCCCAAATTACGCTTACAGCACTGATGTGTTGCCGTCAAAGCAAGCGATCGCGATCGCGACAGCAAAACAAGATGGCTTACCAAGCTACGCAGGTGTCACACTTTTGGTCAAAGATGATAAAAACAACGACACGCCGATCACAACGATCTGCGTTACTAGCAAACCATCCAAAACGCCTCCTGCAATACCCCAACTAGTCGATAAAGACATTCAGTGCCCATCGGGAGCGACCAAAGTGTAGGAGAGGACAAAAGGTAGAAGGCAACTACTGACAAACACCAATAAGAAGGTATATGTTTACTGAAAAGCGGTTAGAACCACACAGCTTCACAGTTAGCCTTGTATCGGCTCCACAGGGCTGACAGCCGACCGCTAAAACTAAGCTACCTACCAAAAGTTAGCGGCTCAGAGTTACCGTCTTCTGCCAAAGCTGCGCGATCGCGAACCACTCCCAAAGCCGCTGCTAGGACTCCGGTAGCTACCAGTCGAACGATTGGAACGACGTAGCGTGCTGTTGCCATACCCAGAACCCGTCGAGCGATCGTACTGTCCTGTGTTGCGCGATCGAGCGGCACTAGAGGTTGGCGTTCTAAGCTGTCCCGTTGTTCGTAACTGACGATTTCGCACTTCTGCTGGAGGTGCTTGATAGCGGCTTTGATAGCTATTAACCGCCTGGTTGTAAGAGGTGCCATACCCCCCGTAGCCAGCCAAAGGCACACCTGGTTGGTAGATCGGCGGTACATAATACTGCGGTCTAAACAGCAGACTACCTAACGCCTGCCCTGCCAATGCCCCCGCAAACGGAGTCCAGAAATTAGATTCTTGACGGACTACAACCGTTTCTTGGCGACCTGTTTGCGAATTGGTCTGCGTTTCCGTCACGTTATGGACGTATTCAATCTTAAAGTCTTCAGTCAAATAGAGCGACGGCTGACCGTTTTCCACTTTGAGGTAGCTCTTCTTGCCAGCCGAAACCTCTTCATTCGTCAGACGCGCCATCGGTAGATTCGTTGCGCGAAAAACAGATGATTCCCCAGGTTTCGTGTTGAGTAGAACGACGTTATATTCGCCACCGTCGTCATTGTAGGTTGCCTGCTGAACAGGGTATTGCCCATCGGAGAGGCGAGTTTGGGCAACCGTGCGAGTTTGGGCAGTCTGCGTTTGTCCTTCATCTGGTTGGTCAGCGATCGGATTACCACAACCAACGGAAGTCCAGAGCAGCGTCAACGCCATTGAGTAAAGCAAAAATTTACGTAGCATAGGTCAGTGAATAGGTTCGATTCGGTGAATGAATGGGCCGTAAGCCAGGTTGTAAGCAAATTAAAGCGGAATCAGTTCTGGAAAGGCGACTAGTACTTGATCATCTGTCAACTCGTCGCCCAACTGAGCTGGGGAGAAGTGCACCTGCACAGCCCGCAGTTTTTCCTGGTAGTGCAGATTGATCATGGCCTTGAGTCCGGCTTTCAATGCACCCATGCTAGCGAGATCCGTTTCCAGTTCGGGGACTTCTCCTTCGTAGGCGATCGTCAGCATTACAACCAGATGCCGGGTGGTAGGCAAGGTCAGCGGCTCGTTATCTGGTGTGTCTAAAGCGGGCGCACTGCGATAGCGCTGAGCCGAATCCGTAAATAGCTCCGTCACAAAGTCGCCCGCATCGCCTTCTTCCCAAAACACATCGCCTTCGTTTGCTGCCGCTTGCCAGTAAGTGTCATATTGCAGCAGGCTCTGGCAAATCTCCACCAGTCCTTCTCCCAAAACGTTCATATCGCCCTCACTGTCCACTGCATCACGGCCAGTACTATTGAGTACACCTAACAGTGCAGCGACCTCCTCCCCTGCTAAATGCACAAAGAGACGACAGACAACAAAGCGGGTTTTGCCGCTAAACTGATTCAGGCGATCGCGCCATGCATTCATAGCTCATGTCCTTTCATGGAAATTACAGCCACTCAATCAAACACTGTCTGTCCTAAGTTTACGGTAGGCACTTACTGACACGATATTATCTACCTCTGGTCTAGCCTACGTTTCGGTCTGCACCAGGTTCGGATTACTGCCCATTGCGTTACGGTCGAGGTGGGGAGCAGGGGAAGCAGGTAGGGTTGAAAATGCGCCAATCCCTTTCGCAATTTGATACCCTAACGTAAATAGACATGGGAAGAACGGTGGACATTCAAATTGGCAGGGGCAAAACCGCCCGTCGGGCATACGGTATTGATGAGATTGCGCTCGTTCCTGGACAGCGAACGCTTGACCCAAAGCTGGCAGATACCCACTGGCAAATTGGTGGCATTGAGCGCGAAATCCCCATCATTGCCAGCGCAATGGATGGTGTCGTCGATGTAGGTATGGCAGTGCGGCTATCGGAGTTGGGTGCGTTGGGCGTGCTCAATCTAGAAGGGATTCAGACCCGGTATGTTGATCCTAACCCGGTGCTCGATCGCATTGCCTCTGTAGGCAAAAGCGAATTCGTGACCTTGATGCAAGAGCTATATGCTGAACCCATCAAGCCAGAACTCATTGAACAGCGCATTCAAGAAATTAAGCAGCAGGGTGGGATTGCGGCTGTAAGCGCGACGCCGATCGCCGCCACAAAATACGGTGCAACGGTTGCTAAAGCTGGGGCAGATCTATTTTTTATCCAGGCGACTGTGGTTTCAACAGCACACCTATCGCCAGAGTCCGTTACGCCGCTAGACCTTGCTCACTTCTGCCAGGAAATGCCAATTCCCGTTATTCTGGGGAACTGTGTCACCTATGAAGTCGCCTTAAATCTCATGAAAGCGGGTGCAGCAGGAGTGCTTGTAGGCATTGGGCCAGGAGCCGCCTGCACCTCACGCGGGGTTTTGGGTGTAGGAGTGCCACAGGCAACGGCGATCGCAGATTGTGCGGCGGCTCGTGAGGATTATTATCAAGAAACCGGTAACTACGTGCCCGTGATTGCGGATGGTGGCCTTATCACAGGCGGTGACATCTGTAAGTGCATCGCCTGTGGTGCAGACGGTGTCATGATTGGCTCTCCCTTTGCGAGAGCGCAAGAAGCGCCTGGGCAGGGCTTTCACTGGGGCATGGCAACGCCAAGCCCTGTCCTACCTCGTGGTACCCGCATTCGCGTTGACACAACCGGGACGCTGGAGCAAATCCTACGGGGGCCAGCACAGTTAGATGATGGCACGCACAACCTTTTAGGTGCGCTACAAACCAGCATGGGCACCCTGGGAGCGAAGGATATTAAGGAGATGCAGCACGTTGAAGTAGTGATTGCACCCTCTTTACTAACGGAAGGAAAAGTCTACCAAAAAGCTCAACAGCTTGGTATGGGCAAGTAAGCAGCGAAGAGCTGTGCTCTGAGGCAGCTTGTTTGTAGCTGCTTTTCTACCTGCAATATCTATCTCAAGAAAGGCAATGTTGCATGATGTGATCAAATTCTTAAGACTTTTTCCTTACTGCTTAAGAATAGATGGAAAAAAATAAAGGGTCGTCTACAATAAAGGGAGCGGAGACGCATGTTTCCGTTCACTCCTCACACCACACTCCGCCTAAACGTTTGTTTGGGCGGTTCCTTTTTATGGGTCTTTTGTATGGGATTTTCGGCAAGAGCACCCTAAGCTGGCACTGGAGCTGCAATCAGGTGAGTGAGGAACGAGACTTCTGTTGGCACCTTAATACAGGCAACACGACTAAAGGCGACACGCCTACAGCGATGCTTAGCTTACTGAATGGTTTCAAGCGATCGCTCTTACCGCTCAGGGTCAACAACCATTGCTTCACTAAGATGCTACAACGTCATCCTACTGCTGGATCGACTGAAAAGTCAAAACTACGGTCTTGTGTCCTTTGGCTGCTGAGGCAAGAATCAGCATGAGCTAGAGAACGCTCTATTCATTGAAAACATCAAAAATTATGTCTAAAGATTGGCATCGTTGCCTCTAAGGTGCCAATTGTCGCTATGGTAGAATCTTGTGAAACGATATAGGCAAGGGTTCCAAGCATGTCAGCAGCCGCACAAGTTACGGATTCTACTTTTAAACAAGAAGTTCTTGAAAGCGATGTGCCAGTTTTAGTAGATTTTTGGGCTCCCTGGTGCGGTCCCTGTCGCATGGTGGCACCGATCGTTGATGAAATCGCTGCACAGTACGACGGTCAGGTAAAGGTGGTTAAGCTCAATACTGATGAGAATCCTAGTGTCGCCAGCCAATACGGCATTCGCAGTATTCCAACGCTGATGATCTTTAAGGCTGGGCAGCGCGTTGACATGGTGGTTGGTGCAGTGCCCAAAACAACCTTATCAAACACGCTGGAAAAATATCTATAGCTGGAACCAGGCTGGAAGATGGCGTTGAAGCGTGTCAGCGAAGAGTTGATGCTTGAACGCTGCTTATTAAATTAGCATTCTAACTCTGCTGCATCGCCAGAGTTTGCAGCCGCTGCGAATTACCTAAAACGCAAACAAACGCCTCAGAAACATAACTTCTGGGGCGTTTTCAGTTTATTTGCTGAACGAGGTGAGCGGTTATCTCGATAAAATAGAGTGCTAGCTGTTGGAGGAATGCATGGCTTCATCTCCGTCATCAAACCCATCCGAGTCACTGCATGGGGATGTGTTTCATTTGCTCGATCGCTTACCAAATTTAAAGCATGGGGAACTCATCCAGCTTGCTCTAGCAACAATTGTCAGGATGGCCGAGGATGACATTGACCGCTTAGACTGGAAAATCTGCAATGCGTCGCTACAGGACATGGAACGGGCTTTTAAGACGTTCTACCCTTATCGGCACGTGCGAAAAATTGCAATTTTTGGTTCTGCTCGCATTGCACCTGAAACAGAAGAGTATGCCCTGGCAGTGGAATTTGCACGTCGTGTAGCAGAGCAAGGGTTTATGGTGATTACGGGTGCGGGTGGCGGCATCATGCAAGCAGGCAATGAAGGTGCAGGACGTGAAAAGTCCTTTGGCTTAAACATTCAGCTTCCCTTTGAGCAGGGTGCAAACCCGTTTATTGAGGGCGATGGCAAGCTCGTTCCGTTCAAATACTTTTTCACCCGTAAACTGTTTTTCTTGCGCGAAAGCGATGCGTTGGCACTGTTTCCGGGTGGATTTGGCACGCAGGATGAAGCGTTTGAATGCATTACGTTGAGTCAAACAGGGAAATCGTCGCCTGTACCGCTCGTTCTCATTGATAAACCGGGTGGTAACTACTGGCATGATTGGAACGACTACATCCACAAACAACTGCTAAAACGCGGCTTGATTAGCCCCGATGATCCCAGTCTCTATACCATTACCGATCGACTTGATGTGGCATGCGAGGCGATCGCCAGCTTTTATCGTGTTTTCCACTCCTGCCGTTATGTAGGCAACCGACTCGTCATTCGGCTGAACCTAGAGCCTACAGATGCTGACGTTGAGCGCTTGAACGCCACCTTTAGCGACATTCTAGTCAAAGGACGAATCGAAAAAAGTCAGCCTTTGCCTCATGAGACCCTGGCAACCGAGGGCCTATCCACGCTGAGCATGTACTTTAATCAACGCGACTTAGGGCGCTTGTATCAACTCATTGCCACCATTAACCAGTTCGGCGCATCGACTGAAGAGGCAAAGCATCCAGAGCGGAAATAGGCGCAGATTCCAGGCCTGAACGGCAAGCACGGCAAGAATGTGGTTAAAACTGCTACATCCATGCGAAAAGTTGGCTATTCTAGGGGCTAGAGAACAGTTGATGAACAAGCCTCTGCTATGCTTTCACAAATTGTGCGTCCGATGGTTCAAACCCAAATCAGGCTATTGGCAAATAGTCGCGCTACCCGTCCTACAATGGTCTCGACTGTTGCGCAATGGCTGGGCTTTCTGGGCGTTCGTGCTCAGGTAACACAACTGAATGCAGGTGCTGGCAAAATCCACATTTCAATCTCTGTGGATAAACCCGAAGCATGCGATACCCATGATTGGCAGCAAATTCTCCGCAACCTGGATGTGTCTGAAACGGAAGCCGATGCTGTTGTTACCAATCCCGCAGAGTTTACACCACAGCAGAAAAGCAAGATGCAACGGCTACTGGCGTATCTGATTCAGGTTGGCAATCCTGATCAATCAGTTGATTGGGAAAGCCTCCAACCTCAATTGCAAGCGTTCGGGTTGCCTGAGGAGACAATCCTTGGGATTCGATCGGCCTTAAAAGTGCCCCAATCACTCGAAGACCTCCTAGAAGGACTCGATTCCGATGTGGCTGCTGTCGCCCTGCCTAAAGCAGTGAGCATCGCCATGCTCGATCGTGCCGTTAACCCCTCTGAAGATCAGGCGTTGATGTCTCTGCTGAAAGCGATGAAGCATCAGTGAAGGTAGAAGGGTGTGTGCGGCTGGGAAGCAAGGGGAGCGGAGGAAGCAGAGGCAGTCTCCAATTTTCAGTCAAGCTCTGTCCATGTGCTGTTCATTGTTTCACTGGTGACTGGTCAAACCTCAAAACTGATTTCCCTCTTCGCGGGTAAACTCCAAGCGATAGCGATACAAAGCGACTGGACGATCGACCGCTTTAAAGTACTCTGGGTCTTGCGGCGAGAGATAAATGGCAGTCACCTGATCGGCTGTGATGGTTGGCTTTTCGGTTGAGGCATCCTGGGCTGCAAGGTGCTGGTAAGCGGTTGTTGTCTCAACCTGGTTCAGGTAAGGATTGGGCACACCGCGAAAGACTTGCTGAAAAAGCTCGGTGGTGAGAAAGCGATCGGGAGCGGGCGTTTCAATAGCGCGGGCAGTGATGACAGAAATCAACTGCCGTCCACCTTGCAGTAGCGTCATCTGACGGTTGGGCGATCGAGGATCGACCGTCACAGCTAGCACACTGTCACCCAGATAGGCTTTTGCAAGGTTTAACCCGTTAAAGGCGCGATCGGACACCACAGGATCTTTAATCAGTCCCTTCAGCGGCAGTAAGGACAGAAACTCACGCTTTATCGACAAGTGACTGGAGGGGACAAACCGAACTTTACAGGCGATCGGCTGATTGAGGTACTGCTGGTTGCTGTCAAACCCTGGCGTCACCACATCCGGTGCCAGGGGGGCTGCAAGTTCAACCAGAGTGCTAGTCATTGTCCAAGAGCCTGCTAACCAATCGGGGTACTCCAAGTCGCCATTGGCGGGCTGCACAGCAGGCTTATTGTCCCACTTTGGGAAGGTCGCAAGGCGATCGTCAAGCAGACCCGCATTGACCGCACTCATAGAGACCAACCAACAAAGCAGCACACACCAGAAAAGGCGCAAACATACCTGAAGGGAAGGGGTAACGCCTTTGAATCGTTTCCAGCTTGTGGTCATGCTGCCTACTGATGCGGTTACCCTCAATCGTATCAACGGACGGCAGCGCTTCACCAGGGTTTAGAGGGTCAAGTCACCCAGATCTCTTAGAAAAGACCTGAGCTTGATTTAGCTGCGCTAGCTTTGAGCACGATCGTCGTCAAGGAACGGGCGAGGGTGCGATCGCCATGAGTAGGGATACTCCTGCAAGCCAAAGCGCGCAGCTTCTAGCTCCTGTGTGTCTTGGGCAAAGACATCAAGCTGCATAAGCCATTGCTGCCAGAACGAAGGAAATTTGATGGATTCTTTTGCAACGTCTAATAACTCTAAGGCTTGTACATGTAATGTGACGGTCTGAGCATCCTGCACGCTTTCTTGTTGCAATAAGATTCTTGCATTTAAGACCATGCGTTGCTTAAACTCTGTTGCTGGTAATTTGGCACAGGTCGAGCAGACATCGCCTTGTAAGAGACCATTGTCCTGGTACAGCAGCGAACGGATCGGCGCAACATGAAACACTTGCTGACAAACCGTGCAGCGAAGGTTGTCTCGGCAAGGATAAAGCTTACGTTCTAGTTGAATCTTCATAGTGACGATGGCTGGTGCTGAAAGGGCAATTAAAGTGCGCCACAACTCAACGCTAGCTGATAGATCCTGTACAGATTTGGGCTTTTTCATAATTCTCAATGTTAAGAAATTGATCACACCCGGTTGAAGCTCGAAGAGGCGATACTGCGTCAAAAGCTTCGCGACACAAGTGATCTCCAACTTTGGCTTGTTCAGTAGCTTGTTAAAAATAAGCAACAAAAATCGATCGGATGAGCAGGGATCATCCGTAGGTTGGGATGTCAACTCGGATTAGGATCGGTTAGTCTGGCGAGTGAAGCCGAGCAGACCTCGTCAATCTTTGGTGACAATGTTTGATGTCAATGCCTTCTGTGTTTGGTTGTGCCTCTCTTTGACACACTCGTTCAGCGATCGTACTCAACTGTCACCTGCGCCATGAATCTAAGATTTTCGCAAGATTTAGAAGCACTGCTAACGCAACTGGCAGAGAAACCCCTGACGCTAGGCGACATTTTGACAGGAACCTCCGAACGAGGCTTTAGCCTTGTGATCGGGTTGCTTGCTCTACCGTTTCTGTTACCGATGCCACCGGGCTTTGCAGGCCCACTGGGTTTAGGTTGCCTCATTTTAGGGGCGCAGATGGCAGTCGGACGGCGATCGCCCTGGTTACCCAGACGCATTGCACAATTTCAGTTTCCCAATTGGCTTGTGTTGAACCTACTGGGCCTGCTCCGCCGAGTGACTGGACTCATCGAGAAACTCGTTCGCCCCCGGTTACGGCAGCTGGCTGAAAGTTCTCACATCTGGCAGCTTAATGGGCTTTGTATTGCCTGGCTGGCGTTTTTGCTCATGCTCCCCATCCCCTTTACCAATCCCATTCCGACTGCTGGAATCTTGCTATTGGCGATCGCCACGTTAGAGGCCGATGGGTTGTTGATGTGCATTGCCTATGGTATGACGATCGCCATCACGCTTGCCGTTGCAGGCATTGGCTACGTACTCTGGCAATCACCAGGCTTTTTTCAAGATCTGTTGGGGTAATGCGAGGGCATCAGAAACGACCCGATCGCCTTATCCTTTTTGCATAAAGTTAATGTAGATTGAGGGCATCGCTGCCTCCAATCCATCCGTGCCACATTCACACATGCCTGGTCTATCTGTTGATGCACCGTCTACTCAACCCAAGCCTACAGAGCCACGATCATCAGACGAGGCACCGCGACGGATTTTCATTAGCTATAAGCGCGGTGTGGAGCCAGACGAGCCGATCGCGCTGCAACTCTTCCATACTCTGAGTCAGCACCATCAGGTGTTTATCGACCAGACAATGACGGTGGGCACCCGGTGGGCGGAGCGCATTGAGGCAGAAATTCGGCAGTCAGACTTTTTGATTTCGTTGCTGTCAGCGCAATCGGTTCACAGTGAAATGGTGCTGGGCGAGATTGAGACGGCTCATCACCTCTCGAAGAAGCAGGCAGGCAAGCCCATCATTCTACCGATTCGGCTTGCTTACCGTGAGCCATTTGTGTATCCGCTGAGTGCGTACCTGAATGGCATTAACTGGGCGTTCTGGGAGAATGAGACCGATACACCACGACTCTTGCAGGAATTGATGCAGGCGATCGCGGGTAATAGCCTGTCGCTCGGTACTGAGGACTCAAAAGCAAAGCTGCTACAAATCGGTGAACCGGATGCCATGCCGCCGCCGCTGCCCTCGGCTCAGTTGGCAGCGCTAGAAATGCCAGAGGGAACCATGAACCCAGAGTCGCGGTTTTATGTGGAGCGTCCGACCGATGCGATCGCCCTCAGCACGATTCAGCAAACAGGAAAGGGCGTGACTATTACCATCAAAGGCCCCCGGCAGATGGGCAAGAGTTCGCTGCTGGTGCGGACGATCGATGCCGCCGTTAACGCTGGGAAACGGGTGGCGTTTCTGGACTTTCAACTCTTTGATAAAACGGCGTTGACCCATCCAGAGCCATTCTTTCGCCAATTCTGCGCCTGGTTAACGGATGAGTTAGAGATGGACAGCCAGGTGGAAGAGTATTGGGCGATGCCGTTGGGCAACAGTCAGCGCTGTACGCGCTACATGCAGCGCTATCTGCTGAAGGAACTGGGCAGCCCGCTGGTGCTGGCGATGGATGAGGTGGAATCGGTCTTTGATACCGACTTTCGATCGGACTTTTTCAGTATGCTGCGGAGCTGGCACAATAGCCGTGCCACATCCTCCATTTGGCGGCAGCTTGATCTGACTCTGGTGACTTCCACCGAACCTTACCAGTTGATTGAAAACCTGAACCAGTCGCCCTTTAACGTGGGGTTGGTCATTGACCTGATAGACTTCACCACCGACCAGATGGCATCCCTGAACCAGCGGCACGGTTCACCGTTTAACCGAGAGCAAGCGCAACAACTGATGCGGCTCCTGAACGGACACCCCTATTTAGTGCGACGGGCGCTGTACTTGACCGCCAGCCAGCAGCTTTCGGTGGCGGATTTGTTTGCCAGGGCGATCGACGATCGCGGCCCCTTTGGCGATCACCTGCGCTACCACCTGTTTCGGATGCACGACAAAAAAGCGCTGGTGCAGGGCTTTGTGCAGGTGATTAAGAACAATGTTTGTCAGGATGAGCAGGTGTTTTTCCGTCTACGAGGGGCTGGATTAGTGCGGCGGGAGGGGCAGACGGTGTTACCGAGGTGTCAGTTGTATGCAGATTACTTTCGAGAGCATTTGAGGGGGTGAGGGGAAAGGATGATGGATGATGGATGATGGCGGCTGTTTTGTTCTAGAGAGCGAGTATAATTGGCAACGGATTGTAGCGGATGAAGCGGATAAATGATCTGTGAGTAGCGAATGAAGACATCTGCTTCATCCGTTTGCTATCTATTGCCAGCGTTCTATCAGCAGGGCAAGTGGCCCACCCAACTCCTCTCAGGGATGAAGTTCAAAGGCCTGTTAGTAAGTACTAAAGACTCAGGGGTGAGTATTAAAGATAGGACTTACGCAAAAGCGGTCATCTTTCGCCCCCTAGCCCCCAACTTTGGGGGAACCGTCTCAATCAAAGCCCCAAAAATTGGGGGTTTGGGGGCAAATGCGTAAGTCCTAAAAGACTCATTCACGAGATTCAAAGACTCGCCGGCGAGTAGTAAAGGTTCAGCAGTGAGGTTCAAAGACTCATTCATGAGGTTCAAAGACTCGTTGTCGAGTATCAAAGACTCGTCGGCGAGTAGTAAACACTCATTCACGAGTAGTAAACACTCACGCACGAGTATCAAAGACTCATGCACGAGTAGTAGAGGCTCGTCGATGAGTAGTAAAGACTCGTCGATGAGGTTCAAAGACTCATTCACGAGGTTCAAATCGGACTGATGCAGGACTGATGCAAACCTTGGAGGGTTTGATCAAGCGTCAAGCATCTGACCAATGTCGTCGCTGAAACCTCCGAGGTTTTGGTCGAAACCGGGTTTCTGGCTGTAATCTGATTGCAACAGGGGAGACTCGTAGAAAAACCCAGTTTCCAGCGATCGGCAGGCGTGGATGAGGAGAAAAGCATGACAGGCACAACCATCTACACGGTAGGCGGCACGGTGCAGGCGGGGGGTGGGGTCTATTTGCCCCGTCGCGCCGATGAGGAACTGTTGGCGCTGTGTCGATCGGGCACGTTTGCGTATGTCCTCACGCCACGCCAGATGGGGAAGTCGAGCCTGATGGTGCAGACAGCGGAGACGCTAGCCGAGGAGGGCATTCGCTCTGCCGTTGTGGATCTTCAGGATTTGGGCGCACAGGTGACGGCAGAGCAGTGGTACTTTGGCTTTTTGGTGAAGCTGGAAGACCAACTAATGCTGGACACGGACGTGGTGAGCTGGTGGCGCGATCGTGAACACCTGGGCGTGTCGCAACGGTTAACGTCTTTTTTTGAAGCGGTGCTGCTGACCGAGATCCCAGAGCGCATCGTCATCTTTGTGGATGAGATCGACACTACCCTTAGCCTCGACTTTACCGACGATTTTTTCACCGCTATCCGGTATCTCTACCTCGCCCGTGCCCATAAACCTGTCTTTCAGCGGCTCTCGTTTGTGCTGGTCGGGGTTGCCACACCGGGCGACCTGATCCACGACCCCAAGCGCACCCCCTTTAACATTGGGCAGCGGGTAGACCTGACCGATTTTACCCAGACGGAAGCCCTGCCCCTGGCGGATGGCTTTGGGCTATCCGCAGACCAGGCAACCCAGGTGTTGGGCTGGGTGATGCAGTGGACAGGAGGACACCCCTACCTGACGCAGCGCCTGTGTCGTGCCCTGGTGGATGCGGGGCAGTTGTACTGGACAAAGGAAGAGGTCGATCGCGTCGTTGGCAGCACGTTCCTGGGTGCAATGTGTGAGCAAGACAGCAACATGCAGTTTGTGCGCGACATGCTGACGAGGCGGGCAGATGATGTGTACGGCGTATTGACCACCTACCGCGAGGTGTGGCGCGGGCGACAACCTGTGCCGGATGAGGAGCAATCGCTCAATAAATCGCACCTGAAGCTATCGGGCGTGGTGAAGCGAGCCGATGGGGCGCTGACCGTGCGGAACCCCATTTACGGGGAGGTGTTTGATGACCAGTGGGTGAAAAGCCACTTGCCTGTCAACTGGATGAAGCGGATTCAACGCGCTCGTGGCATAGCAGCGGCGTTAGCAGCTTTGTTGGTGTCTATTCCTCTAACTGTCTATGCATTGTCGCAAGCAAACGAAGCCACACAGCAGCGCGAGATTGCTCAGAAAAATGCTGATACAGCAACTCGCAACGAGAAAGAAGCGCGGCGACAGGCTCAGTTCGCTCAAGTGAGTGAACAGGAAGCGAAAAAGCAAGCATTGTTAGCCAAACAGAATGAGCAGATCGCTAAGCGTCAAACAGCACTGGCTAAGCGGCAGACGGCACTGGCTGAAAGAAGTCGACTACAGGCAGAACGGGCACGTCAGATTGCCAATCGGCTGCGACAGAAAGCAGAGGTCGCCCGCATCGGTGAAGCGGAGCAGCGGGAAAAAGCGGTCGCTGCGCAGCAAATTGCGGAACAGAAAGGGCGAGAAGCACTCATAGCGAAAGCCCTTGTGGAAAAACAAAAGGCTAATACTGAAGTGACGGCTCAGAGCCTGAATGCCGAAAAGCTCCTCACCTCGAATTTTGAACTGGATGCGCTCACGGAGGGTGTGAAAGTTGGACGTAAATTAAAGGAACTGGGTAACGATGCAAAAGCCGATGCCCGCACGCAGGGGGTTGCCACCCTGAGACAAATCGTTTACGCCATGCGAGAGCACAACCGACTGGCAGGCCATACCGATACGGTCAATGGCGTCAGCTTCAGCCCGGATGGCAAGACGCTCGCCTCCGCCAGTTCGGACAACACGGTGAAGCTGTGGAACCTGGATCTGGATGACTTAATGGCATGCGGCTGCGATTGGCTGCATGACTATCTCACCAATAACCCCAACGTCAGCGAGTCTGACCGTCATCTCTGCGACGGTGTTGGGCGCGTCAAAAAGGTCTCAGCCGTGCCGGAGCGAGAGGGTGGGTGGGGTGAGTGGGTGGCGCGGGAGTGGAGGAAGTTCGTTGGGGGGTAGGGTGTGGGGTGTGGGGTGCGATGCCTGCCTTAAACCTCCGAGGTTTTGGTCAACTGTGTAAGACTCAATAATCTACGTTTCATCACATTTTGCTCAGCCGATCGAAAAAAGGCGTTTAATAAAGGTATTGCAACTTCTCTGTCTTTAGAGCCATGACGATCGCGATCGCCCTTATTGCCTTGGGAGTGTTAACTCAAGTTATGGTGCTGGCAACCTCACGTGGCACACTGCCGCGCTTTACCAGCATGTGTAAAACTTGCGGGTACCAAATTCCACCGATGGAGCGCCCGCCCGCCTTCCACGATTGCCCAGAGTGCGAAAAGCTTTTCAGCCTTAGTGACCAGCTCCTCCGCCGCTAGGTTTCGCTTTTTTGAGAAAGAATACCAGCACAGCGCTGCCCACTAGCGCACAGCCCATAAAGAAAAAGCAATCGTTGAAGGCCATGACATTGGCTTCACGACGAACGATGTTGCCAATCTGCGCGATCGCCTGGTTTTGCGCGGTCACAGCATCCGCACCGTTTGTCGTGAAGAATTGGGTGAGTTGGTCAATGCGATCGCGTGTGATGGGATTGGAGAGCGACACCGCATCTACTAATCGATTGGAATGAAACTTCTCGCGTTGAGATTGAATCGTGCCCAAAATGGCGATCCCCACCGAACCACCCAAGTTACGCGACATGTTATAGAGTGCCGACGCAGAACCAATCTGTTTTGGTTCAATACCCGCCGTTGAAATGCTAGACAGTGGTGTAATCACCAACGGTTGCCCCAGTGCCCGCACAATCTGCGCCGGAATTAATTGGTCAATGCCCGTATCGTGTGTCATGTGAGAGTTCATAAAGCAACTGGTGCCAAACAGCCCCATCCCAACCGCCACCAGCAAGCGTAGATCAAACCGCTGCATCAGCTTGGGCACGAATGGTGTAATGAACAACTGCGGAATGCCTGACCACATGATGGTTTCGCCAATTTTCATCGCGTTGTAGCCCTGCACCTGCGCCAGATAGAGTGGCAGAATGAACGTCGAGCCATACAAGCCTAAACCTAACGCCAACGTCACGATAATCGATAAGCCAAAGTTGCGTCGTCCCACCAAGCGAAGATTTAATAACGGCTGTCTGCGCGTGAGCTGAATGACTACAAACAGCGGTAGCGCGATCGCTGCAATAATTGCTGCCCGCTGGATTTCAACCGACCCAAACCAGTCTTTACGGTTTCCTTCGTCCGCAAAAAACTCAAACGATGCAAACCCGATCGCCATCGTGAGAATGCCCCACCAATCGCCATTACGCAGCAGGTTAAGCTGCATCGGACGTTGGGGCAGTCCGTACCAAACGCCTGCAATTAAAAGCAATCCTGGAATGACGTTGAGATAGAAGATATATTCCCAACCATAGTTATCGGTCAGCCAACCACCCACTGTGGGGCCGATCGACGGCGCAAACGTGGCTGTAATTGAGAACATTGCCAGACCGATCGGCTGCTTTGACTTCGGTAACGTCATCAAAATGACGGTGAACGCCATTGGAATCAGCACACCACCCGTAAAGCCTTGTCCTGCGCGAAACGCTACCATCATGCCCAGGTTGACTGAAAACGCACATGCCACCGAAAACATCAGGAACAGCGTGGCATTTACCAGCAGATAGCGCCGCACTGAAAACACCTGCGATAACCATCCCGTCATGGGGATGACCACAATTTCAGCGACCAGATAGCCCGTTGAAATCCACGAACCCTCGTCGATCGTGGCACTCAAGGCACCCGTGATGTCATTCAATGACGCATTCGTGACCTGGATATCCAGCACCGCCATAAATGCGCCCAGCAAGGTTGCCATCACACCAACCCAATCTCGAAAAGAGATAGTACGCTCTGTAGCGCCTTGGGGTGAAGCATTTGGAGGGAGGGTAGAAGAGCGATCGGTACGAGTGCTGGTCATTGAGAATCGTTATTGATTGTTCGTTGTTGGAGATGGTAGGAGTTGGTCTTTAAAGGCCATTTTCATCCCTCATCCCTCACCCCTCATCCCTTCCGTTCACGGCGTTTCAACAGTCGCTATAACAGACATCCCAGGAGTAATACGAGTTTCATAGCCTCTGATACTGTCGGCATCAAAAACGATTTTGACGGGAATGCGCTGCACAATTTTAGTGAAATTGCCTGTGGCGTTATCGGGTGGCAGGAGGGCAAATCTAGCACCGGATGCAGGTGAGAGGCTATCCACTTTGCCTCTAAACACGCGGCCTGGGAAGGCATCAATTTTAATTGCAACCGCTTGTCCAGATTGCATCTTTCCTAATTGGGTCTCTTTAAAGTTAGCCGTAATCCACGGCAGCGGCTGGACTAGAGACATTAACGTTTGTCCAGGCTGCACGCGTTGCCCTACCTGCACCGTGCGATTGCCAATGCGTCCCACAAGGGGAGCCGTGATCGACGTGTAGGCTAATTGCAGCCGAGCATTTCTGAGTTGAGCGTCTGACTGGGCAACAGTGGCTAGTGCGGCCTGATATTGTCGGCGATTGACTTCTGTTTGCTTGCCGCTCGCATTGGCCTGCTGCAAACCACCCTGGGTGGAATTAAGTTTTGCTTGAGCGTTGTCGAGGTTTTTCTGTGCCTGCACTACTCTGGCTTGAGCTTGCCTAATTTGTTCAGCGATCGCGTTGTACTGTCCCTGCGTTGATTCATAGGTCGCTCTGGCTGTATCAAACTGCTCTTGAGCAACGGCACCCTCTCTAAGCAGCGTAGTGTAGCGCCTGTAGTCAAGCTCAGCCTTGACCAAATTGGCTTTCACTTGTGCCAGTTGGGCTTGAGCGGCTGGCACTCCTGCCTGTGCTTCTGCTAGCGACGCTTGTGATGTGGAGACGCTAGCAGCCGCTGCGTCAATGTTGCCCTGCGCCTGTGTGGTTAAGCCCTGCGCGTTGGTTGCGGTTACGCCAATATTCGCCTGCGCAACCTGCGCCTGCTGTTGAGCCACATCCAGGGCTGCTTTCGCTTGCTGCAAGGAAACATCGTAGTCACGGGGATCGAGCTTGACCAGCAATTGTCCTTGCTGCACCTGCTGGTTATCATTAACAGCAACTTCGGTTACGGTGCCGTTGATGCGAGCATTAATGGGATGCACATCAGCCGTGATGTAAGCATCGTCAGTTTCAGCATGAGTAGCGGCAAAGCGCCACCAGCGATAGCCGAAAACACTACCGATAATCAGGCCAACACCCAAGGCACCAAAGAGAACCCACTTTCGACGCGGATGCCGCTTAGGCGCTTTGGCTTCTGGTTTCGGTTGATCAGCAGCCGGACTGGTCGGAGTGGCTTCCCGATCGAGGACGGCAGGCTTCTGACCATCGAGTTCTTGAGCCTGGTTATCTGAGTTTATCGATTCCATACTAAGGGCACCACAAAAGAGGTAATCATGGTTGATCGCATAAGGACAAGCCGTTGAGCCTGAAGGAATGAACTGAGTGAATATCAGCAAAGCTGCGTTGAAGCGCTGACAATTGATTCAATTTCAGTCACCTCTCAAAGCCACTGTACTAGACACACTCTACTGTGATCATGACACTGAGGAGCGATCGTGCACATGTTGTGCAGGTTACACGGAACTGCAAGAGGCTTAGGGCACGTCATCAATTAAGCTTGGAAGCCTTGCAGTATCAGCCTTACCGCGCCCGCCCTCACAAACCAGGCTAGGGGCTGTAACCCTTGCTGCAAGTCATTTATATGGGTAATTGATGACAGCCCCTAGCACCTTAGCCATTCAAAATCGGTACATGTTGAACACCAATTACTTAGCACGCTAAGTATTAGTATAGTCTACACGCCTCCTGATCACCCATTACCTGGACAATACTGCTTCCTCAGAAAATGATCACGATGCTTCGGTACGCCTGGGTTCCTGGTGATAAGCGACGTTGATACCTAGAAACCCAAAGCCTCTTGGTTTTTGTGGGCATGCAAAAGTATTTGGCGATCCTCTTTTCACCGTTGAGAGGGGAGAGCCGTTGCTTCTGTTTGCGCTGCACTGAGATATGGAGCAGTTACATCGGCAGCATCTGTTTGTGATGAATCACTAGGCAGCGCTGAAGACCAACCAAGCAACTTGCCACTGGCGGTTAACGTCAGCGTATGCCCTCGCCACTCAATGCGATCGCCAGTGAAGCCATAGCACCACAGCGCGAAACGAACCAGATCACTCAGCGGCACCAGCCACAATAGCTTTTGAGCCGTGGGGTCGCGCAACACCTTAACGCTTACCCCCCACGCCATGAGCAGTCTGAATGCCAGGGTAAGACTTAACACCATCCAACTCAGTATGGAGCCGTGCATCGTCAGCAAGAAACAACCGCCAGCTACCGTGCCGAAGGTCAAAATTTGCCCCGCGTAGCCCCAGGGTTGAGAAAAGCGAATACCACGATTCCAGCGTGTTTGATGCTGCAAGAAGTCGGTTAACTGCGTGGCTGCTAACATATGATCCACCACGTAACGGGACAACACAACCCGATACCCTAGATGCGTGGGTATGCGCCCCAAGTGAAAATCATCGTGCAGGTAGTTCGCAACGGCTGAAAACCCGCCGATCGCAGCCAGCACTGATTTTTGCAGCACAATGGTGGCACCAATGCCAAAGGTCATGCCCATCAACAGGCGAGAAACGAATACCGTTGGAATCAGTTCTGTGGTAACGCCCAGAGCCTCAAGAGCTGCTATACGGCCTTGCGCTACCGAACGGTAGGTACAGGTGACGACTCCTACGGTCGGGTCGCGTAAGGGCTGCACCACTTGCATCAAATAATCGGAACCCACCTGAATGTCGCTATCGGCAATCAGCAAAAGGTCATGTTTAGCTTCTGTGACGGCATTTGCCAGGTTGCTAATTTTGCGGTTGAGGCCAATCGCACGATCGCTCACAACCAGACAAAGATCACAGGCAGGAAAGTCATGGATCAGTTGCTTGACGACAGCAATCACAGGGTCGGTTGGGTCTTGGATGCCAAAAATGATCTGGTAAGTTGGATAGTCCTGGCGACAAAAGGAGGCAAGATTTTCGTAGGTGTTGCGATCAAGTCCACAAAGGGGTTTCAGAATGCTAACAGGCGGATGAAAATCAAGATCAGTATCCGTCGATTCAGTTAAAAAAGCGATCGCGGCATACAGTGCAAGACAGTAATAAACGATGGCGCTTAAACAAAAGAGCAATGGTAAAAATGGAGCGTAATAGGTGATTCGCTCCATCTGCTTGAAGGCTGATAACACTATCTGCTAGTGACTCCTAAGTGGCGGTAATTAGTTAATTCAAAGCCCTGGTTGTGAATCACCGCGCGGACACGATCGCTCATGAGCGCGTCGCGTTCTGCCTGACCTAGCCCAAACGCTTCGTTCGCAGGTTCACCCGGTCTAGCAATGGCAGGATGGGCGTAGAGTTCCACCCGGTTGGCTTGAATTTGGGGAATAAGCTTCAGCAAATAGTCTTCTGTCATGCGACCGCTGTGCAACAAGCCATAGACGCGATCGACATATTGAATGCCGTGTGCCTGTAGCAATCGCTTTCCGTAAAGGCGCAGCCCCGCATAAACAAAGGACAATAGCCGTTTGATGACCCAATCTGAGGAGTCGGCGTTCAGCGCGATCGACGCTTCCTCATAGGGCAGGCGAATGAACCGAATCTTAAAGGCTTCTGCCAGATTCACGAGTTGGTGCAGTACCACTGGCTGAACGTGTACATGCACATGTCCATCTACATGAGAGAGCGGCAACCCAGTCTGATGGAACTTCTCTAGCTGTGCTTGAATTTCGAGCGGCAATTCTCGTCGGGCTGCACGGCTAAATTGGTAATACAGCCCTACTGTTTCTGGTTGGCTAGAAAAACGGCCCTGAGCATCAACCAGATGGGGAATTTGAGTTGGTGGCAGCACCGATCGCCCACACGCCAGCACCAGATGTAGTCCTACCGCCAGGGTAGGATGAGCCTCTGCTAAAGCCACAGCCTCCTCAAAGGCATCCCCTGTCACCATCAAACTGGTGCTGGTTAAGACGCCCCGTAGATGAGCGTCGATAATGGCTTGATTAGCGCCCGAAGAAAAGCCAAAATCATCTCCATTAATGATCAGTTGTCGCTGCTGACTCTGTGTTTCCATCGTTTTCCTCAGTCAGGATCTCCGCTTTTCTGTATGATCTGGAGATCGAAGTAGTGCTCAGGCTAGGACGGCCTGTTCGCAAACGGTCTAGCAGTAACCGCGATCGCTTAACGTCTTCACAACTGGAAAAAACACTGTGACACAGGTGTAGAACCGACAATAATATGGCCTCAATGCAAACGACTTCCGCTTCTAGTAGTCCGTCAAAATAGATTTGAGGGGTATACAAATGAAAACCCTCAAAACAGTAAAACAGTCTTGACACACTAGTTAGATTCCCCAGCAAGTGGCGTTACTTGCCCCGTCTTCACTAAGTCTCGCCGTCTAGCGCGGGTGATTAAGAACTCTTTGGCTTCTTTATAGAGGCGCTTGCGCTCATTTCCTTTAAACATGGCGTTCTTGATGATGCGATAAATCGGCTTGGGTCGGAAGTAGTATTCATCGTAAAAACGATGCACCCACTCCAGCATTTCGGCACCAGACAGGTGTGGGAAGTTTGCCATCGGCAACTGCTGACCCAGTTCATCCGACATCTTGGTGGTCATAATGATGCCTTGATCCTCGAACCATTCATACATCTCGGTGCCCGGATAGGCATGTGCAACGGACACTTGCAGAGTCTCAGGGTCCATCTCCTTGGCGTATTCAATGGTTTCGCGAATAGTCTCGCGGGTCTCGCCTGGCAGACCAATGATGAAATCTGCGTGCACCTTGATCCCAACTTTGTGGCAGTCTTTGGCAAACTCCAGGGAACGTTTTGCGGTAATCCCTTTTTTGATATTTTTGAGAATCTGCTCATTACCGGATTCAAACCCAACGATAAACAGACGGCAACCAGAATCCGCCAGAATCTTCAAAGTGTCGTAATCTAGATGCGATCGCGACGTGGAAGACCATTGAAAGTTTAAAGGTTTGAACGCCTTTGCCATTTCGACCATGCGCTTGGGGCTGTAGGTAAACGTATCGTCATCAAAAAAGATTTCCTGCAAGCCTTCCGGTTTAAAGGCATCCAACGCCCACTCGACTTCATTGCGGACATCTTCGACCGATCGCGTGCGCCATCGATGTCCGTCGAACGTCTGGGGCCAGAGGCAGAAAGTGCAAAGTGCTGGACAGCCCCGCGTGGAGTACATTGCCAGGTATGGATTCAGCAGGAACGGCACGTTGTATTTGGTAATATCCAGGTCGCGCTTCCAGATTTTGCTGACCCAGGGGAACCGATCGAGATCTTCTACGGGTGGTTCCGGTGCCGTTGAAACCATCTGATCGTCGCGTAGAAAATGCACACCCGGAATGGTATCCAGGGCTTCACCACTGGCAAAACGCGTCACCGCATAGTCAAATTCTTTGTGGGTGACGAAATCGATCGCGGTTGAGGCACGTAAGGCCACTTCAGGATGTGTGGTGACAGGCGGGCCGACAAAGGCAATCTTGAGGCTCGGCTTCAGTTCCTTCATCCGTTCCACAAGTGTGACGTCGTTTGTAAAGCCGACGTGTGAGGTGAACAGGATGACAAACTCGTAGTCGGCAGCAATGCGAACGGTCTCTTCTGGGCCAACGTGGTGAGGTGACGCATCCAACACTCGCGAATGGCCGCCAAGGTCGCGGATCATTCCCGCTGGATAGCCCAGCCAGACTGGATACCAGTAACTTTCGATCTCTCTCGTTGCAGGCCAGCGCGAACTGGCACCGCCGTCAAATTTTTCAAAGGATGGGGGATTGAGCAGCAGTGTTTTTAACAAGGTCATTACCCTCTCCTCTTTAGGTGTAGATGTGCTTTAAGTGTGGATGTGCTTTGAAGCGTGGATGTGCTTGAAGCGTAATGCAGCCATTAAAGATTGGCGGTGGTATTCAAGGCGTTTTTTGTTGGCACAAACAATCGATGTTGCTTAGGGCTTTGACGGACTCATTTGAGTGGTGTGCGTCGATCGCCGTTGGGGCAGTAGCTTTAGCACCTGTAGCGCGATCGCGGAGAGACGAGGAAAGAGTCGGGGTTGTAGCAGGCGATCGTCAAAGCGGCTCATCCGACGAGCATTCTCCTGCAAGCACATAGCAAACACTTTTTCAGGCGTCAGATTGTCGATAAAGTTGTTAGAAGACGCAGCTGTAAAACTCTCACCACTGCCACCCGCACCACCAAACGATTTAGCCAGGTGCAAGAGGGCGCGGCTGTAATGCCACGACGCATGCATGCCTCTAAACAGATCGGCTCCCTGCCCTGACTGAATTTGCTGGTAAGTAATCCAATTCACAAAAAAGACGATGTGTCGCGCTTCTTCATCCAGAATTGGCTCAAAGACGGTGAAGATGGACTCTGGGAAATAGCCTGTTTGACGAGCTAGGCCAAACATCCCAAAGGCAAAGAACGAATCAAGGCATTCGCCGAACCCAAAGTCTACAAACTCTTGCTCAGGATGAGCCGGAATTCTGGTAGGCGCAGGTTCTGTGATTTCAACACCGTAATGGTTAATCAAGAATTCCAGCAGCCTACCGTGGCGGCTTTCTTCCTGCGCTTGCAAGGCCACCGCCTGCTGAATCAAAGGATCTTTCACCGTTTCAGCAAAGGCACCCACCATCACGCCTGCCTGCCGCTCCGTTTCTAGAGCAACCCGCCAAAAGGGAATCCCCCGCAAACGGGCCAAAGCATCCTCATCCAACTTGGGCCAGTCAATGGTTTCCGGCTCATAGGTGAGATGACTGTCTAAAAACGATCGCGAAAATAGCTCCTTGTGGGCATCCGTTCCAAGTCCCATACGCCTCCTCCAAATCAATTAAACCCTGAGCAAAACGGTCAATTAAATCCTCAAGTCTGTTCTTTGCCTTTTATCTTTTATCTTTTGCCTTTTACCTTCTGCCTTCTGCCCTCTGCCTTCTCCCCTGCAATCAGCGAGGGCTAAGTTTAATGCTATTTGAGATACCAGAGGTCAGAACGACCAGTTCTCCCTTCTTCGTTAACCGAAACAATTGACTGCGCCAGCGGAAGGTGTTGCCCAGAAAGCCATAGGCCCACAGGGTAAAACTCAGCAGATCTCTCAGTGGAGATAGCCAAAACCAGGCTCTGGCGACGGGATCGTTCAGGCAACGAACCCCAACGATCCAGGCCATTGCGATTCTGGTTAACAGGGTAAGGCCCCACAGGAGCCAACTCAAGAACGCGCCTCCGGTCATTAGCAACAACACAGTACTGCCAAGCGTACCATAGGTGAAAATGAGTCCGGCATACCCCCAAGGGCGCGACACCCGAATGCCCACTAACCAACGGATTTGGCGCTGTAAGGCATTAATCACCGTATCGTTGCTCGGTAGTACATGATCAACGACATAGGATGACAACACGACCTGATAACCCGCTTGAGCCGGTAAATAACCTAACTGAAAATCATCTGCGAGGAAATTAGCGATCGCTTTAAATCCGCCAATTTCTTCTAAAACAGAGCGACGAATGACGATCGTCTGCCCCATCGCAAACTTGGTACCCTCCAGTTGATTACTCACCAGCACCCCAGGGTGAAATTCTGTCGGAGTGCTAAGGGATTCCAACGTCGTCACCCAACCCTGGGTAATCGAACGGTAGAGACAGGTGATCACTCCAACATCGGGCTTTTTCAGCGGTTGCACTACCTGTTGCAGGTAATCTGGCCTTACCCGCACATCACTGTCAGCGAGCAGCAAAACATCGTAACTGGCTCTAGGCAAAGCGCTGGCGAGATTATTCACCTTGCGGTTAGTGCCCAAAATGCGCTCACTCACAATCAGTTGAATGTCTACCTCTGGAAAGTCCTGAATGATTTGCTTGACGACCTCCAAGCTGGAATCATGCAAATCTTGCACGCCAAAAATAATTTGGTATTCAGGATAATCCTGACGGCAAAAGGAGGCAAGGTTAGCATACGTTTTATCATCCGACCCACAGATGGGTTTCAGAATACTCACTGGAGGATGAAAGCTGAGATCAACGTCAGTGTCCTGCTTTAAAAATTTGAAAGCAGCGTAGATAGCGTAGCCGTAGTAGCTAATGCCAGCTAAGCAGAGGCAGAATAAGGGCAAGAGTAAGTAAGGCGCGAATTCAACCCTGGCGATGGGAAATGCAGTTAGAAGCATTGAGAGAGACCAAAGAGAGTGTAGATACGCCATATGAAATGCAAGAAAGGAGAGAAAAGAAATGTTGACTGGCCTTCATCAGCTAAAACGGCTAAGCACTCGATCGATAGCCAGATAAGCGTATTCATTTACCTCTCTAACAACAAGTAAAAAACCATTAAAAATTTAGTAAATTAAACCAGCATCTTGACTTAAGTATTAATTAGCACATGTAAGTTGCAACGCACATAGCACCTTGGCGCTTAGCAAGCGCACTCTCATCAATCCCTGCTTAGCTGACAGATTTTTTGTTGTAGGTTGGGTTAAACGGCGTGAAAACCAACGCCAAGCTTGCTTTGGTTGGGCTACGCTAACGTTGACCTGACGACGAGGCTGCAAGGGTTTCCAGGCGTTTTATCAGTCATTTAGCATCCATCCATCCATCAGCCAATAAAGTACTTTTGATGACAGAAATGAGTGTTTCTAAGTACTTCAATGACACGCTCTATGAAGTATTTAGAGCCTCGATATGTCGCTACAACAAACTTTTTGTGGTGATTTTGTTACGGGCCTAAGCGGATCAGTAAAGCGTTTCTGTTGAGTTACCTCGCTAAAGCTGCCTCTGTTGAATCAGAGTTAAGGTTTTGAGCAATGATGGATACTGTAAGCGAATGTACCGTGCGAGGTCAAACAGATATTGACCACTCGCCTTGGAGCAACCAAAGCGTTGCACTCCAGTTAACTCTGCTTTACTGTCTCAAGTGTTCTTAGCGATCGAACTCATGGCTACCATTAACGACAACTATCTCAAACTCAAAGCAGGCTATCTGTTTCCCGAAATTGCGCGACGGGTAACCACTTTTGTAGACGCAAATCCTGACGCGAAGGTGATTCGGTTAGGCATCGGCGATGTGACAGAACCCCTGCCCGAAGCCTGCCGTGCAGCTATGATCCAGGCTGTAGAAGATATGGGCGATCGTGCCAACTTCAAAGGTTACGGCCCAGAGCAAGGTTATGCCTGGTTGCGAGAAAAAATTGTCGCCCAAGATTTTCAGTCACGGGGCTGCAATGTTGACGCTTCGGAGATCTTCATCTCGGATGGCTCCAAGTGCGATTGCGGTAACATTCTTGATATTTTTGGCAGTAACAACCGCATTGCCGTAACTGATCCGGTCTATCCTGTGTATGTCGATACCAACGTGATGGCAGGGCATACGGGCGATGCGATCGAAAAAGGTGAATACGGCGGTTTAGTGTATCTGCCCATTACCGCCGAAAATCACTTTACGGCTGAGATTCCCACTCAGAAGATTGATCTGATCTACCTTTGCTTCCCCAACAACCCAACGGGTGCCACCGCTAGCAAAGAGCATTTACAAGCCTGGGTAGACTACGCCCGATCGCACGGCTCCATCATTTTCTTTGATGCGGCCTACGAAGCGTTCATTACCGATTCAGCGATTCCCCATTCGATCTACGAAATTGAAGGCGCACGGGAATGCGCGATCGAATTTCGCTCCTTCTCCAAAAATGCAGGCTTCACAGGCACCCGTTGTGCCCTCACGGTTGTTCCTAAAACCCTCACTGGCAAAGCAGCTGATGGCTCTGATGTTGAACTGTGGAAGCTGTGGAATCGCCGCCAGTCTACAAAGTTTAACGGCGTTTCGTACATCGTGCAGCGAGGAGCCGAAGCCGTCTACTCACCAGCAGGACAGACACAAACCAAAACGCTAGTCAACTTTTACATGGCAAACGCCAGCATCATTCGCGAACAGCTCACTGCGGCGGGTCTGACCGTATATGGTGGTGTCAATGCACCCTACGTATGGGTGCAAACCCCCAATAGTCTTTCAAGCTGGGACTTTTTCGATAAGCTGCTGCACACCTGCCATGTGGTTGGTACACCCGGTTCAGGCTTTGGTGCAGCGGGCGAAGGCTACTTCCGCCTTTCAGCCTTTAATAGCCGCGAGAACGTAGAAGAAGCCATGAAGCGGATTACAGCAACGTTTAAGGACTAGTGTTCGAGTGGTCAGGAGGTTGGGGAAGCGGAGGAGGCTAGGGGAGCCGGGAAAGCGGAGGAGGCTAAGGGGAGCCGAGAAGGCTAGGGGAGGCTAGGGGAGAGGAGGAGAAAGGAGTTGTTACAAAGTCCTTCGGGCAACCAAGAAAGGTTTTTACCTTTAAAGCCTTTTGGCATCCAAGAAGAGAAGAAAGCGCTAGCTGACCGCTGACTGCTAATTGCTCAAGCAACTCAAAACGTTCCCTTAGCTTCCCCGGCCTCCTCCGCTCTCCTAGCTTCCCCGGCCTGCTCTCTGGTCTTAATTCTGAAACCAGGCTGTCAGCGCAACGGCTAATCCATCGGCGGCATCGTCTGGTTTCGGAATTTGGTCTAAATTAAGCTCGCGGGTAACAGCGGTTTGCACTTGATGCTTATCGGCATTGCCATATCCGGTCAGTGCTTGCTTGATTTGAGCCGGGGTGAACTCGATATACGTCGCGTTGTATTGTGCCAGCACCAGCATGACCACACCACGAGCTTGTGCCACCGCGATCGTGTTGCCCATGCGGTAGAAAAAAAGCTTCTCGATCGCCACCAGATCGGGTTGCCACTGCTTCATCAGCGTATGCAGATCGTCATGAATGATAATCAACCGTTGCCCAATTTCCTGACCTGCTGGAGTCTGTACCACACCATAATCTAGGACAGACACCGGAGCTTCAGTTTCACCCCTTGCCAGCCCTGAACACTCGATCGCGCCAAACCCCAACGTCGCCAGCCCTGGATCGAGTCCGAGAATCCGCTTTTGCATAGAGGTTTGAGTGTTACATGGAGAGAGCGATAAACATGCTGTGCAGCTTCGGTTTCTGTAGTAGCAGTCGTCTGAAGAGTAATTGCTGGCATTTACAACTAGGTAGATTGGAGGAAGCAATGAGGTAGCTGCCTGGAAGTTATTGGTGAAGCGATCTCAAAGTATCTTTAAGGTGAGTGTTAAGCTAGCCAACGGCAAGAAATTTGACCAGGTAAGCAAGCTTATGGCTAAAGTTCATCTTCGCAAAATAACGCGAGAGAATTTCCACGCGTGCCTGAATCTTCAGGTGACTGAGGTGCAGAGGAGATTGGTTGCGACAGCCACCCAATCTCTCGCAGAAGCCTATATTGATCCCAATCTTTTTCCTTTGGCTATCTACGATGCTGCGGCATGTGGCTATGAACAACCTGAAGTACCACTGATTGGGTTCACGATGTATGAAATTGTTGCGGGTGTAGGGTTTATTATGCGGTTAATGGTTGATCAAAAGTACCAGAGGCAAGGCTATGGACGAGCCACCATGATTGAGGTGATTCGTCGTCTCAAGCTACATCCTGAAGTTGAGATCATTGCGACCAGTTATCAAAAAGAGAATGAGATCGCTGCAAGGTTGTATCAGAGTTTGGGATTTTGGCAATGGAACATTTCTTTCGCCATTTCTCACCCGACAGAAGTGTATGTAAAACTCGAAGACTGAGGATATTCGTGTTCAACTCCTCACTCCTCCCCTCTCACTTATTCTCCCCCTTCCAGCCCAAACACCTGATTAAAGACCTTCTCCACCTTGTAGCCAGAGTCGATCGACTCCAAAGGGTCTTTCCGCAGGCGATGGCGCAGACAAAGGGTGACGACGCGGCGAATATCCTGCACTGTGACTTCATCGCGTCCTTCAAAAGCGGTTAAGGCTTTGGCCGCACGATTGGTCACAATGTCGCCTCGCAGACCATCTACATCCAACTCAGAGCAAACCTGAGAGATTTTGACGCGCAGATCGTGGTCGATCGCCACGCTTTTGAGCCGCTCTTGAGCCACCACCAACTGCTGTTGCAATGCATCCTGCTGTGGCTGGCAGGCATCGAGGAAGGCTTGTGGATCTTGATCAAACTCGGTGCGCTGCTCCACAATTTGCACCCGAAGCGCGGGTTCTTTCACTGTACGAATTTCGGCGTGCATCCCAAAGCGATCGAGCAATTGGGGACGCAATTCGCCTTCTTCCGGGTTGCCAGAACCGACCAGCACAAACCGCGCGGGATGCCGTACCGAAATCCCTTCTCGCTCTACCGTGTTCCACCCAGAGGCAGCCGAATCCAGCAGCACGTCTACTAAATGGTCGTCCAGCAGGTTAACCTCATCCACGTAGAGAATGCCCCGATTTGCCTTCGCCAGCAGTCCCGGTTCAAAGGCTTTCACCCCTTCCGAAAGCGCTTTTTCAATGTCAATGGTGCCGCAAACCCGATCTTCTGTTGCACCCAGCGGCAAATCCACCATCGTGATCTTTTTCTTCGTCACAGAAATCTCTGTGCCCTGTTCCATTTGCTGCCGTACTGCATCGCCCATCATTTCAGGGTCGTGGGGATGGCTGTTAAACGGGTCATCTGTCACCACATCAATTTCTGGCAGCAAGTCCGCCAGTGCGCGAATGGTTGTGGATTTGCCCGTGCCCCGATCGCCCATAATCATGACTCCACCAATCTTTGGGTCAATGACATTGAGCAAGAGCGCTAACTTCATTTCCTCCTGCCCGACGATCGCCGTAAACGGGAACACCGGACGACGACGGGTAAACGAGGATTGCACCGATCGACCATTCTCAGCAGTAACGGGATTCGCAATAAGACTCACGGACTTACCTGATGTTTGTTAAAACGTATAGATCACTGGCTTTCATTGTGCCATAGAGGGGGAGACGAAGTTTTGAGTTTTGAGTTTTGAGTTGGCAGAGAGGAGGTTAAGAGAGCTTTGAGTGGGCCTTTAGCCTTCCTTCATCCCTCTCTCCCACTCCCTACTCCCCATTCCTCACTCCCGGATCATCCCCAAACCGCGTAATGTCGTCCTCACCCAAATATTCGCCGTTCTGCACCTCAATCATCACAAGCGGAATGACACCAGGATTTTCGACGCGATGGGGGGTACACATGGGTACGTAGGTTGATTGCTTTTGCATCAGGATCGTTTCTTGACCGTCGCAAATGACTTTTGCGGTGCCCGAAACGACGATCCAGTGTTCGCTGCGGTGGTAGTGCATCTGGGTACTGATGTGCTGACTGGGTGCCAGTTCAATACGGTTGATGCGGTAGTGGTCGCTTTCTTCTAACAGCGTAACGGTGCCCCAGGGTCGTAGTCGAATCGTGTCAGAGTCTACAGGTTGTGAGTGCGGGAGGTCGCGATCGTCAGGTTCGCCCATACTTCTTTCGCCCATGCTTTTATCTACCAAAATCCACAAATCCATCATGCCGGATCGTCGGCGTTTTTCCCCTATCTCCCAAACCCTGTACCCTACATCCACTGCTGATTAGCGCCTATTTTTGGTTTGTTTCGCGCTCTGAAGCAGGCGATCGGCCAAAGCTGGCAATCAACAGACAGACAATCCCGATGTTGATAAACGTATCTGCCACGTTAAAGACTGGAAAGCGAATCAGCCGAAAATCCAGAAAGTCAATCACTTCGCCGACCAGAAAGCGATCGATGCCATTCCCCAACGCTCCTGACAAGATGAGACCATAGCCAACCTGCTCCCACCGATTGAGCGCAAATCTTTTTGACCATGCCAGCAGCATCAACCCAATGCTGACACCCAGCGAAAGCCAACGTAGCCAGATAGAACCACCCGGAAAGATGCTAAAGGCCGCACCGGGGTTTAACTCGTAAGTAAAGTGAAACACACCCGGTAGTACCGGAATCGAATAGTGCAGAATTGGCGGAAAAATATAGGTGACAAACAAGATCTTGGTCAGGCGATCGAGCGCCAGACCCACAACAGCAGCTATCCAGAAAAAGCGATTCTTAAAAAACATGGGTGCAGGAAGTTTTGAGTTTTGAGTTCTAAGTTTTGAGTTAATCATTGATTTGTTGCGTCCTCTGCTCCCCCTGCTCCCTCTGCTTCCCCTGCTCCCTTTACCTTCTACCTTCTGTCTTCTCTTTCAGGCTATCAGTAAAACATCAAATGGCGCAGCGTGAAGGCAAGTACCGTCACGGCACAGACGATCGCAAATTGCCCTGGCAGCGGGTAGAGCGAATACTTCATCAATAGCTGCTCTAACGGTAAGCCAGCCGTATTGACGAGCTTGAGTCCATAGGTTGCCGTCATGTACAGCATGCCTGTTACATGAATGCTCAGTAGCCCACACAGGCAGCTAAACGCAAGGGATTCCAACTTCGGTGACGCTTTGAATGCTAGATAACCACACAGCCATGCACCAGGGATAAAGCCCAGAATGTAGCCAAAGCTAGGTTCCTTGAGGTAGCCAAAACCGCCCCCCTGCGAAAAGACTGGAAACCAGGTCAACCCCAGCATGATGTAGGCGATTTGGGAGAGTGCAGCAGCATTCTTGCCGCCGAGACATCCCACCAGCAAAGCCGCCCCAAATTGGTACGTAACGCCTAGTGAGTGGGTCTGAATGTTGCCTGCTCCTAGCGTTGGGGTTGCCAGAAAGGCTTCCAGAAAGGTGCCCCCGATCGTCAGGATGAGACCAATGAGTGCCCACAGCAATTCAGTGGAAAAAGCCATGACGTCCAAAAGTAAAAGTGTAGAAGCAAACGGCAGCAGAGTCCAATTATGAAAAAGCAGACCGTGTACATTTATGAAAAAGCAGACCGTGTACATTAAGCGCGATCGCAGGGCAGACTAGCAGGGTGAAACTGTTCTTACCCTCATGAACACGTCCCCCTATACCAAGCTTTATTGGCAGTACCTTCAGGGCATCTGCCCGTCGATCGCACCTGCATCATTGCCTACCATCCAGGTCGCCCTCGAAGCCACCAACTGGGAGGAGCCACAGTCCCCTCTAGAGTGGAACAACTATGGTGTGCTTGCCCTGATTGAAGCAGAGCAAGCAACTGATCTTGATTTGCGTAGGCTCTATGTAGAAACTGCGATCGATGCCTTTAATCAAGGTGCCAACGCCCATCCGCTCTGTGCAGCGCATCTTGCCCTTACGTACAGTCTCGTAGGCGAAACCCAAATTTCTGGTCAGATTGCCCTTGCCAACTTTGTTCAGATCGTCCAGCCGCTCTATACTCGATCGGAGTCCCTAGCGCCTGGATTAATCTATCTACCATTGAGCCACTTTCATGAAACGCTGTCGCCGCGTCTTATACCAGTGGTGCAGCAAGAAGATGGCTTACACCAAGCTCTTTTACTGTTGGGTGACGTGCTTAGCTACCAGTTGCAAACCGTATTTTATAACGAGGTTGGACAGCGATTTCTACACCTGGCTGTTCATATGACACCAATGTCTGTCATAAACAATTTGCTGTTAGGAATCTCAGGTTGCATGAACGAGAAATGGGAAAGTTTGCTCCATCTCCATCGCGCCCAACAGCTAGCACCAGACCATCCGAAGATTCTGCAAGCGCTTTATCTGGCATACCGAGATCGCCAACAAGCAGCATCAGCAAACATGTGGCTGGAAACGGCTCAAACACGTTGCTTAGAAACTACTAATCCAGATCATGTGCAATGGACAACGCTAGCTAACGATTGTCCTTTTACCTACGTTGCTTTCGACACCATCCTGTTAGCCGTAAGAGCCAGCCTTTTGACGATTACAACTGGAGTTTTACTGGCAAAAGGGGATTGGTTTGAGGCAGAAATGGAGTTTTGGCGCAACCAAATACAGCCAGGAATGACAGTGATTGATGTGGGCGCAAACGTGGGTGTTTATGCCTTCAGTGCAGCTCGACGAGTGGGTGAAACAGGCCGTGTCTTAGCAGTAGAACCATTCTTAGATTGCGTCCAATGTCTACAACAAACCTGCGCTATCAATCAGTTTCACTGGGTCAACGTGATTGCAGGGGCGGCGAGCGATCGCAACCATACGGCTCGTTTAGCAATCAATCCAGCCAGTGAATTAAATCGATTGATTGAAGCTGATGGAGATCTAGATATAGAGCAAACAGAAACTGTGTCTTGCTTTACCCTTGATTATCTAGTTGAACAAGCAGCTATAACGCATGTAGATTTTCTCAAAATCGATGTTGAAGGCCATGAACTTCAGGTCTTAACAGGAAGCGAAAAAATTCTCACTGAATATATGCCAACGATTCTTTACGAAAATATTGGCTTTGGTGAAGCTGCGAACTTAGATGCTGCCGAATTTTTACAGGCAAAAGGCTATCTACTCTTCTACTATGTTCCCTACGTTCAAACACTTTCTCGACTTGAGACTCTATCAACTTTGCAGAATAGCCTTAACATCATTGCCGTTCATGCCAGTAAGGCCGGATTATAGTCGAAGCAAGAGAACGTTATTTTAGCTTTCAACTTGTTGCTACACCTGCCACCAATGCAGACAAAACAGATTCTAATTGTTCAACAGCTTGTGTCTGGCTAAATTGAGACATTGCTTTTTTCTGACCCGCTTGAGACAGCCTTTGCCAAAGCTCTGGTTGTGCGGATAAGGAGGATAAACACTCAGCTAGATCAAAGGGATTTTCTGCTTCAAAGATTAGCCCATCTTGCCCATGTTCAACAATCTCAGAAGCACCGCCTGTACCGCTTGTTACCAACGTTAAACCAGCCGCCATCGCCTCAATTTGACTAATTCCAAAGGGTTCTTCAAACCGGGATGGAAATGCAAGGATGTTGCAATCTTTGTAGAGTTGGCTAAGTGCTTGCCGCGATAAAACACCAGGAAGATGAACAAAAGCTTGCATGCCTTCGGTTTCTATCAACTGTTGCAACGCCTGCACAAATTCAGGCAGAAATGTTCCACCCGCGATCGTGGCGGTAAATTTCACCCCAGAAGCATGCAGCAAACAGAGCGCTTCTACCAGCGTATCGGCACCTTTATAGGGCATAACAAGGCTGGCATAGGCAATGCGTAAACAATCGCGAGGTGGTAACGTGGCCTGATAAAACTGCTCAACAGCGGCACCAGGATAGACAACCTGCGCGGTTCCAACCGGGTAGCCAAGTTGATGCATATGCTGGCGAACCCAATCGCTGCACGTGATGTATCGATGCAGGCGATCCGATGGCGACTCCTCTACGACATAGCCTGGATGGGCATTCATCACGTAGTGAGCAACGGGAATATCGTTCGTGAGAAACGAGCGCAAAACAGCAATGCCAAAAAAGGTGATGTTTCCTGCCAGACAAAGATCAGGCTGAAACTGTTGCACTATCTGCTGTACCGCTTTGAGGTTACGCGCCTGAATTGAGGCCAGCCGATCGGTCGGCAACCACTCTGCCCCTTGTTCGCCCCAGGTGCCCCCAAGCATCAAGTGCCGATATACTATAGGATTGAAGGCTGGTTCGGGACAGTTCGTGGCAATCTCTGGTGCGTCGCTGGTCAGCACAACGACGTGATGCCCTCGCTGCTTGAGCAAACTGGCAAAGTCTGCGATCGCCCGTTCATACCCGCCAATCACCTGAGGCGGGTAGAGATTGGTCAGCACTAAGATTTTGAGCGGTTTAACCATAGCCTCAAAAGTCAGCAACGTCGCAATAATGGGCTTGAAAAAGGTCTAAATTACCTAACATACTGTGCCCACATTTGTTTGTAAGCCTGTTCCATTTCGCGGGTGAACTGTTTGGCATTCCAGAGCGGAGCCGTTTGGCGCGATCGCCAGAGCTTCCAGGCAACCTGCTGCCGTAAGGCCGGATCGGTGCCAAAGCGCACTCCCCATGCAACATACTCCTCATTTGTCCAGGCGATGCCTTCTTCAATGCCCGCATTCACCATCATGGTGTAGCTGTTGCGGCTGGCAAACTGTTCGCCTACTCGCGTCACCAGCGGAATGCCCATCCAAAGCGTTTCCATCGTAGTTGTCGCGCCATTGTAGGGATAGGTATCTAGCACTACGTCTGCGATCGCCAGATTGGCTCGATGCACGGCTTCCGCTGGTACTTCTGGCAAAAAGCGGAGTCGATCGGTCGATACCCCTTCTGCTTTTGCCACTTCGGTAAAGTAGGCTTGAATCGCTTTATCGTCGGTAATGCCTTTAATCAAAAAGTAGCTGTTGGGCACGGCAGCAATGATGCGTAGCTGCGATCGCACCGTTTCAGGATGGCGCTTGGAGGCACTCTGTCCGCTCAGGTAAATCACGGCATCGGCTGGAATGCCCAAGTCTTTTCGTCGCAGCGTGGGTACACCGACTTCAAACCCATCCACGGCCAGGTAGGTTTGGGGCAAGCGCCAGATCTTTTCGGCGTAGTGATCCTCAGCGTCTTCCGAAAGGACGTATGGATCAGCGATAAAGTAGTCGATCGCGGGAAGGCCCGAAGCATCCCACCCTAACCACGTAGCTTGAATCGGTGCAGGCTTGAGCGCCATCACTTCCGAGCACACATCGGCGGTAATGCTATCCAGATCAATCAGAATATCAATGTCGTCCTGATAGATTTGCTCGGCTATTTCTAGCCCATCGCGCCCCAGTTTCCGAGCCTGATCAACCTGTTCTACAAACCAATCTTGCAGCGTATCGTTGCCGCGCTGATAGTTCCAAAAGTAGCCAAAGAGTTCAAACTGTTCCCGATCGTGGTGTTGCAACAACCAGCGGCATAGCCAACCTACCGAGTGTCGCCGCATGCAGTGCGAAAAGTAGCCCACCCGTAAACGTCGATGCTGTCGTGGGCGATCGCGCCGGGAAGCCAGTCCCTGCTGATATCGCTCGGCAGGTTCAGCCGCATACGCTCGAACGCTGGTCTGACACAGCTTAAACAGATGATTTTGGGCCAGACGATTGCGCTCCAGGTCATCTCGCACATAGGGCAAGAAGAACGTGGTGGTGACGAGCTTCAACGTGGTGTGCTGATCGAGCGGCTCGGTTTGCTCCTCAGCCAGCGACAGCAAGAGGGATTCTTGCAGGGTTGCTAACTCAAAAATTTCTTTCCAGTAGCCGCCAGCACGGGTTAAGGCTCGCAGCAGCAGAAAGGCACCAAACACCTGATCCGGCAGCGATCGTGCCAGAATACACCACTCCCGCGCGGTTTCGATGCCCTTTTCGTACTGTCCTGAATTTTGATAGAAGGTCGATAGATGGCTGAGAATCTCTAAGTCTTGCGGACAGGCGTTTAGGCACCGTTGGGCATACTCAGCCGCTAGTGAGGGTCGATTCCACTCGTAGGCAATGGCAACCGATGCCAGCATGAGCGTTTGCACGACAGGAAGCAGATCCTCTGCCCGATCGAGCGCCACTTCCGCAAAGTCCAATAGCGCTGGATCGGTAGGCGCGTGCTTCAAGACAGCTTTCAACGTGTCTACCAGTAATGCCTGGTCAACGTCAGCCGACGATCGCAGCACGTCGATCGTACCCCACTCCACCAAATCATCCCCTGCAAAGCGGTCGAGTTCAACCGATCGTTGTGCCAGGTATAACAGGTTCGCTAAATCTTGAGGTGCAATTTCCCGGAGGTGCTGACGCAAGACCCAGGCAAGCTTTGGGTTGGCGCTGGCTTCTTGCTGTTCTGCCTGCGATCGCACAACCTGTGCCAGTTCTGCCGTCCATTGCTCAATCTGCTCGTCATCCCCCTCCATCATTGCCAGCATCCAGGTGGTCTGCGCTTCGGCTTCGTCACCCAGCAGCAGGGATGCTACCCCCAGATGCCAATAGTAGGCTTTGACATCGGGTTGCTCTTCAATGAGTTGCTGATAACGCTCGATCGCAGCACCATATTCACCACGCGCCAAACAAGCGTCTGCCTGCTGTACCTGCGATCGCACTGCCAAACTGTCTTCAACCATCATGTTGTCACCGCTGCCATCAGGGACGGGGGATGCCCTACGGCTTCAGTATGCCCCAGTCGTATGGGCTTCGATCGGGTAGCGCGGGGAAATCAGTCGATCGCTGGGGAACTCTACTTGTGGTGCTTAGAGTAATTATCGATCGTAGTGTATGCCAATTAACAATCCTAACCCTAACGATTCCCACTGGCGTGGTCTTTTCTCAGAGCGAGTAAGTGGCGTAATCTTACTTATTGGCAGTTCAATAGAGGGCTATGGGTTTATCCTCACCCCATTGCTACAAGCAACGTATCATGTTCAAAGTATTAATTGCTGGTTCACATTTATTACATTCATATCCATTCTTTTTGGCTATGGATTGATTTTCACTATTTTCGGCAAGAGAGCTAGCAGAGCATTGTTTCGATCGCCAAAACAGCCTTCAAAGCTAGGTTCAATTGTCCTCTCAATACTTGTATGGTTTGGTATACAGGTAACTTTTTGGATGCGCTCGTTTTTAGAAGAGCATGGATACTCAATCTCCAGGCAGATTCCTCTGGTTGATACTTTTACGCGATGAGGGCAAATTATTAGATTAACTGGTAATAATTCGCCCTTGAAAGAATCTTAAAAGAAGCAGTAGCTGCGTAGGGTGCTGTTAGCTCCAGCGTAACGCACCGTTTCTTAGGGCTAACCTGATGAGTCGATACACCTAGAACCACTGTCGATCAGATTGATACTGGCAACCCTGTAGGGGCGTTACATGTAACGTCCCTACAGATGGCTACCGATGTTCGTTCTACACGTAAGACGCGATCGTCTCCCGGTATTGGCTCTTGGGCTTCACCCCTTTCAGTTCTGCGACCTTGTCTTTGTCTTTAAAGAACTGAATGGTGGGTGTGCCAACGACTCCAGCCGCTTCAGCGATGTCTGGATCTTGCTCAATGTCAATCTCAATGTAGTGAATCTTGCCGTCAAACTCATCCACCACCTTGTTAAGAATGGGCTTGAGCGTATGGCAGGGGCCACATTGGGGTGACGCATACTTGACCATGATCAGGCGATCGCTGTCGTGATACAGCTTCCGCAGAGCATAGCCCCCTTCATGGCGAGTCCGCTCCACATTAAACTCGGTTTCTTGCTCGGCGTCCGTTTTCTTGGCAGTCGGTTCAGCGGCTGGCTTTTCAGAATCCGTCTGGTGAAATTCTTGAATCAGGTCATGGGTTGAGAGCCAGCGTTCTGCCAGCATCGCCGCCTGACAGCCTGTACCTGCTGCGGTGATGGCCTGACGAAACTCATGGTCTTGAACATCGCCTGCGGTGAACACGCCTTCGACGCTGGTTTCAACAGAACCAGGCTTGGTGACAATATAGCCCACGTCATCCAGGTCTAATTGCCCGGTGAAAAGGGAGGTGTTGGGGGTGTGCCCGATCGCATAGAACAACCCTCTGACGTGAAGTTCTCCTTCTTCGCCCGTTTTGGCATCTCGAATTTTGACCCCTTTCATGTGGTCGGCTTCACCAAACACATCCGAAATATCGGTATTCCAGTGAATGGTGATTTTGGGATTGCTGAGCACCCGATCTTGCATCGCTTTGCTGGCACGCATCTTCTCAGTGCGTACCAGCATGTGGACATGAGAGCCATACTTCGTGAGATAAATCGATTCTTCGGCTGCCGAATCGCCGCCACCGACAACCGCGAGTTCTGCCGATCGAAAAATGGGGGTCGCACCATCACAAATCGCGCAGGCAGAAATGCCACGGCTCCAAAACTGGCTTTCACAGGGGAGTCCCAACCGCTTTGCAGTGGCACCTGTGGCAATCACCACACTGTGCGCCAGCACTTCCCGTTCCTCAGAACGAATCACAAAGGGACGCTGGCTAAAGTCAACCGAGGTGACATCTTCCGTCACTAACTCAGCGCCCCAGCGTATCGCCTGTGCTTTCATGCGATCCATTAACTGTGGTCCCGTGATGCCCTCTGGAAAACCCGGAAAGTTCTCTACCTCAGTGGTTGTCATGAGTTGTCCACCAGGTAAACCGCCTGCCTGATAGCCTTCAAACATAAAGGGCTTCAAGTTGGCGCGAGCCGCATAAATTGCGGCGGTATACCCGGCTGGACCGGAGCCGATAATCACTACGTTTTCGATCGTTGGGGTGGTCATTGGTCTATACAAACTCATAACGACTACGCATAGTATAGCGCAACATCTCTTAAAGAGAAACCCCACCTGCGCTAGAGAATCTGGCAGCGCTTATGGGATGGGGCAGGAATTAGAGATTTAGCGACTAAAAGTGGTATCACCCATTGTCAACAGGCACATCCCCAAACCCTGTACCCCAAAAGACTCTCAACCCCTACTTGTAGCCCCGTTGCCAAAGGTTTAATTGATCTTTGTGGCTTTCAATGTTCTTGAACCCGGCCTGTTGTAACTTTTCCTGCAAGCTCTCAGCCGTAAAAGCAGTCCGGTGAGCCATAAAATGGTTGCCACCCGCGATCGCGGCTCTAAACCCATAGAGAATGTCGATCGCTGCGATCGGGCCTTCTGGTGACACATAGAGGATTTCTTCTAACCTGCCCTGAGCAACGTATGCCGCCACAGCTTGAATGTCGGGCAGCGTAACGAGCGCAAAGCCACCCGGTTTCAGCACGCGATAAAACTCCGCCAGAGCAAGCGGCACGTCGTGAGCGTAGAGATGCTCCAGGTTGTGGGATGAAAATACTGCATCTACGGACTCGTCTGGCACCGCGCTCATGTCTGTCATGGAACCGATAATGTCCGGCTCCATAGCAGGATTAATGTCTAGCCGCACCTCTCGCCATTCTGAAGTCCGCAGCGCTTCCGGCAGCGCTTCAGGATCATAGGGGCCACACCCCACGTGCAGAATCAGCTTTGTGGCGATCGGCTGCGTCTCTTCTATGGGTTTGGCAACAGGATCGGCTGACTGCTGCATCAACCTGTCAGCAACCACGTCCTGGTAAAACTGCTCCAGTCCTCTCACGCACTCTGTGTCGTCAAAAAGAAGCGCATGCCGCTCACTCATCCGCTGGACGATCGACCGTTTCCACTCCGGTTCTAGCCCCAATCGCGCTGCGATTTCAATGTATTCGGCTTCCGTTTGAGCGATCGTCTCCGGCACACCCAGCATGGTGAGCATCCCGCTGGATTGGCGACCGCGCATAAATTCCCCGGCATGAGTCACAACAGGAAGATTGCAGGCGATCGCGTCAAAGGTGGTGTGCCCACCCGAAAAACCAGGCGTGTCGAGAAACGCGTCTGCATCGAGGAGTAGACTCGTGTAATCCTGCCAATTTTGACCCGGTAAAAAGACGCAGTAAGCTTCGCTCTTGAGTCCTGCTGCCGCAAACGATCGCTGGAGCCGCTCACGAAACTGTCGCTCTAAAGTTGGACTCGATCGATTCGTCATGGTCGATCGCACGATGAAGACGAACTGTGCTTGCGGCACTCGACGCGCAATTTCGACAAACAGGTAGTCGTGCTGAGGCAAATATTTGATGATTAACTGGCAGGAAACATAGAGTACCGCATCGGCTCTTAACCCAAAGGCAGTTCGTGTTTTCGTGGTTGTAGGAATCGATGGGTGAGGATAGCTAATCCCTAAACTGGGCAAGCGAACAAGTTGCTCAGTATAGTGTTCCTGAGCGTTTTCTGGCTCCATCAAAGCGCCTGACAGGAAATAGTCGATCGTGGGTAACCCAGAAGTAACAGGATGCCCCCAAGCCGCACACTGCACAGGCGCTAACCGAAAGCAACCCGCCATCGCAGTGGGTGTATGCACACCGATCGCCAGAAAGACCAGAAGATGCAGATCATCGGCCAGAATTTGCTGACAAACCCCTTGCAGATCGTTTGGCATGTAGTGATAGACATCACTCAGGGCTTTGAATTGCTCAGTGCGACGATCGATCGCTGAACCCGTGTTGTAGCAATAGATTTCAAATTGGCTGCGATCGTGGTTTTTGAGCCATCCAAATGTCCACAGAGACATACTGTTGGTGCCAATAGAATCAGCCAGATAACCAATCCGAATTTTTCCGGCTTTGCTGACGGGTGGCATGGAAAGCGGCTGCATCCACTCAGGATGATGCTCACGCATGGCACGCTGAAGCAACCCTCCATATAGAGCTTGTGGCTTCCGCACATTGATTGCCTGACAGGCCAAGTAAAACAGTCTCAAACAAGAGATATTGCTAAAATCAACGGACTGTTGTTGGGTTGCGGCTAATTCGACCTGATGGTTAATGCTCTTGAGTCCTTGCTCAAACCGTTGACGATACGCCGTCATTTCCTCTGTACTTTGGTAAAGCAGCGGCAAGAGCAGTTGCGGCAGACTTGCTAAGAACAGATCATCTGGTTTCAAATTCGCCGCTGCCTGAAGGCACTCGATCGCGGCTTCCATTCGCCCACAAAGCTGATAGCAGTCAGCCAATGTGAGATAGTCTTGCACGTTGCCCGTTTGCCCCGTTGCAAAAAATGCTTGAAAGGCTTCGATCGCCGCTTCAGGATTACCATCCCGATTGTAAGAATAGGCAAAAAAGTTATGTGCAGTTGCAACATCATTTGCCGCAACATAGGCTTCACCCAGTTTCCACAGAATCGCAGGATCGCGCTGCTTTAGTTTCAGGGCTTGATGATAGGCTGCGATCGCAGGTTGCGCTTGCTGCTGTGCCATCAACGCCTTGCCTAAGCCAAGGTGCCCCGTAAAATCTTTTGGCTGTAACGCGATCGCCCGTCGAAACAGGTCTTCTGCCTGCTGAGAAGCACCGTTCTGAACCAAAAGATTGCCTAAATGATTGAGCGTATCGACGTGATTTTCATCCAGTGCAATCGCCTCTTGAAAGGCCGCGATCGCCTCGTCAGGACGGGCCATTCGTTCTAACGCCAACCCCTTAATGTAGTGCGCCAATGGGGTGTGAGGGGCAAGCGCTACAGACTGCTGGATTGCTTCAATCACCGCTGCATCGTTCTCGGCCAAATAGTAGAGCATCCCTAAATTGAACCAAATCTCTGCATTTTGAGGCTCAACCTGTAGAATCGTGCGGTACTTTTCCTCAGCACCAGAAAGCTGGCCTTTAACGTGCAGGTCAACCGCCTCTTGGCGTAACGTTGCCAAATCGATTTTGGGATACACGGGCAACTGATAAATCGCATCAATGACAGCGCGATCGCGACGGGCGTACCAGTCAAATGCTTGCGCCTCGGTTTGCTTCCCGGCCTTCCAACTGAGAACCAGAAAATGAGGGGCATCTCCGTCTACCACCGCCTCTTGTGCCAACCCATTAAGCTGTAAAGCCGCTTGAGCATAAGACGCTAAAAAGTCCCGCGTTGCCTGTTGCACCGTCTTAAGCTGCCCTTGATTGATTATGATCAATGCCTGCTCTGCCAGCAGCGGTGCCGCCAGCATTAGCCCCAAAATGACCGATCGATAATCAGCCTTACCGTTGTAGAAATAGACCCCAATCCGGTCTTCGGTTGCCAGTTGCCGCAGGTCGTGAAAAAACTCCTCAAAGGACTGGTTGCAAAGAAAAACTTGCTCATCCATGCCAGCCGCTGCTAACTGCTCGGTTAATTGCTCGATCGTCGCACGCTTGGCACCGAACCGATCATCCTCCTCTACGGCGTATGCCATGCAGTCAGGGTGATTCAGCAACGCTGCCATCAGGTTTTCTCCCGGCAAGCAGCCAACTTCGCAATACACCTCTCCTGGAACCATGTAGCCGATCGCCGTGTTTAAGAGTTGGGCAACTGGTGTTGCGGTAAGGCGATGAGGTGGCTTTAGCATGACGGTTGCCTGAGAAGAGCTTTCCTTCTGGTTCGGTACAGCGTCGTCATGGGAGGCAAAGCGGGCAGTGAACCGTTGAATGTCCATATGCGTCAGTCAGCGATGGAGGGGGCAAGAGGGGGCGATCATAGAAGCCGCACTGATAGAAAGGCAAACCGCTACGTTTCTATCTTGCCCAAACGGACAAGTTTGCACATAATTTCGCGAGAGAAAAAGCCTGCTAGCGCAAAGGCAACACCAAGATCAACGCATGTCGACAAATTTTTTATAAGCTCAAACGCTCACGCTGCCAGGGTCAGGCGCATTTTTACCGCAGCAAACAAACTCAACCGCCATTTTTTTTAGAGTGGAGTGATATGAAAGCAGGGAGAGCGGGGTACGTTACGTTCAGGAGTTAGAACCACATACCCCGCACCTAAAAGGAGACCCTCTCATGAAGTCTGATTTCAAAGCTAAGTTCCTACACCACCTCATCGAGAAGAAGCAAGACAAGGGCTTCACCCTGATTGAACTGCTGGTTGTAATCATCATCATCGGTATTCTGTCTGCGATCGCACTGCCTTCCTTCCTGAACCAAGCGAACAAAGCAAAAGAGTCGGAGTCTAAGCAGTACGTTGGTTCGATGAACCGTTCACAGCAGGCTTACTACCTGGAGAAGAACACCTTCTCGTCTGATGTTTCTCTGTTGGGCCTCGGCATCAAAACCGACACCACCAACTACACCTACCAGATCGACTCTCCCACCAGCTCTGGTGTGAAGAACGTTTCCAACCCCAAATTCACCAACACCTTGAGAGCACACCTCGGTGGCGTGAGCACCGGTTTCACCACAGGTGCAACGTCGGGTGAAGCAACGACCCTGGCTGTTCTTTGCCAATCTGCTAAGCCGGGTGCAACCACCCTGTCTGGCGTAACGCTGAACTCCTTGACCGGCCCTTCCTGCGACGGCACCAACTACCAAGATCTGGGCAAGTAATTTGACTGCTAGCAAGTCTGCAATCGCAGCACTTGATCACGATCCTGTTTAGATACTAAAAGAGTGGGTAGATGCTCTACCCACTCTTTTTTGTGCTTACATTTTTGTGCTTATAGATGATCGCAGCATACCGCTTGACTGCTACAGCCGTTTTCGTTTGGGTTCACCACATCCGCTATCCGACACCCTGCAACCGTGCTCAATTAGACTGTGGCTTACTCGATCGAGAACTGCTGTAAGTTTTTGGTTAATGTAGGGCGGCCGCTCATGGCAGTGTTCTCATGCCCCTTGCTGATGTGGAACGACCAGGTTAGTCTTTGCTTTAAGGCCATTTTTGCTTTATAAGGAAGCTTAATGAATGAGCGTATAGACGATCGTTGCGTGGGTGTAGCCGATGAACCGTAGTGCGTCCGGTGCAGTAACTCAGACTTTTTTGGTGGTGGATGACCACGAGGCCATTTTGGAAGGAACGGTGCCTGCTTTGAAGCGAACGTATCCGACTGCCGAAATTTTTACAGCGCAAGATATTCAAACCGCTCAAACACAAATTGGTTACTATCACCCCACGCTGGTTGTCTTGGATTTGAGCGTACCGCAACAGCCTTATGCGATCGCCAGTGCCGAGGTCGGGATTCAGTTTCTCAAGACACTCATTGAGAGCCAGTTAGCGCCGAACATTGTGGTGCTGAGTACTAACATTCGGCCATTGGTACAACTGAAGCCGATGATTAATGCCTATGAGGGCGGCTTTGCCGCAATGGACAAGTCGCTACCCATTCGGGAGATGCTCCGGTTAGTGGATTTTGCGCTACGCGGCTCGATTTACTTGCCGCCAGAGTTGCGATCACGCTCAGAGTTTGACCGTAAGTGGCTGGAGGTGCTCACGCTGAAATTTCAGGAAGGGTTAACAGACAGAGCGATTGCAGACCGGATGCAAGTCAGCGATCGTACAGTCCGAAATTACTGGGTTAGATTGCAGGATGCGTTAGGTATCTACGATGAGCCGGACAAAGATCTGCGGATTCAAATTGCGATCGCGGCTCGTAAACTTGGCTTGCTGAGCTGATTTATCAGTTCTACAAAATTGCGCTGCAAAGTCAGTGCTGAGGACTGTAGACGCTTTAGCGGTTGCCAGCAGGGGGTGCTGAGCGCTGGTGTTGTATCTATAGCCATGATTCAGGGAAATAATCAGGGGCTGTTGTGGGTCAAAACATTCTCAGGCAGAAAACAGCTTAAAGGCAGAAAATAGAAACATCCTTTAGCCCAGCGCGAGTTCGGCGCGGCTTCTAAGGTCAAGGTGTGTAGGATAAGCGCTCTAAACTTTACGGCTTCTTCTTCATTTTGTCTTCATCCTTCACTTAAAAATCATCCAGTGGGGGGGAGATAGTCCTTGTGTGGTGGTGTGGTTTGCCGATAACGTTTATCACGTGCTGTCTTAACACACGGGCTGATGGCTGTTCATCTGAATCCTGATCGCGCTAATGAGAAGGAGGATAGTCGGGAAAGGCCACACGTCCATTTCAAAATGGCAACAAGTTAAATTGCTCTTTTTATCTACAGGACTTATGTGAAAGAGATTCCTCACCCTCCTACTCTGCGGGAGGCAAGCTACAAAAGGGGGCTTGTAGAGTTCCCACTTTTGGAGGAAAGGTTAAGGTTCAAGCATTAAGGGCGTCAGTCCTAATCTATAGTTTTCACTTATTAAAGCAATCTAACCACGTTCCACTGACAGACCGTCAAGTAAGCAAGGCGAGCGCTTTTCCGCCAGCCATCTACCATCCGCGACAGTACGTTGTTGAAGCATAGCCACTATTGACTGAAATGAAAATCAAGGTGAATGCTGAATTTTGGACGCAGCTTGAGCAGCAAGCGAAGGTTTGGCGAGTTGGAGTACTTCCAGGATTGGTCGTTGTTGGACTGGTCGTGATCGCACGCCTGACGGGTTCGCTGCAAAGTTTGGAGTGGAGCGCGTTTGATCGCTTCCTGCGATCGCGCCCGGTAGAGTCACCCGATACGCGGATTGTGATTGTTGGCATTAATGAGGAAGACATCCGCCTGACAAAAAAGTATCCGATTCCCGATCGAGAACTGGCAGCGCTACTGAAAACACTACAGAGCTACCGTCCTACAGCGATCGGGCTTGATCTATTTCGTGACTTGACGACTGATCCAAATCGGGAAGCACTCGCGCAAGTGTTTAGAACCAGCCCCAATCTTATTGGTATTGAGGCAGATGTTGGTTCGACGGCAACGCTCAAGGTGAAACCACCGCCAGAATTGCCTCCAGAGCAAGTGGGGCTGGCTAACATTTTCTTCGACTCTGACGGCAAACTGCGTCGCTGTATGTTGGCAAGCAAGGTTGACTCCGGTGAGGTGAAATATTCCTTATCCTTACTGCTTGCAGCACGCTATTTACAGACGCAAGGAATCCCTTTTGAACCGGGACGGCGTGCTAGCGATCCGATTCGCTTTGGCTCGCTGGTACTGCCGCGCTTTCGAGCCAACACAGGTGGCTATGTGCAAGCTCAAGCGGGAGGAAACCAGATCTTACTGAACTTCCGCAGCCATCCAAAGCCGTTTCCTGTGGTTTCAATGACTGATGTTATGCAGGGACGGGTGAAGCCGGAACAGATACGCGATCGCATCGTGCTGATTGGCGTAACGGCTTCCAACAGCCTGAATGATACCGTCATGACCGATGCTATTAAAGGCAGCCTACTTACCGATGCCACTGGCACGATGGATGAATATCGGTTACTTTACGGCGTTGAGAATCATGCCCATGCCATTAGCCAAATCATCAGTGCTGTGTTGGATCATCGTCCACTGCTGCAAACCTGGGCGAAAGGTTGGGAGTATAGCTGGATTATCTTTTGGGGTTTATTGGGCATTACGCTGGGTTTGCTGCTGCAATCACCCTGGAAAACGCTTTTGGGGTTGGCTGTTGGCAGCACGTGCTTGATTAGCATCAGTTACGGGTTGATCACCTTAAGCTGGTGGATTCCAGTGATTCCAGCGCTGTTGGCCCTCGGTGCTGCTGGCTTAACGACAGCACTGTTCGATCGCGATTCGCGGCTCTTGCTTGAGCAACGTAGCTTGACACTTAAGCGAACATACGACGCAGTACATAATGGCCCCCTGCAAACGCTGGCCGCTATGTTGCGCAGCCTGGATGATTTGCCACCAGAGAAATTGCGATCGCAGTTACAAAATCTTAACCAGGAGCTGCGATCGGTCTACGATTCCATGCATCAAGCCATTGTGACGGGTAATCAGCGCTATGCCCAGACTCCAATTCAGGAATTGCTCTATCAGATCTATGAAAAAACGCTAGAGCGAGAGCTGCCAGGGTTTACGTCTATTCTCACTTTTATTGCACCCGACTTTACTGTGCTTAAAGACTGCCCGCTGTCGCCCGATCAAAAGCAGGCGCTGTGCCTGTTTTTGCAGGAAGCTTTGTGTAATGTTGGCAACCACGCGATCAATGCAAGCTGTCTAGACGTTATCTGCCGACGGAACAAAAATTGGTATACTCTACAAGTGATTGATAATGGTGCATGCTATTTGGCTCAAGTCAATGCCAGAGAAGGGCAGGGTACAGCTCAGGCCAGAGAACTGGCGCGATCGCTCCGAGGTAGCTTTCAGCGTCGTCCTAACGTGCCTCACGGTCTAGTGTGTGAGCTGACATGGCGTAGTCCAAGACTCTGGTGGCAGTTTTCTCACCCATTCCAGTCAACGCAGCACTTACTCAACAGGCTTTAATAGACTTAGCTTTTTCGGAGAGCCATGAGTTATCCAGTTGCCTTTCGTCTCAAGCAACAAATCGTTACAAGGTTAGTCGCAGGAGTTATTTTAGGGCTGTGGCTTCTGCCCTCCATCAGTTTGGCAGACGAAGATAGAGCGCCAACCAACGGTCGGTCTTCAGGCGGTCGAGGCTGCGGGACAAGTGCCCAACCTAATGCTTCGCAGGTACCTGCACTCATCTTGCTGACACCCAGTGGGCAAGCAGGGCAAACGGTTTCGACGCGTCCCACTTTTGTGTGGTTTGTGCGTGATGCCGTGTCCTTTCCGATCGAGTTCAGGCTCTACGAACAGACAGCTAATCGGTTCAAGCTGGTGAAAGAGATCAAGGACGATCGCTTGAAAAGCACTCCCGGCATTATGGTAATGTCTTCTGCGGGAGCGATCCCCGAACTGACCGTAGGGAAGCGCTATCGCTGGCAGGTAGAGCTGGTTTGCAATCCCAGTCGTCCGTCTAGCAATCTTTTTGCTGAAGCGACGCTTGAGGTCATCCCCTTGCAAACTGGCTTGAAGAATCAGTTAGCGCAAACGCGCGATCGCCTGACTCAAGCTAAACTCTATGCCCAGGCAAATCTCTGGTATGACGTGCTAAAAACGGCCTTTAACCCTCCTACCAGTGCCACTCAATTGCAAGCACTACGGCAGTCTGTGTTCGATCGTGTGGCGATTGATCCGGCTGAGCGTCAATTGCTACAAGCTAGCTCCATTCACGCCATCCAGCGCTAGAGTTGCAGTAGGCAACAATGCGGCATCGGGCTAACGCCGGGATGGGACAATTGAACGAAGCACTACCAGAAGACTTTTGGCGCGGTGTTGCACAATTCAACCAGGGAGAATTCTATGCGTGTCACGACACGTTAGAGGCTTTGTGGATTGAAGCGACCGAACCCGATAAGAAGTTCTATCAAGGCATTTTGCAAGTAGCGGTGGCTCTCTATCACTTGAGCAATCAAAATTGGCGCGGAGCCGTTATTTTGATGGGTGAAGGAATGAATCGCTTGCGCGGTTACCAGCCTAGCTATGAGGGCATTGACACTGAGGCGTTTTTGGTGCAAACGGCTCTGGTCTTGAATGTGCTCCAGCAAACTGGCCCTGAGCAAGTTGCCAGCGTTGTTCAACAGCTTGGTTTATTACCGCCCTCAAAGGATTTTGTTGAGGATTCTGCCAACTCAAGTGCTGCCGATGCAGAGGTTTTAATGCCTGAAGGCTTTGAGAGTCTTGGCTTGCCAGTACTGCACACAGTGTCCTCCCAGGCTTAGCAACGTAGGTTTAGAAGGAAGCATCCCAGTTATGCAAAAACAGTCAAAACGCAAGTTGACCCTTGAGGGCTGCGCATCTCAATGGCAACATTGGGTTCACGGATGCCGGATTCCATTTTGCTCCTGACCTTTGTCAGCGACGATCCATTTTCTTCACTGCCGCTGCCACCGCACCAGAGCCCATCGAACATAGTTGTTCCGCTTGATCATGGACTTCGCTAACAAGCTACTCAAGCGGCTATGTGCTTTGAGGTTGAGTCGTTGTGCCTGGGCTTCATGCCTGGGCCAGCAACCAACCAGGCTTTTCACTGGGCTCACGCTGCCTTGGGTTGTGCCAGTGCGAGTCACGATAAAAAAGGCAACCTCTGGGCTGACGTGCTCTAGCCCTGGTTGCCTGACACATCTATGTCAAACCCTTGATATCTCGTAAAACCCAAGTTTCTCCAGTACGGCAGGTCAAGGCTTTCAGCCAGTCAAGTCATGCTCAATCGAGCTTTTAGCGGTAGGTGACAGATTGCTTACAGAGCAAGGCTTTAAGGCACTTGTGTCAGGCAGTCAGGCTCTAGCCTCTGCCGACGCACCGTTTTCTCGATGCCATCCAGGTCGCTCAACTCGCTTGCAGAACTAGGAGCTAGGAGCAGATTCCGAATTATTCCAACAAATTGATTAATTCTTCTTTAGTCAAATCAGTATCTCGTAGAATCTTCAACAGTAAACCTTTACCAATTGCCTTACGAGCATGAACGGGAATAGAAACAACGCGATTGTCTTCATGCTTTAGACGAACATGGCTACCTTTCTCACCACGTAGAAGCCAATCTTTTGAAGCGCAGCAATTAGCTCGCCTCCACTTAGGTTAGGGAGTTTTGTCACTAGAGCACCACTTTCTGAATGCCAATAAATTCAGTAGTTGATTCTTCCTCAATTTCCTCAAGGCACATTGCAATGACATCACGGATATTTTGCATTAGCTCATCAACGGTGTCTCCCTGGCTGTAGCAGGCTTTGAGCTGCGGAACTTCACCAACATAAAGGCCATCTTCATCTCGTTCAATCACAACATAAAATTCTTTCTTTTTCATTGGTCTACCCTCTGGTTTGCCAGTTAAATTTCTAGTGCTTCAAGTTAGTATAGCTAGGTAGGGCGATCGCGCTTTTTTTGTAAGGTGCATTTGGTTTGCAGCAAATACTTTAGGAAATGAGCGATCGTGCTTGTGATACGCGCTGATCAAAATCTTGATCCATACAATTCAACAAAAAGTCCGAAATAATTTGAGATATTTGATCAAATCGCTTAGGTGATAGACCTGTAGAGTTGGCTGCTAAAATACCATGAGCGAAAACATGACGTATGCATTTGGCAAGGCAGCTAACATTAATATCGTGCCCGTTTTTATTGTCTTTGAACTTACACACCATCTCCTTTAGGTTCTTGCCAGTTAAATGTTGTATAAGAAACTTAGATACAGCATTTTCATGATCTAAATCGCGGATAGACTTAATGATTTTCTCCTGTGATCGGGAATCTTGAAGCGATTTTACCTGTGATTCATCACTTGGATTCAGTCCGATGATGCAACAGTAAGTACTTGTGTTGTGCGGAAACTTTCTGTCTAGAATCTCAGATTAGATAGACAGAAAGCTTCCGACTAATGAATCGATCGCCCTACACGTAAAGCGGTGTTCGGCTGACAGTGGCTAATGCTTCGACCAGGCTACGAACAGCGGCAATCATGGCGATTTCGCTGTTGAGTTGGTTAATAGCAGAGCCAACGCCGATACCGGAGGCACCAGCGGCGATCGCCAACGGAGCCGTCACATTGGACAAACCAGATGCACACAAGACAGGAACCGTCACTGCTCGGGAGATTTCGTAGGCAGCAGCTAGAGTGGGAGCCGCTTTCTCGATCAGTCCCAAGGTGCCAGCGTGAATGGGTTTGCTGCTGGTGCCGCCCTCGGTTTGAACGATGTCAGCGCCTGCATTGACGAGGGCTTCTGCCAGTTGCACCTGCTGGTCAAGCGGCAGGATGTGAGGCACGGTGACAGAAAGGGTGATAGTGGGCAGCAACTCGCGTGTGGCACGGGTGAGCGCCAGCACTTCATCGGCTTCAAAGCGACGACCTTGTGCGTAGAAGCTGTCGAAGTTGCCAATTTCAATCAAGTCGGCTCCAGCATCGACGGCAATGACGAACTTTTCTGGCTCTACCGTAGAGACGCAGATGGGGAGAGGGGTCAGTTGTTTGGCTAAGCGCACCAGGTTAGGGTCGGCAGCAATGTCTACAAAGGTTGCACCACCCCGATCGGCCGCCTTAACCGTTGCAGCTACGCGATCGGCATCGAAATTGTGCAGACCGCTAATAACTTTAAGGGCACGTCCGTTATCTAGAGCACTCTGTAGCGTGGGGATTGTCATGGTATCTCTACTCAAATTCGTACCGTCCATTTTGACACCCAATGCCGGGAGATTCCAGCATTTTGTTGCAGAGGGAGTGGAGAGTAGGGGGTAGGGAGTGCAGTATCAGCGTAACGCCTGCTCGATTTTGATGCCACGGCTCTGCATCGTTTGCTCAAATAAATCAGTAGGCAATGCGTCTTCGATCGCCCAAACACCCGGTTTTTTGAGTTCACCTGACAAAAGCAGTTGGACAACACTGCCTGTACCATAGCCAGCCGCGATCGCGGTATTGTCGTGTACCAGGGTGGCGTAGCTCTTAGCGGGCTTGTAATTCTTCTGCCCTGCCACTTCTACCCGAATGGCAACGCCAATGCCACTAAAGCGATCAGTGACATCCGTCATAAAGTGGCTCACGTAGGACAAAAACTCGATCACAGCGCGAGTTTGTAGCAGACGAGGATGCCACCAACGAGCCACGCTCCAAGTGAGAACGTTGTAGAAGTCAGGTATGGTGCCAAATTTGGTGATCACCGTTTTGACGGGAAACGCGCTGGGAATGGTGAAGGCTTCGGGCACGTCGAACCAGTACACCCCAACGCGGCCATAGGGCGGGGGAAAGTCTACCACTTCGCGATCGCTATACGGTTTCACGGCTTGCCATTGACCATTCAGCCATGCCTGAAAGGGACGCTGTAAGCCCAGGAACGTTGTTCGCATGACCGTTACGCCTGCGCCACCTGAGCCAGCGACCACATAGCTAAGATGCACCGTATCAGCCGCATCAAGCTGCTCAATGCTCTGCCGTACCATGCTATTGGAGATGCCAGGGAAGATGCCTGTATTGACGATCGCCGTGATGCCTGCTGCTGCTGCTGCCTCACGATAGGCGATCGCGGTACGCGTATAGGATGGATGATCGCTGACATCCACGTAGTTCACCCCAGCGGCAATGCAGGCTTCTAACACTCTGCCATCGCGATGGTGGAAGGGTCCCGCACAGTGCACTACAACATTGCGACTGCTGTCATCCGATCTCAACGCTTGAATCGCCGTTGACAGTCGCTCCTGATCGTCTAAATCTAGTTCCAAATAGTGGAAAGGCGAACCCATCTCAGGAAGCTGTTTTACATGCTGACTTCGACCCGTAATGGTAATTTTGGTGTCGGTGTGGGCAGCAAGGTCAGTAGCGACTTGGCGACCGATCCGTCCTTGTCCACCTAAGATCAAAACTTGCTTGGTCATTATCCTTTAAACAACGTCGTTTACTGTCACACAGAGTTTGTCTTATTGGAATATTAGAACTTACACGTTTCAGGCGAAATCTCGTTTTGAAGCCGTTGATCGCGATCGTAACCAGATTGTGTAGATCTGCAAAGTGGCTCTAGAGGGAGGTGAACGTTCTTTTTATGCTCTAGCCTGTGGGCAGTTTAGTGGGGTGACTCGTGTCTAGAGTGAAACCAGAAAAAGAGGATTACAGTCATGTCGATGGCAGGCATTATCAACGGGCTTAATGAGTTCCAGAATACCTATTTCAGTACCCATCAGGAACTCTTTCAGCAACTGTCTCATGGGCAGACCCCAGAAGTTCTGTTTATTACCTGTTCTGACTCACGCATTGATCCATTCCTGATCACGCAAGCTCAACCCGGAGACCTCTTTATCGTCCGCAATGTGGGCAATATTATCCCTACTTATGGAGCGGCCAATCATGCGGAAGGTGCCGCGATCGAGTATGCGGTGCATGCCCTTGGCATCAAAGACATCATTGTTTGTGGTCACTCGCATTGCGGTGCGATGAAAGGATTGCTGCAATTGGGTAGCCTCGCTGAAGAAATGCCGTTGGTTTACGATTGGCTCAAACATCACGCTGAACCCACTCGCCGTTTGATCGTCGATAACTGCAAAGACAAGGGCTATACGCCAGAAGAACTGCTGAAAATTGCTATCCAACAAAACGTCCTGAGCCAAATTGAAAACTTAAAGACGTATCCCATCATTCACTCAAAAATGTATGGGGGGAAGCTCAACCTCCACGCCTGGATTTATGCCATCGAGTTAGGTGCCATCTTTGCGTATCATTCCGGCACCGGGTTGTTTATTCCATTAGAGGAACGATCGTTCCCAGTGCCTGATCCTCTGCTCGAAAAGGATAGCCACGGTCGCTGGCTTTGGCTGCAAGCCATGATGGGAGCGATGAGTAGTGAGCGCCCGGATCGTTGACAAAAAAGACAGTTTCTAAAGCTCAAGATAGGCGAAAGACAGAATCTACCGTTGCTTTAAGCGATTCTTTCGCATCGCGGAAGGTCTGCGCGATCGGCTGCTGCGTGTGCAAGAAAACCCGTGCACAGTTGCGTCCTGGCATGCCTGAAATGGAACCACCGGGATGGGTTCCCGCTCCGGTGAGAAATAGCCCGTCGATCGGCGTTTTGTAGTTGGCGATTTCGGGTAAGGGACGAAAAAACACCATTTGATCGAGGGTCATATCGATATGGTAATAGTTGCCATTGACTGCTCCTAACCGCTCACCCAACTCAGCAGGGCTTTCCACTCGACGGGCGATCGTCGCTGTTTTCACATTGGGCGCGTAGTCTGCCAGCTTATCGATGACGCGATCGGCGACTTTGTTTTTCAGCTCGTCCGTCCAACCAGTACCATGCTGCCCTGTGCCTTCTAACCCAGCAATTTTGTAGGGCGCAAAGAACTCAATCCAGACAGTGTGTTTGCCAGCCGGAGCCATTGTGGGATCTAGCATGGTGGGTTGCACCAGATAGAACGATGGGTCAGCATCAGGAATGTTACCGATCGCCGGATCGCTATGGGCAATTTCGACCTGACGCACCGAGTCGGCGATCAGCACCGAGCCAATGAGATACTCATCTCGATGATTGTGATGCTCAAAGCGCAACGGTTCATCTATTGCCAGGTCAATCTTGAGAATGGTTTCATTATTGTTTACAATGCGCCGCTGTAATCGTTCGCGCAGATCAGGATCAGCCGCATTCAGATCGGCAGGATCGATCATATGCACCATTAAGCGCTGTGCATCGATGTTAGAAATTACACCTTTAGTGGCACGATACTCCGTCCCGTTTGCCACCCGCACACCGACCGCCCGACCGTCATCCACTAAAATTTTTGCAACGTGCTGTTCTGTTAAAATATCGCCGCCAAGCGCTTTGACCAGACGGAGTAACGCGTCAACTAATGCACCTGTGCCACCTTTGGGTCTTGCCATGCCGGGGTTATGCCGCATTGCCATCATAATGGCTCCAATACCCAGCATTTTTTGAGACGGTGGTGCGCCCAATTCCGAGGACAAGCGAGCCAGAGGCGCTTTGAGAAACTCCGAGTCAAACCATTCGTTGAGAATGTCTTCCGCACTGGTTAGCATCGTGCGAATGAAATCTAACGTTTTATCAGTCGAACCAATGACAGAGAATAAATCCTTAATCTTGGCAATGTCGTAATTGCCTGCAATATCAATCAATGACTTGGGCGGCGCATTAAACATCGGAATCATCGCCCCGATCGCCCGCTGCCAGTAATCTGTAAACTCCGCATACTTTCTAGCATCCCGTGGGCTGAACTGCTCAATCTCGGCACAGGTTTGCTCGATCGATCGATGAGCCAAGAAGTATTTACCGTCGGGATGAGGGCAAAAGACGACTGGATCGCAAAACAAGTATTCCAAACCGTATTTTGTGAGTTCCAGTTCCTCAACCACGGGGCCAAGATGAATGAACTCATGATCGATCGCGCACAAGTTGAATTTAAAGTCGGGTAGGTCTGGAATCACGGCTTCCGTTGTAGCTGCCCCACCGGGAACTGAGCGCTTTTCTAGCAACAGCACACGGTAGCCAGCTTTCAGCAAATAAGCCGCACAGACCAGCCCGTTGTGCCCCGCACCAATGATGACAACATCGTATTCCTGCATCCAAATGTCTCCAGCCTATGTATCTCTTAGCTTAAGGTAGAGTAATCACACTGAGCACTTCATCAATCTAAACGGAGATTTTAAGTCAGCGATCGTGGTTTCTGCATTCTGAGCGCGGTTAACCAGTAATAGCCCTTGATTGACTGACAAAACGCTTGAAAACCTGATTCTGCTGTTGATTGGTTGGGTAAAGCCGTTTCGACGTACCAGAAAAGCGTTACTGTAACCCAACAAACCCCTCTTGGCGTTGGGCTTCACAGAGTTCAACCCAACCTAAAAAAAGATTTGTCAGTCAATCAGGTAACAGTCCTTGCGAGATTACCGTTTGACCGCTCACAGCCACTCACATCCAACGAGCTTTCAAGTTGTTTATCACTAGGACTTACGCAAAAGCGGTCATCTTTCGCCCCCTAGCCCCCATCTTTGGGGGAACCGTCTCAATCAAAGCCCCCAAGATTGGGGGTTTGGGGGCAAATGCGTAAGTCCTAATCACTAGTAGACTTTGGCTAAAGTGGAGCTACCATTTAGGGAAGGTTGAGCAATGGGCATAAGACAGCCAGTGGGCGATCGCTTACCCCACAGTTTGCCAGACGCGGATTGTTTTATCACTGCTGCCGCTGATGAGGGTTTTGCCATCGGTGCTGAGGACGATCGCGTTTACCGAGTCGCTATGCCCAGTGAGAACAATTGCTGACTCCGATCGCTCATTGGTTAAGTCCCACAGTTTCAGCGTGCCGTCCCAACTGGCGCTGATGAGTGTTGAACCGTCAGGTGTGAATTTGAGCGCACTGACTGTCCATGAGTGCCCTGGTAGGGTTCGTAGCAAGCGTCCGGTTTGCGTACTCCAAAGCTTAATGGTGCGATCGTCTCCGCCAGTTGCTAGCAACTGGCTGTCTAAACTGAACGCAACCGCTTGCACAGTGCCTATATGGTCGGTAAAGGTATAGCGCATCTGGATGTTGAGATTTGCTTCAGTCGTCCAGAGGGAGACTGTGTGATCGGCGCTGGCACTGGCGAGAAACTGTCCGTTGGGGCTGAAGGCGATCGCGGTGACGTTCAGCCGATGGCCTTTGAGTGTGCAAATTTCTGCTTTTGTGGCGAGATTCCAAAGCTTGATGGTCTTGTCGCGGCTAGCACTGGCAAGCAGTTGTCCACTAGGCGCAAAGGCGATCGACGTAACCGCCTGCGTATGCTGACCCAAAATTTCGCTCCGTCCCGCAATATCTAAATACCATTTGCGGGTGAGTACGACCGTCCGATCTTGCCCGCCAGAGGCAACTGTCTCACCATCGGGATTAAAGGCGATCGCACGCACCGCCAGCACATGATCCAGAACAGCCATTGTCACACTGCCCGTTTGCAAATCCCAAAAGCGAATCGTTTTATCTTCGCTGCTACTCGCCACGATCGCACGATTGGGACTGAGTGCAACAGCATTAACGCAAGCTGTGTGTCCGGTGAAGGTGTGGGCGCAATGCCAAGAGGGGAGTAGGGGAGAGTTTTGAGTTTTGAGTAGCGCTATGCGCCGCGTTGCTAGAGAGTTTTGAGTTGAAGCTGATGGCTGATCGCTGAAAGCTGATCGGTTGATCGCCTCTATAGCTGCATCAACCGATTGAAACCGTCTGCTCAATGCATTTTGAAGCAGCCGATCAAGTATGGCGGCAAGACGATCGCTCACTGGCTCGGTGACATATTGCTGCCAGGCCCAGCGATCGTTTACGGTATCAAACAGGTCAAACGGCGAGAGGTTGGTGAGTAAGTGAATGCAGGTTACACCAAGGCTGTAAAGGTCGCTGGCGAAGACTGCTTTACCACGTGCTTGCTCTGGGGCAACATATTCTGCACTGCCAACGCAGGTGCCTGTTTGCAGGCGATCGCTTGGTTGCACCAGTTTTGCTGCCCCAAAATCGACCAAAACCAGACGAGAATATTCACCGTGTCGTTGCCAAATCAGGTTGGCAGGTTTGATGTCACGGTGGATGACGTGGCGATCGTGGATGAATTTTAGAATGGGCAACACCTGATTCAGCAGGTACCAGATAGCACTTTCCGTAAAGCTCCCCTGCTCTGCCAGGACTTGTTCCAGATTTTGCCCCTCGATAAATTCCTGCACTAGGTAAAGCTGCCCATCGCCCTCAAAGGTACCTAGTAAAGTCGGAATTTGCGGATGATCGCCCAGCTCCTTAAGCCGTTGAGCTTCTTTATGAAAAAGCGCGATCGCCTCTGCCCCTACCACCTGTCGTGGCAAACAATGCTTGAGCACACAGAGAGTTGTTTGTGATCCGTACTCATCCCCCCCTGCTTCCCCTGCTTCCCCTGCCCCCTCCGCTTCCCCTGCTCCTTCTGCCTTCTGCCCTCCGCCTTCTGCCTCCCCACCCTCATCAATCGCCAAAAACGTTCGCCCAAACCCTCCCTGCCCAATCAACGCGATCGCACGATAACGATTCCATAAACGCAAGGAAGAGCCACAAGCTCGACAGCATTCGGCGCTATCAAGATTCTGCGGCTCTTTACAGATTGGATTAAAGCAGTAGCTCATAGAGCGATCAGTGAGTAATCAGGCATCAGACCAAGAGCCTTTAGCTCATTCTGACACCTGACTCTCTATCCCTACCGCTTGTCGGCGTTGAAGATGGCTTCAATCTCAGCACCAAGCGCAGGATCAAAGGATGGTACTGCTTGAGGGGAAGCCGTTCCATTAGTCAGGGTGCTTTCAGGTTGTTCCGCCTCTAATGATACGGCTGGCTTGGCAGAATTAACTTTGCCGTTGGTTTGCTGGTTCCACAGAATCATGGAGAGTAAGCCATCAACTAAACCGTTGCCGTTGCCGTTTGCGCCCACCAACACATCGGGAATGAGCCGGACGCGGCGATCGCCAATAATTTGCATTAACTGCATAGCGGTGTAGCTTTGAGACCCCAGTGCTTCCACACCCGCACGGTAGGTTTCGGCACGAGCTGTACCTGTGGCCCGAATCGCATCGGCATCACCAACTGCCCGCAACTTGGTGGCTTCGGCTTCACCGTTAGCACGCTGAATATCAGCCCTGGCTTGCAGTTCGGCAATGTTGACGTTTTGCTCAGACTTCACCATTTCTTGCTGGATGTCTGCTAGCGCGGTTTCACGCACCAACTGTTGCCGTTGGGTTTGTGCCATCTGCTGCACTTCGTAGGTTTTGCGCTGCTCTTCAGCAATTTTGCGATCGGTCTGCGTTTGCATCAGGGTCTCTGGTGGTTGAATGTCACCAATCAGCGTGTCGATCGCCTGAACGTCGTAGCTTCGGAGTGCGACTTTGATATATTCTGCCGCTTCGGACTGGCGATCGCTGCGGGCGCTGAGGAAATCCAGCACGGTACATTCCTGCGCCGAGTTGCGGAAGTAGTTGCCGATTGTCGGCTCCAGGACGTGATCCACCAGATTTTGCATGGAACCGACGCGGGAAATGACCTTTGGCGCATCCAAGGCACCGACGTGGATGATTTGGGCAATTTCCAGGTCAAAGGCGAACCCATCGCGCGATCGTACTGTCAGCGATGCCAGGTTGGAGTCGTAATTGTGGCGTTCTGTCCGTCCTGACCAGTTCAACACAATGTTCGTTGTGGGTACCAGTTCCACTTTCATCACGCGAGTATTCAGCGGATGCTTACCGGGATAGAGCGGCTCTGTCCACACGCCCTTGTGTCCGGGTAGTACGAGATTGCCGTGGGTAAAGGAGGCACCACTCACATCTTCGTGGGCTTTACCGACATAGGCGATGACCACACCCACGTAGCCGATCGGAATCTCGGTCATAGGCACCTGTTCGACCTGCACAAACCAGGGATTGAGGTTCCAGGAACCGGATAGTAGAATTTGCTCCTGCAAGCCACGTCGTCCGCCTGCGTGGATGAATTTCTCACCGTTCTGGAAGTTGTTGTGCCCAGGAACGGTTGATCCCGCCATTTCACCCGCATCGATTGGTTGACCATCCAGCGTGGTGACAATGCCCACCTTATCCGATTGCACGGTGTAAACCCGTAGTTTCTCGCCAGCCATACCGTGCTGATTCGCATTCGCAGACGTAATCACCTTAAACAAGGCGGTGTTGATGCGGTACGTCCCTGCGGTCAAAAAGCCCATCTGCCGACCTTTTTCGCCGCTGTTGGTCAAAAACTTACGCGCATCCTGATAGTTGTCACAGGGTACAACTTTTGCCAAAATGCGCTCGGCTGGAACAGGGGCACCATCGTTGGCAACCAGTAGCGCGATTTCGCCCTGCGGCACAACAATCATCGGCTGCTTTTGCACATTGTACTGCCAGGGAAATAGCCCCCAATGCCAGCCCGGAGCGAGGGTATCGGCCTGATAGCCGGCTTCACCGTTGAGGGCAATTAATCGTCCCGCAGGCAGGCGACCCCCAAATTTTTTGACGACGACGCCAACTTCTTGCTCACTGATAATGACCAGTCCTGTAATTGATGAGAAGAAGATTAAGCCGCCAACCACAACGATGCTGCCCACCATTAAGGGACCAAATAAATCAAAGATGCTCATCTGCTGCACCGTGGGGAACGATCGTCCCGGTTGCGCTTGAGCTAATGGTTGCGTAGTCAGTTCAATGAATTGTGGCGTTGAGGCTGCGATCGTATCCGCAACGGCCGATCGCAGTTGGCCCAGATTGGTACTATCAGCACGGGCAGGTGAAAGCGTGGCGATCGAACCTGCCGTTAACAGCGAAACAGCGACTGACGAAACCAAGCGAACCGCTTTGCGAGACTGACGTAGCGATTGCAGTCTAGAAAGCAAAGAGTGAGTGTTCATAGTGATAAGGCGTTGCCTTATATGTAGAGGTTTGTCCAACCTAGCATTCCCATCTGCTCGCACTCCAAAGATCTAAACTCGTCGTAATCTATGCCAGTGCAATGAAGAAGTATTGCGCCGTTGGGGTAGCAAGTAGATACGCAAGGAGGCGATCGGATTTCGGAAGGAGTGCGATCGCCTCCATCAAGACAAAAACGTTCAGGGACATTGCATGTAATGTCCCGACGAAAGAACAGCCCTTTGAATACCTTGCTTTGAATTAGGAGTTTTGCATTAAGGACATTCGTTGCTCGTGCACTGGCGCTGACAAAGTAGTAAGCCAAACCAATGGTTTGGATCAGTCCAAACTTGCAGCGGTTGAAACGCAAAGGTCTCCAATGTTTCAACCAGGGTGGGCAAATGGAATTTGCGCGAAATCTCGGTGTGGATGCTTTCACCTGCTTGTAATGTCGTGTCGAAGCCAAGCATTTTGAGCGCCACAGTCTGCGTTTCTAAACTGCGAAGATGCATCTCAACTTGATGGTCTATCGGGTTGTAAAATGCCCAGTGCCTGAATTGATCGAGGTCAAAATTGCTCTGAAACCGCCAGTTGAGATGACGCAAGATATTGAGGTTAAACGCGGCAGTCACGCCCTGAGCATCGTTGTATGCCGCTTCGAGGATGGCAGGATCTTTCTGCAAATCAACGCCAAGCAGAAAAAATTCTCCTGGTTTGAGTGCCTTTTGCACTCGCTCAAGAAAGCGATCGCACTCCTGTTGATTGAGATTCCCGATCGTGCTGCCCAGAAAGATCAGCATCCGGTTTTCCATTTCAGCAGGCGGCAGTTGATCGAGCGCCTGTTCGTAGGTTCCTGCCAATCCGCAAAGCTTGAGCTTAGGATATTGACGCAGGAGTTCCAGTGCAGTGGTTTTGAGAATACCCGCGCTGACGTCGATTGGGCAGTATTGCAGTTGGTCGTTCGCTTGACTATACGCTTCCAGCAATAAGCGGGTTTTGCGAGAGCTACCGCTACCTAGTTCGACTAATTCACAGGAGCCAGTCAGTTGGGCAATTTCGGTGGCGTAGGTTTCTAGAATGGCTTGCTCAGTGCGGGTGGGGTAGTATTCTGGCAAGTCGCAAATCTGCTCGAACAACTGGGAACCGCGATCGTCGTAAAAATATTGGCATGGCAGGGTCTTTGGTGTTTGTTGGAGACCCTGAATAATGGCAGTTCCTTCATCGACAGTCGCTTCTGAAGCGTTTAGCGTAATCCAGCGGAGGCGAGCATTTTCTTGTGCAATGTTCAAAATTGGTCTCCTTTCACGAGGTCTGCATTCGTTCAGTCGTAAGGTTCTTCACCTTAACCTGCGCTATAGCATGAGCTTTTGAAGCAGTTTGAAAGCAAAGTCTAGGCTATCAGGATTAGCCGCTCCATAAAGATTAAACAGTGCTTACAGCCGCATTTGCATCCACCTCTCAGTGGAAGAGGATCAGCGCTTACGGCATTGGGATAATTGCCAAACAATCTCTCACGGCATTACAAACGCAATTGCCATTGTCTGCTGGCAACTCGATCGCCCGTTGAGAGTGGGTTTAAAAAATGATGAGAATCGTTGGTAGCTAGAGGTATAGCTTACAGCCGTTATTAGATTCAGTAGACGACAGCCGAATTAAGACGGGTGTGAAGTGTGGGGTGTGATGGATGCAACTGCAAACCGCTGTAGAACCAGACGGATTAAAAGGCTGTTTTCGTTTACTGCTTTGCCAAAACCCAACGCTCCCTAGTTGTACGTTGTGATGAATGTCATTAAATTTTCCAATAGGTTTTGGCTTTACTGATAAATTTAACTGAACTTAAATAGAATAACTCTTTCAGGCAATATTTGTATGCAATCACCTTCTCAACTGTTACTAAAACGCTGGCACGAACCATTCACCCGCAAGCACGTCGTCCGCGCACTTGAAATGGTGCAAGATTTGATTGTGGTATCCCTTTGTATGGGACTGTTTTGCGTGATGGTCATTCAGCTTAGAGCGATGTTTCTTTCGCTGCTGCCACCGCTCAACTTCCGGGCTGTCACAGCGGACATTTTATTCTTGTTGATTTTGGTGGAGTTGTTTCGGCTGCTCATCATTTACTTGCAGGAACAACGGGTGTCGATCGGCGTGGCAGTTGAAGTGGCGATCGTCTCAGTACTGCGTGAGGTCATCGTTCGAGGTGTACTCGAAGTCCATTGGAGCCAAATTCTAGCAGCGTGTGCCTTCTTAATCGTCATGGCACTCTTGTTAGTCGTCCGCGTTTGGCTACCTCCCACCTTTGTTGGCATCGATCCAGAACGTCGATTCGCCAAGCGACAGCAAGAAGCTGAGGGATGAAAGGATGAGGGATGAAAGGATGAGGGATGAAAGGCTAAAGGATGAGGGATGAAAGCTAAAGGATGAAAGGATGCCTCCTGCCTTCTGCCTTCTGCCTCACGGCGCTTTAGCAGATTCCACCGGGCATTGAACTTTGCCCTCTGGTGATTGAAAGACGAGCGGCGGCACTTTTGCGGCTTGCTGCGAGGTGCAAATGGTTGCGATTGCCTGATTCGTTGTTTTTGCGATCGAGACAGCAGCAGTATAGCTCTTTAAGCCATTAGCTTTAGGGACGGCAGCTAGCTGAGATTGAGTCCGGCTAGGAACAGTCAGCTTATAAATATAATCGCTACGAGAGGCAATTGGCACGGCAGCAAAGCGCTCCAGTTCTTCTAGCGTTGAAGCAAAGCGGCCATTTTGGCTATAGAACGTCTTTTGCGCCTGATTCATCGTTTCTAGATATTTTCTGGTCGTTGCCTGTTGCTGTTCTCGATTACGTTCTGCCTCAGATTTGATGCTCTGCTGACTGTTTGAGGCGATCGTAGCGGTCTGAGAACCTGTCTTGCGATCGCGAATGGTATAGGAATTTGCGATGAGCGCGACGGCTCCCCCTGTGACAAAAGCGATCAGCGTTACCAGCACTGAGAGCTTGAGATAGGAGTTTGCAGCGGGTTTGGAGCGCGCAACCCCAAACGTTGTCTCCGCATTCTTCTGGCGATCGTGCCGTTGTGTCACCCGTTGTTTTGATGACGTTAAAGCATTGCTTAAGAATGATTGCACTTGCCGTATTGGGCTTAACCAGCGCTGCTTCCACTCATCCAACAGCGTTGGTGTGGGTGGTGCTGGAATGGGCATGGTTTCGGGGTACCCAGCACTTGCGCTGGATGGGTGAGACAACGCTTCCAGGGCTTCAGCCACGGGCGATCGAGGCAGCATAAACGTTTCGACCCAGTCAGGTTGATCATTCTCCAGACGTTGCCCATACACGAGCACACGTTGGATGGAAGCAATATCTAACCGTTGGATACCTCGTTGAATGAATGCGACCAGTGTTTGGGCGTTTAAGGCACGAGTGGCGCTGAGAAAGACATGCAAGCATTGATCTTCAAGGACCGCTTTGGCGACGACACCCTCTGGCTCCAGCGTCAGGTTCATGAGGGCAGCAATGGCCTGCGGGTCACCCTGTTGGGCACGTTCAAGTAGGTTCGGCTGAGTCATGGCAGGGCACCGATCGGAAGAAATTGACTCGACAAAGCATTTAGCATTCAGGATACTCGTAAATGAGCGATCGGGCTAAAAGTCAATCAAAGCCCGTATGAGGCTTGTAGATAGCGATCTTATTGAATTTGTAAACATGCTTCTGGATTAGCTATCAGCGGTGAGCCGTCAGTGGTCAGCTATCAGCGTTCTTCTAAAGAACAACAACTGACCACTCTAGCGAAGTCATGCCAAAGGCTTTACAACTTCTCTTGCCTTCTGCCCTCTAACCCCTGCCCCCTGTCTATCTAGCTTGCGTAAGATAAAGACTATAGAAGCAGCCGATCAACCCGTCTTTCGATTGCCATTTCGCTTTACAATGCTTGGCAAATACAATGCTTGGCAAAGCCGATGCACCGTAGCCCGCCCAACCCCTCTAAATCGACGTTCTTATGAGTATTGGATACCTCGCCCTTGTTCTGCATGCCCACTTGCCCTTCGTCCGCCATCCCGAAAGCGACTATGTGCTGGAGGAGGAGTGGCTCTATGAGGCGATTACAGAGACCTACATTCCTCTGCTACAGGTCTTTGAGGGGTTAAAGCGAGACGGCGTTGATTTCAAAATTACGATGAGCATGACACCACCATTGGTGTCGATGTTGCTCGATCCACTGCTGCAAGAGCGGTATGACGAGCATCTTGCTCAGCTTGAAGAACTGGCAGAGATGGAAGTTGAGCGCCACGCGCAGAGTGGTCACCTCAAATATTTGGCTGAATATTATGCCAAAGAATTTAATCAGGTGCGGCAAGTTTGGGAGAAGTACGATCGCAACCTCATCAAAGCGTTCAATCAGTTCGCTGAATCCAATAACCTCGAAATCATCACTTGCGGCGCAACGCACGGCTACTTCCCCTTAATGAAGATGTATCCACAAGCGGTGTGGGCGCAGATTAAGGTTGCCTGTGAACACTACGAAGAAACGTTTGGTCGTCCAGCTAAAGGCATCTGGTTGCCTGAATGCGCCTACTACGAAGGCGTAGAGCGCATGCTGGCGGATGCTGGGTTGCGTTACTTTTTGACGGATGGGCACGGCATTCTTTACGCCCGCCCTCGTCCCCGTTTTGGCACCTACGCGCCGATTTTTACCACAACAGGGGTGGCTGCTTTTGGGCGCGATCACGAATCGTCCCAACAAGTATGGTCATCGGAAGTGGGCTACCCTGGCGCAACGGAGTACCGCGAGTTTTACCGCGATTTGGGCTGGGATGCAGAATACGAGTATATCAAGCCCTATGTCATGCCCAATGGTCAACGTAAGAATGTGGGCATCAAGTATCACAAGATTACGGGCAAAGGTCTGGGATTAGGTGATAAGCAGCTTTACGACCCTTACTGGGCACGGGAAAAAGCAGCCGAACACGCTGGAAACTTTACCTATAACCGGGAACGTCAGGTGGAGCACCTATACGGCATGATGCAGCGCAAGCCCATCATTGTGTCGCCCTACGATGCAGAGCTGTTTGGTCACTGGTGGTATGAAGGCCCCTGGTTTATCGATTACCTATTCCGCAAAGCGTGGTTTGACCAGGGTACGTTTGAGATGACGCACTTGGCGGACTACCTGCGGATTAATCAAACGCAGCAAGTGTGCAATCCATCACAATCAAGCTGGGGTTACAAAGGCTTCCACGAATATTGGTTGAATGAAACGAACGCCTGGATTTATCCGCACTTGCACAAGGCCACGGAGCGGATGATTGAACTGGCTAAGCATGAGCCAGAGGACGACTTGACGTGGCGATCACTCAACCAGGCCGCACGAGAGCTACTGCTGGCGCAATCTTCCGACTGGGCGTTCATTATGCGGACGGGGACGATGGTGCCCTATGCGGTACGACGCACTCGATCGCACCTCATGCGCTTCCACAAGCTGTATGAGGAAATTAAGCAAGGCAAAATTGATTCGGGTTGGCTGGAAAAGGTGGAAGCGATCGACAACATCTTCCCCAACCTCAACTATCGCGTGTACCGACCGTTGTAGAACTGTTTTTAAGCACTGGAGCCGTTTTGAGTTAATTTAGGCGGCTTCTAATCAGCCAGGCGATTAATTTGAAACGGTTCTTTATGACTCAGTCCTACTGCAAGCGGGTTCCTGAACCGCCTGATTTGCCTGGGCCACCGTTATCAGGTGGTTGATAGTCGCCTACAGTCGTTTTATTAAGGGTATGGGTTGAGGAGAGTGGGTTTGCCGCAAGGGTGGCCGTAACGGCAATAGAGCCTGTTGTGTCGAAGCTTGCTGAACAAAGCGCTACGTTCGCTGCACCGAGAGATGCGATCGGTACGCAGATCCACGGCATCATACGTCTCATTAAGAGAGACGCTTTTCTAAACTCAAGTGACTTGCTAGGAGGCTCCATGATCTTTACTTGAACTTTAGATAACTGGAATTTTAATGAGTTCTACTGAGGTGCTCTCTTTGCGGGTAAGAAAGATCGATGCATGGGAAGAACTTACGATACCGAAATCTACAGAAGATGCCAGATCGATGCTTAGGATAAAGGTGATTGTCTCAGTATTTCAAGCAGACATTAGTGTTCGACTGTTTTTGATAGTCCTTCGCGTTGTGGAGCCAACTTCGCTTCGCTTCTTGTGAATCCTTGTATAAATTCAGCCATTTATAGTATTTCTAACAGCTAAAACCACTAACTTCACCAAAACTTTCAATAAATGTTCATAATTATGTACGCATGTATAAAAAATAACATCTACCATAATATTATTCTGCTAGGAAAATTCCGGATTTTGCAAATTAGCATCCGGAGAGGTACTTGACGGTCTCTCGACCCTCTGCTAGCTTCAGATCATGCACCTGTCTCATCCTCTTCTGGTTCCGCAAATGTCGAGCAGCGTTTTTCACTTCTATTTCTGGCGTTCGTCGGTTCACCTGGAGTGACTACCGTTCGAGACGAACGTGTCCAGGTGAACCGCAGAGTCAACTCTGCGGTTTTTTAGTTTTTTACGTTGTTGTTATCGGCTGTAGGAAAGAGCAATGGCTGCGGTTATGAGTTGGTTTTACAGCTTTTACTTCTGGTTCGGAAAGTGTTCCGGGTAAAGTCTGTTGCGCCTTCGTTCGTACAGCCCGGAACCCAAAAGGTTTCGGGCTTTTTGTTTGCAATCACATCACCCAAATTAGGAGCAAATCTCATGTTGGATGCCCGGTTAGTTATCAAGTCTCACCCCAGCCACCGCACCGTTGTACAGCTTTCTGAGCAAGTCGCGATCGGTAGCAATAACGTCATCGTTATCGGTGGTCCTTGTACAGTAGAAAGCGCTGACCAAATGGAGCAGGTTGCCAGCCAGCTTTCTGGTGCCCCCATTCATGCCCTAAGAGGCGGAGTATACAAACCCCGCACCTCTCCGTACTCGTTTCAGGGGATGGGTGTGGACGGGCTGCGCCTTCTAGCAGACGTACGATCGCGCTACGGCATGCCTGTGGTGACAGAAGTGATGTCGATCGCCCAGATTGAACCCGTTGCGGCCTACGCTGACATGCTCCAGATTGGCAGTCGCAATATGCAAAACTTCGAGTTGTTGAAGGCGTTGGGGCAAGCAGGTAAACCCGTGTTGCTGAAGCGAGGGCTGTCAGCCACCATTGAAGAATTTGTCATGGCAGCAGAGTATATCATGGCGCATGGCAATCCCGGTGTGGTGCTATGCGAGCGTGGCATTCGTAGCTTCGACACCTACACCCGCAATGTGCTGGATTTAGGCGCAGTAGTAGCATTACGTCAATTGACCCATTTGCCCGTCATCGTAGATCCTAGCCACGCAGCGGGTAAGCGGGAACTGATCGCCGACCTCGCCAGAGCCGCCGTTGCCTGTGGAGCCGATGGCTTGATTGTTGAATGCCACCCTGATCCTGACCAATCTGTATCGGATGCTCGTCAGGCTCTTTCGTTGGAAGCAATGGTGGAACTAGTGCATAGCCTGGAACCGATCGCCCGTGCCGTTGGACGCACTTTAAGTAAGCCCAGCGTTGCAGAGCCAAAGCAACTGGTTGCTGTTTGACGTGCGTCATTGCTTCTGCATAGCTGATCCGTCAATCTGCGTATCGAAGGGAAACTACTTTGACTCAACGCGCTGACCGTCGCGCCAGGTTTGCAGACGAGGATAGAGCGATCGATACCGTTCCCATGCGTCGGTGAGGTCAGCGTTGCTTGTCGGTACGACTGGATGGGCATTGCTCAACAGTGAGGGAAGGGCTTGCACGTTGGCGTAAGCTCCACTCCCCAAACCGGCTAGAAGGGCTGCGCCTCTTGCGGATGCTGCTGACACGGTTACGCTCCGAAGTGGCAGTTGCAGGACATCTGCAAGTAGTTGTCTCCACACTGGCTCCAACGTGCCGCCGCCAGCTAAACGGAGTTCTGCAACAGTCATACCTGTGGCTGTGATCGTCTCTAATCCTTGCTTGATGGCAAACGCAACGCCTTCCAGGGCTGACCGCATAAGGTGCGATCGAGTGTGGTTGAGTCCCAATCCAACCCAGGCTCCACGCACATTGGGGTCAAGGTGAGGTGTACGTTCGCCCGTGAAATAGGGCAAAAAAGTGAGCCCCTCGCAGCCAGAAGCCACGGTAAAGGCTTCGGCGTACACCTGCTGCCAGTTGAAGCCGAGGAGATTGCGAACCCATTCCAGCGCCAGTCCAGCATTTTGCATCGCGGCGAGGGTGTACCACTGGTTTGGTAGGGCAGTGCGATAAAGGTGCGTCCGAACTTGCGGATCGGCGATCGCAGTCGATCGAGGCGTGACAATTTGCGCGCCTGAACCCACCGTTAACTGCATCAGTCCTGGTTCTAAGAGACCGCTACCCAGCATTGCAGATGCTGTGTCAGCCGCACCTGCAATGACAGGCAAGCCAGATGGTAAGCCGAGAGCTGCCGCCGCAGTGGTCGTTAACGTGCCTACCATACTGGTGGATGGCGTCAGATTTGGGAGCCAATCGGTACGGAGATGTAGTGCATCGAGAACGTCGATCGCCCAGGTATCCCCACCGAGATCGTATAACAAGGTTCCAGACGCATCCGAAGGCTCAGAGGCAGCTTCTCCGGTCAGACGAAAGCGCAGCCAATCTTTGGGCTGAAGCACCCAACGAGCATTCGTGTAAAGGTTGGGTTCGTGCGTTTGTAACCAGAGCAACGTTGCGCCTGCCATCCCGGTTGTAATGGGATTAGCAAGCTGTTTGTGCAAGTGAGGAGCGAGCATTCGGTACCGATCGAGTTCCTGGCTCGATCGCGTGTCTGCCCAAAGGATGGCAGGACGCAATGGCTCTCCAGCGCGATCGGTCAGCACGACGCCATGCATCTGCCCCGACAGCCCGATCGCCTGAATCGATGCCTCATTGTCTTTAACGACAGTTCTCACGACATTTCCAACCGCGTCCCACCACTCAGTTGGGTCGGTTTCTGCCCAGCCTGGTTTGGGCGATCGCACTGGGTAGGAATGGGATGCTTCCGCAATGACGGTGCCATCGATTGCAAGTAGCAATGCTTTCACTGAGCCAGTGCCTAAATCGATGCCGAGAAACATAACTGTACAGTAGGACGCAAAAGCTTCAAGCGTAACAACTAAGGTAGAACGTTCTCAACAGTTTCTATTCTTTTCCTAATCAGGTATGCTGTGTTCACGATTCGGCTCTGACGGGAAACCACCGCCAGAGAAAACAGGGAAAGTGTAGTGAAACTCTACCGCTGTCCCGCAACTGTGAGAGAAGTTAGAAGTTTTGCATGATGAGTTTTAAGTTACTAATTCAATAGGCCTTGCGCATTTGCTCCCAAACCCCCAATGCTGGGGGCTTTAATTGGCTCGGTTCCCCCAGCATTGGGGGCTAGGGGGCGAAAGATGACCGTTTTTGCGTAAGTCCTATTCAACTCAACACTCATCACTCGACACTCAACACTCTTTAAGTCAGAACACCTGCCGTATCGTTCTACAACATCGTCTTATCTGCGAGGTACAGGATGAAGACACGCTACCGGAAATGGGTCAGCCTGGGATTAATGGCTGGCTTGAGTTGTTATTTGTTGCTTGGTTCTGCCAATCCTGCTTATGCAATGCATATTGCAGAAGGCTTTTTGCCTGTGCAGTGGGCAGCCTTTTGGTGGGCCGTATCGTTACCGTTCTTTCTCGTAGGCTTGCGATCACTCACCCGCATCACCCGGCAAAACCCTGAACTAAAATTGCTGTTGGCATTGGCAGGCGCGTTTACCTTTGTCCTTTCTGCTTTAAAGATTCCCTCTGTCACCGGAAGTTGCTCCCACCCTACAGGCACTGGGCTAGGCACCATTCTGTTTGGCCCCTTAACAATGACGGTGCTGGGTACTTTGGTGCTTGTGTTTCAGGCGGTTTTACTTGCGCATGGTGGTGTGACAACGTTGGGCGCAAATGTGTTTTCGATGGCGATCGTGGGGCCACTGGTTGCCTACGTAGTCTACAACACGGTTATGAAAACGGGTAAACAGAAGCTTGCCGTTTTCCTGGCTGCCACCCTGGAAGATCTGCTCACTTACATGACGACGGCTGTACAGCTTGCACTAGCGTTTCCAGCAGTGCAAGGTGGGTTTATCGCTTCGTTTATTAAATTTGCGGGCATTTTTGCGATTACTCAAGTCCCGTTAGCGATTAGTGAAGGACTGCTAACCGTATTGGTTTGGGGGTGGTTGCAGCAGTATGGCAAACAGGAGCTACAAACCCTCAAACTTTTAGAGCAGGAGTCTTAAGCGATGAATAAGCTATCAAGTCATTGGTTGTTAGTCATTGGGGTTTTAGTTCTCGCTTTTGGCCCCCTGCTAGTACTCCAGGGTAGAGAGTTTGGTGCAACGGATGGCAACTTTGTCGCTGCGATCGAAAAAGATCACCCAAACTATAAACCCTGGTTTGAACCGATTATTAAAGACTCTGGCCCTGAAGTGCAAACGTTTTTGTTTGCGTCTCAAGCAGGGATTGGCGCAGGCATTACTGGCTATGTCTTAGGGCTGTACAAAGGGCGATCGGAGACACGCAAAAAAGACGAGTAAGGTTGACGATGAGGCAACACGTTCTGTTTGTGGCTGTACAAGCTGTGAACGTGCCCCGAACTACTGAAAAAACGAGTCCTGGCAAAGATTCTGCCCCTACCAGGAAGCATGATCGGTTCCCAAAATTAGAGCCTTTATAGAGACATTCCTTGGAATGTCTCTACAATCAATCCAATCGTTCATGGCTTTACAGATCGATACCCTGGCATACACCAATCAGTTGCGGCAACTGCCACCGGAACATAAGCTGCTGTTTGCGATCGCCCTCCTTTTAATCACTTACTGTACTCATGCGCCGATTCAACTTGCGATCGCCCTCTGGCTGAGCATGTGGATCGTCATTTATGCCAAAATTCCGGCAGCCACATATGTGCGCCTGCTTCTCATCCCGATCGGCTTTTGGTTTACTAGCTTACCTGCCTTTGTCATCAATGGCGTGGGTCTAGACACCCTGGCATCCGTGCAGGCAGACGCTTGGCAGGGCGTTAGCTGGGGGCATTACTACCTCTATTTAAGTCTTCATGGCATCCAACAAGCTGGGGAACTGGCGGCACGGACGATCGCCTCTACTGCCTGTATCTACTTCATCATGCTCACCATACCCTTCACTGAATTGCTAGACATTCTGCGCCGTGTTGGTTGTCCTGCCTTGCTCACCGAACTGCTGCTGCTGATGTACCGCTTTATCTTTGTGTTGTTGCGAACGGCCAGCGAAGTTTGGACGGCGCAACAGTTACGTGGTGGCTACCGTACCTGGCGAGTGTGGATGAAAAGCCTGAGCCTGTTAGTGGGGCAACTTCTTCGACGCACGCTCGAAAACTATCGTCAGGTATCTCAAACTTTAGATTCTCGCGGCTTTACAGGCGATATTCGCGTCTGGCACTCCCGTCGCTACAAACCCTCCAAACGCTATAGCCTGGAAGCCTGCTTCGGTTGCACAGTTTTGGTTACGCTCGCAGGATGGCAGTATGCTGTTGGAGTTTGAGCACGTTAGTTATACCTATACAGGGAGCTTTCAGCCTGCCCTTCAGGGTTTAACGCTTCGCATTCCAGCAGGCAAACGCTGTGCGCTGATTGGTCAAAATGGGTGTGGTAAAACAACGCTGTTTTTGTTAGCAAATGGTTTGTATAAACCACAGCAGGGTGTGGTGCGCTGGCAGGGAAACCCATTGCAGTACGATCGCACTTCCCTGATGGCGCTCCGACAGCAAATCGGGCTGGTATTTCAAGACCCTGAACAGCAGCTAGTCGCTTCGACGGTTGAAGAAGATATTTCCTACGGGTTGTGCAATTTGGGTTTGCCAGAAGCAGAGATTGCGCAACGGGTCAGAGAGGCGATCGCAGCATTTGGGCTGACCGAACTGGTGAATCGTCCCGTGCATCATCTCAGCCTGGGACAGAAGAAGCGCGTCTCATTGGCAGATGTGATGGTGATGCAGCCAGAATTGCTGTTGCTGGATGAACCAACCGCCTATCTTGATCGTCTTCATACCCGCGATTTGATGGTGAAGCTCAAGCAGATTTGGTCAACCGGAACGACGATTCTTATGGCAACCCATGATTTGGATCTCGTTTACAGTTGGGCAGATTGGGTGTTTGTGGTCGATCGCGGGCAACTGGTCTTAGAAGGCACGCCCCAAGATGTATTTGCCCACCGCGAGTTATTGGAGAAGCTGCATTTAGGCGTGCCCCAGGTCTTTGAAGTGCTCGATCGAGTCGCAGATGCGTTAGCTGACGACACTCATTTCCAGGCGATGGCCTTTCAACCTCTGCAACAACGCATTCTAAATGCCTTCCGCCGCGACTGACAGTGGCTTTGCACACCAGGCACGATCGCTCACTGTTTGTCTGTCAGTTCCGCCTGCGGGGCAGTGAGTGACTGAAAGCGTTGATCCTCTCGCATAGCATCGAAAGAGGTATCCGTTTTAGCGGCTTCTTTCGCTTTCTCTGGGTTGAGATGGATTGCCTGCTGCAAGCTTTTGAGCGTTGCTTCTATGTTGCCTTGCAGCGCATAACTACGCGCTTTGCCAAACCAAGCCAGAAAGAAATCGGGTTTAAGCTGAATGGCCGTTTCATAGGCCGCGATCGCGTCTGCCAGTTTTGCCAACTTTGCCAATCCAGTGCCTTTGCCGAACCAGGCTTCCGCAAAATCGGGCTTGAACTGTATGGCAATTTCATAGGCTGCGATCGCCTCGTCTGTTTTTTGCAATTTGACTAAAACTGCGCCTTTGCCAAACCAGGCCCTGAAGTTTTCTGGCTCTAGTTGAATGGCCTTTTCGTAGAAGGTAAAGGCATCTTCAAATTGATTTTCAAAATAAAGGGCTTTCCCCTGCTCAACGTAGTCGCCTGCTGTAAAAGAGAGCTGATTATTGACAGATTTCAATCGTGCAAGCTGTTTTGTGAGCGCTTGAATTTTTTGTTGGGTTTCGGGTGGAGCCGACTCACGGATGGGGGATGGCGTAATTTGAGAAAGCTCTTGAATAATCTGATCTTTCTCCTTTTGTGCATCGACAAAAAGGCTTTTTAGTTGTGAAAGCTGGTCGATAAATTCTGCTCTCAGCTTATCAAGCTCTTGCTTAAAAGCTTCAGTTTGCTCTTTAAATTCAGCGGCAACGTCTTGCTCAAACTGCTTTTCGACTTCTGCTTTTAGCTGTTGTTTCGTTTCGCCAATAATTTGATTAATCACACTACGACGAATGAACCAGACGCTAACAGCCGCCAGAATTGGCAGAAAGGTCAAAATGCCCAACATCACGTTGATCAGCGTTGTGGTGTGGCTGAAGGTGCGATCAACTTCTACCTGCACTAACGCCCGAATCGCAAGACTCTTCTCCAGATCTTCTTCAACCAGTTCTTGAAGCTGCCTGTCGTCGCGCAGTTGCTCTAGCTTATCCCAAAATGACCGAGCCGCTGGCGGTGAGGGTGTTACATTGGGCGACAGCGGTACTTCACTTTCAACCGCCGCGGCTGCACCGCTAACCAGCATAAACGACAGCAGGACAGTCAACACTGCTGTAAATAACGCTTTCGGCAAGATTGCCATAAGTAGAGAGGCGAATTGCATGAAACAATTTAGTAGACAAAACGCAGGCTTGCGAATACGTCATGTCTAGCACATTCATACAGTATCATTCAGCGGGCAAGGGGCAGTATAGAATTAGAGGCTGGCTATGGCTATGCTTTTTTTTACTCCTACCGTTTCCCTTGCCTGTGAAGGAGAACGATCGTTGCAGCGATAAAAATCACATCTTTGACGACTAACTGTTAGAAACGAGACATCTTTAACCGTAAGCTATGGCTCAGCACTGTGATTATCTAGCGCATTGAGTAGTGCTTCTGGCACGAGGGCAATTAACCGAAACTTTCAACTACATAATAAGAATTTACACCATAGCTATCAACAAAAATGAGACTACTATCGTCAGTACCTAATTCTCGACTTCCAGCAATACCACGATTGAGAATGTGGATGAGTTGCTGTGGTGTAAATGACTCTAGCTCAACACAATTGCCTGCTTCTAACCAGGCTAGTTCTTCTGTTGATAAGCTCGATCGCACCTCAGTTGGCATTTGTTTAGCCGTTCTAGCTGCATCGGCTGCATTTTGCACAAACATTGATTGACTCGCAAAAACTTGGCGTGGCAGTAAGCCGACATCAAAAATTTCGACGGTGCTATCTTGAAACCATTGAGCGCTAGTCCGAAGCTGATGAATCAACCCGACGCCTCTAGGGGCGCAGTCATGAAAGGCATAGACTTTTAAGTCGGGATTGCGACGTAGCATGGTCATAGTGGTATCAAAAATACCTTTGGGATAGCCTGTAATACTCAGAATGGCGCAGTTATTTTCAAAGTGAAAATTATTGGCAATGAGGAGTTGCGCGATCGTAGACGTATCACAAACCACCAGGCGATCGAAGCTATAAGCCGTCACATCAGGATTAACGGTTGTTGGAGTTCGCTCTTCACGCGTCGGCGGCAGCATATTTTGCGCTGAACCATTGATTTGCTGCCAGCGATCGAGCCAACCTTGAAGTTGATCCGCACCAACGGTGAATTCTTGATGTTTGAGCATTGGGTTGCGGCGTTGTTGAGTGCCCAGATAAATTGAGCTAACGCCTAACAGTACACTGATAACGAAGAGTAGAAAGGAGTTGCCAACAAGGCTGGCGATGATGCCTGCGATGAGAATCAGTCCGCCGATCGCCTGTAGCGACTTGGCGCTACTCTGGCGTGCTTTAGGGCTAGATTGCGCAGAACTGCTCACACTTGAAAGGATGAATCCTGTAAGGAGGCTGAGAGCAATTGCAGGTGCAAAAAGTGCCAAGACACTAGTTGTGATTTCAAGAAGAAATCCTCCAGCGGTAACTGTTGCGATCACTACCACAATGAGATAGAGGAAAAAACAGCCGAATGTTGGTATTGATCCCTTATTTTTAAAGCGCTTATCGAGAAAATAAAGTAACTGTTTGGAGGTAAAAAAGAGCGTATTGTTTGCAGAAAGATCCGCGATCGCTTTTGCAAACATAGGGTCTGTTACCTTAACCTTTTTCATTGCAGTCGGCTCAAAGACAAACGGATGCTGACAGTTTTTACAGCGACCTTGATTGTCAGTTCGATCTTTTAAGGTGTTATCGGTATGACAGCGGATACATTTCATAGCATCTCCGGTGAATGACGTTAAAATACTTGATATGCCATCAGCGTTTGATACGTTTCGCGCTGCCGGATGAGACGGTGATTACCGTTTTCGAGTAGCACTTCAGCAGGACGAGGACGGTGCAAAAAATGAGAAGACATGGCATAACCATAGGCTCCCACATCTAGAATGGCGAGAAGGTCACCGTTCTTTAAGGTTGGCAACTGACAATTTCTGCCTAGATAATCACGCGAATAGGTTGTATTTCCACACACATCTGTCAGATGTAAGCCTTCGCCTGTTTCGGCGTTATTGAGTGCTGTCTCGTCATGTGGCAAGGCGACGATTTCACGATAGCCACCATGCACAGACGGCACCGAAAGATTGGCAACGGTCGTATCGACGCCCACAAGCTGTTTGTCGTGCTGCCATTTTGTCGAAACCACACGAGTTAGCAAGGTTGCGCAGCCCGCGATCGCGGCTCGTCCCGGTTCAATCACCAAAGCAATGGGTCGATCGAGTTGAGACAAGCGATCGCTCAACGCCGCACCGAACTGATGCCAATCAAACGCCACACCATCGTGATGATAGGGATAACCAAAGCCACCGCCAAAGTCGAGATACGCCCAGTCGGGTAGTTGACTAGCAGTGGCGATAACGGTGTCGATCGCCTCTGTGAACGCCGTTGTCGCATTTGTGCCTGTGCCTCGATAAAAGTGCAGTCCACTGATGGACAGCCCAGCCTGTTGTGCCAGCCTCACCGCCGCCGAAAAGTCATCTGGATGTACGCCAATACGATTATCTCCAGTGAGCGCAGGGAGGTTGAGGCGAAGCCCAAGGCGTGGGAGTGGGGAGTGGGGAAGAAAGTTTTGAGTAGCGCTTTGCGCCGCTACGCTAGAGAGTTTTGAGTTTTGAGTTCTGCCTTCTGCCTTCTGACTCCCCTTCTGCCAAACCTCACAGCACAACTCTAACTGTGCAAGGCTATCCAGATTCAATGTTGTAATGCCCCAGTGGAAAAGCTGCTCCATTTCAGCATGACTCAGGTTGCTACCGCTGTAGACAATTTGTGTGGGATGAAAGCCTGCCTGAAGTCCCAGATAAATATCCCCAGGGGTATTGGCGTGGAGTCCCCACCCAGCTTTGCGGAAGATCTGCAGGAGGGCAATGTTGCCGTTGGTGACGCTGGCAAAGTGGAAGCGGGTGTGTGGATAGGCGATCGAGTTTGTAATGTGCTGAATGGTTTGACGCAGGCGATCGCCGTTGTAGACGTAGAGAGGGGAACCGTAGGTTGCGAGTAGTGCTTCTGCTAGAGCAAGCGTTAACGGCGGTGGGGTGCCGGGTGTCGGGTGTGGGATGGCTACCATTGCGTTGTCTCCCGTTGCTGTTGAAGGTAGAAGCGTCCTAGCCAGGAGGGTAGCCAAAAGGGATGGTTGAGTGAGAATGCTGGCGCTGTGCCGAGAGCCGTGTGTTGCCACAGTTGCCACATCAGCAAGAGCCAGAGGCTTTCACCAATGCGACGCCCCTGGAGTGTGCCAAATTTACCAGCCGCCAGGTGAGTCGCAAGGTGGGGCTGCCAAACGCCTTGAGCGCTTAAGGCAGCAGGATTCAACCATACACCCAGCGATCGCCATAGCTCATTGAAGCACCAGGAGGTTAAGGGCACACCCATGCCCCGCTTTTCTCGCCAGACAATTTCGGGAGGCAGCCACGCTTCAACAGCACGTTTCAGAATGTATTTCTCGCAGGCGGCGTGTAGATGTAATGTTCCCGAAAGCTGAAAAGTCCATTGAGCGAGAGCGATATCGCAGAAGGGCGATCGCACCTGCAACCCGTGAGCGATCGCTAAATGGGTGGCACGAGGATGAATATTTTGTGCGCCTTTGAGCATCAGCGTGGCACGACGCAACCGATGAAGCAACGTGGTTGAGAAGGTTGGATTGAGGGCTTCCTCTAGCCAGCATTGAGGCGTGTTGGCTGTGAGTTGAGGAAAAAGCTCTGGCTGAAACAAGTCTTGTTCATACCCCCAGAGTCGATGAAAGGTGCGGAGATATTGGCGATCGAAGGTAGCTTCTGTCTGATGCGCCGTTTGGTACAGACCTGCTGCAATTAGAGGTTTATTTGTCCAGCCTGCAAACAGTTGATCACCCCCTTCACCATTAAATACCACCTGTACATCCTGGCTAGCTGCCCGCATCAGTAGAAAGAGCGGAACGGTGACGCCATCACCAAACGGCGTATCCAACGCTCGTGCAGTAGGCACCAAAGCTTGGCGCACTCGTTTGGGGCTGGCATCCACTTTAACTAAGGGGATGTGGAGAAATTCGGCAACCTGTTCGGCATAGGGGCATTCTGAAAAGCCCTCTGTGCCAAAATCTAACGTGTAGGCGCGAACTTTGACGCCCGCTTCAACCAATAGCGCCGCGACGATCGACGAATCCAACCCACCCGACAGCAAAACTCCAACAGGTTCATCACCCAGATCAGCGCTTTGACGAGCAATTGTATCCTTGAGCAATGAGCGCAATTGGGCAACGGCGATGGCCTCGTCCTGAATCTGGTCAGGTGCTTCTTGCCATTCGAGTGATCGCCTTGTCTCTGGTGCTGATAGCCTCTTGGAGGCAGCATCGGCAAACCAGGTCTGCTCTGTCCCCGCCGCGATCGAGGCAATGTGAGCGATCGGGGTGAGGGGCGTTGGCACATAAGAGAAGCAGCTATAGCCATACGCCGCAGGTAGGCTAATCTGAGGCGTTTTGATCAGCGGCAGCAATAAACTCAGCCGCGACGCAAACCAGACAATCTCTCCTACCTGCATCCAGTAGAGCGGCACGTGACCAAACGGCTCTCGTCCCAGACAAAGACGATCGTCGTGGTGAGTAATCCAGGCATCCGCAGGCGAGTGCTCCAAACGACAAGGCATCCCGGAGGCAGAGAGGGCTGCAAGCAGATGCGCTGGTAAATCACTACAGGCTGCCTGCTGCAAGCCGAGATACGCTACCTCCCAGCATCTAGCGGCACGTTCTGATAAAGAGGTTTCTGATGACGATCGACCGCTACGTTTGGCTGGTGTCTCATCGCAGTGATGCAGGATACTCGACAAACAACCTTCCAGAGCAGTTCGATCGCCATAGCCCCAGTAGCCGACAATTTGATGCGGTTTGAGCGTCTGCAACGGGATAGTTTGCCCCATAGAGATTCAACCGTCCCTTCCCACTACTGCACGTCAAAGGGGGTATTGCTCAATTGACGATCGCCTAACCGCAATCGCACTTCCCAGCTTCCTACAGGAGCCTTAGAGTTAAGTGGAAATTTGCAGTGGGTATTCCAGAGCGGTGTCTCAATCTGACGCGTCTCATAGCGATTTTGCTTCACGACCTGCCCATCAGGAGTCACCCAGTCGCAGGTGAGGGAAAGCGTTTTGCCGACAGGTGCATCTTTCAATGTGACGTTGTAGAACAGCTCAGGGCTAGTTTGGCGCGAGATAGGAGCTTCGCTACAACTGTCTTGTACCCGTGCCACACAGCCTTGTTGTGTCGAAATGCGATTTAGCGCCTGATTTTGCTGCTGCACAAAAACAACTACACCCGCAACGATAACCACCAGGCTGGCGATCGCACCACCAACAAGCCATCGCTGCCGTTGCTGCTGTACCACCAGGGCATCCTTTCGCTGTAGCTGGATCATGGCTTCATCCAGCAAGTCGGGCGATAGATTCAGTTCCCGCAGAATGTCTTCTACCTGCCCGCGATCGAGTTCATCCTGCTGCCGTTGCGAGAGCCGTTCTACTTCGCCAACTAGTTTTGTTAACTGTTGGGGTGTCAATCGATTTTCCATCGGTCTACCTCTTGTCGGTGAATGCTGTGCCTGAACGAGGGACATCAAACGTGGGTAGCGTTCTCATCACCCATCAGCCTAGCATCGAGTCTTAGGGCTGTCTGCTTTAACGACCATCGCATGAGATGAGAAAAGCCTCAGAAGCAACGAGGCTCTGAGGCTTTTCTCCGTTAACCCTAAACGCTTTGGGCTGAGCTACGCGATCGAAGCTCTAAAGGGCTGATGGCTTTTATGAGTGCCAACGTGTCAATTGCTATGAGACTTGGGCTACTGCTGCAACTGGCTGTCCCGTGACCTCTGTGACAATGCGACGAAAATCATCGCCTTCGATCGTTTCTTCTTCAAGCAGCATCTCAACCAAGCGGTCAACCAGCACACGATTTTCTCGAATGATCTTGCGAGCTTCTTCGTAGCATTTGACAGCAATACCGCGTACTTGCTGGTCAATCTGGGTGGATACATCTTCTGAATATTCCGTGCGAGGTGACAGTCCACGGCCCAAAAAGACTTCGCTGCCTGCACTTTCGAGCGCAACCAGTCCCAAATCAGACATCCCGTAGCGAGTCACCATTTCGCGCGCCAAGTCGGCAACTGCTTTGATATCGCTGCTTGCACCTGCTGTCACTTCAGCATCACCAAACACTTCCACCTCGGCAGCTCGTCCACCTAACGCGATCGTAATGCGATCGGTCAACCAGGCGCGGGTGTAGAGGCCGCTATCAATCATCTCTTCGTTGAACGCTTGTTGGGCAAAGCCACCAATGCCGCCCGATCGCGGAATAATGGTCACTTTGTTGAGCGGGTCGGAGTTTTTCAGCAGGGTCATCAGCAGCGCATGACCAATTTCATGATAGGCAATCAGCCGCTTTTTCTTGCTGTCCAGCAGGGGCGTGAGCGTGAGACCGATCGTGACACGATCGATCGCATCGTCAATTTCCAGCATCGTCACCGCGTCTTTACGACGACGGGCCGTGAGAATGGCCGCTTCGTTGAGCAGGTTTGCCAGTTCTGCACCCGAAAAGCCAGGAGTACGACGGGCGATCGCTTCTAACGAAATATCGGTATCCAGCTTCTTGTTACGGGCGTGAACTTCTAGAATGCCCAAACGCCCTTTGTAACTGGGCAGATCCACCATGACCTGACGGTCAAAGCGACCAGGACGCAGCAGGGCAGAATCCAACACATCAGGACGGTTCGTAGCCGCGATGATGATAATCCCCGTATTGCCCTCAAACCCATCCATCTCGGTTAGCAACTGGTTGAGGGTTTGCTCCCGCTCGTCGTTACCGCCACCAATGCCCGCACCCCGCTGCCGCCCCACCGCATCAATCTCATCAATAAAGATGATGCAGGGCGCGTTCTCTTTCGCTTTCTTGAACAAATCGCGCACCCGTGAGGCACCCACACCCACAA
>JAESFU010000121.1_pt1 | contig 122111 bp, 112 predicted proteins | sample 9269461 | NCBI WGS metagenome assembly JAESFU01 (sample SAMN14502556, study PRJNA617107) | algae metagenome | isolation source: Stenomitos rutilans HA7619-LM2 and co-occurring heterotrophs from cave walls | place: USA: Waikapalae cave, Hawaii | collected 2009-07-28
GAACTCGGACGTGAAAACCTTCAGCGCCAATGGTACTGTGTCTCAAGGCACGGGAGAGTAGGTCGCTGCCGGATCTTCCGAGCGCAAGGCTGCATTCCGATACGACGATCACTGCACGCGTGGGATTAGCGCGGGGTGGAGCAGCCCGGTAGCTCGTCAGGCTCATAACCTGAAGGTCGTAGGTTCAAATCCTGCCCCCGCAACCAGCTTTACTTGCTTGGCAAGTTCGCCGACAACGGCCGCCCCTTCACGGGGGCGGCCGTTGCTGTTTTGGGGCATGCGAAGCCGATTCTTGGCATCTGTGCCGTCGCCAACCTCCCTCGACAGGGCGTTTGCTTGGGCGATTGTCAGGATACCGGCCAGGTCGCCATGCACGTCGATCGTCAGCTTGTCGTCCACCGGCGTTAGCACGATTTTGCTGACCAGCGATCGCAGGCGCTCGGCCGCTTCGGTTCGCGACCCACCTTCGTCGCCGCGAAGCGCTGCGGCTAGGCCGGTCACGTGTTCCCGGTAGAAGCTCGCCATCTTGGGGTGGAGAAGCGGCGGCGGCTCTTCCGCGTGGGCAAGCTCGCCCTCGAGTTGCGACTTGCGGGCTTCGAGCCCGTCCATCTTGGCCTTCATCGACGGGTGGTACATACCGTCGGCGATGGCATCGACTGTGGATTTGATCTGCTTGTCGATGCGGCCGAGCTCGGTCCTGGCTGCCTCAAGTGAGGCGCGCCCCTCCATCCGCAGCCGGTTTATTTCCCGAGTGAACTCGTCGCAGAATTCCTGAAACAGGGCCGGGTCCATGAGCTTGCTCTTCAGTGCGCTGAGAACCCGCTCCTCGAGATCCGTCCGCTTGATCGACAGCCGATTGCTGCACGTGCCCTTGTTCCGGGCAGTCGAGCAGCCGACGTGAGTTGCCGAGATCATCGAGTAACCGCCGCCGCATACGCCGCAGCGAGTTAGGCCCGAGAGCAGATAGCGTGCCCGCCGCCGCTCCCAGATGCCATTTGTCTCGCCGGTCTCGGTGTTCTGCTTGACGGTCTGTTGACGCACCTTCGCGGCATCCCAAAGGTCCTGCTCGACAATGCGCAGCTCCGGGGTTTCCTGGATTATCCATTCTTCTCGAGAATTGAGGCGTGACACGCGCTTGCCGGTATCTGGATCCTTGATGAAGCGCTGCCGGTTCCAGACGATCCGCCCGATGTACATTTCGTTGTTCAGGATGCCGTTGCCACGCTTCGGGCTGCCGTAGATCGTCGTGAAGCCCCAGTCGCGGGCTGCCGGCCCGGCAATGCCGTCGCGATTGAGCCCTACCGCGATCTGCTTTGGCGAAATCCCAGCCACATACTCGCGAAAGATCCGACGTACGACCTCCGCTTCCGCCTGGTTGATCGAGCGGTCGCCGCGGATCGGTTCGCCCTTTTCGTCGAACTTCTTCACCACGTCATATCCGTAGGAGTTGCCGCCACCGGACTTGCCGTCCTCGACCCTTCCGCGCAGGCCACGGCGGACCTTGTCGGCGAGATCCTTGAGAAAGAGTGCGTTCATTGTGCCTTTCAGCCCGACATGCAGGTGCGTCACGTCTCCTTCGGAGAGCGTGACCATCCTCACATTGGCGAAGGCAAGGCGCTTGAAGAGGCCGGCAATGTCTTCCTGGTCGCGCGACAGGCGATCCATCGCTTCCGCGAGAACGACGTTGAAGTGTCCACGAAGCGCGTCAGCGATCAGCGATTGGATGCCGGGCCGCAGCAGGGAGGCACCGGAGATTGCATGGTCGGAATATTCCTCGACGATCTGCCAGCCCTGCTTCTCGGCATGGACCCGGCAAATGCGGAACTGGTCGACGATTGAAGCGTCACGCTGATTGTCGGAGGAATAGCGGGCATAGAGGGCGACCTTCATCGGACGGCACTCCTTGAGAGTCAGGAGCGACCCGCGCGGCGCTCCTCCAGCATCTTCTCGTACCATTGCCGCGCCGCGCGGCGCGCGAGCAGTCGTACCAACTCGACCAGCCGCGGGTCGGGGGCGTCGCGGCCCGGCCGGTCGTTCGGCTCCGGATTCGTGACTGGCACGACCGGGTCTCCGTTGGGCGGTCTCTGCAGCATGGCGCCGTCCGTGGCAAAAATCACTAGCTTCGGTGCCAAGATCGGAGGCGATGTGAGCCCAGGCAATTCGGTTGTGAGGCGTAAGATCGGCGGTCCGCGGGGGGTGATCGCGCAAGTTTTCGCAGGAACGCCAAGTCTTTCGCAAAGGAGCGTCGCACAAAGACCTGTGCGCTTCGGTCCTGCGAACGCTCGCTGGGCAGACTCGAGGTGTTCCCATGGAAGGAATGATGATACCTTTACGTGACTAAAGTCAATATACGCCTAGTATACGTAACATGCCCGCAAGCCCTTCGAAGCTGAAGACGCGTGCCCTTGCCCTCGTTCGGAAGAGGGGGATCGCCCGCGCCCGCGATTTCCAAGCTGTCGGAGTCCCCCGGGTCTATCTGAAGCGGATGCAGGATGAGGGACTCCTGATTCAACGTGGCCGAGGCCTCTACCAGCTCGCCGACGCCAAACTCTCGCCAGCGCACAGCTTGGCCGAGGCCGCCCGGATCGTGCCCCACGGGGTCATCTGCCTTCTTTCGGCGCTACAATTCCATGAGATGACGACCCAAACACCTCACGAAGTCTGGATGCTCATCGGATGGAAGAAATGGGCTCCGACGCGACCACCTGTCTCGCTCCGGATCATTCGGGCCACCGGCAAGTCGCTCACCGCCGGCGTTGAGCTTCACAAGATCGAGCAGGTCCCGGTTCCGATCACCGTCCCGGGGAAGACGGTCGCGGATTGCTTCAAGTACCGAAACAAGATTGGCCTGGACGTCTCGATCGAAGCCCTGCGCAACTGTCTTCGCAATCGCCGAGCCACCGCGGACGAACTCTGGAAGTACGCCACCATTGATCGCGTGCAGAACGTGATGCGACCGTATCTTGAGGCCCTCCTGTGAACCGGAAGGTACACCACCGGAATATTGCCGCGTCGGTGAGGGCACGGCTGACGCAGCGCGCCCGCGACAAGCAGGAGAACGTCCAGTTGGCGCTGATGCGCTACGCGATCGAGCGGCTGCTGTATCGACTCGGCCTTTCTTCCTATCGGGAGGAGTTCGTCCTCAAGGGGGCGATGCTTTTCAGCCTCTGGGCGCCTACGCCCTATCGCTCGACGGGCGATCTTGATCTTCTCGGGTTCGGCGATCCGGCGCCCGAACGCATCGTGTCAATGTTTCGCAAAATCTGTTCGCTCGGCGCCGACGATGGCGTTGTCTTCAAGCCTCAGACGATCCGGGCGAGAGCGGCGCGCGTCGAGGAAGAATACAGTGGCGTCCGTTTGACGCTGGACGCAGAAATTGCCGGAGCGCGGTTGCCACTTCAGATCGACATCGGCTTCGGTGACGTCGTCACCCCTGGTATCCAAGACATCGACTACCCATCGCTGCTCGACATGCCTTTGCCGCATCTGCGCGCCTACCCGCCGGAGACCGTGGTAGCGGAGAAACTCCAAGCCGTAGTGGCCCTTGGGTTGTTAAACAGCCGTATGAAGGACTTCTTCGATCTCTGGGCCATCTCGGAGACCTTTCCCTTTGCCGGATCGACACTCGTCCAGGCCATTCAGGCGACGTTCGAGCGACGCACGACAACCATTCCACTGCAAACGCCTACTGCCCTGACAGCGACCTTCTCCAGGGATCCCACGAAGCAGGCCCAATGGCGCGGTTTCCTGCGGCGAACCGCCATTGCGCTCGCCCCAGCTCCCTTGCCGGATCTCCTTCATCGCATCGGAGATTTTGTAATGCCTCCATTGGAAGCTCTGCGAGGGCGCGCCACGTTCGCCAAGAACTGGACGCCTGGAGGACCTTGGAAGTAAGTGCTCGATTGTCAGCTCGTCCCATCAATCATGCGAGAAGAACGAGGAAGAGGGCTGCGCCAGTTGGGTGATTCGCAGAGATCTCCAACCAGACCTACGGATTATTCGGCTCTTGCTTCAAGTCGTCCCGCGGCGCGGTCTGGCGCAACAGGCGCAGCGCATTGCCCGTGACGAGGACTGTCGCGCCGGTATCGGCAAGGATCGCCAGCCAGAGCGGCGTAGCGCCGAGGAGCGTCGTCACCAGGAAGACGGCCTTCAGGCCCAGTGCGATGGTGATGTTTTGCCAGATGTTGGCCAGGGTCGCCCTGGACAGCGACAGAAGCTCGGCTACGCCGACCAGCCGGTTCTTCAGCAACGCCGCTTCCGCCGTCTCGAGCGCGACGTCGGTGCCGCCGCCCATGGCGATGCCGACGGAAGAGGCGGCCAACGCCGGCGCATCGTTGATGCCGTCGCCGACCATGGCAATCGGCGCCCGGCTCTTGTAGGCAGCGATCGCTTGGAGCTTCGCGTCCGGCAGCAGCTCGGCCTTGTAGTCGATGCCGAGCGTGGCGGCGACCGCCGCGGCAGTGCGGGCGTTATCGCCGGTCAGCATCACGGGAACGACGCCGAGGGCGCGTAGCCTGGCAAGGCCTTCGGCGGCGTCGGGGCGAGGCTCGTCGCGCAGCGCGATCAAACCCAGAAGACGCTTGCCCTCGCTGACCACAACGACTGTCTTGCCTTTGCCTTCGAGTGCTTCGATCGTCTGACGGACGTCAAGGGACAACTCACCCTGCTCGGCGGCGTGGCGAGGGGAGCCGACCGACACGAACCCCGATTTGATCCGGGCTGTCACCGCCTTGCCGGGCGTCGCGATGCTGCCACCGAATACCCTGGGGATGTCGAGCGAACGCGCTCCGGCTTCGGCCTCAATGGCAGCGCCCAGCGGATGGCTCGAGCCGCGCTCGACCGCAGCTGCCTTGGCGAGAACCTCGGCGTCGCTGCCCTCGATCGCCACGAGGTCCGTGACGCGGGGATGTCCGGCGGTCAGGGTGCCGGTCTTGTCGAAGGCGATCGTCTTCACCTTTCCGAGCATCTCCAGCGCGGCGCCGCCCTTGATGAGCAGGCCGCGTCGCGCGCCGGCGGCCAAGCCCGAGGCAATGGCCGCCGGGGTGGAGATGACGAGCGCGCACGGACAGGCGATGAGCAGCGTCGCCAGGCCGCGATAGATCCAGGTGTGCCAGTCGGCGCCGGCGACGAGAGGCGGCCCGATCATGACGAGTCCCGCCATCGCCATGGCGGCAGGCGTGTACCAGGCCGAGAAGCGATCGATGAACCGGGCAGTCGGTGCCTTGGAGGCTTGGGCTTCCTCCACAAGATGGATGATCCGCGCGATCGTGTTGTCGGCAGCCGTGTGCGTCAGACGCACCCGCAATGCGCCGTTTGCGTTGATGCTGCCGGCGAACACCTTGTCGCCGACGGCCTTTGCGGCGGGGATCGATTCGCCGGTCACGGGTGCCTCATTCACCTCGGACTGGCCTTCAATCACCTCGCCGTCGGAGGGGACACGGTCTCCTGGACGTACCACGACGATGTCGCCGACCTTCAGGCGCTCGATCGGCACTTCCTTGACCTCGCCGCCTTCTTCGATCCGGGCGACACGCGGCACGAGATCGATCAGCGCCTTGATGCCGGCTCGTGCGCGGCCCGCCGCCACCGTCTCCAGCAGCTCGCCGATGGCGAACAGGAATATGACCACGGCGGCTTCCTCGGCCGCCTCGATGGCGAGGGCGCCGAGAGACGCCACCGTCATCAGGTCTCGATGGTGAAGGGCGTTCCCGACATCGTGCCGGCCAAGGCGCGGCGCGCAACCGGCACGACACCCAGGATCGCCGCGAGACCGTACGCCCAGAAGGAATATGCGGGCTTGATCGTCGAGATCACAGCGGCTGCCGCCAGCAGAGCCGCAAGGCCCAGGACCATGCGGCCCTTGCGCGTTCGCCACCAGGGCTGGTCACGGCCATCGCGCCCATCCCGGGAGCGGGGTGGGCCGGCCGCCGTGCTGTCCAGGGCGATCGGGACATAGCCGAGCGAACGGATTCTGCCCTCCACCGCCGCCAGCGAGGTCCGGTCCTCGTCGACCTGCAGGGAAAGGGTTTCGGTCGCGTAGTTCACGTTGATGTCGGCGAGCCCGGGAAGGCGCTTCAAGGCGGTCTCGATCTTGAGGGCGCAGGCGCTGCAATCCATGCCGTCCACGCGCAGGCGGCGTGCGGCCGACGGTCGGGAATGCGGTATCCATAGGGACCATCACCTCGACATCTTGGATGTGACCTCCCATATGGACCCTCTAGTCACTACAGGGTCAATCCATGAAGGGCAGTCATCTCTCGATCGGCGAGCTCGGCCGGCGGACCGACACGAAAGTGGAAACCATCCGCTACTACGAGCAGGTCGGATTGCTACCTGTGCCGGCCCGCACGGCGGGCAACTATCGGGTCTATGAAACGGCGCACTTGAAAAGACTGGCCTTCATCCGGCGCTCACGCGAGCTCGGATTCTCGATCGACCAGATCCGCGCGTTGCTCGACCTGGCCGACCAGCGTGGGCAGTCATGCGAGGCCGTCGATATCATCGCCAAGCAGCACCGGGCCGAAGTCGAGCGCAAGATCGCCGACCTGCGCGCCTTGCGGCGCGAGTTGGACAGCATGATCGCTCAATGTCGCCACGGCACGGTCGCGGAGTGCCGCATCATCGAATCGCTGTCTCCCGCCGGCGGCTAGGCGCGCAAGACAGTCAGCGGCGCGCTACCGCAAGGACCGCAACTTGTGTGTCCTCCGTGGTGCGATCGTACTCTTTGGATGAGAGTTAGAGCGCTGCGCCGGTTTCCGTGACGGATTGGAAGTCGAGAGAAAGTCTCCCGGCTGTCCGTCGCGGAGTGTTTCCCATGGCAAAGGCCGTTCAGAAGATCACCCTCAGTTCCTCGCGCGACATCCCCTTCAACAAGCTGGTGCTCAGCCAGTCCAACGTCCGGCGCCTGAAAGCGGGCGTCTCGATCGAGGACCTGGCCGAGGACATCGCCCGGCGCGGGCTGCTGCAGAGCCTCAACGTCCGGCCGGTCCTCGACGCCGAGGGCGCCGAGACCGGCATGTTCGAGATTCCCGCCGGCGGCCGCCGCTACCGGGCTCTCGAGCGACTGGTCAGGCAGAAGCGCCTCTCGAAGACGGCGCCAGTCCCCTGCATCGTGCGCGATCCAGGGACCGAAGTTTCGGCGGAAGAGGATTCGCTGGCCGAGAATGTTCAGCGCGTCGCACTCCATCCGCTCGACCAGTTCCGCGCTTTCAAGGCTCTGGTCGACAAGGGTGCCGACGAGGAAGAGATCGCCGCCCGCTTCTTCGTCGCGCCGGCCGTGGTGAAGCAGCGGCTGCGCCTGGCTTCTGTCTCGGAGAAGCTGCTCGGGATCTATGCCGAGGACGGCATGACCCTGGAGCAGCTCATGGCCTTCACCGTCACCACCGATCATGCCCGCCAGGAGCAGGTCTGGGAGGCATTGCAGCAGTCCTACAACAAGGAGCCTTACCTGATCCGTCGCCAGCTCACCGAGAGCGCCGTGCGCGCGTCGGACCGCCGGGCGCAGTTCGTCGGGCTCGCCGCTTATGAGACAGCGGGTGGCATGGTCCTGCGCGACCTGTTCGAGGACGACAGCGGCGGCTGGTTGCAGGACGTGGCGCTGCTAGATCGCCTGACCACTGAGAAGCTCGCGGCCGAAGCCGAGGAGATTGCCGCCGAGGGCTGGAAGTGGATCGAGGTGGCGGTCGACTTCCGGTACGGTCACGCGCAACGCCTTCGGCGGCTCGACGGAGCGCGGATTGAGCTCACGCCCGACGAGCAGACGACGTTCGATACCCTGACCTCGGAGCAGGAGAAGCTCGAGGGCGACTACGAAGGCGCGGACGAGCTGCCGGACGAGGTCGATGCGCGGCTGGGCGAGATCGAGACCGCTCTTGCCGCGTTCGAGAGCCGTCCGGTCCGCTACGAACCGGCCGAGGTCGCGCGTGCTGGCGTGTTCGTCAGCATCGATGCGGACGGACGCCTTGCCGTCGATCGTGGCTATGTCCGTTCAGAAGACGAGGCCGTGCAGCTGGGTAGCGACGACGCGGCAGAAGGCGAGATTGGCGGGTCAGATGCAACGGCACCCGACACTCCCGCCCAGCGCACCGTCATCACCATCGGCGGCGATCAGCCGGAGGAAGACGGCGAGGACGATGCGATCAAGCCGCTGCCGGAACGGCTTGTGAGCGAGCTGACGGCGCACCGCACCCTGGCGCTCCGCGACGCGGTGGCGAACAACCCCCAAGTCGCCCTGACGGCTCTGCTGCACAAGCTTTGCCTCGACACCTTCCAGCACAGCGCCCCCGGCGCCTGCCTGGAGGCCTCGGTGCGGCATGTCTTCTTTCCGGTTCAGGCCACCGACCTGAAGGACAGTCCCTCGGCCAAGGCGGTCGCCGGGCGGCACGAAGCCTTGAAGGCCGACCTGCCCAAGGACGAGGACGCGCTGTGGGATTGGCTCGCTGCCCTCGATGACAGCCGTCGCACCGCGCTGCTGGCACATTGCGTGTCGTTCGGGGTGAACGCCCTTTATGAGAAGGGCGACCGTTACGGTGGACCGGGCGTCTCGGCGCATGGCGTGCAGCAGCGTATCGCCCAGGCTGACCGGCTGGCGCGCGCTGTCGGTCTCGACATGGTGGACGCCGGCTGGCGGTCGACGGTCGACAACTACCTTGGCCGCGTCACCAAGCCCCGCATCCTGGAGGCCGTGCGAGAAGCAAAGGGCGAGCAGGCCGCGCAGCTCATCGACCACCTGAAGAAGGCCGAGATGGCGAAGGAGGCCGAGCGGCTGCTCGACGGTACGGGGTGGCTGCCCGAGCCGCTGCGGCTGGCCGATGACGCGCCGGTATCCGCCCCGCCGAACGACGCGGCGGAGGAACTTCCAGCATTCCTGGCCGGAGGTGACGGCGATGCCACTCTGGCCGAGGCGGACCCTATCGCCGCCGAGTGAAGGCAATGGCGGGGCGGCTTCGGCCGTCCCGCCTTCTCACAATGTTCTGATGGTCATCCATCACAGGAGCGATCTGGCGCGCTGAGCGTTCTAAGGCCCGGGTGCCATGTTGGCGCGAGATCGAGGATGGACCAGCGTAAAGTATTCCTGATGCCACGGGTGGCGGAGACGGATTTCGCCACCCTGCGCGCGCTGATGCGCAACCAGCCGGACTTTCCTCCGACCTACGACCGGTGGCACGTTTTCTGGGCCGGGCGTCAGCAGCAGGAAGAGGCGAAGGGCTTCCGGCCCGCCTACATCGACGTGAACGTCACCCACTTCCAGATCTTTCTAGCCGCCAGAAAGACGGCTGGAACCTGGAGCGGCCTCGCTGCCTTCATGGCGGCGATCACGCACAGGTAGGCATGCGGGACCCGATGCGAAGAGAGTGAGAGGACGGCCGGGAAGGGTTTGAGCCGGCGGGGTCCCAGAGAGAGCGCCTCACGGCTTGGACCGTTCCCGCTCTCCCGAGGTCTCCTCCATGTCTGGTCTATCCCTCTCGGCGCCCGCGCTGCGGCTTCCACTTGCTTCCACTTCCGATCGATCCGCTGCCATCGTCGCGGCCGCGCATCTTCTTCTTCCCGATCTCGAGCGCGGCCATCGCATCGATGCGGCCATCCTGCGCGCCGCGATGGAGCGCGCCTTCGGCGGCTCCGATGCTTCCGGCGCCTGGGACTGGAAGACCGCCTACGATGCTTGCGAGGTCGCGACCCTCCTGTTCCTGCGCAAATTCGGTCCCGCTATCCGCGCTCAGGCGGCGTCGCCCGCTGGTGCGCTGCGGATGCTCGGCAAGATCGGGGCTCTGTTGCCCACGCATACGCGCCGCTCCAGGAGAGCCAGGCGCTGCAGCAGTTCTCCACGCCGGTCGATTTGGCTTTTGTCGCAGCCACCGCGGCCGGGATCGTGCCGTACGATGTTGTGCTTGAGCCTTCAGCCGGGACCGGCCTGCTCGCCGTCTTTGCGGAGTTCGTATGCGGCAGCCTCATCCTGAACGAGCTGGCGGAGACGCGCGCCAGACTGCTGACCCAGCTTTTTCCCGACGTTAGCGTCACCTGCCATGACGCCGCGCACATCCACGATCATCTCGATGGCGCGATCGTACCGAGCGTCGTTCTCATGAACCCACCGTTCTCGGTCGCAGCTCATGTCGACGGCCCCGTCGCGGATGCCGCCCTGCTCCATGTCTCATCGGCGCTTGCCCGACTCGCAGCGGGCGGGCGCCTGGTCGCGATCACCGGCGCCAATCTCTCGCCGGATCACCCGTCCTGGCGCGACGCCTTCGTCCGACTCCAGGAGCGCGGTCGCGTCCTCTTCTCGGCTGCGATTGACGGCCGCGTCTACGCCCGCCACGGCACGTCCGCTGACACTCGCCTGACCGTCATCGATCGAGTGCCGGCGGACGATCCGAGGGCGTTTCCGGAATCGCCGGGCATGGCGCCCGATGTTGCGACGCTGCTCTCGTGGGTGCTCCAGCACGTCCCACCGCGCTCGCGAGTCGATGGTGCCGCTTCCTCGCGAGCAGACACTCGGCTTGGCACGTTTGGCGCCAAGCCCATCTCCTCGTCAAGGCCAGCGCCCATCATACAGCCAGTAGTCGAGCCCGCTGGCATCGAGCTGGTCTATGAGACGGTCGACTGGAAGCCCAGCGAGGACGGTCGCCTCACCGAGGCGCTGTATGAGGGATACGAGGCGCAGTCGATCCGGATCGACGGTGCGCAGCCGCATCCGACGCGGCTTGTTCAATCAGCGGCCATGGCCTCAGTGGCTCCGCCCAAGCCGAGCTATCGGCCACGTCTGCCGGCCGGCGTCGTCACCGACGGTCTCCTGTCCGATGCCCAGCTCGAGAGCGTCGTCTATGCCGGTGAAGCGCACACCGGCCACCTCGCCGGATCCTGGACAGTGGACAAGACCTTCGATGTCGTATCGGCAGCGCCCGACTCCGCCGACAACGCCGTGCGCTTCCGGCGCGGTTTTATGCTGGGCGATGGCACCGGCGCCGGCAAGGGTCGCCAGGTCGCCGGCATCCTCCTGGACAACTGGCTTCAAGGTCGTCGTCGGGCGGTGTGGGTCTCGAAGTCCGACAAGCTCATCGAGGACGCTCAGCGCGACTGGTCGGCCTTGGGCATGGAGCGCCTGCTGGTCACGCCGCTCGCCCGTTTCCGCCAGGGCACGCCGATCCGCCTGGAGCAGGGCATCCTTTTTGCCACCTACGCCACGCTACGGACCGACGCGCGCGAGGAAAGGGTTTCGCGGGTCCGCCAGATCGTCGATTGGCTGGGATCGGACTTCGACGGAGTGATCGTGTTCGACGAAAGCCATGCCATGGCCAACGCCGCCGGCGGCCAAAGGAGTGGGGGTGGCGAGCGCGGCGACCAGGCGCCGTCCCAGCAGGGCCGTGCCGGCCTGCGGCTCCAGCACGCGCTGCCGAACACAAGGGTCGTGTATGTATCGGCCACGGGCGCCACCACCGTGCAGAACCTCGCCTATGCCCAGCGGCTCGGCCTTTGGGGCGGTGAGGACTTCCCCTTCGCCACGCGTGCGGAGTTCGTGCAGGCGATCGAAGCCGGTGGCGTCGCCGCCATGGAGGTGCTGGCCCGCGACCTGAAGGCGCTCGGCCTCTATGCGGCCCGTTCGCTGTCCTACGAGGGCGTCGAGTACGAACTGGTCGAGCATGCGCTGACTCCCGAGCAGGTTCGCATCTACGATGCCTACGCCGGCGCCTTCCAGGTCATCCACAACAACCTCGACGCCGCTCTCCAGGCCGCCAACGTCACCGGAGAGCGCGGCACGCTCAATGCGCAGGCAAAGTCCGCCGCACGCTCGGCCTTTGAGTCCGCCAAGCAGCGCTTCTTCTCGCATCTGATCACCTCGGTGAAGACGCCCACCCTCATCCGTGCGATCGAGCGCAACCTTCAGGCCGGGCATGCCGCGGTGATCCAGATCGTGTCGACGGGAGAGGCCCTGATGGAACGGCGGCTGGCCGACATCCCGACCGAGGAATGGGGTGACGTCCAGGTCGACATCACCCCGCGCGAGTATGTTCTCGACTATCTGGTGCACAGCTTCCCGACCCAGCTGTTCGAGCCCTTCACGGATGGCGAGGGCAACCTCTCCTCCCGGCCGGTCTATCGCGACGGCCAGCCGGTGCAGTGCCGCGACGCCCTCGAGCGCCGTGACCGCCTGATCGAGCGGCTCGCCTCGCTGGCCCCCGTCCAGGGTGCGCTCGACCAGATCGTGCAGCGCTTCGGCACCGAGCTGGTCGCGGAGGTCACGGGCCGCTCACGCCGGATCGTTCGCAAGGCTGACCGGCTGTGCGTCGAGAACCGGCCTGGCTCGGCCAATCTCGCCGAGGCGCAGGCCTTCATGGACGACGGCAAGCGCATCCTGGTGTTCAGCGATGCCGGCGGTACCGGCCGCTCCTACCACGCCGACCTTTCGGCCCGGAACCAGCGGCTGCGTGTGCACTACCTGCTGGAGGCAGGCTGGAAGGCGGACACCGCCATCCAGGGCTTGGGGCGCAGCAACCGCACCAACCAGGCGCAGCCGCCCCTTTTTCCGGCCGATTGCCACCGATGTGAAGGCCGAGAAGCGCTTCCTGTCGACCATCGCCCGCCGGCTCGACACGCTGGGTGCCATCACCAAGGGACAGCGGCAGACCGGCGGGCAGGGCCTGTTCCGGGCCGACGACAATCTCGAATCGCCGTACGGCCGGGCTGCCCTGCGTCAGCTCTACCTCCTGCTGTTCGCCGGCAAGGTCGAAGGCTGCTCGCTGGAGGCTTTCGAGGCGGCCACCGGCCTGCATCTGGCCGATCAGGACGGCAGCCTGCGCGAGGAGCTGCCGCCGATCACGACGTTCCTCAACCGGCTGCTGGCGCTCACGATCGGCTTGCAGAACACACTGTTCGGCGTGTTCGAGGACCTGCTGCGGGCGAAGATCGAGGGCGCGCAGGCCTCCGGGACCTACGATGTCGGTGTCGAGACGCTGACCGCGGAGAGCCTGGTCGTGACCGACCGCCGTGTCCTCTACGTCCATCCGCAGACCGGCGCGGAGACGCAGGTGTTCACCATCCGCTGCCAGGAGCGCAACCAGCCTTTCGCCCTGGCCGAGGCATTGGACTCGGCCCGCGATGCGCGCGCGGTCCTGCTCGTCAATGCGCAGTCGGGACGTGCTGCGGTACAGGTCCCGGCGCCCAGCGTCATGCTGGATGACGGCGAGGTCGAACGCCGCGTACGGCTCGTGCGTCCGATGGAACGGACAACCCTTTCGGTGACGGCCCTCGAGCAGTCGCACTGGCAACGGTCGGATCGAGCTGCGTTTGCCCAAGCCTGGGCACGGGAACTCGCGGAGATACCTCCTTTCGCAGAAAGCGACCTCCATATCGTCACTGGCCTGCTGCTGCCGATCTGGAAGCGACTGCCAGACGAGTCCATGCGGGTCTATCGGCTCCAGACCGATGCCGGCGAGCGCGTCATCGGCCGCTTGGTTTCGCCAGCATGGGTCGCGCAGGCCGTAAGTGCCGATGATGTGAGCCTCGCGCCAGCGCATGTTTGGACCGCCTTGCTCGACGGTCGGACCATCCTCGAGCTACAGGACGGGCTGTCACTTCGCCGCGCCAAGGTCATGGGCCTGTTCCGGGTGGAGCTCTGCGGTTTCAGCGACGGCATGGTCGATCGGTTCAAGGCGATGGGGCTGATGTCCGAGATCATCGCCTGGAAGCTCCGCCTGTTCGTGCCGACTGGCGCTGCCGGTCCCTCGATCCTCGCCGCGTTGATGGAACACCATCCGATCCTGCGCATCGCCGATCGGGCGGCGGCGTGAGGGGGTGGCCATGCCGTCGCACGCCGCGGACCTGGCCCGCCGCCTCGCGCGCAATGCCGAGGCGGTGTGCCGCCACTATCTCTCCAATGGCCGTCGCGAGGGCCGCTACTGGCTGATTGGCGATGTCGCCAACACCCGGGGCCGCAGCCTGTTCGTGCGCTTGAGCGGCCCGGACCATGGCAAGGGTGCTGCCGGGCATTGGACCGACTCCGCCACGGGGCAGCATGGCGATCTTCTGGACCTGATCGCCCTCAATCGCGGGTTCGACCGACTGCGCCATACCCTGGATGAGGCACGCGCGTTCCTCGCCCTGCCGCCGGAACCACTCTCACCACGGCTGGATCGGCAGCCGGCGCCGCGGGGTTCGCCCGAATCCGCGCGGCGTCTCTATGCCATGTCTCGCCCGATCACGGGCACCTTGGCGCAGACCTACCTGCACCGTCGCGGAATCACAACCGTGGCTCACGATGACCCGCTACGCTTCCATCCACGCTGCTACTATCGCCCCGACGAGGACAGCCCGACCGAGACCTGGCCGGCGCTGATCGCTGCCGTCACTGACCTTGCCGGCATCATCACCGGAGCACATCGCACCTGGCTCGATCCGTCGGGTCACGACAAGGCGCCGATCGCTTCACCGCGACGGGCCATGGGCCATCTTCTCGGGCACGGTGTCCGCTTCGGCGTGGCCCGCGACGTGATGGCCGCCGGGGAAGGGATCGAGACCATGCTGTCCCTGCGCATGATCCTGCCGACTCTGCCGATGGTGGCGGCACTCTCGGCCAACCATCTCGCCGCCCTGCTGCTTCCACCGACACTGCGCCGTCTCTATGTCGCTCGCGATGCCGACCCGGCCGGTAACGCTGCGATGGCCACTCTGTGCAACCGCGCCGGCGCCGCCGGGATCGAGTCGTTCGTCCTGTCGCCCTGCTTCGACGACTTCAACGACGATCTCCGCCGCCTGGGAATCGAAGGGCTCCGGGCATCGGTGCACCGGCAGCTCGTCCCGCCGGACGTGGTTCGCTTCCTGGCCTCGGCCGGGACGGGATGAGCACGGGCACGGTGAATCGCTTCTTCGTCGGTTGCTCTTCTGTCCTTTGGACCGAACGGGAGCGCGCCCCGGCCTTCTAGAGGGGCGATCGGACGGCAGCCGGCCCGGTCCCGCAACGGCGGTCCTGCGGCTTTCTTCCCCTGCCGGCTGCGCCGGCATTCCTCGCGAGGCAAGAAAGCCTCGGCCCGCCGTCCTTCGCTGCGTTCCGTCCGCAAGCGCGGTGCGGGACCGTTCCGCCCGCCGTCTGTCGACGCCCACGAAGGCCGCGATGGGCGCGGCCGATCCGACAAAGGACAGCATCATGGCGACCCACGACGATCCCGAATTCGAGCCCTTGCACGCGTCATCCCCGACCGATCACGTCCTCACCGAGCTCCAGCTCTTTGGCCACCGTCCCTTCCAGGACGAGCCCGACCCGAGACCACTGCCCGAAGCCCCGGCCATCACTGGCGCCGTCGTCGACATCTTCGATGCGCTGGTCTCGACCCTCACCGACACACGCCTCGAGCCCGACCTCGAGGACCTGTTGTGGTCGACCGTCAACCTGTTCCATCGCGCCGTCGACCGGATCGAGCGCGAGCTCGATGGCAACGAGCAGGCGCAGCGTCGCAGCCAGAAGGAGCAGAACGGCTCGGAGGTCCGCTCGGTCGAGCTTGAGCGTCTCGTCGCCGAGGGCCTGACCCTGATCGAACGGCGCAATGCCATGGAACTCTTCCGCGATCAGGCTGCCGATCGCTTCGAGGTCCATACCGGCTCGACCTGGCGGCCGCGCACCGGGTCGATGGTCAACCATCGGGCTCTCACCGCCGCCATGATCGACAGCCGGGAGTTCCTGGCCGCCCGGCGCCGGGTCGAGACCGAGCTGCTGGTGCCGGCTGGTCCCAAGATCGCCTTCACCGGCGGTGTCGACTGCAACGACCACAAGCTGATCTGGAGCACGCTCGACAAGGTCTGGGCGAAGCATCCCGACATGGTCCTTCTGCACGGTGGCTCACCGACCGGCGCCGAGCGCATCGCCGCCCGCTGGGCCGACACCCGCAAGGTCACGCACGTTCCGTTCAAGCCGGACTGGACGCGCCACGCCAAGGCCGCACCTTTCAAGCGCAACGATCAGATCCTGGAGGTGCTGCCGATCGGCGTCATCGTGTTCCCGGGCTCGGGCATCCAGGAGAACCTCGCCGACAAGGCTCGCAAGCTCGGCATTCCCGTATGGCGTTTCGGTTCAGGTGGCGCATAGCGCCACCTTCTTCTGGACCGCGAGGTTTAGCCCCGCCTTTGAGAGCAAGAGGAAGGCCGGGAGCGGGTGAGCCGCGGGGCCTCAGAGAGAGCGGGCTGGCGGTTCGCCCCTTCCTGCTCTCCGGACCATGATTCCCATGTCTGCATCATCTTTGTCTTCTGCATCCGTAGCGCCGAGCGAAGGTCTTGCGCTGACTGGCAGCCTCGCTGTTCTGCCGTCGGCAGAGACGACAGAGCAAGACTTGCTCGTCGGGTTGCTGACCTCAGCGCAAGGCAGCGCGCGGGCGTCTGCGCTCTTGCAGCACTTTCCCAGTATCGGGCACGTCATCGCCGCCGAAGCAGCGCAGCTTCGTGCCTTCGGATTGACGGGCCGTGACGTTGCCGCGTTTCGCCTGGTCCGGGAGATCGCATGCCGCATGGCCAGAGCCGAGGTGCGCAGCCGACCTGTGCTCAGCAACTGGCAGGCCCTGATCGCCTATCTGCAGACGGCTATGGCTTACGAGCAGGTCGAGCAATTCCGGATCCTGTTTCTTGACACCAAGAACCATCTCATTGCCGACGAGGTGCAGCAGCGCGGCACCATTAATCACACACCGGTTTACCCGCGTGAGGTCCTGAAGCGCGCCTTGACCCTCAACGCCGCTGCGCTGGTCGCTGTGCACAATCATCCAAGTGGCGATCCCAAGCCGTCCCGGGCCGACATCGAGATGACACGTGAATTGAAGGCAGCTGCCAAGGCTCTTGAGATCGAGCTGCACGACCATGTCGTGATCGGGCACGGAACCCATGCCTCCTTCCGCTCGCTCGGGCTGCTGTAGGATCGCTGTCTTCTACAGCATGCTCGGCCTGAACTGCGATCGCCGGCTGATGACTTTGCCGGCGATCATGAAAATGCCTTCGCCGGTATAGTGCAGCGTTTGCGGATGTTTCGGCGAGGCCGCGCTATGGGCCTTGACCACCTCGAAGATGAAGATCTCGGCGGCAGAGGTGTTGCCAATACCGATCACCTGGTCGGTGAGAGCCGTGGTCGGGAGATTGATAACGCATCCTTGTTTCCCCGCAGCAATCCGAAGCTGTGATTGCCGCCGGCGATCACCCAGTCAACCAGGGACGGCGTGAACTCCATCGCGGTATGCCAGCCCATGGCCATGATATTGCGCTCGTAGACATGCGCGGACCTGACCAGCACGATCAGGCCTGGTTCCAGATAGCGCCGGATTTCGAAGACCGGCAGGTCGTTCTTGTGACGGGGCGACGCATCTTTTCTCCGTGGGCTGGAATGCGGTCGTTCGAAGTCATCGTGGTCTAGAGCCTCTCGTTTGCAACCCAGAGGCTCTCTTCGGCCACTTTCAATCCTGATAAGATCCGGCGGCGCCATGGAGGTGGTGGAAGGCGCGACCGTTCGACCCTGGTCACGGAGATCACCATGCTCGCTGTCGGTATCGTTCTCAGCGTTTTCGGCCTCGGCTTCTTCTGCTGGCTGCTGTTCACGCTCGCCATTTACGCACTTCCTACCTTTGCTGGGTTGACCGCGGGGTTGGCGGCGTTTCACAGCGGAGCCGGTGTCTTTGGGGCGCTTATTGTCGGATTGCTGGCGGGGTGCGCGACCTTGGCACTTGGACAGTTTGCCTTCGCTGCAACCCGCGCGCCGCTCATCCGCGCCTTCATCGGTGTGGTCTATGGCGTGCCGGCCGCAATCGCCGGGTATCAGCTGTCGTTTGCCTTGGCCGGCATCGGCATGTCCAGTACCGGATGGCAGACGGCCTTCGCCGTGGTCGGCGCCGTTGTCTCCGGCTGCACGGCCTTCTCGCGGCTGGCACTGTTCATCCCGTCACCGGACGGGATGGGCACCGGGAGCGCTTACTCGCCTGCTGACGGGCGGCTGCACGATCAGGGCCGCTGACGCTCTCTATGTCGCCCATTTATCGAACAGCTTGACGAAGATCGGGACGTTGAATGTTCGTCTCGATGCGAGAGGTAGTCGCCGCCCCCAATGATCGCTTCGGTGGTCTCGTCCCTGGCGGCCCAGCCGACAAGATGCGGGGGCGCTCGTTGTCGTTCGACCGGTTGGGCTGAGACGATGCCCTTCCTTCTTTTACGCTACGGCCGCCGTCTCTTCGCCCGTGATGCCGGTCCTCTTGCGCAGGACCCTTCAGGTTGGCCACGACTTCTCTCGAGGATGCTGTTCGGCGCGCGACCCACGGCCTCTCTTTGGCTGATCTGGCCAGAGGGCGGCTGCGCCTCGATCGCCCGAGCCGCAACGGCGGCGGTTCGACTTTCTTCCCCTGGGCTTCGCCCATTCCTCGCGCGGCAAGAAAGTCGTCCTGCCGCCATCCTCCGCTTCGCTCCGGCCCTGCGGGTGCGGCGTCGATCGTCTCCGGCCTGCAGATCGCCATCGAGGCCGCGATGGTCGCGGGGCTCGAAACAGCACAGGAGAAGTCACATGGCCAACATCGGTTCCTTCAAGAAGTCCGGCAACGAGTACCAGGGCGAGATCGTCACCTTGAGCGTCCAGGCGAGGGGCGTGCGCATCGTCCCCGAGGCCAACCGGTCCAACGACAACGCGCCCAGCCACCGGGTGTTCGTCGGGCGGGCCGAGATCGGGGCCGCCTGGTCGAAGCGCTCCAACGAGGGCCGCGATTACCTCTCGCTCAAGCTCGACGATCCGAGCTTCACGAACCCGATCTTCGCCAACCTGTTCGACGACGAGGATGGCGAGGGCTTCAGCCTGATCTGGTCGCGCAGCCGCAAGAAGAACGGCGAGTAAGCCGACGCCCCAGAGCCCCGCCCGGTCCGCCGGGCGGGGCTTTCTGCATCTTTGACGCGCCTTGGGGCTTGCGTCTCACCAGCAACTAAACCCTCTTGTAGTCCCTTGTTCAAGGCGGCCCCGAACTGCGAAGTCCAGTTAGGGCATCTTCGTCTTTACGTGAGAGCGCTCGCCCAAAGAGACTGATGATGACTTGCTGCGGGGCTTGTCCCAATTCTATTCACCGCTTAGACGGCAATCTAAGGAGTTCCGCAGGCTCCACGCCAAGAGCCGACGATAGCCGGCCGACGACATTGAGGCTTGCGTAGAAAGTTCCCTTCTCAAGCTGGCTGAGATAGCTGCGGCTGACGTTTGCTTCGTGAGCGAGGTCGTCCTGTGAAACGCCCTTCGCGTTGCGTAGTCTTCGCAGATTGACGGCAAACACTTCTCGCAAATCCATTCGGGAAGCGAAGCCGACTGTTCAATATACAACACCTCGATATACTAAACAAAATGTCGTAAGTTGATCAGCAGTGTGACTTGAGCGATGCGGGTATTGGCACACGTGATCCGACTGTCGCATCTCTGTCCGGCGAGTCTTGAGGCAGCGCTGGCACCAATGCGGGCTGTTCAGCAAAGGGCCTGACCATGAGCATACCTGTTTTCGACGACAGCCCGCCGATCGGTAGAAAGCTCACGCCATACGATGAGCGCCATCTCGTAACCTATGCACGCTTGCTGGATGCCGCGGAGGACGAAGCTGACTGGCGTGAAGCGGTACAGGTCATCTTCGGCCTTGATCCGGGGCGGGAGCCTGAACGGGCTCGCCTTGTCCACGATAGCCACTTGGCGCGAGCTCGCTGGCTCGCGAAAACGGGATACCAGCATCTGTTGCTCCCGCTCTTGCACTGAGCGAAAAATCTTCTCCCCTCGTGATCAGGTCAGCGCATCGCGCGTTCGACCTGCGGGACTTCCGCGTCTGCACGCATGCGAATAACTCGGCGTCGCTCATCGCGCAGGCTCTTGGAACGCGGAGGTCACGCATGCCAGGGAGACCGGACTGGAGGAAGCCGAGCGACTACGACTATCTGAAGCAACTCGACCGCGCCGGATTGGCGTGGGAGTTCCTGCGACGTAATCCCAGATATCGAAAAGAATTCGTCAGTATTCTCGACGTGACGAGTCCAGAGGCCATGCTCATCGCCGAGCGCTGGGGGCTTTGCTTTCGCCTGCGATCCTGACTTGGCGGCTCACGACGTTTCGCTGATCTGGCGGCCCGAGCTTGTGCCCCATGCCGTGATACTTGCTCCAGCGCCCGACGGGTTCACGAACGTCAGTCAGCTGGACTTCGTTGGCATCTCGTCTGATTCAACCGCCATCGACACGCCGGACGGCCGTCATATCGTCCTGCAGGACCCCGACGGCGCACACCGTCTGTGGCTGCGCGGGCAGCGGCGTGGCTCGGGGTTGGCTGCTCTCGTGCCGCTCGACGACGATGTTCCCAGCCGGCTGTCCGGCCTGCTGCGCTTTCGCCGCCGCCTGTCTGGTCGTCGGGCCGGACCCATGCCGCGCGCTTGGACAATCACGAGACGGCTGCGGGAGCGCCTCCTTCCGATGACCCGCGCGCTTGACGGTCATCTTGCCGGAGGAAGCTATCGTGAGATCGCTCAAGCCCTTCACGGACCCGGCCCCGTTGCCGGCAGCGGCTGGCGAACATCACCCCTTCGCGGCCAGACGATCCGGCTCATCAAAGATGGCGTCCTCATGATGCAAGGGGATTACCGAAAGCTGCTGCGCGCCAGCCGCTAGCCGTCGTCGTACCTGTAAGGGGGTGCCGCGGCCGATGCTGATCGACTCCGTCATCCACCCCCGCGGTCGTTCTTCGCCACCGTGACCGTCGATCCGCTGTCGCCGCCGACAGCTCTCGCCAGGACCCCGGAACATCCCTCATGCCCGATCCCACCGCCGGCCTGCCGCCACGCTACCTGCGCACTCCCGAGGCTGCGCGCTTCCTGAGCCTGTCGGGACGCACCTTGGAGAAGCATCGAACCTATGGCACCGGCCCGACCTACCGGAAGATCGGCGGTCGCGTCGTATACGCCGTGGAAGACCTCAAGGCCTGGGCCGACCGCGGCGCCAAGACGTCGACCTCCGATCCCGGTGCCGGGACGGTGCTGCCCGCCAAGCCGTACGGCACGGCAACGCCTGGTTCTTCGCCAAAGGCACGACGGTGAACGGCGTCCGCGTGACCTCCCGGCACCGGCGCGTCAGCGAACGCGAGCAACTCGAATTGTTCCGCGCGCTGCCAGGCGGTCTCGCGCCGCGCGACGCCCAGGACATCATGGCCTATCCGTTTTTCTCGCTCGCCAAGTCAAAGCGAACCCTGCCGATCGACTACAGGGTTGGCGCCGTTGCCATCCGCGTCGAGGCCGTGCCGGAGCACGGCATGGCGACCATCTGGGACGCTGACGTGCTGATCTGGGCAGCCTCTCAAATCGTCGAGGCGAGGGACGCTGGCTTGAAGACCTCGCGTCTGATGGCTGCGACGCCTTACGAGATCTTGACGTTTGTCGGCCGCGGAACCGGTGCACGGGACTATGAGCGCCTGAAGGCGGCATTCGACCGTCTCCAGTCGACCACCGTGCTGACTTCCATCCGTCAACCTGCAGAGCGGCGACGCCATCGCTTCTCCTGGATCAACGAATGGAAGGAGACTGCCGATGCAAATGGGCGCCCGCTCGGGCTCGAGCTGATCCTTCCGGACTGGTTCTACGCCGGCGTGCTGGACGACGCGCTGGTGCTCACGATAGACCGCGCGTATTTCGATCTGACAGGTGGCCTGGAGCGCTGGCTCTACCGCGTCGTGCGCAAGCATGGCGGCCGCCAAGTCGACGGCTGGAGCTTCGATTTTCCGCATCTCCATGCGAAGTCCGGCAGCCTCTCGCCGCTCAAGCACTTCGCCTACGACGTGCGCGAGATCGTCCGTCGGCAGGCACTTCCGGGCTATCGGCTGCTGATCGAGCGCGGCCCGCGCGGCGCCGAGCGGCTCGCGTTCGTGGCGATCCCGCGCGTTCCCATAGTCCATCGGCCGGTTGGTCGTTCTGGGGACAAGCTGTGACTCGCCTCGTGCTTTCGGGGACGCGGACTATCGTGCCATCGGGGACCGGATCCTCGTGCTATCGGGGACCGGAATCGCCTGATTTGGTTTGGCCTTCAACGGCTTGGGTGCGCCTTAACTTCTCTAACTCAGATTCCTTCGGAATCTGTCTAACGGGCCAAACTCATCCACCGCTGAGGATAACAGGCTGCCCGGCAAGGGAAGGGAGCAGGGGCGTGTGTCCGACAGGGCGTGGAGGCTGCGAATGAGCGACCTCACCCATGTCGAGCTGTTGTGGCTTGAGAAGCAGATCGAGCGCTGGATCCGTTTCGGCCGGCCGGCAGATGAGCAGATGCTCGACCGGCGCCGGCGTGTCCTCTCCTTCGCGCCCGGCAGCATCTTCGGCTTCGTGCGCTGGGCTGCCAACGACCACGGGACGATCGCCTCGCGCATCGACATCCTGCGCGCGGTTCGCTCGAGCGAAGCCTGCGCAACCGTCCCTTTCGTGCGACCTGGCGCCGACATCCTGCTGCGGGTGTCAGGCTGGCCGAAGGTCAAGCACGTGCTGCAGATGATCGACATCGTCGAAGCGCTTGGCGTCGACCCGGCCGATGCGGCGCCGGACTATTGGCGGCATGTTCACAGCCGTCTGGCGGTCGGCGAAGCGCTCAGACCCTACACAATGGCGCGCCACAAGGCGTGGCTGCTGCGCCAGAGGATCGAGCCATGATGCGGCGCGCGTGGATTCTGCTGACTGTGCTGGGAGCGGTCGGCATTTTGGCGTTCACGAGCGTCATGCGTTCGCATCGGTTCCTCTTATGGAATGCTTCAGCAAGCGTGCCTCTCGGGCTCTACGTTTTGCGGTCAACCGACGCGCGGTACGTCTCTGAACTGGTCGCCGTCTTGCCGACAGAACCCTTGGCGACGTTTCTGGCGGACGGCGGGTACCTGCCACGCGGCGTCCCAATGCTGAAACGCGTGCTGGCACTTCCAGGACAGACTGTCTGCCGGGAAGGACTCACCGTCCTCATCGATAGGGTCGCTGTAGGCGTGGCACGAGAACGCGACGGACGGGGCCGGCCGCTGCCCAGCTGGCAGGGCTGCCGCGTCATCGCCGCGGGCGAACTCTTCCTGATGAATTGGCAGTCGCCCGACTCGCTCGATGGGCGCTACCTCGGGCCCCTTCCGGCTTGCAGCATCATGGGCCGCGCACGACCAGTCTGGATCAAGGAGGATTGACCATGGAGCACTCTTTCACTCAAGCAGAAGCGGTCCTGTTCGCGCCGCATCGCAATCCTTCCTCCTTACCGGTCAGAATCCGGCGAGCTGTCGTGCGATCGGTTGTGTCTGTGGCTGTGATGCTGCTGGTGTCGGCTGCGTCGCAGCCCGGCGGAACCGCACGAGCTCAGACCGTCGCTGCTGTTCCTTCGAAGAGCGCACCTGCCGCGGATCCGTATGCGGAGATCGTGCGCGAAGCTGCGCAGCGATTTGGCATGCCCACTTCCTGGATCAGCGCGGTGATGGCCATGGAAAGCGGCGGCGATGTACTGGCCGTCTCGTCGCAAGGTGCGATGGGGCTGATGCAGATCATGCCCGCCACTTGGGCTGGCTTGCGCGCCCGCTACGGCCTCGGTGCCGATCCTTACGAGCCTCGCGACAACATTCTCGCCGGCGCGGCGTATCTTCGGGAAATGCACGACCGCTACGGTTCGCCCGGATTTCTGGCTGCCTACAATGCAGGGCCGGCGCGATACGACGAATACCTGGCGACGGGCCGCGAGCTGCCGACGGAGACTCGGCTCTACGTAGCCATGCTCACGCCGCTGATCGGGGAGGGAGAGAACAATGGCAGTGTCAGCGTGAAGCGGCGCATCGTGTCATGGCAGGAGTCATCTCTGTTTGTGGCGCGCCCAGTCGACCACGAAAACACGCCGTCACCAATCCGTACGTCGACCGATCAGCCCTCGAACGGCGACTCCGCTACAGTTGGTTCTGCGTTAGCGCCACAAACTGACGGGCTGTTTGTGAGACGTGGAAATGCCAAGGCGCTGCCGTAATGCAAAGCGTCGATGATCGTATGCTTTGCTTCCTCCTGCGAAGACGCTGCTGAAGTTTATCAGGCAAGGGTCCCCAGATCATGGACTGCGGCCCGTAATCGGCCTGCTCCCTGCGATGCCGTCGGAGAGCAATTGTCCCGCGTATCTGCTGCTAGCGTTGCTACGGTGAAGCAGCAGTGCAGGAGGCAAGCGAGGGAATTCTTCTCAGGTCTCGACGTTGGGATGGAGCGGACGGCGATCTGCGTGGTCGACGACAAGGGCGAGGTGCAGATGCAGACGGAGGTGGTGACCGATCCGGACGCGATCATGACGGCGCTGAGGCCATTCGCGCCGCGGCTGCGGCGCGTCGGCCACGAAGCCGGATCGCTGTCACCCTGGCTGCAGCCGGAGCTCGTGAAGCGAGGCCTGGCGGCCGTCTGTCTGGAGACCAGGCACGTGCGCGCGGCCATGTCGGCCCAGCGCAACAAGACCGATGCGACGGATGCCTTGGCGTTGGCGCATATCGTGCGGACCGGCTGGTTCCGCCAGGCCCATATCAAGACGGAAAGCTGCTACCGGCTGCGGCTTCTGCTGACCCAGCGGCGCAACCTCAAGCGCAAGGTGCTGGATCTCGAGAACACGATCCGGCATTCGCTGAAGGCCTTTGGCATCCGCATCAAAGGCACCGGCCGCAGCGGCTTCGACGCGGCGGTGCGCGAGGCGGTGGCGGGCGATGCGCTGACCAGCGAGCTGATGGACGCCATGCTGGCGGCACGGGCGGTGCTGTGGAAGCAATACTGCCGGCTGCATGATCTGGTGGTGAAGTTCGTCGCGCGTCACGAGGTCTGTCGGCGCTTCATGGCGATCCCGGGCGTCGGCCCGGTGACGGCGTTGAGCTTCGTGACGGCGATCGACGATCCGCAGCGCTTCCGTCGCTCCCGCGACGTGGCGGCATACTTCGGCCTGACCTCGCGGCGCTGGCAGTCCGGCACGTCGATTGATGTGCAGGGACGCATCAGCAAGGCGGGCGATGGCGATGTTCGGCGCGCCTTGTACGAGGCGGCATCGGCGTTGATGACGCGCTTCAAGGGCCGCGACAAGGTGCGGACGTGGGGCTTGGCGCTGGCCAAGCGCGGCTGCCACCGCAAGGCGACGGTGGCCGTGGCGCGCAAGCTGGCCGTCATCATGCACGCCATGTGGACGGACGGAACCTGCTACGTCGGCGATGGGGCAGCCAGCGCCACGGATCGTGCAGCACGCGCTGCCCGCAAGGACGGCAAGCTGCTGGGCGCCCACGCATGAGCGCGCGACCGACATCTTCAATGCTGTGGCCCGGCATCCCGCCGGCCACCGACTGAACAAGGGAGCTCCGCTGCGGCGGATGAGGACTGGTGCAGACCAAGGACGACGGAACGCACGTTATCTTGCCTGTGGCCGACACCCTTGAGGTGCCTTCGGACCACGCCCGATTGCCTGTGATGATGCTCCGTCATGCCGATGGAAACATGCGCCGCGACGGTTCGAGTGCTGCACGACCGCAGCCATCCCAACCCGTCGCTGAGCGCGGAGGACTGCACGGCGCACCGGTACTCTCACCCGTCGTGGAACGGCGCATTGCCGCGAAGAGAACAAGAGCGTTCCGTGTTATAGAGGAGAGACGACGATGGCGAAGAAGATCAGACTCATCCCACCGATTAGGACGGCAAGATAAAGCGGGTGGCCCCGCTGCCGTCGCTGCGCTTCTAAGAGATTGTCTGCACGTTGCTTTTTGAGAACGAGGCGCCAGCTCTTTGAAGTGCGTGTATGGCGCTTGAACCGCTTTCTTCTGTGTTTTCAATGCTCCGAACGCCGTCGCTTTGAAGGCAAGCCACCTGCCGCCACGCTGGAATGTCCTTTTCTACGCTACGCGACGATGCATGTGATCTCACTCTTGCAGGTCTTGTTGTGGCTACCAATCGTCATGCCATGGCACGCGATGACGACGACTTCAGGCTCCGGCCCGGCAAGATCCGCGACCGTGGCAGTGCGCAGATAGGGCGACGGCGCGGCGCAGGTGCGCGCGACCGTCCGATCACCTTCGCCGGGCAGATTCAACAAGCGATCCGGCGTGCCGGCGGCACCCCTTCCCGGTTGAATGGGGCCGGGAAGGGAGGCGGTCGGTTCAATGCGCGCGGGCGCGGCTCGGCCGTCGCGACAGTGTTGAAGAGCCGAAGCCCCTGGAGTCGAATCGGTGGGAGCCGTACGCGGTCGCGGCGGGTGGCGGTCAAGGCCCGAGTCGTGAAGCTCAATCCTCAACGTAGTGCAGGACGGGGCCGTCAATTTGTCAGCGGCAAGGCCGTCGATGCTCACCTGCGCTATCTCCAGCGAGACGGTGTCACCAAGGACGGGGAGAAAGCCCAAGTCTATTCGGCCAACCGGGATGCCGAAGACGGCCGTGCGTTCGTCGAACGCGGCCGCGGGGACCGACACCAGTTTCGTTTCATCGTGTCGGCCGAGGACGCGGTGGAACTCGCCGATCCTCGGGTCGCCACGCGCGATCTCATGAAGCAGATGGAAGCCGACCTCGGGACACGCCTCGACTGGATCGCTGTCGATCATCACAACACCGGACATCCACACACACACATCATCGTCCGGGGCGTAACCGACGATGGCAAGACGCTCAATATCGCTGGCGACTACATCGCCTATGGGATCCGGGAGCGGGCGAGCGACGTGGTAACCCGGGAACTCGGCCGCCAGACTGAGCAGGAGGTGTCCCGCAGCCTAGAGCGGGAGGTTGATGCCGACCGGTTCACCCGGCTGGACCGCATGCTGATCGCCGAGCAGCGGAGCCGCAACGAGTTCGCTGACTTGCGGCCTGACCGGGAGACGCTCGAGAGCGTGCGGCAGAACCGGGCGCTGCTGATCCAGCGAGCGCGCAAGCTGGGACGCATGGGCTTGGCTACCGAGGTGGAGCCCGGACAATGGAGCGTCTCGCCGAGGGCCGAGCCTGTCCTGCGGGAACTTGGCGAGCGCGGCGACATCATCAAGACCATGCACCGGGCGTTGGACCGGGAAGGGCTGGCCGACACCCGGTCTGCTGCGGATTATCTTCTTCATCCGGCTACGGTCACCGAGCCGATCATCGGACATGTGCTCGACAAGGGCCTGAGCAGCGACGAGATCGGCGAGCGGGTCCGGCTGGTGATCGACGGCGTCGACGGTCGTGTCCATCATTTCGAGGTGGAAGCGGCCAGTGCCGAAAACATTCAGCGCGGCATGATCGTGGCGGCGGGCGCGAGTCAGGCGGGCCCGCGGATCTCAGACCGCAACATCCTGGCGATTGCCGGAAGGGACGGCATCTACCGGCCATCCACGCATCTGGACAAGGCGGTCGGTACCGTTGAGCGGCTGGGTGGCGATCCGGCGGCCTACGTGCGATCTCATGTGCGTCGCCTGGAGGCGCTGCGCCGCGCGGGTCATGTCGAGCGGATCGACAGCGACCAGTGGCGCGTGCCCGCTGACCTGCCCGAACGCGGGCACGCCTACGATCTGGCGCGGAACGGAATGCGTGGCCGTGTCAACGTTCTTTCGCCCACCGGCCTTGAGCGGCAGGTCGGCCATGACGGTGCGACTTGGCTCGATCGCGAGCTAGGGGCGCGCCAGCGCACGGTCGTCGCGGACCGCGGCTTCGGCCGCGAAGTGACTGCGGCATTGGACCGGCGGCGCCGGTGGTTGGCCGACAAGGGTTATGCTGCCGACCTCGGCAACGGCCGCGTTCGTGCGCCGAGAGACTTGGTGCAACAGCTGGAGGCCCGTGACATCGAGCGCGTAGGCAGGGCGCTCGCTGCCGAGCGGGGACGGGAATGGCGGCCGGCAACGCCAGGCAGTCAGGTCGGCGGTCGGCTCGTCGGCGCGACTCAGCTTGCCAGCAGGCGCTTTGCCATGATCGACGATGGGCTCGGGTTCAGCTTGGTCCCCTGGCGACCTGCGCTCGAGCAGCAGGTCGGCCGTGTGGTGTCGGGCATCGCGCTGCCAGGCGGGGATGTGAACTGGTCGTTGGGGCGGAGCCGTGGATTGGGACTGTAACTCACGCTGGGCAACGCCGGACGCGGCCAGCGCCTTCTGGTCTATCCTGCCGGAGACGCGAAGAATCGATGAGCAGGCGGGCGGCGCCCATGAGCTGGAATTTCTTGCAATTGCTCGGGACGCATCTCGCCGTTTCGAGCCGGCGTTAGCGTGGTCTCGCCCGAATGGTGCCGCCCAGCCCCGCACCAATCCCTCATTGCCGCGTAGCTAACGACGAAAGGGGGTCGTGGAAATCCGGACCACTGCATCATCATGGCCGCTAGCTCGCAAGAACTCCGCCACGCCGTTGCGGAGAATGTTCGCCTTCGGGTCAGGGCCAATAACGACTTCAACGATCGGAAGCCTCTCCGGGTAGCTTCTCGGCGCGACATCCTTCGTTGTGACATATGGTACGATGAGATCGCCGGAAACTCTGAAGCGCTTCTTCGGTCGCTCGATTGAAAGGGAGCGATAGACGTCCGGATTCTCGCTATGAACGATCCGTACCTCCCGTTCGTCCTTGAAGCCCTCCATCTTGAAGTTAGCAATAAGATTCAACACATAGTCACTTCCGTCGCGGTACATCTCAGCGACACGGTTTGGAACCAGTTGTCGATCGTGTTCAACCGCTGAGGCAACCAAGTGTGCCATCAGGTCAAGCAGGGCATCCTGAGTCCTTGGGTCGTAGATCACACGATCCATACGACTGGAGTTTGAATACCCAAAGGCCATAGGCCCACTTTGGAAGCCTACGGCGATCGGTCCGTATGCCCGCCATTGACCGAGACTGTCTCCATCCGTCGAGAACGAAGCGACGCACACCCGGTGTTGCTGGAGGGTGCTGCTTCCCCAACCCCTGAGCACGTCGGCGGCGTCTGGCCGGACGTGAGCAACAGTGGCAAAGCGGTCATTAGCCAACCTCAGGCCGTAGTGAACTTCTGACGTGTCGTTGAGGTAGCCGTAGTCAGTGAGCCAGACTTCATTCGAGTTAATGATCCCCATCAAGCCTTGCAGGCTCGTGTAGTGATAGAGAACAGGTGCCATCTCCGGGAAAGGTGCGATGATCCTTAAGCGGATGGCCTCTCGCCAGAAGAGCTGCTTAATGCGCAGCACCCACATATCGCCCGGCTCTTCCCAAGTGTACGTCGATACGCCATCTGGCAGCGTCCACTCGGCGCGCTGATACTGCGTGTCGTCCAAATGTGGATGCCGAACGATGATCTGATCTGCGCCTGCACCGCGCACGCAGCCGGGAAAGGGGCAGCACCTGATGTGGTCTGGCTCGTTGTGCTCAGGGCACCACGTAGACATTCCCCATCCCCCGTCCACGTTTATCGCATTACTCATGAGTGCGATCGGTAGGTGCAATCATCGTCAGCGAATGGCTGCCAGGGAGGTCATTTATGGTCCAGTTCCACGAGTTCTTTCCGAATGCGATCACTCTCCTCCATATGCATCGCCTGGGAGATACCAAACGTTTCGAGCACTTGCTGCGCCTGCGCTGTGTCCTGACCCGCCTCTGCATATCGGCAATGATCTCTTTCTGCCGCCGGATATGGTCTTCTCACAGAGCAACATAATGCTCCGACAGCGTCAGATGACGTTCAAGTTCGGTGCGGTTCCTCGCCGAGCTTAGCAGTTCATGCGAGGTTAGGCTAACCTGGTCGAACAGCGGGTATTCCCTCACCATCGGGCCGGGACAAGACCCGCCGGCTCGCACCGCTGATTGCCGGTTTGCGTCGGTCCGCGGGCGAGCCGGGGCGCCTCCACCCTTAGCTACTCGCCAGCAAGTCCCCATCGGTGTTTCCGCGCCGTCGCGGAGGCGGCGCGCCAACGCTTACTGTCCGAATTGCACGCCATGGCCGCCGGTTGAGCGCTCCGTGGTTCCTCTCTCTTGTACTGTGGACAGGCAGCGCCCTGATCTTGCGTCACAATGTCCGCGACCAAGATCCTTTGGGGTCAACTGACCCTCGTCTTTGCCATCGTACTCGTTACCCTGTGCGGCGCGACGCAATGGACGGCCTGGCGGCTGGGGTATCAGGCCCAGCTCGGGCCACCCTGGTTCGAACTCGCTGGCGCGCCAATCTACTTCCCGCCGACCTTCTTCTGGTGGTGGTACGCGTTCGACGCCTATGCCCCGGCGATCTTCGTGGAAGGCGCCTGCATCGCCGCCTCAGGGGGCTTCATTTCGATCGCGGTCGCGATCGGCATGTCGGTCTGGCGCGCGCGAGAGGCGAAGAACGTGGCGACCTACGGTTCGGCGCGGTGGGCGACAGTGCGAGAAGCTCGCGGCGCCGGGCTGATCGCCTCGGATGGCGTGGTGCTGGGCAAGCTCGGAGCCGAATACCTGCGGCATGACGGGCCTGAGCATGTCCTGTGCTTCGCGCCGACGCGCAGCGGCAAGGGCGTCGGCCTTGTCGTGCCGACTTTGCTCACTTGGCCGGGCAGCTCGATCGTTCACGACATCAAAGGCGAAAACTGGGAGCTAACCTCTGGTTTCCGGTCCCGGCACGGTCGCGTGCTGCTCTTCGATCCGACTAATTCAGAATCGGCAGCCTACAATCCGTTGCTCGAGGTCCGGCGCGGCGAATGGGAAGTGCGCGACGTTCAGAACATCGCCGACGTCCTGGTCGACCCCGAAGGCGCCCTGGAGCGGCGCAATCATTGGGAAAAGACCAGTCATGCGCTGCTGGTCGGCGCGATCCTGCACGTCCTGTATGCCGAGGCGGACAAGACCTTGGCCGGCGTCGCGGCATTCCTGTCCGATCCAAGGCGGCCGATCGAGACGACGTTGCGCGCGATGATGACCATGCCGCACCTGGGCGAGACCGGTGTCCATCCGGTCATCGCCTCGGCGGCCCGGGAATTGCTCAACAAGAGCGAGAACGAGCGCTCGGGCGTGCTGTCGACCGCCATGTCGTTCCTCGGCCTGTATCGGGATCCTGTCGTTGCCAAGGTGACTCGCCGATGCGAATGGCGCATTCGCGATCTCGTCGAGAACGAGCGGCCGACGACGCTGTATCTCGTCGTGCCGCCCTCCGACATCAGCCGGACCAAGCCATTGGTGCGGCTGGTGTTGAACCAGATCGGACGGCGGCTGACCGAGGAGCTCCACGCCAAGGGCCGACGCCACAGGCTGCTGCTCATGCTCGACGAGTTCCCAGCCCTCGGGCGCCTCGACTTCTTCGAATCGGCACTCGCCTTCATGGCCGGCTACGGGCTGAAGAGCTTCCTAATCGCCCAGTCGCTCAATCAGATCGAAAAGGCGTATGGGCCGAACAACGCCATTCTCGACAACTGCCATGTCCGCGTCTCATTCGCCACCAACGATGAGCGCACCGCCAAGCGCGTGTCGGATGCTCTCGGCACCGCGACCGAGATACGCGATGCGCGGAACTACGCCGGCCATCGGCTCAGTCCCTGGCTCGGACATCTCATGGTCTCGCGCCAGGAGACGGCGCGGCCGCTGTTGACGCCGGGCGAGGTGATGCAGCTTCCGGCAACCGACGAGTTGGTGCTGGTTTCTGCGTGCCCGCCGATCCGGGCCAGGAAGGCGCGTTACTTCGAAGACAAGCGATTGACTGAACGCGTTCTACCGCCATCGCAACTAAAGAACCCCGTGTCGCTCGAGACCTCGGATGATTGGACCGATCTGCCGACGCCCAAATCGCCGGGAGGAGCAGGCGGACGTTCAAGCGAAGTGGGTGGGGGACAGGCCATCGAGGATCCGGCGAACGGCGGTCTGCGGCGTGATCCTGAGCTGCCCCAGCACGAGGACATCGTACCAGAGCCGGCAAAGTCGCCACCTGAGTTCGTGTTCGGTGAAGAGGAAGGCGACGAGGATGCCATTCGTGCCCGCGCCCTGCGTGCGACAGCTCGCGGTCTTGCTCGTCAGGCTGCCATGGACCCGGCCGACGGCATCGACCTTTAAGCATGCGGACCAAGCACACCTTCAGGCTTCCTCCTGACCTGGCGATGAAGCTGGCCGACTATGCATCGCGCAAGCGCCTCACCCAGGCGGCCATCGTGGAAGCGGCGCTCGCTTCCTTTTTGTCTCCGGACGGCTCCGAGAGACTGGAAGGAGCGCTCGGCCGCCGACTCGACCGGCTCGTCCGGCAGGTCGAACGGCTGGAGCGCAACCTCACCATCTCGAACGAAGCTCTGGCGCTCTTCGTTCGTTTCTGGCTGACCACCACGCCGTCTTTGCCCGAAGGGGTCCAACAGGCCGCGCAGGCCAAGGGCCGCGAACGATACGAAGGCTTTGTCGATGCTCTGGGTCGGCGTTTGGCGAAGGGCCGGACCCTGGCGGAGGAGATTTCGCAGGACATCGAGCCCAGAGAGGGTGCGGATGGCGACTCTTCCGAGGAGCCGGTCTGAGCGACACCGCCCATTCGTTCGCCCTTCTACGCTGCAGCACTATGCTCCTCTGGTTGTTGTTGCGCCGAGGGCTTTGCTCCTTCTTCTAATCGACCCCGTTCGATGACCGCTGATCGCGGTCCCGCAGCCGGGGTGACTATGACGATCCATTCCTTCCAGGCAGAAGTCGTTTCCCGCGGCGCGCGCATGCTGCGCACCGCGCTCGGACCTGCCATCGCCGCCTGGCTCGAGGATGCCTCGGTCGTCGAGGTGATGCTCAATCCCGATGGTCGGCTCTGGATCGACCGACTGTCGACCGGCCTGGTCGAGACGGAGGAGAGACTGGCGCCCGCCGAAGGCGAGCGCATCGTGCGGCTGGTTGCCCACCATGTCGGCGCCGAGGTCCATCCGGCGAGCCCACGGGTGTCGGCCGAGCTCCCCGAGACGGGAGAACGATTCGAGGGGCTGCTGCCGCCCATCGTCGCGGCGCCCACCTTCGCGATCCGGAAGCCCGCGGTCGCCGTCTTCACTCTCGATGATTATGCCGCGGCGGGCATCATGACGATGAGCGAGGCCGAGGTGCTTCGACAGGCCGTCGCTGACCGCCGCAACATCCTGGTGGCCGGCGGCACCTCGACTGGCAAGACGACGCTCGCCAACGCGCTCCTGGCTGAAGTCGCCAAGACAGCCGACCGGGTCGTGCTGATCGAGGACACCCGCGAGTTGCAATGTCAGTCCGCCAACCTCGTGGCCTTGCGCACGAAGGATGGCGTGGCGTCGTTGTCCGAGTTGGTCCGCTCTTCGCTGCGTCTGCGGCCCGACCGCATCCCGATCGGTGAGGTACGCGGCGCCGAAGCGCTCGACCTGCTGAAGGCTTGGGGCACCGGCCATCCCGGCGGCATCGGGACCATTCATTCTGGAACGGCGATCGGCGCCTTGCGCCGCCTCGAGCAGCTCATCCAGGAAGCCGTCGTCACGGTGCCCCGCGCTCTCATCGCCGAGACGATTAATCTCATCGCCGTGCTATCGGGCCGCGGTAGCGCCCGGCGGCTGACGGAGCTCGCCCGCGTCGATGGTCTCGGCGCCGGCTCGGACTATGCCCTCTCACCTGCAGGAGAACGTCAATGAAGCGCTTCACCATTCGGCGCGCGGTCACGGCGGCCGCGATCTTGGCCTCGACCACGATGGCCTTCTCGTCGTCCGCGTTCGCGGCAGGATCCAGCATGCCGTGGGAGCAGCCCTTGCAGCAGGTCCTGCAATCGGTGGAGGGTCCGGTCGCCAAGATCGTCGCCGTGATCATCATCATCGTCACCGGACTCACGCTCGCCTTCGGCGATACATCCGGCGGGTTCCGGCGCCTGATCCAGATCGTGTTCGGCATCTCGATCGCCTTCGCCGCCTCGAGCTTCTTCCTGTCGTTCTTCTCGTTCGGCGGCGGAGTCCTGGTCTGATGACGGAGCCCGTTCCCGGCTTCGCGGTGCCGCTCCACCGCGCCCTGACCGAACCGATCCTGCTGGGCGGCGCGCCGCGCTCGATCGCGATCCTCAACGGCACGCTCGCGGCGGCGATCAGCCTCGGGCTGCGCTTGTGGATCGCCGGACTGGTGCTCTGGCTCATCGGCCATGCCTTGGCCGTCTGGGCGGCCAAGCGCGATCCGCTTTTCGTCGACGTGGTCCGCCGGCACCTGCGCATCCCCGGCCGGCTCAGCGTGTGAGGACGATGTCATGATGAACCTCGCCGAATACCGGAACACTGCCACGCGCCTCGCAGACTTCCTGCCGTGGGCAGCGCTCGTGGCTCCCGGCGTCGTCCTGAACAAGGATGGCTCGTTCCAGCGGTCGGCCCGTTTCCGCGGTCCCGATCTCGACTCGGCCGTGCCGGCGGAGCTCGTCGGCGTCGCGGGACGGCTAAACAACGTCCTGCGTCGCCTGGGATCGGGCTGGGCCCTCTTCGTCGAGGCTCAGCGGCTGGCTGCCAGCATCTACCCCGAGAGCAGGTTTCCCGATCCGGCGTCGGCGCTGGTCGACGCCGAGCGCAAGGCTGTGTTCGAAGAGGAGGGCGCGCACTACGAATCGGCCTACTTCCTGACCTTCCTCTATCTGCCCCCGGCTTGGGAATCCGCTGGAGCCGAGCGCTTCTTCTACGAAGGGCGCAACCGCTCCGCGGGAGCGGATGCGCAAGAGATCCTGGCGGGCTTCATCGACCGCACGGACCGCGTTCTGCAGCTCCTCGAGGGCTTCATGCCCGAGTGCCGTTGGCTCGACGACGCCGAGACCCTGACCTACCTGCATTCCTGCATCTCGACCCGTCGCCAGCGCGTGCGCGTGCCCGAGGTGCCAATGTACCTCGACGGACTGCTGGCCGACCAGCCCCTGACGGGCGGTCTCGAGCCCAAGCTCGGCGACTGTCATCTGCGTGTGCTCACGATCGTCGGATTTCCGGGAACGACAACGCCGGGGCTCCTCGACGAACTCAATCGCCTGGCCTTCGCCTATCGCTGGTCGACGCGCGCGATCATGCTCGACAAGACGGACGCTACCCGGCTGCTGACGCGTATCCGTCGGCAGTGGTTCGCCAAGAGGAAATCCATCGCGGCCATCCTCAAGGAGGTGATGACCAACGAGGCCTCGACGCTCGTCGACACCGATGCGCACAACAAGGCGATCGATGCCGATGCAGCTCTGCAGGAGCTCGGCGCGGACGCGGTCGGTGCGGCCTACTGCACGATCACCGTAGCGGTATGGGACGACGACCCGCGCATCGCCGACGAGCGGCTGCGGCTCGTCGAGAAGGTGATCCAGGGCCGTGACTTCACCTGCATGGTGGAAAGGGTCAATGTCGTCGATGCGTGGCTCGGCTCGCTCCCAGGACATGCCTACGCCAATGTGCGCCAGCCGCCGGTCTCGACACTCAACTTGGCGCACATGATCCCGCTCTCGGCAGTCTGGGCGGGGCCAGCGACGGATGAGCACTTCGATGCGCCGCCGCTCTTCTTCGGCAGGACAGAAGGGGCGACGCCGTTCCGGTTCTCCCTTCATGTCGGCGACGTCGGCCATACGCTCGTTGTCGGTCCGACAGGCTCCGGCAAGTCGGTGCTGCTGGCTCTCATGGCCTTGCAGTTCCGGCGCTATGACAAGGCGCAGGTGTTCGCGTTCGACTTCGGCGGTTCGATCCGCGCCGCAGCGCTCGCGATGGACGGCGATTGGCATGACCTCGGCAGCGCGCTCGGTGAAGAGGAGAGGGATCCCGTCGCCCTCCAGCCTCTGGCGGCCATCGACGATGTCGCCGAGCGGGGTTGGGCCGCGGACTGGATCGCCGCCCTCCTGGCTCGAGAGAAGATCGCGATGACGCCGGAGGTGAAGGACCATCTCTGGTCAGCTCTAGGGTCGCTGGCATCCGCCCCCGTTGACGAACGCACGCTGACCGGCCTGTCGGTCCTACTGCAGTCGGCTGTCCTCAAGCGGGCGCTTCAGCCTTATTGCCTTGGGGGCGCCTATGGCCGTCTGCTGGACGCGGAAGCCGAACGGCTTGGCAGTACGTCGGTGCAGGTCTTCGAGACCGAGGGGCTGATCGGAACCGGCGCCGCGGCTGCGGTGCTCGCCTATCTCTTCCACCGCATCGAGGCGCGGCTCGACGGCAGCCCGACCCTGCTTATCGTCGACGAAGGCTGGCTCGCCCTGGACGACGAGGGCTTCGCCGGCCAGCTGCGCGAATGGCTGAAGACGCTGCGCAAGAAGAACGCCTCGGTCGTCTTCGCCACCCAGTCGCTCTCCGACATCGATGGCTCGACCATCGCGCCGGCCATCATCGAGAGCTGTCCGACCCGTCTGTTCCTGCCGAACGAACGCGCGATCGAGCCGCAGATCACCGCCATCTACCGCCGCTTTGGGCTCAACGACCGGCAGATCGAGATTCTGGCCCGCGCAACGCCGAAGCGGGACTATTACTGCCAGTCCCGCCGCGGCAACCGCCTGTTCGAACTCGGCCTCGGCGCGGTGACGCTGGCCCTGACGGCGGCGTCGTCGAAGGCCGACCAAGCCCTGATCGAACGCGTTCTGGGCGAGCACGGCCGCAAGGCCTTCCTCGCCGGCTGGCTTCGAGCGCGCGGGGTGCCGTGGGCTGCCGATCTCATCCCCGACCTCAGCACAGGAGAACCATCATGATCTCTATGCGTCGTTGCGGCGTCACGCTCGCGGCCATCGTCGCCCTCTCAGGCGGTGCCTTGCCGGCATCCGCTCAGATGACCGTGTTCGACCCCAGCAACTACTCGCAAAACCTGTTAACGGCGGCGCGGACCCTCCAGCAGGTCAACAATCAGATCCTGTCGCTGCAGAACGAAGCGCAGATGCTGATCAACCAGGCCCGCAATCTCGCGAGCCTGCCGTATTCTTCCCTGCAGCAGATCCAGCAGTCGATCGGACGGACCCGGCAACTCCTGGGCCAAGCTCAGAACATCGCCTACGACGTCCAGCAGATCGATCAGGCCTTCTCGACGACCTACGGGCCGGTGTCGGCGAGCCAGTCGGACCAGTCGCTGATCGCCAATGCACGGACTCGGTGGCAGAACTCGGTGGCAGGCCTGCAGGATGCATTACGCATCCAGGCCACCGTGGTCGGCAATCTTGACACCAACCGCCTGGAAATGTCCGCCCTCGTCGATGCGAGCCAGGGAGCTGCAGGGGCGCTGGAGGCGGCGCAGGCCGGCAACCAGCTCATCGCCCTTCAGGCCCAGCAGCTCGCCGACCTGACGGCGACCGTGGCTGCGCAGGGCCGGGCGCAGAGCCTCGAGGCGGCCGCGCGCGTCGCGGCGCAGGACCAGGCGCGGGAGCAGCTCCGCCGCTTCCTCGCGCCCAATACCGGCTATGAGCCGTCGACCGTCCGCATGTTCCATGAGTGAGCCCGCCGCCACGTGGGCAAGAGGCACGGAGTGAAAGCCGATGGGCGGCACAGGCGTCATCGACCGGTTCATGGGAGTCTTTACGAGCTACATCGACAGCGGCTTCGGACTGCTGGGCAGCGAAGTCGGCTTCCTCGCCGCCACGCTGGCGGCGATCGATCTCACCATCGCCGCGCTGTTCTGGGCATGGGGCCGGGATGAGGATGTCGTCGCGCGGCTGGTCAAGAAGACCCTGTTCATCGGCGTGTTCGCCTATCTCATCGGCAACTGGAACAGCTTGGCGCGCATCGTGTTCGAGAGTTTTGCCGGGCTGGGGCTGAAAGCGTCCGGTACCGGCCTGTCGGCGGCGGATTTTCTGCGGCCAGGACGCGTCGCGCAGGTCGGCCTCGATGCCGGCCGGCCGCTCCTCGACTCGATTTCTGGCCTGATGGGCTACATCAGCTTCTTCGAAAACTTCATCCAGATCGCGGTCCTGTTCTTCGCCTGGATCGTCGTGCTGCTCGCCTTCTTCATCCTGGCCGTCCAGCTCTTCATCACCCTGATCGAGTTCAAGCTGACGACCCTTGCCGGCTTCGTGCTGATCCCGTTCGGGCTTTTCAGCAAGACCGCGTTCCTGGCGGAGCGCGTGCTAGGCAACGTCGTCTCCTCCGGTGTGAAGGTCTTGGTGCTGGCCGTCATTGTCGGTATCGGCTCGACGCTGTTCTCGCAATTCACTGCCGGATCGGGCGGCGCACAGCCCTCCATCGAGGATGCCATGGCGCTCGTGCTGGCCTCACTGGCCTTGCTGGGTCTCGGGATCTTCGGGCCTGGGATCGCCAACGGCATCGTCTCCGGCGGCCCTCAGCTCGGTGCGGGCGCGGCGATCGGCACCGGGGCGGCCGCGGGCGGGCTTGCTGTAGCAGGTGGAGCCCTCGCCACCGGAGGCGCAAGCGCGCTGGCCGGTGCAGCCGGTGCGGCTGCCCGGGGATCTGCGGCGCTGGCGGGTGGCGCCGCCACAGCCTACCGCGCTGGTGGCCTTTCCGGCGTTACGGTGGCCGGCGCATCCGCTGCGACCAGCCCGTTCCGCCGGGCGTCCGAGAGCCTTTCGACCAGCTTCGAAGCCGGCGGTCGCGCGGCTGCCGGCGGTGCCGAGGCTGGCGCCGCGTCTGCCCCGCAGGACACACCGCCCGCCTGGGCGCGGCGCATGCGGCGGAGCCAGGCCGCAAGCCACGGCGCCTCGGCCGCGACGCATGCCATCCGCTCCGGCGATCACGGTGGCGGTGGCTCGTCCGTCGATCTCTCTGAAGGAGGCCGTTGATGTTCAAGCGTTCAACCGTCCGGTACGGCCGCACGCCCGCGCCGGAGACGCCATACCAGAAGGCCGCGCAGGTATGGGACGACCGGATCGGCTCGGCGCGCCTTCAGGCCAGGAACTGGCGGTTGATGGCATTCGGCTGTTTGGTGCTGTCGGCGGGCCTGGGAATGGGGCTCGTCTGGCAGGCGGCTCGCGGGACCATCACGCCCTGGGTGGTCCAGGTCGACAAGCTCGGCCAGGCACAGGCCGTGGCACCGGCAGTCGCCTCCTACCAGCCCACCGACCCGCAAATCGCCTTCCATCTTGCCCGCTTCATCGAGGACGTGCGCGGCCTGCCGGCCGATGCCGTCGTGCTGCGCCAGGGCTGGCTGCGCGCCTACGAGTTCACCACCGATCGCGGTGCCGCGGCCCTGAACGACTACGCTCGCCGCAACGATCCGTTTGCCCAGCTCGGCAAGGCGCAGGTCGCGGTCGAGGTTTCCAGTGTCATCCGGGCATCGCCAGACAGCTTTCGCGTGGCTTGGACCGAGCGCCGCTACGAAAGCGGCCAGCTCGCCGCTACCGAGCGGTGGACCGCCATCCTGACCATCGTGATCGAGCCACCGCGCGATGCCGATCGCCTGCGCAAGAACCCGTTGGGCGTGTTCGTCAATGCCATCAACTGGTCGAAGGAGCTCTCACAATGAAGCGTCTCCACAGATCCCTGCGACCCGCGGTGCTCGTGTCGCTGCTGGCGATGGGCGGGTGCGCATCGGGAAAACCACCGCAGATCAGCTACGACGAGAACGTGCCGGCGCTTCCTGTGTCGGTTACGCCTGCCGAGGAACGGCCGCGGCCCTTGCATGTCCCGCCGGCTTGGACCCCGGCCCGCGGCGGCACGGCGGAAGCGAAGGAGCCGATTGCGCGCGTCGAGGTCGCCAATCAGGCCGCCCGCGTCCAGCCGCGCCGCGAGGGCTACTTCAACGCCGTGCTGGTGTTTCCCTACAGTGCCGGCGCTCTCTACCAAGTCTACGTTGCTCCAGGACAGGTGACCGACATTGCCCTCGAGCCGGGCGAGCAGCTCACTGGGTCCGGGCCGGTCGCGGCCGGCGACACCGTTCGATGGGTCATCGGCGACACCGAGAGCGGCGCTGGCGAGACACGGCGCGTGCATATCCTGGTCAAGCCGACCCGGCCCGCGATCGAGACCAACCTCGTGGTCAACACGGACCGCCGCACCTATCTCATCGAATTGCGGGCCAACGACCGCCCCTACATGCCATCGGTGGCGTGGTTCTATCCCGAGAGCCGGACCGCGAGCGCGCGGGCCGTTCCCCCCGCGCCGGTCCTGCCGGAGATGGCAGAGCGGCGCTACCGGTATGCGATTGATGGCGACTCGCCGCCCTGGCGCCCGCTCAATGCCTATGATGACGGCCGCAAGGTCTACATCGAGTTCTCGCGCGGCATCGTCCAGGGCGAACTGCCGCCCCTGTTCGTCGTTGGGTCGGACGGCAAGCCGGAGATCGTCAACTACCGCACCTACGGAAACGTGCTGATCGTCGACCGACTGTTCGCCGCCGCCGAGCTGCGACTGGGTGGCGAAAACCAGCAGAAGGTGCGGATCGCCCGTACCGATGGCAGGCCGCGATGACGGACCAATCGCAATCCGCGTCGCCGCCCGCCAGCGTCGCGACTGCCTTCAAGCTGCACTCCGAAGGAGCACGCGTCACGCGCCTGTCACGTAACGTCTTGATCGGCGGCACAGCGCTCGCTGCGATTGCCATTTGCGGGGCGGTGCTGTGGGCCTTGCAGGGTGTTCGGCTGCGCGGTGTCGCTCCCCAGGAGCTCTATACGACGGACCGCCGCAGCGTGGCGGATGGACTTGCGGGTTTGCCTCGCGACTACAGCGGCATCCGTCGCGACGCGCCGCCACTTGGCCCACCCCTGCCGGGCGATCTCGGGCGGCCGATCGTGGCTGCTCAGGGTCAACCTGCTTCATCAACGCCGGATCCCGAGATACAGCGCCGCGCACAGGAGACGGAGGCAGCCCGCGTCAGCCGCCTGTTCGCCACCACCAATCGCCCGCAGGCGGCAGCGAGCGCGGGTCCAGCAGCTCAAGGATCGGGAGGAGGGGCTCCGCCGTCGCTCGACGAAGCCTCCATCCAGAACGGGCAGGATCGGAAGCTCGCGTTCCTGAACGCGCCGGTCGACCGTCGCATCACCAGTCCCGATCGTCTGACGCGGCCGTCATCTCCTTATGTACTGCAGGCCGGCGCCGTCATCCCGGCGGCCCTGATCACCGGTCTCCGCTCCGACCTTCCCGGCCAGATCGCCGCCCAGGTGACGGAGAACGTGTACGACACGCCCATCGGCGGATCGCTCCTGATTCCTCAAGGAGCTCGACTGATCGGTGTCTATGACAGCCAGGTTTCCTTTGGGCAGTCGCGTCTCCTATTGGTCTGGACACGACTGATCCTGCCCAATGGCTATTCGATCGTCCTCGAGCGCCAACCCGGTGCAGACGCCACTGGTCAAACCGGGCTCGAGGACGGGGTCGATCACCACTGGGGATCTCTGTTCAAGGCCGCGTTGCTCTCGACCATCCTGGCGGTTGGCACCGAGCTCGGATCAGATCAGAACGACAGCGACATCATCCGCGCCCTGCGTCGCGGCACCGGCGACACGCTGAACCAGGCCGGCCAGCAGGTCGTTCGGCGCAATCTCAACATCCAGCCGACGCTGACCATCCGTCCCGGCTATCCGGTACGGGTCATCGTCACCCGCGATCTCGTGATGCGTCCCTACGGCGGATAGAGGCAACTCATGGCCAAGCTGAAGCTCGGCGCGATCCCCGACGACAAGCCCGTGAAGCTCGCGGTCGAAGTCCCCGCACCTGTTCATCGTGACCTTGTCGCCTATGCCGAGGCGCTCGGACGTGAGACCGGCCAGTCGGTCGATCCGGCCAAGCTCGTGGGGCCGATGCTGGCGCGCTTCATGGCGACCGATCGGGCCTTTGCAAAGGTCCGCAAGACGCGCCAGAGCACTGCAACGACCGGACCGAGCTCGAAGGGCTAGATGGTCATCGTCTGAGGATAATGCTTGCGCAGCAACTCGATGAAGCGCGCGAGAGCGGGATTGCTGCTTTCATGCGCCCAGCAGGCGGTGAAGGAAACATGGCTCGGACCCGCGGCATCGCGCACTTCTCGAAAGACAACGCCAGGATAGGCGAGGCCAGTCCAGGACTCGCACTGGATGCTGACCTTCCGCAGCACCTCCAAACTGGCGAGGATGCTGTCATGGCCGACACGCCACTGGGCGACGTCGACCGCTTCTCCGGGCGCCGCAAGTTTCTGTATAAGAAAATTGTGCAGATCCAATCCCGGATGTCGCCGGCTCAGCAGGAACGGCTCTCCTTTAAGATCAGTCCAATAGAGCGTCTCGTTGGCTGTCAGGCGATGACCGGCTGGAAGAGCCACGACGATCCGTTCGGACCACAGGAACATTGACGGCCCGCCGTGATCCTTGCCTTCCCCGGCGACGATCGCAATATCGATATCTCCGACGGCAAGGTCGCCGAGCAGTCTGGCGCGTGTATGCTCGACGAGCTGGAGTTCCAGGTCAGGGAAGGCCTGCACGTATGCGGCCAGCAGCGGGCGTACCCTGTTGGCGGCGAGCGAAGTGCAGATGCCGATCGTAATGCCCCCGGCTTCACCGCGGCCCGTCGATTGAGCCAGGGACGTCATGCGATCCATCTGCTCCAGCAGCCGTCGAGATCCTCGCACGATCCGGCTGCCCGCCACTGTGACGCGCACACCGCCGCTAAAACGCTCGAACAGCCGCACGCCCAGCTGCTCTTCCAATTGCCGGACATGGGTGCTGAGGGTCGATTGCTTTGTGCCGAGGGCAGCTGCCGCTCGCCGCAAGCTTCCATGTTTGGCTGCGGCGACGACCGTGCGGAGATATCTGGGCTCGATCGCCACGAAGCGCCTCCGGCGGCGGGCTCAAAGCGCTGAGCCGGCACCCGTCAAGGTGCTGGGGCGCCGAGTGATGGTTAGAGGCAATGCGCTTCTGAAGCGCACTTTGACTACGCAGCTTCCGCGACCACAGGGCTCCAGAGAGCAGGTCCCTTGAGCCGTCCCGCAGCGCGGAGGCGACCGAGACTCTCGGGCGAGACCTCCAGGTAGCCTGCGACCGCGCGTGATCGGCCGAAGGACCTAGGTTGGCCGAGCCGTCGGAGAGGCCATGACGCGCGGCGGAGGATTCTTTCCATGAGCAAATCGGTGACCGTGACGATGTCGGTCAGGCCTCGCGACAGACCGAACTCGACCATGCCGGCAAAAAGCTCGTACGTCGCCTTCGCGACCCCTTGGCTGGCAAGAGGTCCGGCATGGTCGGGATCGAGGCAGAACCGGCTGCTTTCCCAGACGCGCGGGCTCGCGGGGGCTGCGCTGCCATTGAGTAGGGTACTGAACGTCTCGGTGAGCATGGTTGGGCCTGTCGTGGGCAGCAGGCGTACGCAGCCGGTGACTCTTTCTTCGGAACTCCGCTTCAGCAGGTAGCAGGGGCAAAGCGCATCGAACTCGTCGATCTCCATTTCGCCACTGCACTGGATGTCCCAGTCCAGCCGCTGCTTGAAAACACGGTAACGTAGCCGGTGCATATCGGCGAGTTCATCGATATAGCTGCCATAGCTATCACTCGTGACAAGTTGCATCATCATTGCTCTCCTGAAGGTGGAGCTCATCATGTGGGACGATGCGATTAGCGCACACCCTGTTCAGTTGAACAGGTATTGCGGGAGCAACTAACGGTGTCGTGATGCAGCCAAGTGAGCGATCGCTTGATGCAAGGAGGATACGCGGAGTTTCTGCTTAGCGTTGTCGAGGTGGAACACCACAGTCCTTCGTGTGATGCCCAGAATGCAGCCGATTTCCCAGGCGGACTTCCCCGCAGCTGACCATTCCAGGCATTCGTACTCTCGTGGGGATAGCGAGACGCCATCGACAATACGGTCCGATCCAAGCTTTCGCCGGACATTCGCGTGAAAGTAGAGCGCCATGAGCTGCAGGACATGGCGGTGCCCTTCGACGGACCGACGAAATAGCTGGCTCCGCTCGTCAGATGCAAACGTAACGGCAGCCACGGGGCCACGCACGTCATGGATAGGAATGGTAAAGCCGTAGCGGATGCCGAAAGAAGCCGCTTCCTCAAACAGATGGTGTTGGGCGCTCGAGAGCTTTGCCAATGAGATGCCTTCGCCCCATTCGAATGGATCAGTAATCTGTAATACGCGGCGGATCACGGGATCGACGCGTTCGTAGTGCTGGTTGAGATAGTGAGTTGTCCACGGTGTGGGATACGTCGAGATCAGTCGTGCTTTGTCATTGCGCCGCTGCGGCAGGCAAAGATACGCGAAGCAGGACAACTCAAGGGCTGCCGCAGCTCGCGACATGGCCTCCTTGAAAGCTGCCTCATCCGCACTATCGGCTAAACCATCGATGAAGGCCTGAAAGACGCGGTACATTGAGAATCCGCTAGCTTCAGCCGCAAAAAGACGCCGACCTCCAGGGAAGACGGCGCTAGTTGGCCTACCTTTTGACGCACTGGGGAGGAAGCAGCAGTGGCCAGACCTCGAGACTGGTTCACAGTCACAAAGTCAGGTAGCGTTCAATGGTCCTACCAATTTCTAAACGGCACGGCAACTAGTGCTTATGGTTCTTGCTCGGCGGCTCTTGCTTTCCAGTCTGATCGAGGCGAATATTGGTGGGGCCAAAAGACAGTGGAGATGCTGCTAGTTTGGCCGATAGCCGTCGCGTAGCGGGATTCTGGAGGCAAATGTGAAGAAGATTCAGATCACAACTTTTGGGATACCGGCCGATGTTGCAAAGTGTATTGAAGCAGCGGAAGTCGGTCCGCCCGCAGCTGATGAAGTCGTCTTCGAAGTGCTCGCTTTTCCCGTAAATCCTTCAGATTTAATGTTCTGTAGCGGTCATTACGGGCTCACGCCTTCTTTGCCAGCCTGCCCTGGCGCGGAGTGCGTTGGACGAGTCGTAGCCGTTGGGCAGCAAGTAAAGAATTTTGGTGCGGGCGACATTGTCATTCCTCTGAATGGGGAGAACTGGGTCCAGCGCCGTAAAGTGAAGGCCCAATCGGTAGTTAAAATACCGGCCACGATAGATCTTAGGCAGGCCTCAATGCTGAGGATCAATCCACCGACCGCCCTCCTAATGCTCACGGACATCGTTCCCCTTAATCGCGGCGACTGGATCGTCCAGAATGCTGCAAATTCCGCAGTCGGACGGCTCTTAATCGCCTTGGCACGCGAGCGCGGATTACGCACTGTCAACATCGTTAGAAGAGAGGACTTAGCTCCAGAACTGAAGAATCTCGGTGCCGATGCAGTCGTTGCTGACGGGCCCGGTCTAGCACAACGCGTCGAGAATGCAGTGAGCGGTGCCCGCATCGCGCTTGGGATAGACGCCATTGGGGGACGTGATGCAAAGAGGCTAGGCTTTTTGGTCGGCGAAGACGGCACTGTCTGCAACTACGGAAGGCTGAGTGGGCCAGATGTGTTTGCGACGTCCTCGGATCTGATTGTGAGAGGTATCAAATATACTGGCTTCTGGTTGACAAGAGCGCTGCGCAACCGATCTCCGACAGAGATCGCCAAAATATATTCCGAGCTCTCCCAGCGCATCCTTGATGGTGAATTGTATGCACCCGTTGAAGCAGTCTATCCAATTGATCAAATTGGTGCTGCGATTTCGCATGCCCAACGTGAGGGGCGTGACGGAAAGATCTTGGTGAGTCCCAATGGACTGATCTAAGCGCGGTCGTACGGCGATTCGGAGCGACACGCGCTGGCGGGCGCGTTGAATCTTAGGCGGTTGTTACTTGAGGTCCTAAGGCACTTTTGCATGAAAAAGCCTCCCGTTTGCTTTTGCACCGAGCCAAACTTTGTGGCTGTTAGGAAAAGACGGCCCGGCACCGTGTTGTGGTGCCGACCTCATCCCCGCAATTAGCGAAGACTGCTCCTTCGAAGCCTTGCAAATGGGGGCCAACCGTTCAAGCGGGCATAACGCCAAGATGAACACCCGATGGAGCCGCTTCACCGCCAGCATCTTCAAGTCACGTTAGGTCTTCTCTTCCCGTACTGGGAAGGGAACTCGGGCCCGCTGTGTTACAGATCAGCAGTCATCCAAGGTTGCACAGCCTGAGTGTCGAACCCCGCTCTGCTAATGTCCGTGGAGCTCGTCGACGCGCTCATTGGCAGATTGTGTGCTACCGAATTGTTGGCCCGAGAGCGATATTAGCGCGCGGACTTGCGGCTTGTCACCTTCTCTGCTTTCAACGTCTTCAGTTCCGCAAGGAGGCGTGCGTTCTCAGCTTCTAGATCGGCTAACTGACGGGTAGTTTGTTTCACACTGGGATCCGTCGTGGGCCCTCTCCTTCGCTCTGCGATCCAGCCGTTGATCCGCACGTGCACCTGTTGGAGCGACGCGTGAAGCTCGGATCTAGCGCTCACGTGATCGCCTTCTCGCAAGTACTTGACCAGGCGCCTCCTTACCGGGACCAGTGTGATCAGCGGTGTAACTTGGCTCGGTGGAAAATTCGTCTCAACAAACCGGCGCACCAGATCCGTCATCGACGTTGCAAGAAGCGTTAGTACAGAATTGTGCGTGCCGCGCGCGAGATGCGTGTAGAAACCGTAGATGTTCTCAACGTGCTCACGCATCTGGCCTTGCCGAAGTGTTTCTTCGGTCAGGTCGAGATTGTGTTCCATACGGTCATAGTCGGCGGTAGACGCCCGTTCGGCGACGAGCTTGATCACTAGGTCCAGGACAAGCGCACGGGCTTCGGTGAGGTCTTGCCACTCCAATGAGCCGAAGTCCATCAGGTCGAGCATGGCGTGAGTCACCCGGCTTGAGTTCGCCGCACGGACTACGGGCCCCCCATTCCGACCCTTGCGCGAGGCGATGATTCCCGCATTCTCGAGCGCGCGAAGCGCTTCACGGATAGCATTTCTCCCGACCTTGAAGCGGTCAGCTAGATCGCGCTCCGCTGGAAGCCTATCACCGGCCTTGAGGACGCCATTCGCGATCTGATCTCGAATGTTCTTGGACACTTCCTCAAAGACCCGCTTGCCGGTCCTACCGTTTCCCAACGACGATCCGAGGTCTCGGCTCGGGGCGCCCCGTGCTCCGGATGCCGGCCACCTACCCAAGGGAACTGAATCTTGGGCAGCTAGCCGCGAAAGAGAGGGCGGCTTGCGGGCCGATGATCGAGTTTGTCGCTTTGCTTTCATCACTGGATGTAAGCACACCGAACATCGGCAACCAAGTTTCTCAGTGTGGTTTGAGCGATCACCCAGAAGATGGCTTTGACACAGTCTTGCGAATTGTCCAATATGGTGGGACCAATTACGCTATATGGAGGGACCGATGCGAAACCGCATTGCCACGATGTTTGGGATCGATGTTCCGGTCTTCGCGTTCACGCATACTCCTGTTGTCACGATTGCTGCCACTAACGCAGGCGGCATGGGTGCTCTCGCAGCAAGCTACTTCCAGCCGGACGAGCTCGAAGAGATCCTTTGCGATATGGATCGCAAGACCAACGGCAAGCCCTACTGTATTGACGTGCTTTTCGCGAACAAGGTGGGCGAGGTCGTGCCCTTGTCGCAGAGGCTGAAGGCGCTGCCGAAGGAACATCTCGACTTCGTCGACAAGATGATGGACGACGCGGGTATTCCGCCTCTGCCCCCCGAAGTTGAGGCGGAGATGCTTAAGGAAAAACCCCCCGGGAAGGGCCACACCGTAGAGGGCATTCTCGAGGTGCTGGAAGTGGTCGTTCGGCATCCGCAGGCAAAGTTCGTAATGAGCGCCATGGGTGCGCCCCCACCGTTCGTGGTCGAGAAGCTTCACAGCCATGGCATTCTCGTTGGGGCCATGGCAGGGACTGCCGAGCATGCATTGAAACACGTTCAGGCAGGCGTCGACGTGGTGGTCGCCCAAGGAAGCGAGGCTGGGGGACACACTGGCACCATTTCATCGATGGTGCTGTGGCCTGAGGTTGTCGATGCCGTTGCGCCGGTCCCCGTGCTCGCTGCGGGCGGCGTTGGCACGGGGCGTCATATCGCTGCTGCACTCGCGCTAGGTTGCGAGGGTGTGTGGTGCGGAACCGTCTGGCTGGGGTCGGCCGAGAGCGAGCTGTCCCCTGAGATGAAACAAAAGTTCTTTGCGGCGCGCTCGCAGGACGCCGTTCAACGGAAGTACACGACCGGAAAGCCGCTGCGTGGCCTGCGTAGCAAGTGGACCGATGCCTGGGATGCCCTGGGCGCACCGCAACCCTTGCCGCTCGCCGCCCAGAAGTTGCTTGTCGCACCTGCTTTGCGCCGGATAGAGCTCGCGAAGCGCTTTGACTTCCAAGGTTACATGTCCGGGCAAATCGTAGGCCGGATCACGGAAGAGCGGACGGTCAAGGAGATCATGGATGGCCTCATTACGGAGTGCGAAGAGGTGATGGGCCGGATGGGCGGCGCTCCTGTTTCGAAGCGTACATTCGCGAAGGTAGGACGTCGATGATGACCGCACTCAAGCACGATGCATTGAAGGGGATTCGCGTCCTCGACTTCACAATCGTCATGTCAGGGCCCATGTGCACACGTGTACTGGCTGATGCAGGCGCAGACGTCATTAAGGTCGAAGCGCCGGAGGGTGATCTCCGGATGAGGCCACCGTTCCGCAACGGCATCAGCACATATTTCGGATCAATGAACTGCGGAAAAAGCAGCATAGTGCTGAACATGCAGACGGCCGAAGGAATGGCTGCTGCGCAAGAGCTAGCGCTCAAGTCAGACGTGCTCGTAGAGAACTTCAGGCCCGGTGTAATGAAGCGGTTCGGGCTGGACTATGCGACCCTTTCCGCGAAGAACCCACGATTGATCTATTGTTCAATTTCCGGCTTCGGTCAGAACGGACCTGGCGCACAAGTGCCTGCCTATGCGCCCGTCATTCAAGCGTCGTCTGGTTTCGAACTTACGCATGCAGCGTATCAGGACACACCAGGCAAGCCCGCAAGCTGCGGAATCTACCATGCAGATGTGCTGGGAGGCATACACGCCGCCGCTGCGATCTACCTGGCGCTGTTCGATCGCGAGCGCACGCGCCTCGGCCAGCAGATTGACGTGGCCCTAATGGATTCCGTTATCGCCATGCTTATTGGCGAGATCCAGGATGCGCAGTTCCCAGGGCAGCGTCCACAGCGAGCATATCGCCCGACGAAAGCGAAGGACGGCTACATCATGGTCGCCGTTGCAACTCCGAGAAACTTCACGGCTCTTTTTTCTGTGACCGGCTATCCCGAGGGATACGACACGATCGAAAAGCTGAAGGTCCCAGGGCGGGGATGGAACATGGCCGTTATCGACGACCATCTCGATCGCTGGGCTACTTCGCGTTCGGTGGCTGAGTGCGAGATGAAGTTGTCAGAAGCAGGCGTTCCATGCTCGCGCTACAGGAAGCTGGAGGAAGCACTCTCTGACGAGCAGGCGATCCACCGGGGTATTCTAGCAAAGGTAGGAGATGAGGGTGCAGAATTTTCTGTGCCTAACCAGCCCTACCGCATGTCGCGAGCGAGTGTTGCGGCCCGGAAGAAGGTGCCCGGTCTTGGGATGGATACCCACCGCATTCTCGGCGAAGTGTTGGGCTATTCGCGCGATAAGCTGGATGCACTGAAAGCTGCAGGCGCCATTGTCTCGGGAGATACCGCGAGGTCGTAGCGACTTATATTCATGTCTGCCGATATTAAACATGTAGTTCGTCCTCACCGATTGGTGGGACCAAAAAAGTAGATAACTCAAACAACGGGAGGAGCGAATGCGCTCGATGATAGTTACAATGCTGGTCGGTCTTCTGCTGTGTCCGGTTGGGGTTTTGGCGCAGGACAGGGCACCAGGTGTCACCGACAACGCGATTAAGCTAGGCCATAGCGGTGCTTTCAGTGGACCGGCTTCGGCCTACAGCAATTTCAGCCGGGTGTATGGGGCGTATCTCAAGGCTGTGAATGAAAGCGGGGGTGTCAATGGGCGCAAGATCGAACTGATCCAACTCGATAATGGCTACAACCCTTCAAAGGCGCTCGAGGCGTCTCGACAACTTGTGGAGTCCGACGGTGTCCTGGCCGAGGTCGGCACACTCGGTACCGCTCCCAATGCCGCTACGCAGCGCTATCTCAACTCTAAAAAGGTCCCACAGCTTTTCATCGCGGCGGGCGGCCGCCGGTTCAACGAGCCCAAGCAGTATCCATGGACTGTGCCCTTTTACGTGTCGTTTCCAATCGAGGCCGCCATCCTCGCGAAGTATGTCTTAAAAGCCTATCCCGACGCAAAAATTGCGGTGCTCTATCAGAACGATGACTATGGCAAAGATTATCTCAATGGATTGAAGAGCACATTGGGAGACCGCAAGAGTATGGTCGTAGCCGAAGCGAGCTACGAACTCACGGATCCAACAGTCGACTCTCAGATTATTAACCTAGCGGCATTGGGGGCAACGGTCTTTCTTGCCTTCTCGACCCCCAAAGCGACAGCGCAAGCGATACGAAAGGCCGCGGATCTCAAGTGGTCCGCCGTCAAGATCGTTTCAGGCGGTGCGTCCTCCCGCTTCACTATGGAACAGGCCGGCATCGAAAACTCGATCGGTGTAATTAGCGCGCATAGCTACAAGGACCCAGATGACCCTACTTGGGCGAACGATCCGGGAATGCTCGATTACTTAGCCTTCATGAAGAAGTACGCGCCCAACGAGGTCCCAGCCGACAACGCAATACCGTACGTAAACGCGCAAACGTTGGAGTACGTACTTAAGCAGGCCGGTAAGGATCTTACCAGGGAACGACTGATCAAGGCTGCCACTAACATCACTCGCCTAAACAACCCGATGCTGCTCCCGGGCATAGCGCTCAGCAATTCGCCTAACAACCACAACCTCTTTCATGAGCTGCAGATCTCGCGTTTCGATGGCAAGCGCTGGATCAAGCTCGATCTCATCAAGGAAGACTAAACTGTCTGAGGGTGCCGTTAATGCTGGCACGCTCGGCTTTATCTTAGGAGTGCCAATGTCGTCGCACCAGTTGCGCGTCGTGAAGATCATTCAGGAAACGCCAGACGCTCGTTCGTTTGTATTCGAAGTGCCGCCTGCGCTTACCGACAAGTTCATTTACAAGGCAGGTCAGTTCTTGACTTTCAGAGTTCCGCACGAGTCCGGCGACCTCAACCGCTGTTATTCGCTGTCGAGCGCACCGGAAACCGATAGCAAGCATCTGAAAGTGACGGTCAAACGCGTTGCGAATGGCAAGGGGTCGAACTGGTTCAACGATATTTTGAAGGAAGGCTGCTCGTTGGAAGTGCTGCCGCCGGCGGGGCGCTTCGTCCTACGTGATGGCAACTGTCCGCTGCTGCTGTTCGGTGGTGGCAGTGGAATTACTCCGATGATGTCGTTGATCAAGTCGGCATTGAACGGCGGCATTCGTAGGATTCGCTTGTTCTACGCTAATCGCGATAGGACCTCGATCATCTTCGACAACGAACTGCGAAGTTTAGTCGTCGCGGGCGCTGGCCGACTGGAAGTCATACATCACCTCGACGTTGCGGGCGGCCCAACCAGAGCCGACGACGTCCGAGAAGCATTGAAGAGCTTTGAGGATGCGGAAGCCTACCTATGTGGCCCGGGCCCTTTCATGGATCTGGTCGAGCAGACACTCCGGGAAGCGGGCATGGCTCGCAGCAGGATCTTAGTCGAACGATTCGAGGCGGCCCGGAACGAATTCGTGGCGGCGGTTCCTGTATCAGACGACGTGATCCCCACGGAGATCACCATCCACCTCGAGAACAACGCTCACAAGATACCCTACAAGAAGGGGCAGACCATCCTCGAAGCGGCGCGGGCTGCCGGGCTCAATCCACTGTCGTCATGTGAGGAAGGCTTTTGCGCTTCATGCGCGGCAAAGACCATCAAGGGGCGAGTGGTGCTCGCAAAGAACGATATTTACACGTCGGATGACCTTGCCAATCAGTGGATCCTAGCCTGTCAGGCCCTTTGCTTCGGGCGCGAGGTCGAGGTCACGTTCGACGATATCCAGTGATCATGAGTGTTTGTAGCCCGCCCTATAGGGCATTTCGATGGACCTAAGCCAGGAGGAGAACAAATGTCAGATTACTCGCACTACAAGGCGCTCAAGGTCGAGGTGACAGACAAGATTGCTGTCGCAACGTTAAATCGGCCTCCCTACAACGCGATGAACAAGACGCTGATCCATGAGCTGCATCACGTCTGGGCGGATCTTACTGACGATAATAGCGTCCACGTGATCGTTCTGACCGGAGCTGGCCAGTACTTTAGCGTCGGGGGTGACGTGAAGCAGATGTCTGAGCGGCCTGGCGGTGACTTCCTGGACGAAGGGGAAAAGCCGTACAGAAGCAAGAGCCGCGACATGGTTCATGATATCTTGAACTGCGACAAGCCGATTATCAGCGCCATAAACGGCACCTGCGCCGGGCTAGCCGCAACTGCCGCCCTCTTTTGCGACATATCCGTGATGGCGGAGGATGCCAAGATTCTCGATCCCCATGCCAAGGTCGGGCTCGTCGCTGGCGACGGGGGTCAAGTTATCTGGCCAATGCTGCTAGGACCGAACCGGGCAAAAGAGTATTTGATGCGCGGCAAGCAGATCACGGGTGTGGAAGCTGAGCGCATGGGCCTCGTGAACTATGCAAAGCCCCAAGCAGAAGTCTTGCCAACGGCCATGGAACTGGCACGAGAGCTTGCGGACGGCCCCACCTGGGCCATTCGATGGACCAAACTCTGCATCAACAAGTCAATCAAGGATCAAGTAAATCTGATGCTTGACGCTGGCCACGCTCTCGAGCGCATCACAATGTCCATGGAGGACCATGCTGAGGCCTCGCGCGCGTTCAAGGAGAAGCGAAAGGGTGTTTTTAAGGGATACTGAGGCGAGAAAGTCAAGACCGAGGACCAAGGTTCCATTAAGACCATCGCAGCAGAGAACCGGTCGCTCAGGCCAACCACCTACTGTCGCTTTGATAGGTGAATCTTCACGTAATAGGGTTGCGCCGGCACTGCCGGCTCTGCCTCGACAACTGATGACGCCAACGTTGGGGCCACGCTGGCGCGCGCGTTGCGTCCGAGCTGTCCCGCACACACTAGGAATGCGGTGCCTGGTAAGAAGGATCAGCGGGTCTACCAGCATTCCAACGAAAGCGCCCTTAGATTGGCTTGCACAAATGGTAGGACCAAGATAAGTAAAAAGTAGGACCAAAAAGCGGTTCTCTGGCAGTCAGAAGTGGAAGGAGAAGGAATCGGCGTTTTTTCTCCGCGGGACGGTGGAATTATGTGGTGCCGTGTCCTGATCATGTCGTTGCCAGCGTCGAAAAAATGGGAGGGACTTTAGATGAACAGACGTACATTCTCGATTGGCGCATCTAGCGCGCTTATCACTGCACCTGGCCTCGCACTGGGTCAGAGCGGAGTTATTACGGTTATCGTGCCGTTTCCGCCGGGTGGCGTTGCCGATGTTATCGGACGCCTAGTTGCCGAGCGCATGGCGGAGATCATGAAGCGACCATTTGTAGTGTCCAACAAGCCTGGCGCCGCGGGCTTTATCGGCACGAAGATGGTGATGGACGCAAACCCGGACGGAACGACGCTTCTCCTTCAGGCGCAGGGCCACGTAACCCTACCGAAGACGCTGGCCGTCGCAAAGTTCGACGCGGTCGGTGACTTCGAGCCAGTCGCACGTCTCGCGACTAGCCCATTCTGCTTCATGATCAACGGCGCTATTCCCGCCACAACGCTTGGTGAGTTCTATGCATGGGCGCGGAAGCAGTCGCACCCGATCCTGTTCGCGACAGCGGGCCCGGGCGGAATTTTTCCAACCGTTGCGGAACTGATTACCAAGAGCCAGGGGTTCAAGATCGAGCCCGTTCCTTACAAAGGAAGCTCGGAGATGGTCCTTGCCCTTCAGACCGGTCAGGTCCAGGCGACGCTCACGCCGTCGACTGCGCAGTTCGATGACTCTAGGAAGAAGAATCTTATCCGATATGTGGCGGTGACGGATGGCGATCGCTCGCCTCTCTATCCGGACCTGCCTTCATGGAAAGAGACCGACCCGACAATGATCGCCATGGATCAGTGGACCGCGCTTTTCGCGACTAAGGGGACACCTTTGTCGACGGTCGAGCGTTTGAGTAAAGCTGCAGGGGAAGCGCTCGGCGATCCCAGGTTGATCGCGAATCTTAGGGGCAATAGCTATCTACCAGCCTATCAGGATGCAACGGCTTTCCGTGAATACCTGATCAAATACAAGGCCATCTGGGACGAAGCGCTAAAGAACGTAGTTCCGTCCTGACGACCGATGTCTAAACACGAATAGCAGGCCGCATAATGATTGACTTCGGTCTCTCCGACGAAGAACGGATGGTTCGCGATTCAATTCGTGCATTCATCGAACGCGAGGTGATGCCGCTCGAGCGCATTTTGCTCGATCGCGCTGCGAAAGGATTGCCGGAAGGCTTGCAAAAGGATGAGCAGGGCGACCTCCAGCAAAAGGCGCGTGCTGCAGGTTTTTGGGGAATTGACACGCCGGAGATGTATGGAGGTGTCGACTTCAATCCCGTCCTGCAGCTCATCGTGTGGCATGAGGCAGGCAGAACCTTCGTTCCCTTTCGATTCGGCGGCAGCGCCATGAACATCATGTATGGCGTGAGCGACGACCTCAAGCGTGAGTACCTGATCCCGACTATTGGTGGCAATCGCAAGGGATGTTTTGCCGTCAGCGAGCCAGGGATGGGTTCCGATGCGCGAGGTCTCAAGATGTCGGCAACACGCGATGGTGACGAATGGGTCCTGAATGGCGAGAAGACATGGATCACCGGTGGATCTACTGCCGACTACGTTGTCGTGTTAGCGCGCACCGCAGCCGCCAACGAATCCCGCGGCGACGGCACAACAGCTTTCGTCGTGGACCGGTCGCGCGGTTGGACGTCCACTACCATTCCCGTGATGGGTGCGCATGATGCAGCGTCGCTGGTATTCGACAATGTTCGGGTACCAAGTCGCTATGTGATTGGCGAGATTCACCGCGGCTTCAGCGTAGCGATGAACTTTATATACAAGAACCGCGCAATCTACTTAGGGGGGATGCTCGCGGGCGCGGCTGAACGCATGATCGAAATGGCGCTCCATTACTCACAGGCTCGCATCACTTTTGGTGAGCCGATCGCTGATCGCGAGAACATTCAGATCATGATCGCGGAATCGGAAGTGGAGCTTCGTGCGGCTAAGCTGTTGGCGCTCAACGCCGCTTGGCAAATGAAGCAGGGCCTCGACTACAGGCATGCGGCTTGCGCGACCAAGTTCCATGCAGCGCGCATCGCGAACAGGGTTGCCGATAGGGCGATGCAGATCCATGGCGCGATGGGCTACTCGAAGGCATTGCCGATTGAGCGATGGTATCGGGACCTTCGTGTCACGCGGATTTGGGAAGGTACCGACGAGATTAATGCGATCTGGATGTTCCGCAGTCTGAGAGAAGGGCGAGTGACAGTGGGACAATTGTCCTAGATTGCGTCGTCCAGCTGCCTCAGCGCGCTGATAAGTGATGCTAAGCTTTCCAGAGAGGACCCATGACAACGACTACGATTATCGACTTTCGTACGGAGCCCTCCCGCTATCGTCATTGGAAGCTCGGCACCGAGAACGGCGTAGCTTATCTGACAATGGACGTGGACGAGGATTGCGGGCTCAGGCCCGGCTACCAGTTGAAGCTTAACAGCTACGACCTCGGCGTCGACGTCGAGTTGGCCGATGCCGTGCAGCGCCTACGCTTCGAGCACCCTGAGGTCGGCGCGGTCGTCATCCGATCACTGCGCGATCGCATCTTCTGCTCGGGTGCCAACATCAACATGCTGGGTCTGTCGACTCACGATCACAAGGTGAACTTCTGTAAGTTCACCAACGAGACGCGGCTGGCCATCGAGGACGCCACGGAGCATTCGGACCAGACCTACATCTGCTCGATCAACGGCATCGCCGCTGGCGGCGGCTATGAGCTGGCGCTGGCCTGCGAGCAGATCCTGCTGGCTGATGACGGCTCGAGCGCGGTGTCGCTGCCTGAGCTGCCGCTGCTGGCGGTGCTGCCCGGCACCGGCGGCCTCACTCGACTGGTCGACAAGCGCATGGTGCGCCGCGACCGCGCCGATTTCTTCTGCACCACCGTGGAGGGCGTGCGCGGCAAGCGCGCCCAGCAGTGGCGTCTGGTCGACAGGCTGATCCCGCCCAGCAAGCTCGCCGACGAGACCAAGGAGATCGCCGAAGAGGTCGCGGGCAAGTCGAAGCGGCCGAAGGATGCCAAGGGCATCGCGCTGCCTGACGTCGAGCGCGCGATCGAGGGCGACACCATCCGCTACAGCCATCTCATGGTCGAAATCGACCGTAAGCGCCGAGCCGCGAAGATCCGCGTCAATGGTCCTGCCGCCGCGCCACCGGGCGATGCTGCTGCCGTGCACGCCCAGGGCGCCGCCTTCTGGCCGCTGGCGCTGGCGCGTGACCTCGACGACGCCATCATGCATCTGCGGTTGAACGAGACCGAGATCGGCACCTGGGTGCTGCAGAGCCAGGGTGATGCCGACTTGGTTGAGGCCTATGACGCCCTGCTCGCCAAGGAGATGCCGAACTGGCTGGTGCACGAGATCGTGCTCTATTGGAAGCGCACTTTGAAGCGGCTCGACGTGAGCTCGCGCAGCCTAATCGCGCTGGTCGAACCGGGCTCGTGCTTTAGCGGCACGCTGTTCGAGATCGTGCTGGCCGCCGACCGATGCTACATGTTGGACGGCACCTTAGAGGGTTCCAATCTGGAACCCGCCTCGATCCGGCTCACGCCGATGAACTTCGGCCCCTTCCCCATGGGCAACGGCCTGACTCGCCTCGCGACGCGCTTCCTCGCCGAACCCCAAAAGGTCGATGAACTCAAGAACGAGATCGGCGAGGCCCTCGATGCCGAAGCCGCCGACGAGCTCGGCCTGGTCACCTTCACCCCGGACGACATCGACTGGGAAGATGAAGTGCGGCTCGCGATCGAGGAGCGCGCCGGCATGTCGCCCGACGGGCTGATCGGCATGGAAGCCAACCTGCGCTTCGCCGGCCCAGAAACAATGGAGACCAAGATCTTCGCCCGCCTCTCGGCCTGGCAGAACTGGATTTTCCAACGGCCCAACGCCACCGGTGCCGAGGGCGCGTTGAAACTCTACGGCTCGGGCAAGCAAGCCAAGTATGACCGCAAGCGAGCGTAAGGAGACAACCATGTCCATCGACTACATGCAGCGCATCCCCAATAACGTTGACCTCTCGAGCGACCGCCGCCTGCAGCGCGCGCTGGAGAACTGGCAGCCGCGCTTCCTCGATTGGTGGAAGGACATGGGGCCGGACGGCGCGCTGAACTACGACGTCTACCTGCGCACCGCGATCTCGGCCGAAGCCAATGGCTGGGCCAATTTTGGTTATGTGAAGATGCCGGACTATCGCTGGGGCATCTTCCTCGCCGGCCGTGATCCCAACCGCACGATCGCCTACGGCGACAACAAAGGTAAGCCCGCGTGGCAGGAAGTGCCGGGCGAGCTACGCTCGACACTTCGGCGGCTGATCGTCACCCAGGGCGACACCGAACCCGCCTCGGTCGAGCAGCAGCGCATGCTCGGCAAGACCGCGCCCTCGCTCTACGACCTGCGCAACGTCTTCCAGATCAACTGCGAGGAAGGCCGGCACCTCTGGGCCATGGTTTACCTGCTTCATGCCTATTTCGGCCGCGACGGCCGTGAGGAGGCGGAGATGCTTCTGGAGCGCCACTCGGGCGATCCCGACAAACCGCGCATCCTCGGCGCTTTCAATGAGAAGACGCCGGATTGGCTGTCCTTCTTCATGTTCACTTACTTCACCGACCGCGACGGCAAGTATCAGCTCGCTTCGCTCGCGGAGTCGGGCTTCGATCCGCTGGCGCGCTCCTGCCGCTTCATGCTGATCGAGGAAGCGCACCACATGTATGTCGGGGAGTCGGGCGTTCAGCGCATCGTCCAGCGAACCTGCGACCTGATGAAGGAGCACAAGACGCAGGACGTTCGTGCGCTCGGCGCGATCGACCTGCCGACCTTGCAGAAGTACCTCAACTTCCACTTCTCGGTGTCGCTTGACCTGTTCGGCCAGGAAGCCTCAAGCAACGCGGCCAACTATTTCACGATGGGCGTGAAAGGCCGCTATCTCGAGACCCGCATTGAGGACGACCACGTGCTGACAAGTTCGACGTTCGACATGGACGGCGTCGAGGACGGCCGCATCGTTCGCAAGACCGTGCCGGCGCTGTCGGCGCTGAACGAGCGGCTGCGCAACGACTATGTCGAGGATTGCGCCAAGGGTCTGCGGCTTTGGAACAAGGCGATCGCCGATTCGGGAAGCGACTTCGAGCTGAAGCTGCCGCACCGGGCCTTCAATCGTCGCATCGGCGCCTTTGCCGAACTGCGCGTCTCGCCCGACGGCACGGTGCTGAACGAGGCCGAGTGGAAAGCCCTCGAACACAAGTGGCTTCCGACCGACGAGGACCGAGCCTACGTGACCTCACTGATGGGGCCGGCGGTGACCGAGCCGGGCAAGTTCGCCAACTGGATCGCCCCACCGCAGCGGGGCATCAACAACCAGCCGGCCAACTTCGAGTATGTGCGACTTAGCTGACAATTATAAGTGCGTGATCCTTGGAATAGATGTTGGCGGCGCTAGAAGTCATCGATGCCGTCAACTCTGGAAAATGATGCTTGGAACTTACTGATGTGTGTGAAGACGTTGGGATGATTGTGGGCAAGAGTGTAAACACCACGTTGCTCAGTCAGTGAGAGTTCCTGAGGCATTTGTAGAGGGCAGAGAATAGATGGACTTCGAATACTCGGATCGCAGCAAGGCGCTGCTCGAGAAGCTGAACAAATTCATGGATGAAGTCATCTATCCGGCCGAGCCCATCCACGAAGAGCAGATGGAGAAGGCCAAGGATCGCTGGCAGCTCCCGCCGATCATCGAGGAGTGCAAGGCCGAAGCAAAGAAGCGCGGCCTCTGGAACATGTTCCTGCCGGCCGACCGCGAGAGCGGTGACACGCACGGCACGATGGGCCTCTCCAACCTCGATTACGCGCCGATCTGCGAAGTGCTCGGCCGCTCGTCGATCGCGTCCGAGTCGGTCAACTGCTCGGCACCGGACACCGGCAACATGGAAGTGTTCGCCCGCTACGGCACCGCTGAGCACAAGGAGAAGTGGCTGAAGCCGCTGCTGAACGGAGATCCGTTCCTGCTTCGCCATGACCGAGCCGGCCGTCGCCTCATCCGACGCGCGCAACGTCGAGTGCCGCATCGAGTCCGACGGCAACGACTACGTCATCAACGGCCGCAAGTGGTGGTCGTCGGGCATGGGCGACCCGCGTTGCAAGGTCATCATCCTGATGGGCAAGAGCGATCCCAGCGCGCCGGCCTACCGGCAGCAGTCGATGATCGTCGTGCCGCGCGACACGCCCGGCATCAAGATCGTGAAGATGCTGCACGTGTTCGGCTACGACGACGCGCCGCACGGCCACGCCGAAGTGGTCTACGACAACGTCCGCGTGCCGAAGTCGGCCATCCTCCTCGGTGAGGGCCGCGGCTTCGAGATCGCCCAGGGCCGCCTCGGACCGGGCCGCATCCATCACTGCATGCGCGCCATCGGCGTCGCCGAGCGCGCGCTCGAAATGGCGATCAAGCGCGCCAAGAGCCGCGTCGCTTTCGGCCAGCGCATCTCCGAGATGGGCGTCACCAAGGCCCATGTCGCCGACATGCGCATGGAGATCGACATGGCCCGCCTGCTGGTCCTCAAGGCAGCCTGGGCGATGGACAAGTTCGGCAACAAGGAAGCCCGCCAGCAGATCGCCATGATCAAGGTGGCGGTGCCCAACATCACCTCGAAGGTCGTCGACCGCTGCCTGCAGCTGCATGGCGCCGGCGGCGTCAGCCAGGTGTTCAAGCTCGCCAGCATGTACGCCCACCAGCGCACCCTGCGCTTGGCCGACGGCCCGGACGAGGTCCATCGCGACCAGGTTGGCCGTCTCGAGATCGCCAAGTACAACTAGGATCCCACGATGTTCGACCTTTCCGGCAAGGTGGCCGTTGTGACCGGCGGCAGCCGCGGCATTGGCCGCTCGATCTGTGAGCAGATGGCCGCGCACGGCGCCAAGGTCGTCGTCTCCAGCCGCAAGCTGCCGGCCTGCGAGGAAGTGGTGAAGGGCATCAAGGCAAAGGGCGGCGAGGCGACCGCCGTTGCCGCCAGCATCTCCGACAAGGCCCAGCTCGAGAACCTCGTTGCCGAGGCCCGCAAGGCCTACGGCCGCATCGACATCATGGTCTGCAACGCCGCGTCTAACCCGTATTTCGGCCCGCTCACCGGGCTGAAGGACGAGGTGTTCCAGAAGATCATGCAGAACAACGTGATGTCGAACCTCTGGCTGATGAACATGGTCGGCCCGGAGATGGCGGAGCGGAAGGATGGCGCCTTCATCATCGTCTCCTCGATCGGCGCGCTTGTCGGCTCGGCCCATATCGCGGCCTACAACATGAGCAAGGCGGCCGATCTGTCGCTGGTGAAGTCGCTGGCCATGGAATGGGGCAAGCACAACATCCGCGTAAACGCGATCGCGCCCGGCTTGATCCAGACCGACTTTGCCGAGGCGTTGTGGGTGGATCCCCAAATTCGCTCGGCTCACGAGGACAGGGCGGCGCTGAAGCGGATCGGGCAGCCCGACGATATCGCCGGTGTAGCGGTGTTCCTAGCGTCCAAGGCGGCCGCCTTCGTCTGCGGCCAGTGCATCATCGCCGACGGCGGCGTGATTGGCGCTGGAGCGGAGTAGGGGGACGCGCCTGCAATTTCTCTCCGAGAGAGCGACGCATAGTTGGGCTTTACCCGTACGGAACAATGTTTATCTCTAGCTTAGAATCGCTGACGCCCGTCCGCGCTGCCCACGTCTTCGACCAGGCCAGGCTCGCCGACTACATGAAGGCCAATGTCGAGGGCTATCGCGGCCCGATCAGCATCCTCCAGTTCGAGGGCGGGCAGAGCAACCCGACTTTCCACGTCACCGACGGCAGCGGGCGCATGTACGTGCTTCGCAAGAAGCCGCCGGGCAAGCTGCTGCCCTCCGCGCACCAGGTCGACCGCGAGTATCGCGTGATCAAGGCGCTGGCCGACCATAGCGACGTGCCGGTGCCCAAGCCCTATGCGCTCTGCCAGGACGATTCGGTGATAGGTACCGATTTCTACATCATGCAGTTCCTGCCCGGTCGCGTCTTCGCCGACGTCAGGATGCCCGGCGTCTCGCCGGCCGATCGCGGAAAGATCTTCGACTCCATGAACGACGTGCTGGCACGCCTGCACAATGTCGACCATCGCGCGGTCGGCCTCGGCGATTATGGTCGCGAGGGCCAGTACATCCTGCGTCAGGTCACGCGCTGGTCGAGCCAGTACGACCTTGCCCGCACTGAGGGCATCGAATCGATGGAAGCCCTGAAGAAGTGGCTGCCGGAGAACATCCCGCCGGGCGACGAGACTCGGATCAATCATGGCGACTATCGTCTCGGCAACACGATCGTGCATCCGACCGAGCCGCGCGTCATTGCCGTGCTCGACTGGGAACTCTCCACCCTCGGCCATCCGCTGGCCGACCTCGGCTACAACTGCATGATGTACCATTTCGGCGAGGGCTTCGGCGCCTCGGGTGGCTATGCTGGCCAGGACCTCAAGGCATTCGGAATCCCGACCGAGCAGGAATATCTCTCCGCCTACGCCCGCCGCACCGGCCGCAAGGAAGTGCCAGCCTGGAACTTCTACCTCGCCTTTTCGCTGTTCCGTCTCGCCGCCATCGTGCAGGGCGTCTACAAGCGCGGCCTCGATGGCAACGCCTCGTCGGAGACGGCGACCAAGTACGGCAACCGCGCCCGCGCTATGGCCGACCTCGCGTGGTCAGTGACACGAAAGCATGGTTGACCGCATGCCCCATAGACTCATTGTCCGATTGGCGATTCTTTCGATGTTGTCGCCAGAGACTTAGGCAAGTGCAAGTTAGCCTTGCCGCAGTGGTGGATGGCGGCGCCGAGACACTCCTCGCATGTTAATCGGTGACCAGAATGCAGCGTAGCGCACTTCGCTACGCTACAGCGCGCTGCTGACTGCTTCCGCAGTGCTTCCGTGGGTCAATTTGAGCGCCGAGCGACCAAAGTGCACTCTCTTCAAATGCCTAAAAACATGCGATAAAATGGCGGACCCGGCGAGATTCGAACTCACGACCTCTGCCTTCGGAGCGAAGACTAGTGCGATGAGCCTAGCTCGCGTCCAGCGGCAAGCGAAACTGGCCATCCTCATCGGCCCATAGTTCGGCACGAACGCTTTCCCAGCCCAGCTTCCCGACCCGGTCTAGGACGTCGTCGCTTTGAATGCGGTTGAGCAGCCACCGCCGCCGCCATGCCGCGCTGATGGCGTCCAGCGATGGGATTTCATTGACTGGTGAACTGCAGAAGCCCAGCAGCTGTTCACGCGCCTTGGGTTCGATTTCCGTGGCACAGAAGAGACGTGGCGTTGCATGGTGCAGGATGTGGCTGCTTTCGAGGCCCATTGCCTCGAGACCCTCGCGGATTTGGCGCAGGCGCGGGCTCGACCCTTCGCCGAATCGGTTGTTGATGCGGCGAGCGCCATGGGCAGACCCGCTGAGCTCCCGTAGATGCTCAACCGTCGCACTTCCAAGGTGCACCGTCCCGTAGCCGCTCGTCCGTTCCCCCTCGCTGCCGTTGAAGAGTTTCCAGTCGATATCGAACGGCAGCCCGGGGTGTTCCTTTGCCCGAAGTTTAAGCCGATTGTATTGGCTGCTTCCTGAGCCATAGAGGCTCGTGGTGGTCAGGACCTTGAGCTTGGCTGACCGGCGGACGGGACGTCCCGCCATCTGCGAGGCGATCAAGCTGATGCGATCGCTGTATTGCTGCTCGTAGATGTCTCGTACTTCCTTCGAGTGCAGGACCAAAGCGACCAGCTTACCGCCGAGCAACTCATTATAGGGATGGACGGCACCGCAGACGCTGACGTCGACGACTTGACTGGCCAAACCTTCCTTCCTGGTTTCGGCGAGGGCAGTGTCGAGCGAGCGCCATCCGTCTTCCGTTGCCACCAGGTCGCGGAAGGCGCGGCGGGGATCCTTGCTGAGGTTGACGCGGTCGAAGGCGAGGCGCGTCCGCAGCAGGGCGAGCAGGTTCTCGGCGCGTTTGCGGACGTAGAGATGATCCTCGGAAGCTGCCTTCCAGTCCGTATCGTCTGTGGGATCTCTGACTTCCAGGTCGCGGCTGCTGCGGTTCTCCTCGAAGTAGGTCTTGAGTTGGCGGCTGCGCCGCTCGGCGGCGCCGGCGGCCTGCAGTTCCAGCCTGAACAGCACCCGCTCCGTCGGATTGGCAATCTCTTCCGGACTGGCCAGATCGTCCCAGCGCAGCTCTGAAATCGACGTGTCGATCCGCTGGCGCAGCGTTTCTGCCGCGAGTTGATGGTCCCACCCGCCGTAGCCCAACCCCTTGGTCCAGCCATTGGGCGTCCAGCCGATCCAGTTGTCGCGGATCTTGAGGCGCATGACCGGGCTGGCGAGCATGGCAATGCCGATCACCGGTCGATTGGGACGCGCGGCATTGCGGATCAACAGCGGCAGTTGGCGCCCGGGGATCGGGCGGTATTCCAGCGACCAGGTGTGCCGAAAGTACCGCCAAATATCGATCCGGTTGAGACCGGTGACGGCGCATTTCGAGCCGCTCTCACAGACCTCCACGACGGGATCGATGATGCGCATCAGGGCGCGTTCCTGGTCCTCGCGCGGCAACCGACGCAGCTTCAGCAACTGCCGCTCGAGTTCGCGGCCGTCGTCGATCACGTCGAAGACCGAGTACTTGCCCTCGACGCGCCGCACCGGTCTCTCCATCCGGCGGATGAACTGCCGGACCGACGGCTCTTCCAGTTGGCGGTCTCGGCCGGTCCGCAGGGCTCGCCGGATGCGGTCCTTGATCTGCTCGGGCGTGTTCAGTGGCCCGGGCTGCAGGCCGGGCGGCGTCATCAGCACACGATCGGCGGCGATCTCGAAATCCCACCCCTGGTCGATGAGATCGGCGACCAGCAGGCAGGTGGTGCGCAACATCAAGCTATGCGGATCCTGATCCCATTCGCTGATGAGGCCGCGCAGGGCGTTGGCGAAGGTGTCGGAACTGCCTTGCTCATCCAGACGTGCCCGCTCGTCCCGCAGTCGGCTGTAAAGCCGTTGCCGGGCCTCTGGCGGCAGGGCAGGCGATACATCGCGAACGTCCGGAATGGCGTCGCTCCCTGGCTCGTACACTGTTGCACCCACTATACACGGACTGTGGAATCAAGAGAGCCGGGCCATGGCGCAGCCCGGCTCTCCTGTGGATAGGCTGGTCACGCGGCTTCGGCAGCCGCGTCGCCGACCTCGCCGTCATCATGGTCTGCCCGGCGGCTGAGCTGCAAGAGCGCATTGTCGAGACGGCGTGACCATTCCGGCAGTTCGAGGTCGTAGACGCCGCGCGTATGCTCGGACGCATCGTTGATGCAGTCGCCGATCGAGAAGAGCAGGACCTCGAGGGCGGCACGGATGCCTGCCGTGCTGGTCGGCCCGGCATAGACATCGGAGTAGAACCGATGTGCGGTATTGAGCGCGAGAATCAGCGCTCCACCAAGCTGGTAGACCCGGAAGAACGGCGCGCCCGGCATGTTCTCGTGGGCGATCTTGTAGCGGTCGTCCTTCAACTCGAGGCGGAGTTGCTCCTCGACCTTGCCGACCGGCTGACCGGTCTCGCGTGCCTTCTTCTCGGCGACCAGGCGCAGTTGCTGCTCGCCGCGCTCCTCCTGGCGCTTGCGCACCTCGGGCGCCGGCGGCCGCAGGGCCTTGGCGGTCTCCTCCATCGCCTCCTCGGACGGCCGCTTTCCGTCCGGGCCCTTCTCGTCCTCCTCGGCGCGCATGCGGTCGCGCTCGGCGCGATACTTGCCGGTCAGGGTCGAGATCGCCTTCTCGATGCCGGCTTCCTTCAGCTTGTCCCAGATCCGGTCCGAGACATCGACGCGCTGCTTCGACGTCGACACGTTGAAGTGCTCGTCCAGCACCGCCGGGAAGTCGACCTCGATCTTGAAGTAGCGATCGTTGTTGACGAAGGTATGGAAGGGCGTGTGCCGGATGCAGTCGAGGAAACGGCCCATGCGGTAGAACAGGATGCCGTTGTACTCCTTCATGATGTGGAAGCGCGGGTTCTGGTTTTTCCGCTCGGCGCCCTTGGACTTGTCGACGCTGCCGAAGGTCGCCGGCATGTAGGAGAAGCGCACTTCCATCGTCCCCTTCACCTCCTTGCCGTCCTCGCCCTTGACCTCGATGCGGATCGGATCCAGCGCCTGGGCGCGGTCGGCATCCAGGTCGTAGAAGCGGAAGTTCGGCGTGATGAAGAGGGGGTCGATGGGCTCCAGGATCGTTTCATCGATCACCATCTGGCGGTTCCGCAGGAGCTTCTGGTAAGCGATGCCGAAGAACTCCAGCAGATGGGCGCGCAGCCCGTTCACCGAACTGTGGCTGAGCTTGTCGAGGTTCTCGATCACGACCACCGTGCCCGCTTCGAGCTTGCCGCCCGGGAACTGCGCGGTGATGTGATCCTGGACGAACTTGGGCAGCTTCGCCGGCTTGGCGCCCGGGATGGAGATCTCGCCCTTGTCGTTGCTGTACTCACCGTTGCCGATCGCCTCGACGTCGATCGTCACACCATGAAGTTGGCCACCCTTCGGCGCCGAGTAGACCGTGAAGCGAGTCCCCTGGCTCACCGACGCCGACGGCAGACCGTACCCGTAGCGGCCGATGCCCTCGCGGTCGTTCTCGCGATGCGTGCCGCCCCACATGACCGCGAAACGGATCATGTCGGGGATCATGCCATGGCCGTCGTCGATGACGGCGAGCGAGGTCACCTTGGCGCCGCTCTTGTTCTTCTCGAAGGCGACGTGGATGTTCTCGGCGCCTGCCTGGATCGAGTTGTCCACCAACTCGGCCAGCGCCGAGCCGCTGTGCTTGTAGCCGATGTCGCGGATGCCGCGGATGAACGCCTCGCCGACCATCAGGCCGAACTTGAACTGACCGCCCTTGGTCTTGGCGCTCACATACGCCTTCTGGGCCTCGAGGTTGGTCTTGACCTTTGCCATTGTCGTTTACTCCTGCTTTCCGGCAGCGATTTTCGCCGCCTGCGATGATGTGCCCGAAGTTGTCGACGCCGCGCGTCGGGCACGACCGCGTGGCGAGTCTCCTATTGGTACGACGGGGGTGGATAGATCGGCGCGAGCACCAACCGCGCCTTCTCGATGATACGGCGCAGGCGCTTCGAGATCGCCGCGCCGCTCACCTGCAAGGTGCGCGCGACGTCGGCCTGCGGGACCTCGTCCCAGAACACCCGCGTCAGCAGCAGGCGGTCCCGCTCGTCGAGGCCGGCGACAAAGTCCTGGACAGCCGCCTGCAGTTCGAGGCGTTCGGCGTCACGGAGGGGGTTAGCATCCTCGTCCGGAAGCCCATGGCCGAGGGGCTCGGCATCTTCGTCCCCATCGCCCGCAGCCGGATGGTCGAGCGACACCGGCTCCAGATAGGGATTGGCATAGCAATAGCGGTCGGAAACAAGGCGCACGTGGCCCTCCTGGTGTTCACATCAACACGGAGGTCCGGCAACCGACTGGCGCGGTACGTTCGCTTCAGTTTCGGGCAACCACTTTGGGTCACCACGCGAACCCCCAAACATCATCATTAAATCACACTCGTGTCCGAGCGTTAACCTCCCACGGCGGATTTTCTTCCACAGGCTCTATGGTTGTGGCCGAGAAGGCACAGAGCGCGACCTCCTGGCCGACCCTGTCGCCACCAAGCTGTGCGCGATGGCGAACCCGGCCGACGAGTCGTCCGGCAGTACCGGCGGCGCCGGGCGCCGGTTCAGAAGTCCCATGAACTGGCCCATCCAGTAGAGCTCGAAGATGGTCAGGTCCCTAGGGCGACCTTGTACTGCAGCACATGGACCGCGACCTCGAAGCCTTGCGCCTCGACCCGGCGGATCCATCGATGCAGAGCGGTAGCGCCGCGACGCCAGGCGTCACGGCGGTGGCGGCGCAGGCGGCTGACCGCCGATTTCGTGGTCTGCCCCACGTAGCGGGGCCGGAAATCGGCGGTCGAGTACAGGCAGTAGATGCACGACACGTCCCAACTCCTTAGGCCGCCATCTTCCAGGCGGGGGCGAACGCCACGATCTCGCGGCGCAGGGCGAACCGGCTGAGCCCGAGGGACCGGCCGGCGTCCTGCAGCGACATCTCCTGGAGGTAGACCAGGCGCAGCCCCTGGGCGGCGACCGGCGGCGCCGATCCCAGGACGAGGTCGACATCGATCCGGGCCTCGGCCGAAGAGAAGGCCTCGATCGCCCTCGTGTCCGCCACCGCGGCGGCCAGTTCGAGCGGCACCACGCTCGGCACGGCGTCGGCCGGGACCGGCGGCTTGCCGCGCTGCCGGGTCTGCTGACCCGGCGGGGTGAAGCCGACCCGCACGCGGCGGATGGCGTTGATCAGGAGCAGGCGGAAAAACTGCCGCGGCGACCCCCGCGTCGGGTCGTAGGCGTTGCTGTCGGCGGCCAACAGCAGCGCCAAAGCCTCTTGGAAAACGTCGTCGTGCAGGTCGACCGGCAGGTCGCCCGCCCGGGCCGCGATCACCGGCATGGCGTATCGCCGGGCCGGCTTGAAGAGCTGAGCCACCGCGCGGCGATTGCCGGTAAGGCTCTCCAGAATCAGGGAATTCAGATCATTGCCGTCGGGAACAGCGTCGCCCATAGAGGGTCCTCCATTGCATGCATCAACCTTCGCTAGCCGAAGGCCGATGCAGCGTCCGGGGGACATGGCGGCTCATGGCCGCGCCTGCTGGTCTCGGGCTATTTCTACCTATGGTCCAGATTCGCGCCCGACTGTGCGCGACGTTCGTAGATAATCTCGACTCCTACGCGAGTCCACGGCCGGCCGTGCTTGACGGGGGCGGACGGCCGCCAACCACCGGGATCCGCCGGCAGTAGAGGCAGAATCCGGCGTTCCCGCCCTCGCGTACCACCGTGGTGCGCCGACAGGTGGGGCAGGGTTCGGCACGCCACGTGGGATCCGAGGTGGCCTGCGCTACCCGCTGTTCGGCTTCTCTCTCTGCCCGGACCCGGATGGCTTCTACCGCCAGAAGCGCGTCCCAGCCTGGTTGTTCGGCAATGTCGCCGATCCACCCGCCAAGCTCTGCCGATATGAAGGAGTCCAGCAGCGTGAACGCCCGCACCAACAGGCCGCGGGCTTCGCGGTAGCCGTACCGAACAGCATCATGCTGCAGCAGATTGCGAATCTGCCGCAGCGTGGTGATGGTCATCCGCTCATTTTCGTTCAGCCGGACACCAGCTTCGACAAGCGCCTCGAGAACTTGCGGGTTATTCAATCGGATCGGTGAACTGGTCCCATGGATCATCTGAAGACGCATCTTGAGGATGAGTTCGATCGCGTGGAATAGGTTCAACACGGCGTCGCGCAGCGCGTCGCCGTCGGTGCGGCTTCGGCCGAAAGCATCCGCGGCGAGATTGAAGGCTCTTGCGGCATTCTGAGCGATATCGACGCCGAAGTTATCGGGTGCCAACTGATCGGCAGGCAAGGGCGGCGTGGTTTGCGCGTGAGACCACCCTGCCTCCAGGAAGGCCTCCGGGCCCACGTTGCCGGCCTGCCAGCGTGCGACCTCCTCAGGATCGCCCCGTGCGATGAACTCGATGAAGGAACTTCTGTCTTCCCAGATGTCTGTTTGCCAAATCCTTCTGGCGGCAAAGACGTCCTGATAGTCCACGGTCGGGATGTGCACGTCGTCGTTGATGAGCACTCCGTCTGCGTCGAACAGGTCATGCCACTGGTCTTCGCTGAACCCTTTGCCGAAGTCATGCGCGAGGGGCGCCGCCAACACGCAGTGCAGCTTTCCGCATTCCATACAAATCAGCCGGTGTTCGCTCGTATAGACAACTTCGCCAGAATGGCAGATGCAGTCGTAGCGCGTCTCATCGCGCTTCGCTTCGATCAGCGCGAGAGCGCGCTCGCTGGGATTGAGGAAGGGGTGACGAGCACGGACAACAAGGCAATAGCGATCATACGCGGCAGCCTCCCTCGAGTACTGATAGGGCGTGTCCAGTCCCCACAGCTTCGAGAAGTACGCCTGTTGTTCGTGTCCCCATTCTCGTTCCGGATGTTCGTACGGGGTGGTGGTGTCCTCAGAAAAGTACGATCCCAAAATCCACTCTGGCGGAATCGGGCCATGCAGGATCTGGCCGTCGGCGAGAATGAGGCCGCCACTTCCGCGGATGTGTCGATTGACGTCCTCGACGATTACGTCGAGCGGCTCTCCGGCATCCGCCAGTGTCCGCCTGACATGAACATAGAAATTGTGATCCGGCCCCGGGACGATCATGGCATCTCCAACGCATTCGGAATGCGGGTGCGCCGGCAGTAGAGGCAGAAGTTCTGATGGGGACGCTGCCGGACGACGGATTGTTGTGAGCAATGCGGACATTCCACTAAGTCCGCGCCTGCTTCTTTCGCTTGATCCATCCTCTTCTGCACTTCGACCTGGACCTGAGCATGAATAGGCGCGAGCGCCAATAACGCATCCCAACCTGGCTGCTCGACAACGTCGCCTATCCACCATCCCAAATGCTCGCGAACGAAGACATCCAGGAACACAAAGGTCCGCGCCAGCAATGCGCGCGTGCTGCGGAACCCATAGCGAGCGCCGCTGTGCTGAAGCTTGTTTCGTAGCCGTCGCAACGACGTGATCATCATTGTCGTGTCGCCATCCAGGGCTACGCCACGTGCAGCCAACGCCTTGAGGACGGAAGGATTGTCGAGGCGCACGGCGCTGCTTCCAGGATCGAGATCTTCGAGCTTGATCTTCAGCAGCAGTTCCACTGCCTGGAACACACTCAGCAGTGCTTCGCGCAGGGCTGATGGATCTGTGCGGCCCTTTGCATAGGCTATCGCGCCCGCATTTAGCGCCGCGGCGGCGTTCTCGACAATGTCAACGCCGTACCAGTCCCCATCAATCTGGGCGGCTGGCGGAGGAGGCTCCGGCGCCTCTTCCCATCCGGCATCGATCAGATCCTGGGCAGTGAGCAGGCTCGCGCGATAGCGAGCGACCTCAGCCGGGTCGCCTCGCGTCAGGAATTCGATCTCGCCGCTCGCTTCGAGCCAAGCATCGGTCTCCCATAGCTTTTCCGCGGCATGAGTTTCCTGATATTCGACAAGCGGCAGGTCCGTCTCTTCGTCGGCCGGCAAGGCGTCCGCACCGAACGCTGCCTCCCATTCGTCGTTGCTCAGGCCAGTTCCAAAGTCGTGCGGTAGCGGTGCGGCGAGAACGCAGTGCATCTGTCCGCAACTCATGCAGACCAGACGGCGGGCGGACGTGTAGACGACCTCGGCATAGTGACACGGGCAATAATAGTGGCGGTGGTCGCGCGTGGCATCGACCAGCGCCAAGGCCCGCTCGCCTGGTCGTAAGAACGGCACGGGCACCCGCGCGCTGAGGCAGAAATCCTGGTACGGCGCAGCGTCCTCGGCGTACTGGAAAGGCTTGTCGACCCCGAACAACCCGGAGAAATAGCTCTGGTGCCGTTCATCCCAGGCGCACCGCTGATGCTCGACAGGGCAACTTTGGCCGTCATCGAAATAAGTCTCGACGTCCCAAGTGACCTGAAGTGGCGTGGTCAAGATTTGCCGGTTCGACAGGATGATCCCCCGACGGCGCACGATGTGCTGGTTGACGTCGTCGAGCAGAGTCTGAAGGTCTGCGCCGCGTTCCACCAGGTCGCGGCGAACGTGAACGTACGCGATCATGGTTTGAGGTGCGCGGCGGCGGTCGGCCGGCAGCCCTTGGGGCTGCTCACCGGCCATCCATTGCGCATGCACCTCGCGAGGGGGCCGGTACTCGGGATCGTCCGGCCCCACCGGTCTTACTCAGCTGCCTTCGCCAGGGGCGGTTCGGACGCTTCCTCGTCGCCGGGCTGCAGGGTCTGGGCGAGGATCCGCAAGGCGTCGTTCAAGAAGGGGCTCCAGGCTCGCTCCCGCTGCGCTTGATAGAACGTCGCCGCAGTCTCATCCTCAACCACCAGTTCGGCGCGTGCCAAAGCGATGAGCAGCACATCCACGGCTTCCTTTGCTTGCAGATCGGCCTCGGGAGCGAGGAGCCGGGCGTACAGGGTCTCAAAGAAGGGATGGAGCCGGTTGATCTTCACGACTACCCGAGAACCATGCTCCCGGGCGGGCTCGTAGAACGGTCCACGAGCGTCGTCGAAAAAGTCGATCTTGTAGGGCCTCTGCCGAGCTTCGTGCTCGAGTGCCTTCCGGGCTTCCTCGATATCTTTCGCACTGACACCGACGCGCGTCTGCGCCTCTTTCTCGAAATCCTCTCGCGCTTCCGCCTTGTCATGATCGGGCACTCGGGCACCGCGACCGGCAGCGGTATCGGCGCCAGCCGCAGCCGTCTCCGCAGGCGATGGGCTGGTCGACGGCGCAGCATTTGTGTTTTTGTCCCGCTTGCGATTCTTGCTTTGCCATACATTCTCGGCCCGAAGTTGGTCGTCGATGTCCTCGCCGACAAGAACACGCCAGAAGTCCTCGATCGGACGTACCGTCTGCTTGTCGTTGGTGATGCCGAAGACGTCATCGAGGGTCGGCTCGAAGCGGACTTCCACCCCCCAATGATAGGCGTAGGTCTGCAGCAGCGGCCAATCCCCGAGCCCTTTGGCCTTATCGCGGATAGACTTGGGAAAGACGTCCACGGTTTCGATCTCGCGGTTGGCGCGCACGAATGACATGCCCCGTCGCGACTTGCGGATATCGAGCCGACGAGCGGCGTCCGGTGAGGCCTTCTTGTCCTCCGCTGCAAAGCCTTTGGGAAAACGGCTCACCCGCACATGGATGACGCCGGCGGCGAGCAGATCAGGGTCGTTCTGATCGAGTTCGCTGACGCTGGAAACCTTCTCGAGGTGCAGACCGCCCGTCTCGGGGTCTCGCACGTATTTGACGGCAATCCGCTTCTCCAGCGTCATTTCCGCGCCGCCTTGGTCCTGTGGCAGGAAATAGCGCGCCTGGGGATCGAGAAAGAGCGGGTCGATCGGTTCGACACGCGTATTCTCCACGTAGAGTTCGATGTCGCGGAGCAGATAGCGATAGGTCACGCCGAAATCGTCCACCAGATGCTCGCGCATATTCGCTGGGGTGCGGAAGCTCAGACGATCGGGTTTCACCCAAACCACGACTGTGCCGTGATCGAAGGTCAGCCCCTTCTTCTCCAGATGCTGCAGCACGAAGGCCGGCAGATCGGCCTCGACGGTAGGTTCGATCCGGGTCACGTCGAACAGCTTTACGTGCTGGATGTCGAGCGTTGCCTTGGTGATCGCGGTTGCGTCCGCCGTCTTGGTGTAGACCTCGACCAATTGCGTCTGATTGATAGACGCATTGGGCAGGCCGAAGCCGAACCTGCCGATGAAGTCCGGTTCGTCAAAGTGGGTGCCGGCGCCCCAACTCAGGGCATAGCGCGCCATCTGGGGCAGCATGCCCGAGCCGTTGTCGATGAAGGCGACGGCCGAGATCGACTCCTGCCGCTGATGGGCTTTTCGCTCCGTCGGTCGATCAAAGATGATGTCGATGCGCTTGGCGCCGGCCTCAATGGCATTGTCGACAAGCTCGCGAGCGGCGGAGGCCGTGTTGCGGTAGCCGCTGCGGCGCTGGGATTCCAGTGCCTGCTTGGCGTTGAATAGCGGGAACTCGAAGTTCTCGGGCAGGCGGGCCAGATATTTCTGCTGGCGTTCGATCTCGGTGAGCAGGCGGTCGGTCATGGCGATCTCCGGTTCATGGCTACGCTTGGTAGCTCGGGTTACCTCCTACTATGGTCCAGCAAGACCGTAGATGTGCGGTTCGCACGTCAATTTCCTCAGAGCACCACCAAGCCATTGATTTGCCTTGCAAACGGGCGCGTCCGGCTTCGCCGGACCGGGCTCTATGCGGCCGGTTGGCGGGATGGCGGCCGCACGAAGCCGCCCTTCGTTCGAAGGAGGGAAGGGCGTCTTCGCCGTTCGGTAACGATCCCTCGCGCTCCATGGAGCGGCTTCGCCGCAACCTCTTCTTCTGAGGAGCTAAGGGGCGCTGCCCCTCGCGCGGGCAAGGCATCCAAACGCGGACCGGCCGCATCCACCCGTCTCCCCACTCCTGACGTCGCGGGGCCCCTCGGGCGGAGCCTCGGCCGGTCCGCGTTCGGAGCCTCCTTGCCCTTTCTATCCCCGGTCTCGCCGACGGGCAGGGGTTCAGCCGCCGCTGAACCCCGATCCAAGGAGACCGATCATGCGACTTCTCTCGGCCAGTCAGGAACGTCGCCTTCTCTTGAATGGGCTTTTCAATTCCCTCCGGGCGGAGAGGAAAGTGGCTCCCAAGGATTTTCGTCCCATCGTCCGGCTGGTGTGTCGCCAGACCGGGACCGCGTGGCTGCTGTCCGAACTCGATCCAGCCAATCCCGATGTCGCCGTCGGCCTTCGTGAGGACCCCCGGCGGTGCCCTCGGATCGTGCGCGTGCGCCTGTCGACACTTGGGCGCAAGCGGAACGGCCAGGGAGCGGTCGAGAGCGACAAGCGGTTCCATCCACGGAAGACGCTGCAGGAACATGCCGCAGCAGCGCTCACGCGTTGGCGGGCTATGGGCATTCGCCCCGTTCGCCGAACCTGCAAGCACTCTGGATGACGCGGAGCGCACAACTTGCGCGAGGGGCGCGAGACACTATTTTCTGTGAATGAGCCGACCGAAAGCGCCTCCTCAGCCGACCCGATGCATTTTCTGTGACAGTGAACTCGGTCCCTTCACCAAGCCCGAGCACATTCTGCTCAATGCGCTCGGTGGCCGCAAAACCTCGCGTGGCCTCGTTTGCGACCGCCACAATGGAGAATTTGGCAGTTCGATCGACAAAGCGCTGACCGATCAGTTGTCGATCGTCCGCAACATGCTTCAGCTGGAATCGGGGTCGGGTAAGCCGCCGCCCATGCTGCGGCGCGTGCAAGCTGGGCAGGAGGTCTTCAACGTTCGGCAGGACGGCAAGTTCGAGCAGGTCGCACAGCCCTTCGCGCTGACCAAGCGTGCCGATGGCGAGACAATCCTCCAGGTCAATGCGCGGTCGCCCGAGCACCTCGCCGAACTGGTCCCGCACATCGCAGCCAAGCTGAAGACCGCCGAGGAGAAGGTTCGCGAACTGCTCAAGACAGGTGAGGGGACGATGGTCTGGAAGCGCCCGGACCCGATCTGCCACGACGTGGTTTTCGGCGGCCCCGTTGCTGTTCGGTCGATGGTGAAGGCCTGCCTTGAGCTGTGGGCGACAGTTGCCGGGAACGAGGACGTGAGATCACCGGCCTACGCTGCCGCCCGGCATTTCGTCCTCGTTGGCGACGATCAGTTCCTGCACGACAGAACGAGCCAGGATTACCGCTATGTTCCCGGCGCCGACCAACTGACCGCGCGTTTCGGCGACTTCTTCAACTTGATCTATGTGCGAAGCGATCCCGAAGGCCGCGTCGTTGCTCATTTCACGCTCTACAACATGATGGGCTGGCAGATCATCCTTGCTGACGGCGGTGGTCGCCCCAATCTCAAGGTCGGTCTGATCTCGAATCCGCTCAAGCCAAGCGATTGGTCCGAGACCATCGCCGATGACATTGAGATCGACTCGAGCTGGCTGGAAGCGCCTGAGATCGATGACGACCACGCGCGCTTCCAGACGCGCGTGGTCGCGATGATCGAGCGTCACCAGAAGCAGGCGACGATCGACTCTATGGAGCAGATCGCCAGCGCCGAACTCAAGAGGCATGGCATCGCCGACATCTTCAATGAGCCGGACGAGGCAAGACGTAAGGCGGCCATCTCTTCGATCAGCAGCCGATGGGCGATGCACCTTGTGAACGTGCCGCATACCTACAGGCTTAGCCCTGACGAGATAGACGCGATGCTAAACGAGGTTGGCTCATCGAAAGACTAGCTCGCGTCGCCAGTGGGTCGGCGGATGGCATCTGGATGACGCGAGCGTCACCGCCTATATAGCGGAAGCGTCGGCCAGTCAGGGGAAACAGAAGGTTAGGCGCGGGGGGGGGGGAGCGCCATGAAAGTTTTCTGGTCCTGGCAGGATGATTCACCGGGCAAAACCAACCGCCACTTCATCAAGGCCGCGCTTGAGGCGGCTGTTGCCGCCCTGGCCGGCGAATACGAGTTGGAGGATGCCGATCGCCCGGCCCTCGATCACGATACGAAGGGTGTGGCCGGCGCTGCCGAGATCGTTCCGGTATTGATGGACAAGATTGCCAACAGCGCCGTCTTCGTCGCTGACGTGACGCCGATCGCCAAGACCGCAGACGGCAAGGCGCTGCCCAACGCCAATGTGATGATTGAACTCGGGTGGTCACTGAACAAGCCGGGATGGGCACGTCAGATCTACGTGCTGAACACGGCGAGCGGCTACAAACCGGCCGACCTGCCGTTCGATATCCGAGGGCGCCGCGTGCTCTGTTACACGCTGGCGGAGACGGCCGACGGCAAAGCTCGGGAGAGTGTTCGCAAGGTCCTGGTCGGCGATCTGACTGCCGCGATCCGGACCAATCTTGATCAGCACTTGGAGGATGAAGCTGCCGCGCGGCCTATTCCGGGCACCCCGGCCAAAGCCGACGAACCATCCCTGTGGGAAGGGGCCGATAAGGGCTTCTCTCACCAGGATTCATTTGCCCGCACACTTTGGACGCCAGTGACAATTCCGGCGGGTCCTCGAGCCTATCTTCGGATGATCCCCGGCGGCTGGAAGGCCGAGCCGCCAGACGTGGGTACGATCGGTCGTCTCGACGCCAGCATTGCGCCTGACGCGCCAGCCCACTACTCGGGCGGTGATTTCGGACCCACGAAAGAGGGCTACGTTCGTTATTGGATTTCGTCGGCGATGGACGCCCCGCGCGAGAGCGAGGACTTGACGATGTATTTCGAGGATACCGGCGAGTTCTGGATGGTCACGGGGTCACCGATCATCACCTACTCTGGCTCGCACAAACGTGGCGTCGACCTTGCCATGGTGTTCCGCGCCTGGGCGTCCGTTTTGCGCCGAGCCAATTACATCTTTGATCATTTCGGCGCCCTGCCGGTACGCCGCGGGGAGGTCGGCTTCACCGGCTTCGACGACGTCCAGTTTCCCGGTGGCTGGCACCAGGCGGCCCGTCCGCCGGCGCGCCGTCCCGAACTCCGCTTCGATCGCACCTTGCGAGACTGGTCCGCTTGTGCGCAGGAGGCATTCTTGGTCGAGGCATTGGCAAAGGTGTTCCGGCTGTTCGGCGCGACGCCTTTGCCTCATGTCGATGCCGCGAAGTTCGTGGCCAACAATGATCTTGAGCGAGGCCGGACCTCTCCCTGGCTTGAACCTCCTCGCTCACCGCAAAATAAGAGGTGAAGGGCTCGAGCATATCGGGTGGGGCGACGATATCGGTGATCAACGCCCACGCAATAGCGACTGAAGGTTGGTGCGGATCGCTCCGGTGATCGCCTCGGCAGGCAGGTTGCGAGCGCGGGCAATCGCCATGACCGCCGCTCGCACATCCACTGGCTCCGCGGGCCGGCCGTCAACCTGGGTGAAAGGGCCGTCGGTCTCCGTCAGAATACGATTCAACGGAAGGTCGGCCACAAGGGCACGACCACGCTCGGAGCGGATCATTTCCGCATTGACTGAGAAGTAGCATCCCAATGCGGCGGCACGCCGTGCCTCGCTCCTGGTGCCTGTAAACCAGTGCATCACGATCGCACCACGATCCTGCGGCAGATGTCGTTCGACCATGTCCAAGACTCTGGGGACGCTCCTCACACTATGGACAGTAAGAATTTTGCCCCTCGCTTCGGCGCACCTCTCCAAGACGTGACGAAAGACACGCATCTGCGCCTCAAGCGATTTATAAAAGCGCGGACCGGCATCGAGGCCGACTTCCCCGACATATCGGGTTTCGGGAAGGTGCTGCTCCCATAAAGACAGTTCGCTGGCGCGCTCGGCGACGAGTTGCGGATGCAGGCCGAGAGCGGCTCGTACATAGTGGGTGCGACGCGTCAGGTCATTGTTACGTGGCCATGCTTTGGGCGTGGTGGTGACCGTCAGGGTATAGATCTGTGCGGCTTCGGCTCGCGCGATCGCGGCTTCATGATCGGGATAGAGATCGAGATGGCAGTGGAAATCCACGCCACCCACTTGATGGCTCTCTGTCATCCCGGCTGCGTCCTCACGCCCCTCAGCAGGGCGCCAACCTCTTCGAGCCCGCGTCGATAAACACCGGCGATGGCGGCTTGACGGGCGGGGGACTCGTCGAAGAGAGGCCCAGGCTTGTGGATCAGGATCGGCGCCAGACCGGGCCTAGCGCGGAGGCGTTCAATGGCGAGTTGGAAGGAGCGAATCTGAACACCTTCGGATTGGCGCGTATCGAGGGTACGAGCAGTGAGATTGTCTATTGTGTAGATCGTCGGATCTGGATCGGGGGGCATCCCGGCTTCGAGCGCCGCTCGCCTGATAAGGCAGGGCAAGCAATAGCCGCAATGCTGGATGCCGAATCCTTGCCATCGGCCTTTCGTCGGGGACGCGCAGGAAAGCGAGGATGGCGCGAGGTCGCGTAGCAACTCGCCATTGGTACATGCCGCTACCATCTCGCCCTTGGTCTTGTCCCAATAAGGATTCTCGATCCGGCCATCGAGACCAAGGCCTTGGAGCGCGTCGTTCCAGCGGGCGATATAGAAGGGATGGGTGGTACGTGTGCTCAGCGCGCCGAGGCGCAACGGATCGAGCGGCACGTTAACCGCGATAAAGCCGTTCTCGGGGACTTTCAGCACGAACGGGCTGTCGAGACCGCTACCGACGAATATTCCGAGGGCGAAGAAGAGAAAGGATCGGCCGCGTGTCGTGTTTTCTCCGCTCGAACTCCGGACGAAGCCGTCGGGAAACGCCATCCAGAGACGCAGGCGATCGAAGGCGCGGCCGCTATAGTGCGCCTTGAGCTTCTCGAAGATAGTGGATTGCGCGTCGCTGGTCGCCCCTTCGCCTGCATGGCTCAAGAGCAGCGGTGTGCGACCAGCTTCAAGCGCGTCGATCGCTCCAATCAGGCTGTCCAGGCCGCCGGAGAAGAGTGCGAGATCGTCGAAGGGTGGGCCGATCAGGCTCGCGGGGCGCGCCGGCGTGATCGTCGTAAAGCGCTGGGGGCGAGCGCGAAACGACAACGACCAGCGGTCGCCGGTGAGGAAGTTCAGCATCCGAACGAAGGTCCGCGCAACGCCTGTCCAACGAACGGTGTCGGAGACCGGAACGACGAGACGGATCTCGCGCGTCCACCCGTCTTGAGACTCGCTCCATCGCGAAATGCGGGTATCCGCGGCATGAACATGTGCGGCCAAGACCAAGACGTCTAAGCCGATCTCGGAAGGGTGCACGCCAAGCCGCTTCAGGTCGACGAGCGCGCGGCCAATGCCATGGTCCAATGTGCGCTCGCCAGCGACCAGATCTAGGCGCGTTTCGACTTCGCCCTCACCAAGAGGAAGACGACCGCGGTCGCCAGGGCCGTATCGGCCTATGATGACGTGTCGTTTCATGGGGCCTCCGCTTCGGCATCACCCATTATCTGCAGTATCCCAAACGCCTGTTCGTAGATGCGCCCGACGAACTGCAGCGCGCGATCAGGCGTCAACGCGGCGGTCTCAGCACGAGCGGCGGTCAGAGCGTCCGCGACCCCACGCCGGATGAAGTCATTGAGTTGTGCCTGGACGCGCGCGGCCTCACGACTGTCCGACGGCAAAGTGATGGTCTTTGCGCCGATGTCGTTGCACAGGCGCGCCTCGATCGCATTGGCGGCATAGAGTTCGAATACCGTCTGCATCTGGTCGGCCGTGAGGCCGTCCAGGTCCGTTATGCCGGCGCCGGCCAAGTCGGTTATGGTTTCAATGAACGCTTCGCGCGCGATGCCTTCGTCGACCGAACCGCCGTCGGGGCACACATAGTCCGCGAGGCCGATAAAGATCTCTTCGATTGGGCGCCCCGCGAGGGCACCAAGATTGAGAGAACGCAGCGCTTCGGTGGCGCCGCGTGCCACCGCGTCAGACAGGAAGCCGACGAGGCGGCTGCCGGCGCCGCGCGCGGATCCCATGCGCACTGCTGCGGTGCGCGCTCCGCCTGACGAAGAGCCCACATAGTGCGACACGGCGCGGCCGAGGCTTCGGCGGTCATTGCCGCCGGAACCGGCGAAGCGCGAGAAGTTGGTGCGGGCCGCCGAGAACCGTGTGGGATCAGCCGCTGGCGGTATGGGCGGGCGCGTCGGCGGAGTCGGAGGAGCGCCTGGTGGCGGAGTTCCATCCGTCGGCGCGTCCGGGGGTGGGGCGTCTGGTGGCGCACCGTCAGGAGGAGGCCCCTCGGGCGCGGCTGGCGGGGCACCGCTATCGCCGAGCCAACTCGGAACCAGGGGCGTGCCACCCCTTTGTCCGCCGAAGGCGCTCGACGTGCCCATCAGCGCGTTCCCTGGCGGGTGCGGAGCACGCCGGTCGCGGCGGCCTTGAGCATCGCGCCGCCGTCCTTGCCCCAGGCCTGGAGGACGCGGTCGAAACGTTGAGTTGCGTCGGAATCCTTGAGCACGCCTTCCCAGCCGCTACAGGCCCACGGCCCGAGGCGATCTCGCGGGAGCGCCTCGAGGAAGTCGACTAGATTGCCCTGAAGGGTCGGATGGGCCTTCACAAGGACGGCTAAACCTGCCGTACCGGGCGGTTCGGTGTCGAAGCTGTCTCCGCCGACGATCCGACCGCGCACGGCTTCAAAGACCTGCGCAGCCTCCGGCAAAGCCAAACGCCTAAGGTCACCCTCGAGGCCCTGTACTGCGAATTTCCCGCCGAATAGTTGTTCGACCACGGCGGCCAGATGACCGAGCACAGAGGCGGCTCCGAAATAATCCTTCCGATCCTTGGCGACGAAGAGATAGGGGCGAAGATCCTCCCCACCGATCGCGCTCGGGACGGCCGCCCAAGCCTTGATGGCGGGGGACGAGAGCCATTCGCTCAGGAGCGCACTCTCAGTCGGTTTCACCGCTTCGAGCTTGGGTGCGCCCTTCGGACCATCACTGGATTTGCCGGCGGCATTCTCAGGTTTCACGGCATCCTTCCCGTCCTCCGGAGCGGTCGCCGTCGCTTCGAGCGCGGCCAGGTCCGGGCACTTGCCATCCGGTGCGGCTGCAGCGACTCCGGCAATTTGATCGAAGACGCGGGGGAGAAACCGTTCGGCAAGCATGAGCTTGGCGAGAACTGGCAGCTTAACATCGTCGCCGAACCCTCGCGCTTCGGCGGTACGTTGACGCAAGACGAGGGCGTTTAGAAAGCGTTTGATCTGACGTGGATTGCCCTTGGTTCCGCTCGCCAGGATGGGCCCGATCTGATCGCTGAGCGCCAGGGCATTGTTGGCCCGCGAAGCTTTGTCTCCAAGGGCGGTTCTGACAGTCGCCGCATCGAGCGCGCCGGACGTCCACGGGCGTCTCAGCCGTTCACGGGCGACGGCGATCAACTCATTGAATGCCGCATCCTTTTCTCCGAACTCGGCGCCGACCAGAAGAAGTGTCACGTAGATGCGGGTTTCCGTATCGCCGAGCGCCGGAATTCGGAAGGGCACCTGAATGAGCTTTTCAAGATAATTGCGAGCATAGGTCTGTGGCCCGGTAGTATCCGGTAGGTCGGGAAAGTGCTTGCGCACCGCGTATTCGATCATTGCCTCGTCGGCGGCGACGACGAACGCCGTGCGAGACGTGAAGACGAAGAGGCGCACCGCCTCCAGGGTTTCGATTGCCGTATCGGGCAGGCAGCGATCGAGATCGTCGATGAGGACAATCAGTTGCTCGACGCCGGCTTTCTCGAGCAGATCGTCGAAGGCCTTCCGGAACGCGCTGATTTCCTCAGGAACATTGGTTGAGTCGCCGTCGCCTTTCGGCTTCAGCAGGCCTTTTACGCCCACGATGGCAGCCTCGATATTCTCCTTCGTGGCGAGTTTCCCGGGATCGGCGACGACATCCTCTAGCGTTCCAACGATCGCTTGAATCTGGTCAGGGGTCGGAAGCCCCGTGAACGCCGTGAACGCGAGCCCGCCCGCCTTCTTCGCTACCTTGAGCCAGTCGATCCGGCGAAAGACGTCCTTAACGGCCTCGCCCGCCTTGGTTAGCGCGGGGCGCTTTTCGATCAGTCCGGTAACGATGCCTTCGATGAGCGCGATCTTGGCATCCTCGAAACCCTGGAAACGCCAGCCGTTGAATTTGAGGCATAGCACCTTAGCTTCGCCCTCGAAGCCTGCCTCAATCATCTCCAAAACGCTCGACTTGCCGGCGCCCCAGTCGCCGTGAACGCCGACGGTCACAGGCTGGTCAGGGCGGTCACGTAGCAGCTTGATGATCGTTGCCGCGATCGCTTCATTGTTCAGGAGATCGACCTTCGTCTCGTTGTCGGTCAGGATCATTGTTCTCCCCTTGAGTGCCTGCCCAGGCCGTATGGTTGGGGTGGCTCTTCTGATTGTTAGGCCGCCTTTTTCTCGCGATCATCCTGCAATCGGTCGAAGGCATTGCGGATGGCGAGTGACAGATTGATTTGAACGGTCGTAACCGCGTCCTTCCGACCGTCAAGATATTCACGTTCGAGTTGCCGCATCTTCTCGGCAGATTGCGGGTCAATCTGGAAGTCGAGACTATCGACTTCCTCATGAATGGGGACGATGCGTGCAGACGTCCCACGGCCGACGATCCTGTAGTCAGGGTTTGCCGGCAGGCCCTCTCGCGAGACGGGGGAGTGCATCTTGATTTTCACTCCAAGGGAGTGCGTTAGTACAAAAGCATGGTCGGCGATCTCGATGATGCAATCGCCTAGGATTGCAACCCCGCGCCGATAAATCGTGGATCGGTTGCGCAGCAGATAGTGCAGCCAATAGTCTTGCTCAAATTCGAGGGGCAAATCCTTCGGCATCTCGCCCCAGGGTAGCCCTTTCTTTGGATTCAATTCACCGTAGAGATAGGCATTGAGGTTCGAGGGCAACTTCCCGTAGCTAGCTCCATAATCGTCCGCAAATGCTGCCGCCAACCGTGCGGACACCAGCAACTCGAATCCGGCGAGATGCAAGGCACCGATGAGGGCGGCATGCCCTAAGCCTGCGGCGTTGTAAGTGCGGTGACCCGCCTTGCCCGATCCATCGCCGCAAGGGCGAGGGGCAAGGTTCTGATCTACAAGCAACGCGAAGTTACGCGCGGGTAGGCCAGCGGCTACGGCTATCTCACGAGAGGTAAAGACTTCTGCAGCAGAACGGCCTGGACGAGCCATATGGTAAACTTCCAATAAATGATAGTTATTAACTTACACTAACTGTTAGTTCCGTCAAGGACGCAGGTACCTGCGGCTTCACGAGGGCTTGGTTGGCTGGCAGTCGCCGTGGCTAGGTCTGAGAACATTTGCCATTGCCGCAATCGCCGCTTGTGTTTCGCGCCGGATCAGTCCCCATTTCACTTTGGGGAGATACCTTGAGCCGATGAACCGACCGCGGATTGAGTCGCGTCGTTCGAGCATAGAACTGGTGCCCCCGAAGCGGATGGGGCGACATGTACAGTGCCAAGGTTGTTCATTCCCTGAGCAAGGCTGCGACGCCGCAAGACGATGCTTTGGTAGCGACTCTATGGTCGCTGTTCGTCGCGATCGGCGACTGTTGGCAGCTAGGTGACGATCCGGCGCCCTATCGACTGCGCTTTCTCAGCTTTCTCGAAAACCGGATGGACGTCGAGCCGCTCTATCGCGACACTTACCGCAAGGGTGCCGCATTGATCGACTCGATGGTGGCCGAACTCGGTGCTGCCGCCGCCTTCGAGAAGATCTTCTTCGGCAAGGCAAAGGGAATACCCACCGGCGTGCCGGCGACGCCGCTGGAGACTCTCCAGCGCTTCATCGCCAATGAATTTATTGCGCTCAGGCTGGCCCTCGGAGGCTTCAAGACTTTCGGCGCGCTGAACTATCCCGGCTATTTCGGCGGCGCCAACATCGACGGCGAACCCGTCCCCTATCGGCCGCGAAGCAGCCAATGATGGTCGACACGCTGATCATCGGCTCGGGCGTTGCGGCAACCGCGGTGGCGGAGACCCTGCTAGCCGCCAATGCCAATGCCTCGATCCTCATGCTTGAGGCCGGCACTCGGGTGAAGACCAAGGACTTCGGTCTTTGGGAGAATTATCTGATCACGGGTAAGCTGCCCTACGATCCGTTCAAGGACTTGGCTTATCCCCAGCGCGACGTGCCGGGCGAGAATGTTAGCGCGGGCGGAACTGAGGTCCCCCTCATGGGGGCGCGCGTCTTCGCCTATGGCGGGTCGACTCTCCACTGGGGTGGTTGGTCGTTCCGCCTGAAGTCCGAGGACTTTCACCTGAAGTCGAATACCGGCGAGGTACTCGACTGGCCCTACGGTTATGACGTGCTGGAGCCGTACTATTGCCGGGCCGAGCACCATCTCGCGGTATCCGGCGATTCAAAGGACCCGCTGCTGCCGCGCAGCGCCGACCTTCCGTTCCGCCCGTTTCCGTTCACGCTTGAGGACAAGATCTACGCCGATGCTCTGGACGCGCTCGGCATCGGCTATGGCAGCCTGCCCATCGCCCGGCACGGAGTATCTGCAACCCCATCGCGCCAGGCGCCGTGCCAGACGACCGGCACCTGCAAGTATTGCCCGTTCGGCGCCCGCTACGTCGCCTCCAACCATCTGGATGATCTGCGCGACTGGAACGACTACCCCAACTTCAACGTCAAGCTGGGCGCGGTCGTGCTCGAACTGGTGGCCGACGGCCCACGGCAGGTCAAAGGGGCACGCTACTGGGACCGCGAAACCGGCGAGGAAACGGTGGTCGAGGCCAAGCGGATCGTGGTGGCGTCGGGCGCGATCGAGGGCGCCAAGCTACTGCAGCGCTCGATCAGCGACGCTTGGCCCAGGGGCATCGGCAACGCCCACGATCATGTCGGCCGCCATTTCATCACCCATCCGTATTTCATCTTCAGCGCCGCGATCCCTAGTAATCCTGACCGGCTGCAGCCGGAGATGAACTTCCCGACGCTCGTATCGCGGCACTTCGACAGCCCTGCTCAACAGGCCAAGGGCAAGTTCATGTTCGTAGCGCCGCCCGACACCGTGCCCTTCTCGCTCGCCAGGCGCATGCAGCGAGGTGAGCGCCGTGACGCAATCAATGCGGCGCTCGCCGGCACGAACAGGGTGCAGATCCACGGAATGCTCGAGACCTTCGGCCGCCCGACCAACCGGGTGAGCAACGTCAAGAATCTCAGCGACGTCAACGCTGTCGGTTTGCCGATGACGACGGTCGAATACACCAAGGACCCCTGCTTCGACGACCGCATGAAGGAGATCGAGATCGAGATCCGCAAGGTGTTCGATGCAATGGGCGCCAAGCTGATCGACAAGCCGAGCATCTCGTGGCGGGCGGATCATGCCGCGTCCGTGACACGTATGAGCGTCGACCAGCGCGATGGGGTCGTCGACGGCGACCTTAGGGTCCACGGCTTGGACAACCTCTACGTGGTCTCGAACGGCGTGTTCCCGAATCTCGGCGCGGTCAACCCGACGCTGACCCTGACGGCCCTCGCCCTGAAACTCGGCGACCACCTGGTCATGCAGGGAGTGCCGGCATGAGCGAGACCGACAAGAAGGCCCAGCTTCTCGAGTGGCTCCAGGGGGCGCTCGAACTCGAGCTGGCGACGCTGCCGCCCTATCTCGTAGCGCTGATGAGCATCAGGCGACCCACCAACCGCATCGCGGCGGATCTGATCCGCGGCGTTGCCATCGAGGAGATGCTGCACATGGCGTTGGTCGCCAATGTGATCAACGCGGTCGGCGGGCAGCCGCGAATCGATCGCAAGGCCGCGCCGACCTTTCCGCTGGAGATGACGTTCAAGGGCGAGGCGTTCGAGGATCGCCGGTTTCGCATCGATCTGGCGCCGTTCTCCAAGGCCGTGGTCGAGACCTTCATGAAGATCGAGCTGCCCCATCAGCCCAAGTTCAAACCGTTCGCCGCGAAGATCGAGGTCCCGGCACTGACGATCGGCGAATTCTATGCGCGGATCGTCGCGCTCCTCGACGAACTCGATGCGGCGGGCGGCCTGTTCTCGGGCAACCGGGCAAATCAGCTCGAGGCGGACTACTACTGGTCTGGCGGCGGCCAAATCATCGCAGTGCACGATCTCGTCAGTGCCAAGAAGGCGCTGTCATTGGTGATCGAGCAGGGCGAGGCGGCCTGGCCGCCGTCAGCCGAGCGCTTTGCCAAGGTCGCCGGCAAGCGCCTCCAGATGGGGCACTATTTTCGCTTCGGCCAGATCTACCATCAACGCCACTATTCATCCGGCGACGATCCGGCCGACCCTCCGAGCGGCGCACCGATCGCGGTCGACTACGGCGCGGTGCATCCGATCCGTGTGAATGCCAGAGCGATCGATTATCCGGCGGGATCGGCGGCCGCGGCGCTCAATGATGCTTTCAATCGTGAATATACGATGATGCTCAAGCAGGTAAACGAAGCCTTCAACGGTGAGCCGCGATCACTCTACACCGCCATCATGAACGGAATGCATGCTGTGAGTACATTGGCACGCGACCTCATGGCGCTGCCACTCGACAATCATCCCGGCGAACATGGCTGCCCGACATTCGAATGGATAGACTGAGACGACGCGCGCAGATCCTGCGGTGCATACGTCACGGGTGATCCCAGCGGGGTCACGCTAGATTACGCAACTTTAGACGTACGAGGCATCCTTGATTGGGCTGCACCGCGCGACAGGCGTCGTTGCCTCACTGCCTCCATCTGGACGCTCCGGTTGGCGAAAGGTCTCTAAGTGCCGAGGCGACGCCGCATTATGTGGCATCACCTAGGCGCTTTAGGAGATCATTGCGCCAGATTTCGCGCACCTCGTCTGTCCAGTAGTCTGCGCCCACTGTCGGCACCGCGAGACTTACACGCCTTTTGAGATAGGCGGCGTAGCCAGTGAATGTGCCAGCTAGCTTAGGTTGGATTTGCAGCGCGAACGGATAGTGGGCTCGGCTTTTGCGCCAGAATGGGCTTTCGGCGATCGCGTCATAGCTGAACCGACTGAACCTCCAGAGCCCGCTGTCATTGCCCGCCACAAGCTGCTCCAGCAACACGGAACCGGAGATCGCCGGCTTGTAGCCGTACGCTGAAACACGGCGAACGTACGTCGGCACGGTAGGTGGCGTGATTGCCCCTGTCTGACGCAACAGGGACGAAAACTCCTCCGCATGTTGTGCGCGTGCTGCCACGATCTGATCGGCATCCTCGAGCAAGCAACGGGCGACAACGCTGGAGAAGGGACTCATGCGCATGTTCAGGCCAAAACCTGAGAATTCGTTGTAGTTCGGAGTATTTTTGAACGAGCCTGGAGACGTGATCTGCCGAAGCCGTTCATACACGCCTTGATCGTTGGTCACGACCAGCCCGCCTTCGCCAACAGAGAAGGTCTTCTTGCGTTGCAACGAGGCGTAACCAACGGCACCCAAGCCACCCACCGGACCGCGCGCGTGCATTGAAAAGTGCGCGTGGCTGACATCTTCGATGATCTGCAAGTTATGCCGTCCGCAGACGTCAATCAGGCCATCCATGTCCGCCGGGATGCCCCACATGTGGACGACTACCACAGCACGGGTGCGCGACGTGACCGCCGCCCGCACAGCAGCGGGATCGATGTTTCCGGTCTCGGGGTCGACGTCGACTAGAACGGGCTGAAGGCCGAGATGCACGAGCGGGGTGACAGCTCGAATAAAGGTCATGCAGGGGACAATCACTTCGTCGCCCGGCAGCAGTTCTAACGCCATCAAGGATGCGTGCAGACCCGCAGTCCCCGTCGAGCAGAATATGCCGAACTTTGCACCCATCTTCGCGGCGTAGCCATGCGGCACGTCAGTGAGCAGACCGTCTAGGTCCCAGTCGTCCCACATTTTGGAGTCAACCGCTGCCTCCAGCGCGCGGGACACCTGCGCGTTGTACCGTGGGCTGCGGTATAGATCAGGATTTCCATAGTCGAACATCTGCTTCCCCGATTACCTCTCTGCCGCATGTTGCTGGACGACCGATGACACCAAGAGTTGCACTACTCGTTGCCTCAGGCCACTGGAATTCGCAGCTTGCGAGAAGGTATCCGCCGGGGGGAACCACCTCAATTTTTATCTTGCTCTGGTTCGCCATCTTGCCTTAGCCCCCAGTTCAGGCCTGTTTGGCCACATGAACAGGAGTCCAGCAGCAGCGGGAAAGGGCCACGAAGGACTTGTGCGGAATTAGGCGGGTCTAGCGAACAAATGGGCCGGTAGGTTTGCCGGAAATGGGCTGAAAACCGCGTACTATCAATCAAATGGTAACGACCAGCGAATCTCGGTGCCGGTGGCCGCGGGCCCACGCTTTGCATCTAGGCGGCAGCCCGGAGAAGCAAGTAAAGCTGGTTGCGCTCCCCCGCAACCAACTTCGAAAAGCCGTTCTCGTAAGAGGACGGCTTTTGTGCGTGTGGCTGCCATCTGGGAGATTGCTGATGGTTGATGCGCAGAAGATCCCGGCCTTTTGCACGCAATGCCGGTCGCGCTGCGGCTGCCTCGCCGTCGTGGAGGACGGTCGGCTGCAGGGGATCGAGCCGTTGCCGAATCATCCGACCGGCCAGGCGCTCTGTCCCAAGGGCCGGGCGGCGCCGGAACTCGTTTATCATCCCGAGCGCGTGACGCGCCCTCTTCGCCGCATGAACCCGAAGGGCGCCGCCGATGCCGGCTGGACTCCGATCGGCTGGGACGAGGCGCTGGCCGAGATTGCCACGCGCTTGGGCGATATCCGGGAGAGGCATGGCGCGGAGCAGGTGGCCTTCTCCGTCACCACGCCGAGCGGTTCGCATATGTCGGATTCGATCTCGTGGGTCGAGCGCTTCATCCGCGCCTACGGCAGCCCGAACACCATCTACGGAACCGAGATCTGCAACTGGCACAAGGATTACGCCTCGCGCTTCACCTACGGCCACGATATCGGGACGCCGGATTTCGCCAACACCGGCTGCGTCGTGCTGTGGGGCAACAATCCCGCGGCGACCTGGCTGGCGCGACAGGTCGAGATCCAAAAGGGGCTGAAGCGCGGCGCGCGGATGATCGTGATCGATCCGCGGCCGACGGCGCTGGCCAAGCGCGCGACCCAGTGGTTGCGGGTGCGTCCCGGAACCGACCAGGCGGTTGCCCTCGGATTGGCGAACCTGCTGGTCTCGAGCGGACGCTTCGATCGCGCCTTTGCCGCGACCTGGACGAACGCCAGCCTGCTGGTGCGCTCCGACACCGGCCGCTTCCTGCGCGAGAGCGACCTTCGGGTCGATGGCCGGACCGACATCCTGTTTTCCCACGCCGGCAACGGCGATGGCCTGTTGGCTTACGATCCGAAGCTCGGAAGCTGGACTCCTGCCGCGACGCCCGAGCTGCGCTGGCAGGGCACCGTCGAAACCCTGTCCGGCCCTGTCGAGTGTCACACCGCACTGGAGCTGTTCGCGCGAGCAGCCGCGGAATTTTCGCCGGAGCGCGTGGCAGAGGTGAGCGGCATCGAGCCCACTGAGCTCGCGAAGGCCGCCGACATCATCGCCGGCGCCCAGTCGGTTGCCTATTACGCCTGGAACGGTGTCGGGCAAAGCATCACGGCCACCCAGACCGATCGCGCGATCTCGATTCTTTACGCGCTCACCGGCAGCTATGGCGGCAAGGGTGGCAACGTGCCGGGCGGCGCGGCGCCCTTCGTCGATATTTCAGGGCCGGATCTTCTGTCCGCGACACAGCGCGACAAGGCGCTCGGTCTTGGCGAGCGGCCGTTGGGCCCCGGCCTTCAGGGCTGGGTGACGGCCCGCGACGTCTACAAGGCAGTGCTGACGAAGGCGCCTTATCCCGTGCGCATGTTGATGTCGTTCGGCACCAACCTCCTGGCGTCGCAGCCGGACACGGAGACCGCCCGCCAGGCGCTGTCGGCGCTGGAATTCCACGTCCACGCGGATTTCTTCGTCAATGCGACGGCGCAGTACGCAGACATCATCCTTCCGGCCGCCACCTCGTGGGAGCGCGAAGGGTTGCGCACCGGCTTCGACGGCAGCCTCGAGGGACTGCGGCACGTCCAGCTGCGGCCTCCTGTCGTCGCGCCCGTTGGCGAAGCCCGCTCCGACACGGACATCGTGATGGGACTCGCGGCGAAGCTCGGCCTCGGCGACCGGATGTTCGGTCTCGATGCCGACCGCGGCCACGATGCGGCCTTGGCCCGGGCGGGATTGACCGTCGGGATGCTGCGCGCGTCGCCGGCGGGCATCACGGTCGATGGAGCGGCGCAGGTCGATGCCCAGTCGATCACGCAGGACGGTCATCCGCGCGGCTATCCCACCCCGACCGGGAAGATCGAGATCTATTCGGAGCGGCTGCTGCTCGCCGGCTATCGGCCGGTACCCGAACTCGACGCCGGCGATCTCCAGCCGGCCGAAGCGGGTTACCCGTTGCGCCTCGGCAGCGCCAAGAGCGTCGTCTACTGCCACAGCCAGCATCGCAACATCGCTTCGCTGCGCCGGCTGATGCCCGATCCCCTCGTCGAGATATCGCCGGCCGATGCTGCCGCCCGTTCGATCGTTCAGCGCGACTGGGTCCGCATCCGCACGCGGAGCGGCGAGGCGGTCGCCCGTGCCGCCATCGTGCCGGGCCTCGCGCCCGGTGCCGTGTTCGGCCAACACGGCTGGTGGGTCGAGGGCGGTGAAGGCACGCCCTACGATCGCAACCATCCAATGGCTGCGAACCTGAACGGCGCCATCGGCACCGAGCGGGCCGATCCCGTCAGCGGCTCGATACCGCTGCGGTGCTCCTGGTGTCAGATCGAGAAGATCCAGAACGCCAGCGTGCCGTGAACTTAGCGGATTGCCCGAAAGGAATTCATGAAGGCGACGACGGTCGGATCGTTTCGATCCTCCGTCCTCGTGGCCGACAGCATCTCGTAAAGACGACCGTCCAGCGTATAGAGCTTCATGGCGACAACATGCTGGCCTTGCCCTCGCTCCGAGTTGACGATCATCGAGAACGAGATGCCTTTCGCCGGGCCGCTTTGGATTTCCTGGGCCTGGGAGAGCAACGAGCCGGGGTATCGAGCCGAGACCATGCGCTGCGCCTGCCAGATATCGATTTCCTTCCTGGCCCCTGGAGGCGGATCGACCACCGCGAAATCGACCAGGTTGTATTGCCCGACTGAATCCTTCCACGCATAGGTATGCTGGCGCATCGTGCCGCCATTGGGTCTCGGAGAAGTCGAGGATTTGTAGCCTTTCGGTATTTCGAAGCTGTAGCGCCCTCCGTCGCCTTCAACACGTTCCATGACAGGCTGCTGTGCCGTGACCGGCACGGACGACAAGACTGCGACATTCAGAAACGCTGCTGTGAGAACACAGGCGGTTGCGCGACGTAGGATTTGCATTGGTTGTCTCCCTTGCCAAATCCTAGTCGGATCGGTTGCAAGGGCGCAATCGCCGTCGACCGGCCTCGTGAACCGCGGACGACTGTTGTCCGCGGCATCGGTTGCGCCACGCCGTGCGTATCAGGACGTAAGGGCTAGAACTCCAGCAAATTGTCTCGCAGGTGCTTGTGCGCGTAGGCCTTGCGGGTGAGGCCCTGGCGCTGCAGCTCCGGCACCAGCCCGTCGCAGACCTCCATCACGCCGCGGCGGTCGATGGGGGTGTCTGAAATCAGGAAGCCGTCGCCGCCCACTTCCTCCATGACCTCGCGCATCACGCCGGCCACATGCTCGGGCGTGCCGGTATAGTCGAGGCTGCCCTTGGCGGCGTAACCGCGCACGATCTCGCGCAGGGGCTTGCCGAGCCAGCGGGCCAGCGAGGACTGGTGGCCGTTGGTCTTCAGGTCCATCGGCAGGGTCTCGTCGAGATCGAACTTGGAGAAGTCGATGCCGGTCAGCCGCGACATGCCGGCGAGCTGCATGTCGACATACTTCAGCGAGTCCTCCTGCTGCAGCCGGCGGCGCTCGATCGCCGCCTCCATCGTCGTGTCGACGATCGGCGAGCACAGGAACAGGAGCTTGATGTCGTCGGGATTGCGTCCCATGGCGGCGGCGTTGGCGCGCACTTCCTGGCGGTAGGCCTTCATCTTCTCGATGTTGGCGCCTTCGGTGATGATGGTGTCGGCCCACTTCGAGGCGAACTTCTTGCCCGCCGCCGAGCCGCCGGCCTGCACGATCGGCACGCGCCCCTGCGGCGAGCGCGGCGCGTTGATCGGCCCGCGCACCTTGAAGTATTTGCCCTCGTGGTGGATCGGCCGGACCTTCTTGCCGTCGGCGAACATCGGCGTCTCGCGATCGAGCACGACCGCATCCTCGTCCCAGGCTTCCCACAGGCGGGTGACGACGTCGGCGAATTCGTCGGCCACTTCGTAGCGCTCGTCATGCGGCCGGTGCTTGTCGTGGCCGTAATTCTGCGCGGTGCCGTCGTTGCTGCCCGTCACGCAGTTCCAGCCGATGCGACCCTCGGTGACATGGTCGAGCGAATTGATGAGGCGCGCCGCCAGATAGGGCGGGTATTCCGAGATCGAGAGCGTCGGCACAATGCCGAGATGCGTGGTGGCTTGCGCCAGGTACGGCACCAGGACCGGCGGGTCGAGCTTGGGAGTCCCTTGCGCGTATTGCAGGTAGGCGTCGTGGTTGCCCTTGTAGGTGTAGGGCACGTTCGAGGAGTCCTCGATGATCATGTAGTCGAAGCAGCCGCGCTCCATCCCCTTGGCGAGGTCGATGAAGAGGTCGGGCATCATCCAGCGCTTAACGTCGGAGGCGCTGCCGGCCCACATCGAGCGCCAGTTCTTGGACGCGAAGCTCTGGCCCAGGAACCAGGCGAGGTGAAACGGCTTAGGCATGCGAGGGTACTCCTTTGAGACAAATGCATTTGGCCCAGTGACCGCCGCCCAGCGGATATTGCGGCGGCTCGACCGTGGCGCATTCGGGGACGGCAACGGGGCAACGGGTGCGGAAGCGGCAGCCTGACGGCGGATTGGCCGGGTTGGGCAGGTCGCCCTTGAGGATGATGCGCTGGCGCTTGGCTTCGATGTCGGGATCGGGCACCGGCACAGCCGACATCAGCGACTTGGTGTAGGGATGGGCCGGCGCGGTGTAGATCTCTTCCTTGCTGGCCATCTCGACGATCTTGCCGAGATACATCACCGCCACGCGGTCGCTGATGTGCCGCACGACCGAGAGATCGTGGCTGATGAAGATGTAGGTGAGGCCGAGCCGCTCCTGCAGGTCCTGCAGCAGGTTCACGATCTGCGCCTGGATCGACACGTCGAGCGCCGAAACCGGCTCGTCGCAGATGATCAGCTCGGGCTCGACGGCGAGCGCGCGGCAGATGGCCACCCGCTGCGCCTGACCGCCGCTCAGCTCGTGCGGATAACGCTCGAAGAAATGGCCCGAGAGGCCGACCATATCCAGCAGCTCGCGGATGCGGCCGGCGCGGGCCTTGCCGCGATACAGGCCGTGGATGTCGAGTGCCTCTCCGATCAGGTCGCCGATCGGCATGCGCGGATTGAGCGAGGCGTGGGCGTCCTGGAAGATGATCTGCATCTTGCGCCGCAAGCGGCGCAGGTCGCGCTTGCCGACCTGGCACAGATCGGTTCCCTCGAACAGGACGCGGCCCGAGGTGGCGCGCACGAGCTGCAGGATGGCGTAGCCGGTCGTCGACTTGCCGCATCCCGACTCGCCCACCAGGCCGAGCGTCTTGCCCTTCTCGACGGAGAAGGTGACGCCGTCGACGGCCTTCACGGTGCCCGGGGCGCCCGGCCGGCCGAACTGGACTTCGAGGTCCTCGATCTCGAGAAGCGTGCTCATCGGGCCCTGCTCGTGGGAGCAAGGTCCGCGAGGCACCTGGCCCAGTGTTCACCGCCCAGGTCGCGCCGCTCGGGCGGGATGGTCTGGCAGGCCGGGACCGAGACGCGGCAGCGCGGCAGGAAGGGACAGAGCTTGATCGGCTCGATGAGGTTGGGCGGCACGCCTTCGATCGGCGTGAGCCGGCGCACGCCGACACCGTCGACCCGAGGCGTCGAGCCCATGAGGCCCAGCGTGTAGCCGTGGCTCGGGCGATGGAACAGCTCGCGGATCGGGCCCGATTCCACGACGTTGCCGGCATACATGACGTTGACCCTGTCGCAGAGGCCCGCGACGACGCCGAGATCGTGGCTGATCCAGATCACCGACGTGCCGCGCTCGTGCGTCAGGCGCTTTACCAGGTCGATGATCTGCGCCTGGATGGTGACGTCGAGGGCGGTCGTGGCTTCGTCGGCGATCAGCAGGCGCGGATTGCACGACAGCGCGATCGCGATCATGACCCTCTGGCGCATGCCGCCGGAGAACTGGTGCGGATAGGCGCTGAGGCGCTTCTCCGCCGAGGGAATGCCGACCGTCTCCAGCAATTCGATCGCGCGCCGCTTCGCGGCCGGCCCGTCGAGCTTCTGGTGGCGGCGCAGCACCTCCAGGATCTGGCGGCCGATCGTGAGCACCGGGTTGAGGGAGCGCATCGGGTCCTGGAAGATCATGGCCATGCTCGACCCGCGCTCCTCGCGCATCTGGGCTTCGCTGAGCTGCAGGAGCTCGCGGCCGTCGAAAGCCAGGCTGTCGGCGGCGATGTGGCCCGGCGGTTCGGGCACCAGGCGCATGATCGACATGGCCGTCACGCTCTTGCCGCTACCGCTTTCACCCACCAGGCCCAGGATCTCGCCCTCGGCAAGGTCGAACGACACGCCATTCACGGCGCGCACGTCGCCCCGATCGGTGGCGAAGCGTGTGTGGAGGTTGCGGACGCGCAGCAGGGTCATTCGTCGGCCTTCACGCTGCGGCGCGTGCGCCAGGCGCGGGGATCGAGCGCGTCGCGCAGCCCGTCGCCCATGAAGTTGATGCTGAGCACGCAGATGGCGATGACCGAGGTCGGCGCCAGGAACATCCACGGCGCATCGCTCAGGAAGCGCCGCGCCTCGCTCATGTCGCGGCCCCAGCTCGGCTCGGGCGGCTGCGTGCCGAAGCCCAGGAAGCTGAGCGATGCTTCGGAGACGACGGCGGCCGCGAACACGGCGGTGAGCTGCACCACGATGGGCGAGACCATGTTGCGCAGCATGTGGGAGAGCACGATGCGTATCGGGCTGGCGCCCAAGGCGCGCGCGGCGGTGACATAGACATCCTCGCGCACGGCAAGCGTGCTGCCGCGTATCATGCGTGCCAGGATCGGCGCCTGCACGAGGCCCAGCGCCAGCATCACGTTCTTGATGTCGGGGCCGAGCAACCCGACCAGCGCCACCGCGAGCAGCAGCGGCGGAAAGGTGAGGAAGGCGTCGACCAGCCGCATCAGGAGGTTGTCGACCTTGCCGCCGAAATAGCCCGAGGCGAGGCCGAGCGGCACGCCGAAGGTGAAGGCGAAGCCGACGACAAGAAGCCCGACGGCGAGCGACGTGCGGCCGCCCCAGAGCATGCGCGAGAAGACGTCACGGCCGAAATGGTCGGTGCCCATCGGATGCTCGAACGACGGCGGCTTCAGCTTCATCGAGAGCTTGATCTGGACGGGGTCGTAGGGCGCGACCCACGGCGCGAAGGCCGTTGCCAGGCAGATCAGCAGCAGGATGACGAAGCCGATGGTGGCGGCGCGGTTGCGCGGGAACTGCCGCGCGGCCAGCGCCAGCGAGCCGCGGTACTTGAGGGGGGCGGGAGCGGGGGAGGGAAGGGCGCGCGCGTCGGCCATGGTCAGTACCGGATGCGCGGGTCGAGCAGCGCGTACATCATGTCCGCGAGGATGTTCATGATCAGGAAGAAGACCGCGATCACCAGCGTGAAGCCCTGGATCACCGGGAAGTCGCGGTTGATCACGGCGTTCAGCACCGCCGAGCCCATGCCGGGCACCGCGAAGATGTATTCGATCGTGACCTGGACGCCGATCATGTAGCCGAACTGCACCGCCGCCATGGTGACAAAGGGGATCATCGCGTTCTTGAGCGCATGGATGATCACGATGTTGGCCGGCAGCAGGCCCTTGGCCCGCGCGGTGCGCATATAGTCCTGCGACAGCACGTCGATCATGCTGGAGCGCAGCAGGCGGGTCAGCATCGCCGTCTGCAGGGAGCCCAGCGCGACGGCGGGAATGATGAAGGGACTATAGTGTTTCCAGAACCCGCCGGCCTCGGCTTCCGACGAGCCGATGCCGGTGATCGGCAGCCAGTCGAGCTGGATCGAGAAGACGTAGATCAGGATCAGCGCCAGGCCGAAATTTGGCACGGCAAAGCCCATCACCGTGTAGCCGGTACAGAGATAGTCGATCCAGCTGTTGCGTCTCAGGGCCGCGATCACGCCGAGCGGGATCGAGACCAGCAGCGCGAACAGCATGCCGGCGCTGGCGAGCTGCAGGCTGATCGGCAGGCGCTCGGCGATCAGGGTCGTCACGCGATCGTTGAGCCGCATCGAGCGGCCGAGGTCGCCGCTCAGCACCTTGGCGATCCAGAGTCCGTACTGCTCGGGCAGCGAACGGTCGAGGTTGAACTCCTCGCGCATCGCCTTCGCCGCCTCGGGCGAAGTCTGCATGCCGAGCATGATCGTCACCGGATCGCCCGGCGTCGCGCGCGTGATGGCGAAGGTCATCAGCGACACGACGAGGAGAACCAGCGGCACCTGGATGAGGCGCCGCCCGAGATAGGACCACATCGACCGGACTATCCTTTATGCGGCGTCAGGACCAAAAAACCGTGTCCATCTTTTCGGTGTATTCCTGCGGCGCCGGCTCGAAGCCCTGGATCTTGCTGTTGTAGATCTGGATGTTGTTCGTGTTGCAGTGATAGATGATCGGGCATTCCTCGAGCGTCGTGTCCACGATCTTGTGATACATGGCTTCGCGCTTGGCCGGATCGAGCTCGCCGCGCGCGCCGTCGAGCATCGCGTCCATCGCCGGCACGTTGTAGCCCGACGCATTGCCCTGGCCGTGCAGGAACCACCACGATGTCGCGTCGGGATCGGGCGCGACCAGCGTGATGTCCTCGAGATGCTGGTCGAACTTCTTGTTGAGCCACAGGCTGTTGAAGCCGCCCATGTCCATGTTCTTGATCTTGTAGGTAATGCCGATCTGGCTGACCATCGCGGCGACCAGCTCGAGCTCCTTGCGCAGCCAGTCCTTGTCCGAAGTGATGACCTCGACCTCGTAGCCCTTCACGCCGGCCTGGGCCATCAGCTCCTTGGCCTTCTTGAGGTCGCCGTTCTTCGGATACTTCAGCATCGGCGAGCGATGGCCCATGTAGCCGGCGGGGATCTGGTTGTCGGTGGCGATGGCCTCGCCGTAGTAGATCTCGTTGACGATCGCCTCGCGGTCGATCGCGTAGGAGATCGCCTGGCGCACCAGCTTGTTCTGGAAGGGCGCGTCCGGTTTGCCGCTCTTGAGATTGAACTGCTGGTAGTCCCAGGCCCAGCCCGGCGTCGACTTCACCGTGTACCTTGTGTCCTTGCGCAGGGTCTTCATGTCCTTCGGGTCGGGATGCGTCACGAAGTCGAGCTCGCCCTTCTGCAGGGCCTGCAGGCGGGTGGTCGAATCGGGGATCGCGCGATAGACGACCTTGTCGAGCTTGGGAAATCCGGGGCGCCAGTATTCGGGATGCCGGGCGAGCACGATCTCGGTGCCCTTCTTGCTCTCGATCTGGAATGGACCGTTGCCGACGGGCGTGGCGCTGTAGGCGTCGTTGCCCATCTCCTTGTGCGCCTTGGCCGAGATGATCGTGCCGCCGTAACCCATGGTGACGCCAGGGAAGGCGCCGAACGGCATCTTGGTCTTCACCTCGACGACATACTTGCCGTCGGCCTTAACCGACGCGATCGGGAACAGCGAGGTTCCCATCTGGAAGCTCTTCGACGAGATGTGGAAGTTGTAGGTGTATTCCACGTCCTCGGCGGTGAATTCGCCGAAGCCCTTCTGCCACTTCACGCCTTCGCGGACCTTGATGCGCCAGGTCAGCGGATCGGGATTGGTCCACTCGAGCGCCATGTTCGGCATGATCGAGCGGTCCTTGAAGTTGATGGTCACCAGCCCGTCGAACACGTTGTACATCACCAGGCTTCCCTGGATGTCCGAGCGGATCACGGGGCTGAGATTGCCGAATTCGCCGCCCCACGTGCCGACACGCAGGTCGCGCTTGCCCTGCGCGATCGCCGGTGCGCCCAGCAGGAGTCCCGTGCCCAGCGCTCCCGCGCCGAAACCGCGCCGCGTGATGCCTCGACCGCCTGTCGTCCGGAACCCCTTGCTCATCGCCGTCTCCTTTGGATTAGAAACCTCTGTCGTATTCCTTCAGCCCGTTTTCGATGATCTGGTGCAGCACCGTGATCAAAGCGGCCTGTAATTTGTCGGACGTGCCGTCGACGTATGGGATGAGCCTGGAATAAGCCCCGTCCATCGCACCACCGGCGACACTTGCCTGCACGATCCGAAGTTCTGTTGCCTCGTCGTGCAGGATCTCGCGATCTCCCAGATGACCCGCGAGGGCTGCCGCGATGCCATAGGCACCCCAGTTCGACACCGCGGCGAAGACCAGCACATCACATTCAGTAACCGTGCCAACCCCGCCATGGCAGGGACAGCCGCAGTCCTTGCCGAAGGGCTGGATCTCGGCGACCGCTTCCTTGATGAGACCGCAGCCGATCTCGTTGCCGCCGTCGCCGATGCCGATCGTGGGAATGCCGGCCGTCTTCGCCTGCTCCGCGAGATGATAGGCACTGGCGATCTTGTCGGGCGTGCGCGGCGTACCCATGATCGAGTGATAGATGCCCTTGGTGTTGGGCCCGACCTTCTCGATGAAGATCATCGCGGCCGGCTTGTACTTCTTGATCAGCGCGGCGGCCGCCTTCTTGCCGGCGGCATCGCCCACCGGGAAATTGATCGCCATGGCGCAGGAGCGGCGCTGCTTGAACAGCGCCTCGTCATAGACGGCGAGGCCGGCCGCTTCGGTCGACTTGATCACCGCCGGCATGTTGCGCTCTTCGCTGATCAGGATCGGCTTGCCGCCCAGCCCGAACTCGATGGCGCGCGCGATCGCGGCCGCACCCGGCGGCCCGTCGGTCTCGCCGGCGGGAAGACCCGGAGGCGTGCCGGCGCCGGTGATGACGAACACGTTCTGGCCGGGCTTGATGGAGTCCTTCAGCAGCTTGGCCGCGAGCCATGTGAGCGGCTTCTTCTGCTTCTTTCGAGCCGCCTCGTAGAGCGGATAGGTGACGCCGCGCGGCAGGCCGACGCGGAAGCGCATCTCGATGTTGATGGCGCGGTCGATCGAATCGCCGACGATCTCGTCGATAGCCATGTCTCGTTTCCTCCGTGGATAAGGGACCCGGCGCGGGCCGTGAGGCCCGCCGTCGCAAGTACGCACGACGCCCGCGGGATTGGGGCCGGGTTTCTCGGTGTCAGTGCGTCAGCCCGGCGTCGGGCGGCTCGAGGTTCTTGCGCACGATGTTCGACAGGAACTGCATGCAGGCCATCGATGTCTCGCCGTCGAGGCCGTCGACCAGGAACTCCGTCGTGCAGTACATCGCCTCCAGCCCGCCGGCATCGAGGCAGGCCTGCACGATGCGCTTCTCCATCTCGGGCGAATGGATGAGCTCGGGCTTCTTCAGGAGATAGGCGAGGCAGGCCTCGATGCCGTAGCAGCCCCAGTTCGACATCATTGCCGGGATCACCACGTCGGTCTTCACGACGGTGGCGAGCGCCTTGCCCCTGGGCATGGTCTTCACGACCGTGTTGTAGATCGTGCCGAAGCCCAGTTCGTTGCCGTGATCGCCGATACCGACCGAGAAGATCTTGCGCTTGTTGGCCTCGGTGACGACGCCCCCGATGTCGATGCAGCCTTCGAACCTGGACTTCGGGCCGGTGAGCGGCAGGCCGGTCGCGGTATGCACGTTGCCGTCGGCGCCGGCGCCGAGACGCTCGGCCGAGACGACCGCCTTGGGCTTGTACTTCGCGTAGATCTCGGCGATCCAAGCCTTGATCTTCGACTGGTCCTCCGGCGCGTTCTCGATGGCCGCGCCGAGATGGCGATCGCGCGCCTGTTCGAACGGCTTGACCATCAGGCCGGCGGCCTCGCTCGACGCGACGATGGGATCGGCGTGGCAGGCCTCGTTCACGAACACCGGAACGGCGCCCAGCCCGCGATAGAGGATGCGCGCGAGCGACGCGGCGCCGGGCGGACCGTCGCTCTCGCCCTTGGGCAGGGTGGGCTCGTAGCCGGCGCCGGTCAGGATGAAGACCACGTCGCCCTTGCCGAGCGCCTTCATCAGGCCCTTGGCGGCGGTCATGGTGACCGGCTTGTCGCCGGCGGCCTTGCGGGCCGCGAGGTACATCGGCAGCAGGATGCCGTGCGGCATGCCGTGGTTCTTGGCTTCGATCGTGATCAGCCGGTCGACGGCTTCTCCCACCATGTCGAGAATGACGAACCCCTCCCGCGAAACAGAGCCAAATTGGGCGCTTTGCCCGGTGATCGGACAAGCGCCATTTCAGCGTTGATGCGATGCCGAAACGGCATCAGTCTCGGGGCAGATGGAGTCCACGAAATGATCAGTCAGTCTTTGCGATATTTCTCAGTGATTGCGCGGCACGGATCGATTCGCGAGGCGGCGGAGGAACTGCACATTGCCCAGTCCGCGCTCAGCCGGCAGATCCAGAAGCTCGAGGAAGATTTCGGAGTCCCGCTGTTCCATCGCCATGCGCGCGGCGTCGAACTGACCTCGGCCGGCGAGATCTTCCTGCGCCACGCCCAGATCAACCTGCGCCAGATCGAGCGCGTCCGCTCGGAGATCGACGCGCTGAAGGGGCTGCGCCGTGGCGTGGTCAGCATCCGCTCGATCGAAGCGCTGGTGCCGCACCTGCTGCCCCGCGCCGTGACGCGTTTCGTCGGGCGTTATCCCGGCATCCAGTTCGAGGTCACAATCGACGGTTCCGACCAGGTGCTGGCCGCCGTTCGCGAGGGCCGTGCCGATATCGGTCTCGCCTTCTATCCGCCGGCCGAGGAAGAGCTGGAGACGGTGTTCAAGATGCGCGAACCCCTGGTCGCGGTGATGGCGGCGGATCATCCGCTCGCCAGCCGGCCGCGCATCTCGCTGGCCGATTGCGCGGCCTGGCCCATCGCGTCGCCGATGAAGCATACCGGCAGCAGGATACTGATCGACGTCGCCTGCAAGGCTGCCGGTATCCATATTGCACCGTCACTCGAAACCAATTCGTTCCAGCTCAGGGTCGAATTCGTGAAGGTGAATCATGGCATTACATTTCTCTCGCGCCTGTCGGCCTGGGACAATCTGCGCTCGGGCGAGCTGGTCGCCGTGCCGTTCAGGGATCGGCTGGTGAACAACGCCAGTATCGACGCGATCGTGCATTCGGCGCGGCAGTTGCCGCTGGCGGCGGAAGAGTTCCTGCGTTTCCTGCAAGGGGAGTTCCAGGGTCTGCACGAGCTTGCCTATGGGGCGCTGAAGCGTGAGGGCGCGGCCGGCGGTTCGGCACGCTCCGTGCGTGCGGCGGCCAAGGCATCGTCCCAAAGATTGCCGGGAGACAAACGCACATGACCTTCACATTGCTCGCCCGCTGTCCGAAGAGCGGTCAAGTGGGCATCGGCATCGCGACCTATTCGATCTGCGTCGGGCTCTATTGCAACGGCCTGCGCGGCAATACCGGCGCCACCATGAGCCAGGCTTTCGTCAACCAGGGCAACAACCCGCTGGCGCTCCGGCTGCTGGCGCAGGGCTATTCGCCCGGGCATGTCCTTGACGAGTTGAAGGCGAACGATTCCAACCATGCCTTCCGCCAGATCGCGGTGATCGATCGCCTCGGCCGGGTCGCCGCCTATAGCGGCGAGAAGAATCGCGGCTGGGCGGGGCATGTGACCGGCGACGGCTATGTCGCCATGGGCAATGTCCTCTCCGGCAAGCCGGTGATCGATGCCATGGCCGCGGCCTACGAAGGCGCGGTCGAGCTGTCGTTCGAGCGCCGGCTGCTGGCCGCGATCGAAGCGGGCCGCGATGCCGGCGGGCAGGCGGGCAATGACGGCCACCTGCCCGAACGCTCCGCCGCCGTGATGGTCTACGGCGACTACGATCATGCCGAGCTCGACCTGCGCGTGGACCTGCACGACACGGCGGTCGAGGAACTGCGCCGCGCCTTCGAGGAGTACGAGCTCTATCGCGCCTACTACAAGGAGCGGTCGAAGAACCCGAAGGATGCGGTGCCGCAATATGCCTTCGTCCAGGCGCTCGCTGCCAGGCAGGAGGCCGCACGATGACTTACTCGCTCATCGGACGCTGCCAGCGCACGGGCCGTCTCGGCCTCGGCATCACGACCTACTCGCTGGCCGTCGGCGGTCGCTGCGAGGGTATCGCGGCCAATGTCGGCGTCTGCAAGACGCAGGCGTTCCCCAACCGGACCAACGATCCGCTCGGCATCAAGCTGCTGGCGCAGGGCTACCAGCCGGCACGTGTGATGGACTTCTTTGCCGGCAACGACACCGAGCATGGCTTTCGCCAGATCGCGATCATGGACCGCGACGGCAAGGTCGCCGCGCACACCGGTCCCGGCTGCCGGGGGTGGGCGGGGCACAAGGAGGCCGCCGATTGCGTCGCGTTCGGCAACGGCCTGCTCGGTCCGCAGGTGCTCGACGGCATGATCGCGGGGTTCCTCGAACGGCCCGACGATGCGCTGGAATACCGCCTGCTGCGCGCAATCGAAGGCGGACGCGATGCTGGCGGCCAGGGCCCGGCCGACGCACACCGCACCGAACGCTCGGCCGCGATCAAGGTCGTCGATCGTCGCGACTTTCCCGACGTCGATGTCCGCGTCGACGTGCACGAAACCGCCGTCGAGGAACTGCGGCGCGTGCTCGAGGAATTCAAGCTCTACGAGGAATTCTATCGCGGTCGCGACACCGATCCGTCGAAGGCGATCCCGCAGGACGTCTTCGTGAAGCAACTCGATGCCAGGCGCGTGAAGGAGAAGGCATGACCTACACCATCCTCGGACGCTGCGCGAAGACCGGCAGGGTCGGCATCGGCATCGCCACCTTCTCGATCACGGTGGGCCGCTACGCCCATTCGACGAAGTCGAATGCCGGCGTCACGGTCAGCCAGGCCAACGCCAACGAGAACAACAACGCGATCGCGCTGCGCCTGCTGTCGCAGGGCCTCGGCGCCACCGCCGTGCTCGACCAGCTCAAGGCCAATGACGCCTTTCACAGCTATCGCCAGATCGGCGTGATCGATCGCACCGGCGCGGTGGCGGCCTATACCGGCGCCAACGTGCGCGGCTGGGCGGGCGAGGTGACGGGCGAGAATTACATCTCCACCGGCAACGGTTTGCGCGGCCAGCACGTCGTGGAGGCAATCGCCAAGGGCTTCCTCGCGGAGCCCGATGCGGACCTCGAACATCGCCTGCTGATGGCGCTGGAATATGGTCGCGACGCGGGCGGGCAGGGCAATGCCACGACCCACCGGACCGAGCGCTCGGCGGCGCTCCAGGTCGCCTCGCACCACATCCATCCCGACATCGACCTTCGTGTCGACCTGCATGAGAAGGCGGTCGACGAATTGCGGCGGGTCTGGACGGTCTACAAGCAGTACGAGGCCTATTACGCCGAGCGGGGGCGCAATCCGCGCAATGCGCCGGGGCAGGAGGCCTTCATGGCAACCCTCAAGCCGGCCGCGGAGTAAGCCATGACCTTCTCGATCATCGCACGCTGTCCCCACACCGGCCGCCTCGGCCTCGGCGTCACCACCTTCTCGATCGCCGCCGGCGGGCGCTGCGAGGGAATCCGATTCGGTGCCGGCGTCTGCAAGACCCAGGCGTACGTGAAGCGCGACAATGACCTGATCGCGCTGGAGCTGCTCCAGCAGGGCATGGCGCCGGCCGGTGTGATGGCCGCGCTGAAGGCCGGCGATCCCGATCATGACTGGCGCCAGATCGCCATCATCGACCGCGAGGGCAGGACCGCCGCGCATACCGGCCCGGGCTGCCGGCCATGGGCGGGGCATCACGAGGGCGATGGGTTCGTGGCGTTCGGCAACGTGCTCGCCGGCCCGGAGGTGATCGACGGCATCGTCGCCGGCTATCTCAGGGATCCCGCGGCCGAGCTGGAGTTCCGGCTGCTGGCCGCGCTCGAAGGCGGGCGCGACGCCGGCGGTCAGACCGGCACGGAAGGCCATCTCCCTGAGCGGTCGGCGGCGATCTTCGTGGCTTCCGAGCCGGATCATTTCGACATCGACGCACGGGTGGACTTGCACGACGACGCGGTCACCGAACTGCGGCGCGTGCTGGAGGAATTCAAGATCTACGAGAAATTCTATCGCGACCGCGGGCATCGCCCCGACCTGGCGATCAGCCAGGCCGAGTTCGTCGCGAACCTGCAGAAGAAGGCGGTTGCCTGAACATGGCCAAGGATCATTTCCATCTCGCCTGGTTCCTGTCGCAGGGCTACGGCCCGAAAGCATGGCGCTCGATGTGGCCCGGCACGGAATACGACAAGCATCGCTGGATGATGCCGGACATCTTCGTCGACCTGGCCAAGGGGCTGGAGCGCGGCTGTTTCGACTACATGATCATCGAGGACTCCTCGATGGTGCCCTACACCTACAAGGGCAGCCACGACACCTATCTCAAGTACGCGGCTAGCTCGCCCAAGCTCGATCCCGCCGTGCTGGTGCCGTGGCTGGCGATGGCCACCAAACATCTCGGCCTCGTGCCGACGCTTTCGACCTCGGAATATCCGCCCTACCTGCTGGCGCGGCTCGTCAACTCGCTGGACCACGTCACCGAGGGCCGCATCGGCTGGAACTGCGTCACCGGCAGCAACGATGGTGCGGCCGAAAACTACGGCCATGTCGGCCAGCGGCCGCACGACGAGCGCTATGAGGTTGCCGACGAATTCGCCGACGTCGTCACGCGCCTGTGGGAGGCCTGGGACGAGGACGCGGTGGTGCTCGATCGCGAGACGCCGATGTTTGCCGACGGCAAGAAGGTCCGGCCGATCAACCACGAGGGCAAATACTTCAAGGTGCGCGGGCCGATCAACGCGCCGCGCTCGCCCCAGGGGCGCGTGCCGATCTGCCAGGCCGGCGGCTCGCCGCGCGGGCAGGCCTTCGCTTCCCGATGGGCCGACACGATTATCACCAACGCCGTTTCCGTCGAGGGCATGAAGAGCTTCCGCGAAGACATCCGCCGCCAGGCCGCGGGCTGGGGCCGCAATCCCGACGACATCAAGGTGCTGTTCCTCGCCTATCCGATCGTCGACACGACCATGGAGGCCGCCCGCGAGCGCCGCCGGCTCGAGCAGGAGGATTTCGGCAAGCATCTCGACCTGCAGCTTTCGGGCATGTCGCGCCTCACCAACATCGACTTCGCGCAGTTCGATCCCGACGAGCCGCTGCCGGAGCATCTGCGGACCAACGGGCACCAGTCCTCGCTCGCCAAGTGGATCGGCAAGACGCCGCGCTCGCTGGCGAGCGGGCTCAACAGCCGGCAGGGCATCGACATGGTCGGTACGCCCGATCACGTCGCCGGCCTGATGCAGGAGATCATGCAGGAGGTGGGCGGCGACGGTTTCCTGCTGTTCAACGCCCACTTCGACCGCCGCTACATCATGGAGATCTGCGACGGCCTGGTGCCCGAGCTGCAGCGCCGGGGCCTGACGCGCAAGGCCTATGCGCACAGGCACTTCCGCGACAATCTGCTGGAGTTCTGAGCCCGAGCCTCGGCTCGCGCCCCGCTGCTTTCCGTTTCTCATGCGCCGAAGTCGTGCCAACCTCCGCCATGCACAGGACCGGGGAGGGGCCTTGCTTCGCGTTTTCTTCTGGGGGCTCTTCGCCGCCATTGCTTTGGGTGGACCGGCCGCAGCGCGCGAGCCCGGTCATGGCGGCGGTATATTCCGCGCCGCATGGGTGCCCACGGGGACCGGGCTCATCGGCCCGATGGTCGATTTCCATGGAGCGAAAAGTCCCATCGACCTTCAAATCCTCCAGGAAGCCGCCCGGCGGGCTCATCTGGGCATCGTGATCCTTCCCATGGGACGGGCGGCAGCCGAGGCCGCCCTTGCGGAGGGCAGGATCGATCTGCTTCTTCCCGATTCTCTGGCTCGCGGTTCTGTCTCCGTGCCCTACCGTTCAGAGCGTGACGTGCTCCTGTGCGCGCGGGGCTTGCCGGCGCTTTCTCGCGCGGAAGCGGGCGCCGTCGAGGAAGCCTACGGGCGCGGTTGGCGGATCGGGTTCGTCCGGGAAGCACCTTATCGCGAAGACGTCGCAACATTCGCGAAGAACGGTGTGGCTACGGGCCGGACTTCATATTTCGACGATGCGAGCCAGGCGATCGACGCCGTCGCCGCGGGCACCCTCGATTGCCTGGTCGCTCCCCGCCTGTCCATCCTGTCGGCTCTTGGAGCGGAGCCGGAGAACGAGTCCCTTGTCGCCCGAAGGGCCATCAACCTGGGACCGACCGAGCTTCGCCTGCGCTTCACCGACAGCGTGCCGCCGGCAACGATCGCAGCGCTCGACGACGCTCTGACCTCGCTCCGGAAGGATGGCACCATTGCCGAGCTGGAAGAGCGGGTCGGCCGGCCTGTCCTGCTCCGCTTCGCCATCTCGACATGGTGGTTCTCCTTGCTCGACGTGGCCGGGACGATCGCCTTCGCCCTGTCCGGTGTCCTGATCGCACGTGCCGAGCGTTTCTCTCTTCTTGGCGCGTTCGTACTCGCCGCGCTGCCCGCGGTTGGTGGTGGCGTGGTGCGCGATCTCCTGCTCGGCCGCAGCCCGATCGGCATCCTGGGCGATCCGCAATCGCTTTTTCTCATTCTTGGCACCGTCATCGTGTCCTATGTCGCCATGAACGTTGCGCAAAGAATCGGAATAGGGTCATCGAGGCGCCTGCGGGCAATGACGAGCGTTCTTCCGCCGCGGTTTGTCCTCGAAGTCACCGATGCGCTGGGCCTCGCGGCGTTCACGGTCATTGGCGTCGTCGTTGCGGTTCGTGCTGGCGCCGAGCCGCTATGGTTGTGGGGGCCGCTGGCTGCAGGCCTGGGCGGCGCCGGGGGCGGTATCCTGCGTGACCTGCTCCGCAGTGGATACGAAAACCCCGCCTTGCGCACGTCGTTCTACGCCGAGGTTTGTGTCCTGTGGGGCTCGTTTCTCACTCTGGCCATCATTCACTTGCTGGACTCCGACCAGCCGGTGCTGGTCCGCCTCACCATCGGCATCACAGTCCTTGGTGGCTTCGTGACGCGCATGGCCGTGGTCGCCTACGGGATCCGCAGTCCGCGCTTTTGAGCGATTGCATCGCGCCCTCCACACGGTAGTTTCTCGACGGCCGCAAGAAACCGACGAGAAGAACCATGAGCAAGCCACCCTCTGGCGAGGAATTCGGGGGAGTCATCGGACGCACGGTCGAGGAGTCGACCCCGTGGTGGCCACCGGCGAAGTTCAAGGGCGGTGCGCCCGACGTGGTCCTCGTGGTGCTGGACGATGCGGGCTTCGCCCATCTCGGCTGCTACGGCTCGACCATCGAAACGCCTAACCTCGACGCGCTCGCCGCGAAGGGGCTGCGGTTCACCGGCTTTCACACCACCGCGCTCTGTTCGCCGACCCGCGCCTGCCTGATGACCGGGCGCAACCACCATGCGGTGGGCATGAGGGCCGTTTCCAATTTCGACACCGGTTTTCCCAACATGCGCGGCGCCGTTCCCCGCAGCTCCGCGACCCTGGCGGAGATCCTGCGCGACAACGGCTACGCGACTTTCGCCGCGGGCAAATGGCACCTGGCGCCGATGTCGGAATGTTCGCCCGCGGGTCCGTTCACGAACTGGCCGCTGCAGAAGGGGTTCGATCGCTACTACGGCTTCCTGCAGGGCGAGACCGACCAGTTCTTCCCCGAACTCACGATGGACAACCATTTCGTCGATCCGCCGGCGCGCCCCGAGGGCGGCTATCATGTGTCGGAGGATATCGTCGACCGTTCGACCGGCATGATCCGCGATCTCGTTTCACTGGTGCCGGAGCGGCCGTTCTTCCTCTACCTCGCCTTCGGCGCCATGCATGCGCCGCACCAGGCGCCGCAGAGCTATCTCGACAAGTATCGCGGCCGCTTCGACGCGGGCTGGGACGTGGCGCGCGAGGAGTGGTTCGCGCGCCAGAAGGCGATGGGCATCGTGCCCGAACAGACCAAGCTTGCGCCGCATAACCCCGGCGTGAAACCCTGGAGCGATCTTAGCGCCGACGAGCGCGCCTTCGCCGCGCGGCTGCAAGAAGCCTTTGCGGCGATGCTGGATCACACGGATGCCCAGGTCGGCCGGCTGATCGAATTCCTGAAGTCGATCGGCCGCTGGGACAACACGCTGTTCGTGTTCCTGTCGGACAACGGCGCCAGCCAGGAAGGCGGCGCGACGGGCGTGATGGACGAAGTCAAATTCTTCAACATGATTCCCGAGGACGTCTCGGAAGCCGTCAAGCGGCTCGATGACATCGGTGGCCCGGCCAGCCACAGCAATATCCCCTGGGGTTGGGCGCAGGCGGGCAACACGCCGCTCAAATGGTACAAGCAGAACGCGCATGGCGGCGGCGTGCGCGATCCGTTGCTCGTTCACTGGCCGGCCCGATTGAAGGATGCCGCCGGCCTGCGCCATCAGTTCTGCCACGCCATCGACATTGCTCCCACGGTACTGGAAGCGCTTGGTATCGCCGCGCCCGCCACGGTTGCGGGCGTGCCGCAGATGCCCATCCACGGCGTAAGCCTCGTTCCCGCGTTCGACGATGTGGACGCGCGGATCGACAGGGGCGCGCAGTATTTCGAGATGCTGGGGCATCGCGGTATCTGGCGCGATGGCTGGAAGGCGGTCAGCCACCACAGGAGCGGCCAGCCTTTCGATGCCGACCGCTGGGAGCTGTACAATCTCGCGCCTGATTTCTCCGAATGCGACGATCTTGCGGAGCAGGAACCGGCGCGCCTCAAGGAGATGATCGATCTCTGGTGGGCCGAGGCGGACAAGCATGGCGTGTTGCCGCTCGACGACCGCGGGGCGTTCGCGTTGTTCCGCGCCTCCCAGAGGCCCGGGCTTCCCACGACCCGCGGTCGCTTCGTCTATCTTCCGCCGGTCTCCCACATCATCGCCGACAATTGTCCGCCGACGGCGCGCGGCTGGACCACCGCCGTGGAGCTCGACCATCCTTCGAGCGGCGGCGATGGGGCGCTGGTCGCGCGCGGCAGCCTCAACAGCGGGTTCGTCTTTTACCTGAAGGGCGGCGTGCCCGTGTTCGACTACAACGACTTTCATCGCCACACGCGCATCACCGGGGATGCGCCCTTGACGCCCGGTCGCCACGAAATCGGCTTCCGGGTCGAGCGCACGCGAGATGGTGGCGCCGACGTGTCCCTGTCGGTCGATGGAACCGTGGTCGGATCGGGCCACCTGCCCAGGCTGCTGCTCTTCATCTCGACGCAGGGAATGGACATCGGCCGCAGCCTGTCGCCGGTGAACGCCGACTATGCGGCGCCTTTCGCCTACGGGGGAAAGGTCAGCCGCGTGGTGTTCGAAGTCCCGCGCCTGCAGTTGCCCGGCGAGGTGCAGGCGCAGGCGCGGACCGAGATGTCCAGGCAGTAAGGAGGATATTGGGAGCGTCATGGAACGGTTCTCGACGAGCGGCATTCCCGCGCGCGACCGGTTGGCGGTGGTCAACGAGGTCGTCGCCCGCCATATCGCCGGCCGGCGTTTCAGGCCGGTCGCCGGGAGCGAACTGGACGTCGAGATCGTGGCCTTCGGCCTGCCCGACCGGCTCACGGTCGCTGCCGCCCATTATTCGCCCATGATCGGCTCGCGTTCGGCCGACCTGCTCGAGGACGGCCGGGACGACTATCTCCTGACGCTGCATACGCAGGACCACGAGGTCTCGGTCGATGGCGGGCGGCCCGTACAGGTCGCGGCCGGCGAGATGATGCTCGTCAGCGACGGCGTGCGTTCGCAATGTCACCTGCCCGACACGATCGTGAAGGTGCTGTCGCTCAGCCGGCGGAAACTGCGCGATCTGGCGCCGCAGGTCGAGCTCGAAGCCTTCCATCATGCGCCCGTCGCCGCGCCGGGCCTTGCCCTGCTGGCCGGCTATGCCGACCTTCTGCGCGCCGCGCCGCCGCAGCTCGCGGAGGAGCAGGCACTTGCCTCGTCCCATCTCTACGATCTGGTGGCGTTTCTTCTCGATCGTCTCGTACGGGGCGGTGCCGCACGCACCGTGTCCGGCATCCGCGCCGCGCGGCTCGCGTTGGTGCGCAAGGATATCCGCGCCCGTCTGACGGATCCGGAATTCGATCTCGCCGAAGCGGCGCGCCGACAAGGCGTGTCGTCCCGCTACATCCAGCAGCTTTTCGCCGGCGAGGGCACCTCCTTCTCGGACGTGCTGCGTGAGCAGCGGCTCGATCTCACCTTCCGGTTGCTGGGCGAGGCGGCTCCACGTGGTCGCAGTATCTCGGAGATCGCCTTCGACGCAGGCTTCTCCGACCTCTCGACCTTCAATCGGGCGTTTCGCCGCCGGTTCGGCCTCACGCCGTCCGACGTGAGGGCGGGAGCCATCGGCAAACCGGCACGCTGACGATTTTTTTCGCCTCTGGTTCGCCGCATGCACAGGCGGTTCGCGGTGCGCCGAGACGGTCCCTCCGCATGGTCTTAAGACACGCCGCTCCTCATCATGCCAGTGCCAGGGACAAACCCAATGATCTCTTCCGCATCTTCCGTTCGAGTCCTTGCCGCCGTGGCCGTTCTCGGCCTCGCAAGCGGCTGCATGACCGACGATGGCGGCCGGCCGACGAAGCAGGCGACGGGCACGGTTGTCGGCGCGACCGTCGGTAGCGTCGTCGGTGGCCTGGCATTCGGCTGGGGCGGCGCGCTCGGTGGTGCGGTGGTGGGCGGCCTGGCCGGCAATCTGGTCGGCCGCTCGCTGGACGAACAGGAGCGCCGCCGTCTCGCCGAGGCCACGCAGCGCGCCTACGCCTCCGACAGCGATGAGCCGGTCGTCTACACGGTCGAGCCGACGAAAACCTCGTCGAGCGCGACGCCTGCGGCGCCGCCGACCGTCGTGTCCGCCAAGCCCGTGGGTCCGAAAGCGAGCCGCGCCGATGGCAGCACCTGCCGGCCGCTCGAGCTGACGGCCACAAAGGACGGCCAGACGACGCGCGAGACCACGACCTTCTGTCAGGCGCCGGGCTCGACCGAACTCAAGCCGGTATCCGTCTGATCCTCGGCCGATCCCCGGCATCGTCCCCGCGGGCGATTGCTGCGGGGAGGGCGGCGTGACAGAGTTGTTGGCACCAGCTTCCGGTGACCAATGGCTGAGTTCCGGGATACCTCCGGGCCACCACAGGACCGCCCGCAGAGCCATGCGGAGCGGCTGACGGCGTTCGGCCATTGTCGTTTCAACCCGCGGACAGGCCAGCTCTGGCGCGGCCGCCGCGAGGTGAAGCTCACCCCGCGGGCCGCTTCCGTGCTGGCGATCCTGGTCGAGCAGGCTGGGCAGATCGTCACCAAGCAGGTGCTCAACGAAACGGTGTGGGGCGGGATCGCGGTGGGAGACGACGCGATCACCTCGTGCATCCAGGAGTTGCGCCAAGCGCTGGGCGACAATGCACGCAAGCCTCTCTACATCGAGACGAGGCACCGCCGCGGCTATCGGCTGATCACGCCGGCGACCGTCGCGTTGCAATCGTCGCCGTTGCCGCCCCGCCAGCATCTCGTCGGGCGGGAAGAGCCGTTATCCGAACTCGCTCGCCGGTTCGAGTGTGCGGCCGAAGGGCAACGCCAGCTCGTGCTGGTGAGTGGTGAACCGGGGATCGGCAAGAGTGCCCTGGTCGACTTCTTCCTCGCCGGACTCGCGACGGATCGCGGTATCAGGATCGCCCGGGGTCAATGCCTCGATCATCATGGTGCGGGCGAGCCCTATCTTCCGATGATCGATGCGTTGACGCGCATGGCCGGCGCGCCCGACGGGGCTGACCTGCGGAAGCTGCTCGCCGAACAGGCGCCCGGCTGGCTGGCGCAAATGCCGTCGCTGTGGACGCGCGCGCAACGCATTGCCTTTGGCGCGCGCGGATTGCCGACCCGGGAACGTCTGTTGAGCGAGCTGACGCTGACGATCGAAGCCATCTGCAAGCGCGCACCATTGGTGGTGCATATCGAGGACATCCACTGGAGCGACGTCTCGACCCTGACCTGGCTCACCCATGTCATACGCCGGCTCGAACCGGCGCGGCTCCTGATCCTGGCAACGATCCGGCCGGCGGACCGGTTCGGCCTGAGGGGCGGCCTCGATCGACTGGTCGGTGAACTGGGACTTCACGGCCAATACCACGAGGTCTCGCTCTCGCCGTTATCCGTGAGTGCCATCGAGCGCTATCTGAAGGACAGGTTGGGTGAACGCGCGTTTGGCGGCCGGCTGCGCGAGGTCGCCGAGCGGCTGCTGACGCGTACGGGCGGCAATCCGCTCTTCCTCGCCGGTATCGTCGACCGGCTCGGGCAGGCGGAGGCGCCGCCGGATCTTGCCGAAGCGATGGCGACCATACCGACCGGCGTCCGGAGATACATCGAGCACCAGATCGAGGAACTCGAAGACACAGACCGCGAACTCTTGATGGCCGGAAGCGTCGTTCGCCGGGAGTTTGCCTCGGCTGCGGTTGCCGCGGCGCTGGATACGGAGGTCAGGCCTGTCGAGGAAGCTCTCGGGCGGCTCTGCCGTTCAGGCATCATCGGCCTCTCGGGCACCACCTCCTGGCCTGATGGAACGCGCACCGATCTCTTCAGCTTCCAGCACGATCTCTATCGCGAGCTTCTCTACGAACGCCTGTCCCCCAGTGGCCGGATCGCTGCGCATGCCCGCATCGGAACGCGGCTCGAGAGGGCCTGGGCAAGCCAGCCGGAAGCCGTCGCGGCAGAACTCGCCGACCATTTCGAGCGGGGCGACGAGCCGGTGCGCGCCATTCCGCATTTTCATCGAGCCGCCGAGAAGGCGCTGCGCGGCGGTGCCAACGAGGAGGCCATCGGTCATCTGCAACGCGCGCTGCGCTCGATCGACGGGATCGTCGATCCGCAGGAACGCGATCGCGCGGAAGTTGCGCTGCAGGTGGCACGCGGTGCCGCCCTGATGGCACTGCAGGGGTTCGGTGCGCCCGAGGTGGCCGACGCCTATGCCCGGGCGGAGTTCCTCTGTACGAAGCTGGACGGGCGCAGCGATCTGTTTCCGTCGCTGTGGGGCCAATGGCTGTTTCGCTGGGGCCGCAGCCAGCTCGATGAAGCCGAGAAGATCGGCGAGCGGCTGCTGGTGCTGGGGACCAGTTCGGGCGAGGCAGGACTCGAGCTTCAGGCTCATCATGCGATGTGGGCAACGATGTTCGGGCGCGGCAACCTTGCCCGCTTGCGTGCCCACGCCGAGGCCGGCCTTCTTCTTTACGAGCCGGCGCGGCATCGCAGCCTGGCGTCGCGCTATGGCAACCATGATGCCTTCTGCTGCGGCCACAATTTCCTGGCGATGTCGCAGGCCCTTGGCGGAGATGTCGCGGGATCGAGGCAATCGATGGGGACCGCCCTGCAGGCAGCGCAGGAACTGGACGACCCGTTCACGCTCGCGTTGACGCACTATTTCGGCAGCGTGACGCGGCAGACGCTGGGAGACAGGGAGAGCGCTGCGGAGAATGCAGCCCTCAGCCTGAAGATCGCGACCGAGCACGGCTTCGCGCTGCCGAAAGTCTGGAGCATCGGGGTGCTCGGCTGGTGCTCGGCCGCTAATGGAGACACGAAGCATGGGTTGGCCCTGCTCGACGAGGCGATCGAAGCCCTGCGGGCGACGCAGTCGCGCCACTTCATGCACTATCTCCTCGCCCTGCAGGCCGATGTCCTGCTCAGGGCCGGCCAGCCGAACCTGGCGCTAGCGACCGCCGGCGAGGGCGTGGCCCTCGCGAAGACGTCGGGAGAGAGCTTCTATCTCGCCGCGCTCTACTGTCTGCAGGCGGAAGCTCACAGAACGATGAAGCGCGAAAGCAAAGCCCGGCCGCTGCTGGTGCGATCCATCGAACTCGCGCGTCGCCAGGGCGCCTTTGCCATCGAGCAAAAGGCGCGCGGACATCTCGCTCGTGCCTGAGTCTGGGTTCCCGGAACTCTCCCGGAACTCGGCCATTACTTCACGCTTCCCGAATTGCAGGATCACTGCATGCAGCCTCGCGCCATCGTCAGGCTGCCGTCCTACGAGGGAGGGGTCGATGAGTGGGCTTCGTCGCTGTGCCGTCCGCACGACAACCCGTTTGGCGTTGAATACCGCGTTTGTGGCTTCCGCCGTTGCTCTCTCGGGCCAGGCCTTTGCACAGGCGAGTTCGGAGCAGCTCGGCACCGTGCGGTTCGAAACCTCCTGCACGCCGGAGGCCCAGAAGCTCTTCGACAAGGGTATGCTCTACCAGCATTCGTTCTGGTACCGCGCGTCCCAGCGGTCTTTCGCGGAAGCGCTGGGCAAGGATCCCGAATGCGGCATCGCCTATTGGGGCATCGCGCTCAGCCTGTTGTGGAATCCCCATGCGCCACCGCCACCGAAGAACCTTGCCGACGGGGCGGGCGCGCTCGCAATGGGCACGAGAGTCGGCGCCAAGACCCAGCGCGAGCGGGATTATCTCGACGCACTCTCGGCCATGTATGCCGATTACGACAAGGTGAGCCATCGCGATCGCGTCGTGGCCTATGCCAAGGCCATGGAGCAGCTCGCGCTCCGTTATCCCAAGGATGACGAGGCGCAGATCTTCTACGCGCTCGCGCTGAACACCTCGGCCTCGCCTGCGGACAAGACCTACGCCAATCAACTCAAGGGCGGCGCGTTGCTGGAGCCGATCTGGAAAAGGCAGCCGGAACATCCAGGCGTGGCGCATTACCTGATCCATCTCTACGACTATCCGCCGATCGCCGACAAAGGGCTCGAGGCGGCGCGCAGCTACGCCAAGATCGCGCCCGCCGCGGCGCATGCCCAGCATATGCCGTCGCACATCTTCACGCGTCTCGGGCTCTGGGACGACTCGATCGCCTCGAACGCCGAGTCGGCGCGTGTCGCCAAGGAGGACGGCGAGAAGGCCGACCAGCTGCACGCCATGGACTACCTGGTCTATGCGAACCTGCAGCTTGGACAGGACCGCAAGGCCAAGGCCGTCATCGACGAGATGATGGCGATCACCGGGACCGAGAGCTATTTCCCGGGCAGCTACGCGCAGGCCGCCTCGCCCGCGCGTTATGCCATCGAACGGGGCGAATGGAAGGACGCTGCTGCGTTGCCGGTGCGACCGGGAACGCAGCCGTACATTCAGGCGATCACCCATTGGGCACGGGCGCTGGGCGCGGCGCGCAGTGGCGATCCAGCGAGTGCGCAGGCCGACATCGCAAAGCTCGTGGAGTTCCGGGACAAGTTGCGTGAGGCCAAGGACGCCTATTGGTCCGAACAGGTGGACATCCAGGTCAAGGTCGCGACGGCGTGGCTTCTCTATGCCCAGGGCAAATACGACGAGGCGCTGAAGGCGATGAGCGCTGCGGCCGACGCCGAAGACCTGACGGAGAAGCACCCGGTAACGCCCGGCGTGCCGAAGCCAGCACGCGAGCTCTATGCCGTCATGCTGTTCGAGCGTGCCCAGCCGAAGGAGGCACTGGCGGCTTTCGAGGCGACCCTGAAGAAGGAGCCCAATCGCCTGGGTGCCTATTCCGGTGCAGCCGCGGCCGCCGAAAAAGCAGGCGACAGCACCAAGGCCCGCCAGTACCACGCGAAAGTCGCCGAGATTGCGCGCGGCGCCGACGAGACCCGCACCGAAGTCGGCCAGGCCCAGACCTTCCTGGCGAAAAACCCATGATCACGCGCTTGCTGCCCGCGCTCGCGCTGTCGGTTTGCTTCACGGCCGCGCAGGCCGAGACCCTGGAGCTCGTCGGCTATGCCGGCGTGCTTGGCGAATGGGAGATCACGGCGAACGTCGCGCCCACGAGTGCCGACGGCAAAAAGGAGTTCGGCGGGCCGGTGAAGATGCGGCACGTCGGCTTTTGCACCCGGGACGGACCGGAAGAGCGGACGGGCGAGATCCGCGTCAGCCTGCAGGGATCGTCGCGGCTGACGGCGACCCTGCTGGTCAACGGCGTCGAGTGTTCCTACAGCGGCCGTCAGACGGATGCCTACAACGGATCGCTGAAGTGCCCCGACAAACGTGCCGTGCCCTTGATCCTCTGGCTGAAGCCGCAGCCGCCGGCCTGATCCCTACCGGCAGATCACGGGAATCATGGACTTCGTGAAGGCCCGCAGCTCCGCCGCGGGCACGCCGAGGCGGGCGCGGATGCCGGTGGCGGTCATGATCGCGCCGGCCATGCTCGCGCGTTCGGCGGGAGAGGGGACGGGCTTGAGGTCGCTGGCGATGAAGCCGCGCTCGAAGGCCTTCTCGAAGCTCGCGAGGATCTGGTTGGCCGCCGCTCCGATCTCCGGATGGCTGAGCGATTCGACGGTCGCGGTGCCGACGACGATGCAGCCCGGCCGATTCGGCGGCTTGGTGTAGATGTCGATCGCGCCCTTGTAGATACGGCCCAGCCGCTGCTCGATGGGCTCCGGCCCCGACAGGACCGCGTCCATCGCCTCGACGCTCTTCTCGCCGATATGACGCAGCATGCTGATGTAGAGCTGTTCCTTGTCGCCGAAGGCTGCATAGAGGCTCGGCCTGTTGAGGCCGGCGGCGGCGCACAGTTCATCGAGCGAAGCGGCGGCAAATCCCTTGGCGATGAACACATCGCGCACGCGCTCCAATACCTCGCTGGTAATAAATCCGCGCGGACGGCCGCGCGGGCGCGCTTCTTTTTCTATTTTTGTACCGTTTCGCATAATTATCCTTGACGGCAGCCGCCTCCCGTATTTCTGTACCACTTCGTACATAAATACGAAAGCGACCCACCATGAGCCATTTGAGCCATTTACGCCGTGACCTGTTCCCGGTCGACCCCTTCCACGAGGACCCGACCTTCCAGTCGGTATCGCTGCCGCGGCTGCCGCTGCATCGCCGGCTCCTCGCCATGCTCGGCCTGTGGCGCGAGCGCGCGCGAATCAGGAAGGCACTCGCCGAGGTCGACGCGCGCAGCCTGCGCGATGCGGGCGTCTCGCCCGTCCAGGCCGAGTTCGAAGCCAACCAGCCGTTCTGGCGCCGGCCGGGATCGCTTCGCTGATCGTTGTCGTTCAACCAAGGGAGACTGAGATGGAATTGTTTGCTTCGCCGATGGCGTGTTCGCTGGCCTCGCATATCGCCGTGATCGAGGCCGGCCTGCCGGTCAAGGTCCGCTTCGTCGAGAACAAGAAGACCGACGATGGCGGCGACTTCTTCGCCGTGTCGTCCTACGGCTACGTGCCGGCGCTGCGGCTCGACGACGGCAAGGTCCTGAACGAGGGCGCGTCGGTGCTGCAGTATCTCGCCGACCGCAAGCCCGAAGCCGGTCTTGCCCCGGCCTGGGGCAGCGAAGAGCGCTACCAACTCATCGACACGCTGCACTATCTCGGCACCGAAGTGCACAAGCGCGTCTTCTACAACATCTTTTCGACCACGGTGCCGGCCGAGGCGAAGGAGGCCGCGAAGGCCGAACTCGATCCGACGCTCGCCGCGATCGCCAAGCGCCTCGGTGACCGCGAGACGCTGGTCGGCGACAGCTTCACCGTCGCCGACGCCTATCTCCTGACCTTGCTCAACTGGGCGGTGTTCCTGAAGGCCGACCTCGCGAAGTGGCCGGCCTTGCAGGCCTATCACCGCAGGCACCTGCAGCGGCCCTCCGTTGTCCGCGCAATGGGTGTGGAGATGGAGGAACGCAAGCGCCGCGCGGCCTGATCCAAGAACGAGACGGGCGGCTTAGGCCGCCCGTCTTCACTCTCTATGCTTTAGATTGCGTCTAGTAATTGATTGCCTGCGTGGTAGATGTTTCTCCCTCTCGTAGGAGTTCGACCATGCGCATCGTTACTGCCGCCGCCCTTCTGTGGCTTTCGTTCACCGGTGCCGCCTCGGCCCATGCGCTCTGGCTCGAGCCGGATGCGGCTGGCTACCAGCTCTACTTCGGCGAGTTCGGCGAGAACCTGCGCGAGGGATCGCCCGGCCTGCTCGATCGCTTCGAGCCGATGCCCGCCGCCAAGGCGTTCGGCGCCTCGGGCGACACGACGCTGAAGGTCGAGAAGAAGCCGACCTCGTTCCAGTTCGCCGGCGCGCCCGACGGCACAGGCAGCGTCGTCGCCGAACAGGCCCGCGTCACCGAGCGCAAGCAGAACGACAAGGTCACGCGCACGCTGGGTCGTCTCTCGGCGCGCTACATCGCCGACTTCAGCGAGCGCAAGCCGCTGATCCCGCTCGACATCGTGCCGACCGGCAAGCCCGGCCACTTCAAGGTGTTCTACGACGGCAAGCCGCTGCCCAAGGCCAAGGCCGAAGTCGTGACCGAGTTCGGCTGGACCAAGGAATTCAAGACCGACGATGACGGCGCCTTCGACGTCGAGCTGCCGTGGAAGGGCACCTACGCCGTCGAAGTCTCGCTGGTCGACAACACACCGGGCACGCACGGCACCGCGCCCTATGACGGCATGCGCCTCGTTACGACCCTGACCTTCAAGGTCGCCGACGGCCTCGCGGCCCCGGCCCGTCCGCCGGTCGTGACGCCGAAGCGCTGATCAGCCCGTCTTCTTGTTGAGAACGCCGAAGCGGTCCTTCGGCGACTTCTCGCGGGCGGCGGCGCCGTAGGTGCCCATCTCGATGCGATGCGGGATGGTGAGCATGTAGTTCTTGAAGGCGTTCTCCATCGCCTGCCGCCAGCCCTGCGCGTCCTGGGTCTCGTTGACCGAGGCCTTGGCGAGCTTCAGCGCATAGGGATCGCGCTCGGCGATCCGCTGCGCCAGCGCCATCGTTTCCTCTTCGAGCTTTTCGCGCGAGACCACGCGGTTCACCAGGCCCGCCTTCTCGGCGTCGGCGGCGCTGATGAAGTCGCCGGTGAAGAGATACTCCTTGGTCTTGCGCGGACCGAAGTCCCACGGCATCGAGAAATACTGCACGTGGCTGCCGCCCCACTTCACGGCGCGGTCGGCGAACTGGGCATCTTCGCTCGCGATGATGATGTCGCAGGCCGAGGCGATCATCATGCCACCCATGATGCAGTAGCCCTGGACCTGCGCGATGGTGGGCTTCGGCAGGTCGCGCCAGCGCATCGTATTCTCGAAGAAGCGCTCCCACAGGCGGCGATACTCGCCCTTGAATCCGGGCTCCAGCGGCGTCTTCTTCTGGTCCTCCATCTCCTGCGGGCTGCCGAGATCGTGGCCGGCCGAGAAGTGCTTGCCGGCGCCGGCCAAAATGATGACGCGCACGTCCTTGTCGTCGACCGCCTCGGCGAAGGCGTCGTCGAGCTCCTTCAGCAGGATGCGGCTCTGTGCGTTCAGCGATTCCGGCCGGTTGGTCGTGATCTTGAGCACCGGTCCGGTGCGGTCGATGAGAAGCGTCGAATAGGTCATGCGGCTGCCTGTACGGGATGATGGAGTTCGGGCGCGAGACCTGCGCCCATCAGGTCGATGAAATTGTCGCAATAGAAGCGCTGCTTCTGTGCCTCCGTGGTGCCGGCCTTCTCCATCGACGCCTCGAAGCGCTTGATGGGATGGCGGCCGCCCTCGACATGCGGATAATCGGAGGAGAAGAGGCAGACCTCGTCACCGGTGTTGGCGATGATCCAGCCCGCATCCTCGTGCGGATAGGGCGTGACCCTGACCTGGCGCTGCACGAACTCGCTGGGCTTCAGCGACATCTTCTGCAGCCGCTCCTCGTTGCGGTAGAAGGCGTTGTGCGCGCTGTCCATGTTGCGCATCCAGCCCGGCACCCAGGAGGCGCCCTGTTCGATGACGCCGAACTTGAGGTTCGGGAAACGGTCGAGCACGCGGTCGACCACCAGCGCCGTCAGCGCCTTCATCGGCGGATAGGCGATCGCCATATAGTCGATCGACTTGAAATTGTCGTCGCCGCCATGGAAGTCGGGGACCGGCGGCAGGCCGTTGTTGAAGTAGGCCTCTTCGAGCAGCTTGCCGCCGCCGCCGACATGGAAAACGATCGGCAGGCCGGCTTCCTGGGCGATGGCCCACAAGGGATCGAAGCCGATATGGCTCGGCGAATGATCGTCGGGGCAGCGCGACGGGATCATCAGCGCCTTGGCGCCAAGCTCTATCGCCTCGCGGGCCGCGCGTTCCGTGCGCTCGAAATCGACCAGCGGCACGTAGCCGGTCGGCAGCAGGCGGCGGTCGACCGAGCAGAACTCGACCATGTGGCGCGTATGGGCGCGCGCCACCGCATAGGTCAGCTCGACGTCGCGTCCGCCTTCAAGCACCGACGAGTAGTTGAGCAATGCCGTCGTGAACATGAGCTGGCTGGCGAAGCCCAGCAGGTCGACCGAGCGCGGGCGATCCTGCCGGCTCGACGAGCCCAGCGCCTCCCAGTTCTTGCGCAGCATGATCTGTGCGTCGTCGAACTCCTGGGCGGGATCGGCCTTGAAGCGCGTGCTGTGGAAGCCTTCGTGGCGGGGAAACAGGACGGAGTCGGTGACCGCCGCGCGATGCCGTGCCTCCAGATGCTCCTCGAGGAAACCGGGCACTTCCATGATGTGTGCATCGGCGTCGTGAATGACGCGGCCGCTGGCGTAGGGCATGGTTTCCTCTCCAGTTTTTTTGTCGTTTTGCGGGAGCTTAGCATGAGCCAGGACATTTCCCACGCAGTGCAGACCCTCCTCGAAGCGCGGCGCAGCGGCCGCCAGGCGCCGCCACCCTTCGCGTTGAAAGACCGCGCTGCGGTCTATGCCATCCAGGACGGCGTGGCTGCGGCCACCGGACCGGTCGCGGGCTGGAAGGTCGGTGCGCGCACGCCGACGGCCGAACCCAATCCCGCGCCGCTGCTCAAGGGCGCGCTTGTGCCGTCGCCCGCGCGGTTCGACGGCAGGGCGATGCACATGATCGGCGTCGAGGTCGAGATCTCGTTCCACATCGTGCTCGACATCGCGGCGCGCACCGCGCCGGTCGAGCGCGAGGAAGCGCTCGCGGCGGTGGGCGATGCCTTCGTCGGCATGGAGATCGTCGACACGCGCCTCGCCGATTTCAAGAACGCCGATCCGGAATGGCTGCTGGCTGATAACCAGATGAATCACGCGCTGGTGGTGGGCGATACGATCGGCGGCTGGAAGACGCTCGACTGGCCGAAGCTGCAGGTGAACCTTGTCGTCGACGGCAAGACCATCGTCGACCAGCAGGGCGGCCTCGGCGCCGTCGATCCCGTGCGTCCTCTTGTCTGGATGATCGACCACGCGGTGCGCCACCGCGGCGGCATTCGCGCCGGCCAGGCGATCACGACGGGCTCGTGGACGGGGCTCCTCTACTTCCCGCCGGGCTCGCACGCGCGTGGCGAATTCGTGGGTCTCGGTGCGGTCGAGGCGAGCTTCTGATTCTTTCTGTCATCCTGAGCGCAGCGAAGGATCTCACGCCCCGCCAGGGAGTGCGCTGGTCGATCCGCTAGGTCTTTCGCTGCGCTCAAGACGACAGAGATAGTTCGGTCCCAACCGTAACAACGACCTCCATGTCGGTGGCAGTGTCAGCCGCATGACAAGCATCGCTTCTCCCGCGCCCTTCTTCGGTCGCCGCGTCGTCGCGGCCGCCTTCACGCTCGCGATGTTCGGATGGGGTCTCGGCTTCTACGGACCACCCGTCTATCTCCAGGCCGTGCGCGAGGCGCGGGACTGGTCGGTCGTGCTGGTCTCGTCGGCGGTCACGCTTCACTTCCTGGTGGGCGCCGTCGTCGTGGCCAACCTGCCTTCGCTCTATCGCCGCTTCGGCCTGCCGGCAGTCACGAAGGCAGGCGCCGTCCTGCTGGCGGTCGGCATCCTCGGATGGGCGGTGGCGCGGGAGCCATGGCAGCTGCTGATGGCTACGTTCCTGAGCGGCGCCGGCTGGGTGGCGATGGGCGCGGCGGCCGTCAATGCCATCGTGGCGCCGTGGTACGCGGTGCGCCGGCCCGCGGCGCTGTCGATGGCCTATAACGGCGCCAGCATCGGCGGCGTCGTGTTCTCGCCGCTGTGGGTCGCGGCCATCGCGGCGTTTGGTTTTCCGACTGCAGCGGCTGTCATCGGCGCGATCATGGTCGCCGCCATGTGGTTCCTCGCCGATCATGTCTTCGCCCACACGCCGCAGTCGCTGAGCCAGGTGCAGGATGGTGAGATACTCACTCCAGTCGCCGGTGCAACGGTCTCCAGCGCACGCAGCCTCCCCGGCGCTTTGCTGTGGCGCGACCGGCGCTTCCTGACGCTGGCGGCGGCGATGGCGCTCGGCCTGTTCGCGCAGATCGGCCTGATCGCCCATCTCTTCTCGCTGCTGGTGCCGGTATTCGGTGGGCCGGTGGCCGGCATCCTCATGGGGCTGGCAACGGCGGCGGCGATCGCGGGACGCACGTTGGTCGGCTGGTTGATGCCGCAGGGCAGCGACCGGCGGCTGGTCGCCTGCCTCAGTCACGTCGTTCAGATCGCGGGATCGCTGGCGCTGCTGTTCGCGGCGGGTGCGGATACGATGCTGCTGGTCGCGGGCGTGCTGCTGTTTGGCGCGGGCATCGGCAATACGACGTCGCTGCCGCCGCTGATCGCGCAGGTCGAATTCAGCAAGTCCGACGCCCAGCGCGTCGTGCCGTTGATCGTGGCGATCGGTCAGGGAACCTATGCGTTCGCGCCGGCCGTGTTCGGATGGCTGCGGACGCTGTCACCAGCGGAAGGGATGCTGGTGTTCGTCGCGGCCGCCCTGATCCAGGCGGCCGCGATCGCACTCTTCCTCGTCGGAAGAAAGTCCTAGTAGTACCAGCCGTACGGGTAGCCGCCCCAAGGGCCCCAATCCCAGTCGTTCATCGAGTTGATGTCGGCCGTCATCTGCTGCTCGTCGGCCAGGTTCTTCTGGAAGACGTTGTTGCGATAGGTGCCGTAGGCCGACGCGTTGCCGACATAGATGCACACGCACACCGTCGGGTCCGGGTAGACGTAGTACACTTGGCCGTTCTTGATCTCGCGCGAGAACTTGTGCGGCGGCAGGGTCTTGAACGCCTGCTGGCGCTGCGGTGTGTTCGCGGGCACGAACTTGAAGCCCGCCGCGACCATCATGTCTTCCTTGTTCGCGATCACCTGTTGCGGGTTCTGGCAGGCGGCGACG
>JAESFU010000122.1_pt1 | contig 121669 bp, 109 predicted proteins | sample 9269461 | NCBI WGS metagenome assembly JAESFU01 (sample SAMN14502556, study PRJNA617107) | algae metagenome | isolation source: Stenomitos rutilans HA7619-LM2 and co-occurring heterotrophs from cave walls | place: USA: Waikapalae cave, Hawaii | collected 2009-07-28
ATACAGGGCGCAAGTACACTTGGCGGTTGAGGGCTTAGACGGTTCTCTCACAACTGGTTTCTGCGGGCTACGAGACTATCCTAGAGTCACCACATTTCACTCTTTTTGTCAATGCGTAAGTTCTAAAGACTTTAGATGTGGCGTAGACTGGCTGTTCCGCCTGGTCAAGCTTGATGAAGACAAAATCGCTGCCATTGGTAATCAACCCAAAACAGGAACGATTGGCACTCGATAGCATATAGCTGAGAGCTTGAGGCAGTGCTTTTGTCAGGGAAAAGTCGCTCATTTTAGACTCTGTGACCAAGACCCAGAACCGCTCTAGCAGCATCAGCACATCGATCGCCCCTCGCACCACTACACCCGTTTCCTCATCGGTACTGGCAATGCTAATTTCAGCCTCTGTCCGAATCCGAAAGGGCGCTTGATAGAATCCTGCCAGATCCAACAGCGGCGACAGAATTACCATTTTGACCGCACCTTCCAGTAAAGGCGGTTCTTTAAGCAAACTATCAAAATTCGCTTTGACACGATCGAGCATCTGCTGCTCTTGAGGCGTAATGCTTTCAGCCGCTGTCTGCCATTCGTTGAAGAAGGCGCGATCGCCCGTAGCTGTTAACCCAAACTGACTTTCCAATGTCGCTAACGTGACCCGATTCGCCTGTAGCGTCTGCATCACAGCACCTCAAATTTTATAAACAGCGACTCAACCACCACAGTCGCCACCGTCACCAGCATTACTACAGTCGCTGCCCCAATCACTACTGCTGTTCCAGCTACCATCGCGGCTAGAACCTGAATTAGAAGGTCGTATTGTTAGCCGATCGCCGCGATCGTAAAGGAACCTCTGAAATCGAAAAATTAATGCAAGTCCAAACGCTCCACATGAGTAAACGGCAGCGCTCAACAGCAAGTCATTCAGCTTCAGTTCGCATCCCGTTATGACCGAAGTAACGACAGCCAATGGAAAACTAAGCAAAGCGATCCAGCCTGCCAGCTTAACCCCCACAGTCGCCACCCCCACCATCGCCCCCACAGTCGCCACCACCCCAACCACTATCACTCCAGTTGCCGCCGCCGCCGCTACCATCTTGACTACTAACGTAAAAGCCAATGCCTCGGAACCCGCGATCGTAAAGAAAGGTTTGAGTCCGAAGAAGTAACGTTGGCACGATCGCTACTGCCAAAGCGATGAAAGCGTTTAGAAAGCTGATGCTACTTAATTTCGGGTTGTGGTCTTTCGTGAGAAAGCTCATAACCAGGAAAACAATACTTGCCACGAGTGAAAGGATTGTTATTACCTTAAGCCTGACGTTGGACAGCAATAATAAGCCTGCTACCAAGGGAAGTATGAGGAAAAAGCTCAAAACATCCGTTTGCGGGTTCGTTAACTTGCTGAACACTGCCAAACCACCCGTCAACGCGGCGCAGACTAAGAGGGCAAATGCAGTACTCTTCCAATCTGGTTTAGGATTCGGTTGGGTATCTGAGTCCATACGGGTAAACCTGTCGAGTGTATTAGAGCTAATATGTTGCCGCTTCAACTTGCTTTTAAAAGTTTCTCTTTCAACCAGGAATCTAAAAGCATCTCAACTGACACTTGTTGTTCTTTCGCAACCTCCAAGAGCTGATTCATTAAAGATCCATCCACTGAAACCAAGTAATGATTTCGTTTAATGTCAACATCAAAGGATGCTTCTTGTAAGGCACTGTCGTATTCACCCATATCGTGAGTCTCAAAGAACTCTACACGTTCTTCATTAGAATTAAACTGAGGTAACGTTTTAGCATTACTTTCTGACATATAGTTTCTTCTCCTTCTTTTCCATATCTCTTGCACTTAAAATGAGAGCTTGAGCAAAGGGTTTATAAATAAACAGCACTGCTAAGTAACGTCCAGCATCCGTTCGTCCTAAAGCAAGATATACGTCTTCTCCCTTGCGATCGCCCCTCTCCACAAAGCGAAATTTAGGCTTGTTGCTCAAAACCGCTTCTACTTCATCAGGCTCAACACGATGCTTGACCGCTAGCTTCTCTACAATTGCGTCTAACCAGATGATTTCCTCAATTCTCACAACGCTAAATCCGCAGTCCGTAGCATCTTGATTTTAGTTTGTTGACTCAGCCTCGCTACAGTCTCATGCTAACAGGAGCCTTGAATCGGTTTGGTTACACCCCACAACCAGTTTGTAGCAGAACAAACACCGACCTTTATTCTCGCATAGACCTCTAAATGAAATTTTTGGGCATCGACTTGGGCTGGAGTTCGGGGGCAAGCGGGTTGTGCTGTCTCGATTGGCAAGGTGGCAGACTGGAACTGGTTGATTTGCGGCGAGAGGATGCAACGGAAGACATTCTTGGCTGGGTCGATACCTGCGTAGCACCCGACGAATCTGGCATGATTGCCGTTGATGCGCCCACGCTGATCCCCAATGCAACGGGAATGCGGTTGTGCGATCGCCTCACGCACAAGCACTTTGGGCGCTATCATGCGGGTGCCTATCCTGCCAACTTGGGGTTGCCCTTTGCCGCGCGTACCGTTGCCTTTGGGTTGAGCCTGGAAGCAAAAGGCTTTCACCATGCGCCTGCGATCGCACCCAAACAATCCGGTCGGCATCAGATTGAGGTGTTTCCCCACCCCGCGATCGTCCATCTCTTTGGGTTGGAGCAAATCTTGAAATACAAGAAGGGCAAATTGGCAGAACGACGGATAGAACTGGCTCGGTTGCAGCAGTATATTTGCGATCGACTCCCCATCCTCGAACCCGCCTTGGATGTTAGTGAGAGCTTACCAACAGAAATGCCCCTCAAAGGCACCGCTCTAAAAGCCTTGGAAGACCAACTCGACAGCCTGATGTGTGCCTACATCGCCGCGCACTGGTGGTATTGGGGACTGGAGCGCAACATGTTCCTCGGCAACCTCACCGAAGGCTACATCATCGTCCCAACGCCTTAAACATGTGTCTCTCCAACGACTTTCAAGTCCTAGCCTTCAGCGTGGCAGAAGATGAATCACGCTAACGCAACCTACAGTTAGCACCTTTCGGGGGGCTTGGGGGAGTTAGGACCCCAAATGGCGGGGGACCGGGGGGAAGTCCCCCGGCACAACATTGCAACGAAGCCAATAAACTTATGCAAGCTTTAACATCGGCATCAGCCACCTAAACCGGAGGCACCTGCGGCAACTTCGGATCTTGCTCCAAATTGCCCATATTGGGAATATCCACATCGCCCGTTGTCAAAAAGCGGAAGGTTTCTTGATAGAGGCTTTGCCAGAAGCGGTTGCTCATATTCTGGCTGACCTCGGTGGGATCGACCATTGGATGCGGCACTAGGTCCAATGCGCGGTAGAGATAGTAGCGGTTGCCATCCTGCTCCGCGCCCGTTTCTTCGTAGAATGCCTGATTGGTCTTAATATCAGCCGCGTCCTCGTTTTCAGTCAGCACCATGAAAATGGGCACTTTTTTCAGCGAGTTCATTGAGGCTGGACTCATCACTACACTGCCACCAAAGCGATCGGCAGCCGTAAAACAGCCCACCGGAAAGAGAAGGTTTGGATCCCAGCCCATTTCCTTAATGTCGAGTGGGCCTGTGAGGTTGACGTACTGCCGCCGCTGTTCTCCATACACTCGTAGCAAGGGTGCATAAACCACGGCTTTCTTCACTCGATCGGGCGCTGCCGCCGCCAAAGCCAAGGCTGCCGCGCCACCCACCGACAGACCAATCGTATAAACTGCGCCAGGAATTGAAGCCACTTCTGCCAGCCGCTCTTTCGCGTTGGTTAAATACTCCAGATGCGAGGAGATGAAATACTCATCAAAGTCAGGATCATCGGATGTTTCGATCGACTTCACAATATCCAACAATCGCGGTTCGATTTTTACTAGACGGGCTACCAATGCGGCCTGCTGGACAGGATTAAGCTGTGCGCCTTCAGGATTACTGGAAAGATTGGCAAGAAACGTTTGTAGTACCGGGTCTTGCGCGGCTTTTTCCTTAAGCGGATTGGCAATCTCAGGCTTGAGGTCAACCTGCGGCCAGTTTTTGGCAGGCTGGGTCAGCGGATGCCCTGCGATCGACGGCTGATATACATTGAACCCATTACGAAACAGGTAGTCTGCTAAGCGCGACATTTGATGCGGCTTCGCGCTGAACCCGTGAAACAGTAGTACAGTGCCAAGAATCGGCTGTCCGGGTTCGTGAAACAGGTAGTAAGGGTACGCCCCCTCACGCCGATCGGGGTTCATGTCGATGCTGTGAATATAGGCTGCGATCGCCTGTTTTGCCTGATCAAGTTGGGCTGCTGTTGGGGTTACAGTTAGCGTCATGCACAATGCTCCTGGAGACTAGAAGGATGAACCTGGTTGCTTCAAAAAGGCTTGTTCTGCTGGCGTAGACTCGCGATCAAGGATCTGATTACGGTGCGGAAACCGTCCAAACTGCTCAATGACTGCTAGATGTTTGACGGCGTAGCTATAAGTACCACGCGCATCAGGATTATTCCGCAGAGGATAAAATAATTCAACCGCTTGACGCTGATGGTCTAAGTTTTCGCTATGTTCAAAGGGCATGTAGAAGAACCACCGCTGCACCACAGGCAAAGACCGATCAAAGCCTGCTATCAAAGCCTTCTGCGCGATCGCTAGGGCACGATCGTCTGTCGCAAACGCTTGTGGGGCCCCTCGAAATATATTGCGGGGAAACTGATCGAATAGCAAGACCAGCGCCAAGCATCCCTCAACCGTCTCTTGCCAAGCATCAAATGTACCTGCTACAGCTTGCTCATAGACCGATCGGAAGCGCAATTGCATCTCTCGATCAAACGCCGAATTTTTCTGAAACCAAACCTTACGCATGTTGCCAGAGCCTTGCTCCGTAGGCGATCGAGTAAACCAAAAGCGTAAGATGTCGTCCTGTTGAGACATGGGAAGGGGCAGGGGAAGTAGGGGAGCAGGGGAAGTTTTGAGTTTTGAGTTGATTGAGTAGTCAGCGGTCAGCTATCAGCTTATATTCTTTACCTTCTGCCTTTCTACACCCTTATACCAAAATTCCCCGCTTGGAAAGGCAGCTTTGGCGATCGTGCGTCAGAGCTGCCTTTCCAAGCGGGGAATCCAATCGATTATTCTCGAACCTGTTGTCTTAAGCTCAACTCAAGATCATTTAACTCAAGACATTGCTTGAATGATGTAGTCAAAATACGGCGTTGCTTCAGCCGCATCGTCAGCCGAAAGCAGTTCCAAAGAAGCAGCTTTCAAGCAGCGAATCGCTTCTGCCATACCAGGCACCGGCACACCGAGAGCGTTATACATTTCGCGTGCGCCAACGAGACCAATCTTTTCGATCGGCTCCTTGTCACCCGACAAAACGCCATACGTGACTAATCGCAAATACCAACCGTAGTCGCGCAGGCAAAGGGCGCGCTGTTTATCACCATAGGCATTGCCACCGGGAGCGATAAAATCTGGGCGCTTCTTCCAAAGCTGCTTGCTGGCTTCCTGAACAATTTTTTTCTCATTTTCCGATAGCGCGGCAGCGATGCGGGTCCGCTGCTCACCTGTTTGAAAAAAGCCCTGCAAGCCCTGAAGTTCGCCCCAGGTGGGATAACGCAGTTCATCGTCGGCTTGCAGAATGACTTGGCTAACTACACTCATAATTATGGTTGTGTTTCTGCTGATATCTCTTTGTAGTGTACCGACTCAAGGGGACGAAGGGAAAGAGTGAAGAAAAATAGCTGAGCAGGGTTTTACAAAAGTTAACCTTTAAGCGATTGATCGCGCCCCTCTGACCATCTTTCTGTCTGACCAAGCCACGTCTCCTGCCACGCAAAACGCAAACACGACACCTGCATTTAACCTTAAAGCAGCAAGCCTTAAGTCTGAAACGGAGGCATCGTGCTGGTTGCCTGACACATCTATGTCAAACCCTTGATATCTCGTAAAACCCAAGTTTCTCCAGTACGGCAGGTCAAGGCTTTCAGCCAGTCAAGTCATGCTCAATCGAGCTTTTAGCGGTAGGTGACAGATTGCTTACAGAGCAAGGCTTTGAGGCACTTGTGTCAGGCAGTCAGGGCATCGTGTTTAGTCTATCCAAGTTTAAATCCAGGCTTAAAAGGCGAATGTCGAACTTCACCAGCACTCTACATTAGCGGAACAAATCAGGACGCGACCTGTTGCAGAACCCATTGAGGCTGGGCGACAGGTCGGTGCTGTAAAGGTGATGGGGCACTGACGGCATAGTTTTGCTGACGCAACTGGGGCGTGTGAACTGGTTGAGCATTCGCGTCTAGTGAACCGCGCAGCGTCTCAACCTGAGACATAATTTGCTTGAGTTGGTCTTGCAACTCTTGCAGCGTGATATTAGCAGCAGACGGCTTTGCGATCGACTGACCATCGTCGTTAGCAGAAACGGCCACATTAGAGCGGGCAAAGCTTAAAAAGGCTTGAGCGGCTGACAGGGTAGAAACCACCGATTGCACAGCAGCCTGAGTCGGTTCCGCATCGAGAACCGATGAACTGGACTGGGTATGAGCTACAGGAGTCGAAGCAACAGGTACTTTCGTTGTCGCCACCATTGACTGAGTCTCGGTTGTCAAAGCATCCACGGCCGGGTTAGCAGATGTTTCATCTTGAAGAAAGAAATCAAGCCCCGATGTTTGCAGACGCTGCTCTGATAGCATTGCCGCCTGTAGATGCAGTTCTTTTTCTTCCAACGTCCGCTGTAAGTTGGAGAGCTTTGCTTCTACATGCTCCGATTTGCGAGAGGACTGTTGCCAACCTGCGATCGCAACCCCAGCAACCCCCATACCAACGCTGAGAATACCGACAACTCCTACATAAGGTGCTGCCAGGTCTTTAATTGTTCCAGAGAAAACTGGCTCCTGGCCTAGTTGAATATCCACAGGTTCTGAACCAAAGATGGCTAGAGGCACCGTCAGTGAGGAGAATACTGCTCCAGCGAGTACAGTAGCGGGTAATACAGAGTGCTTCAGTGGAAAGACTGACATTCTAGGTAACCTCTAGTATGGAATGCGACGATAGGCGTTCAGGTTAAGACAATGGGTAGAACTTTGCACTACGAACCGTTTCATGACTTTAAGTTAGCCTTCGATAATTAGTGACGCTACCAATCAGCTCTACGCTTCTTCATGGCTTGAAAAAATCGATCGGTGGGTAAAGTTCACGTAAATCTACGAAACATTACGTAAGTACGGAAGTCTTTCTCAAGGCGAGGCTTAAAACACCCTTTGCTGAGCTTGAATGCTGTTCTCAAAGTACGGAGCGATCACTAGTCAGCGATCGCCATACTGCGCCTGTTTGGTGGATGGATCAAACACCACAAGGAATGTTGCCTCTGGTTCCAACCGACGCAATGCTTGAGCAAACCCGTCTGCATCCGACTCGTGGACAAATTGAGCGATTGTCACTCGCTGCATGTTTGTAAGCAAGTGAACCACAGCTCATCGCGTGAGGCGATCGCCATAGGCCATAATTAGATGTCGATCGCGCTGTTGTAAATCGCTGGTTTCACGAATAAGTAGACCCCAACGCCGAAACGGTTGCTGATATCGTCAAAGCACTGCACATTCTCAGTCCCACTGCTGCTGAGACGTTTATCAACCTCTGTTTGGGCGATCTAATTTAAGATGAAAGCGAAGATGGGAGCGATCAAACCTTTACTACGCACATTGAAACTTCGCTGGTTAAGGCAAAAGTCTATTCTGCTCTTCGTAAGTCTTAACCAAAAGTTCCAGTATTTTCCGAGCGTTTTTAGTCGCTTCCTCGTAAGTATCACCGTGAGTATGGACGTAAGGACCAAATTCAGGAAGCTCACAATGTATTTTCGATCTTCTCAGACCACTGAATCGAGATGCTGTAGCGAAGTTTCATCTATTCGTGTTCTTGCTCTGCAACTGTCACCGTCAGCTTAAGTCCCAACTCATTGAGCCATTGCGATAGCCCATAGATTACGTCACTCCCCTGTTGAGACAGAATTTGATTTAGCTTCTGAGAGTGATGTTCAGCTTGTTCAGGAGATAATTTCGATCAACTTAAGGCTTCAGATACATTACTTAGTGCCAACTTAAGCAAACCAGGATCAGGGGTTTCTTCTTCTTCAAAGTGTGTTTCTAAATAGAGTGCCGCGTAGCTCTGAGCTTTAAGACGAGAAACAAGGTAATCGTGATAACTATCACTGGTTGGCGTTTTCACGTTCTTCATAATCTGCCCAGTATGCTTTCGCTTTACGAATATCGCGCTCTTGCGTCTTTTTAACTCCTCCATGAAGGAGTACAACAGTTAAGCCTTTCTGACCATAGTAAATTCTGTAGCCAGGACCACTATCAACCTTAAACTCAGAAACTCCTTCACCAAGAGGCTCAGAGTTATTATCAGTTAAAAGACCACGACTAACTTTATCGATTGCCTTGTCAATGAGAGTCTGCGTCTTTTCACTTTTCAGCGAATTAAACCACTCATCAATCGGCGTTATACGACTGCTGACGGCAAGGTTCCTTATTAATGCAATGTGTCAACCCTTTTCGACATTAGGTAATGCCAATTTTGAGTTTCACAGAGCAACTAAAACAAGAAGTAGCGTTGTGCCATGGGTAGGACGGTAGCGGGTTCGCAGGTAAGGAGTTCTCCGTCAGCGCGGACTTCGTAGGTTTCGGGATCGACGTCCATCTTGGGTGTGGCGTCGTTAAGCTTCAGGTCTTTTTTCGTGAGCTTGCGAATGCCAGACACTGCGACGGCTTTCTTCTGCAAACCGAGTTGGTCAGGGATGCCTTTTTTAAGGGCAGTTTTGGAGACAAAGGTAAGAGAGGTTGCCGCGATCGCGCCGCCAAAGCTGGCAAACATGGGACGCATATGGATTGGCTGTGGGGTCGGAATGCTGGCGTTCGCATCGCCCATTTGTGCCCAACCAATTAAGCCACCTTTGATGACCACTTCGGGCTTCACGCCAAACATTGCGGGTCGCCACAGGCACAAATCTGCTAACTTTCCAACTTCAACGGAACCGACGTGGGCAGCAATGCCGTGAGTGATGGCAGGATTGATCGTGTATTTGGCAATGTAGCGTTTGGCGCGGAAGTTGTCGTTGCGGTTGTGGGATTCAACGGTGCCTTCGGTGTGCGGAGCGAGCCAGCCACGATCGAACTTCATTTTGTGAGCGGTTTGCCAGGTGCGGATGATGACTTCGCCAATGCGTCCCATTGCCTGCGAGTCGGACGACAACATGCTGAACGCGCCAATATCGTGCAGGATATCTTCAGCGGCGATCGTCTCACGGCGAATGCGGGACTCAGCAAAGGCTACATCCTCGGCGATTGCCGGATCAAGGTGATGGCAGACCATCAGCATATCCAGGTGTTCGTCGAGCGTGTTTTGGGTATAGGGACGAGTAGGGTTTGTGGAGGATGGCAGCACATTGAGTTCGCCACAGATTTTAATAATGTCGGGTGCATGTCCGCCGCCTGCGCCTTCGGTGTGATAGGTGTGGATGACACGATTTTTGAAGGCTGCGATCGTGTCTTCCACAAAGCCTGCTTCGTTTAGCGTATCGGTGTGGATGGCGACCTGCACATCGTAGTCATCGGCAACGCTCAGGCAGGTGTCGATCGCGGCAGGTGTAGTGCCCCAATCTTCGTGGAGCTTTAGCCCTATCACGCCTGCTTCTACCTGCTCGACCAAACCTCCGGGTTTCGCACTATTGCCTTTGCCCGTAAAGCCAATGTTGATAGGAAAGGCGTCTGCCGCTTGTAGCATCCGATAAATATTCCAGGGACCGGGAGTACAGGTGGTGGCGCTGGTGCCTGCGGCTGGGCCTGTACCGCCACCGACGAGCGTAGTAACACCGGACGCGATCGCCACTTCAATTTGTTGGGGGCAGATAAAGTGAATGTGGGTATCGATGCCGCCAGCCGTGAGAATCATCCCTTCGCCCGCGATCGCCTCGGTACCGGGGCCAATGATGATGTTTACATTGTCTTGAATGTGAGGATTGCCCGCTTTGCCGATCGCATGAATTTTGCCGCCCTTGAGGCCAATATCGGCTTTGACAATGCCCCACCAGTCGAGAATGAGCGCGTTGGTGATCACCGTATCAACGGCACCATCGGCATTGGTAATCGGTGACTGACCCATGCCTTCTCGAATGACTTTGCCGCCGCCGAATTTAACCTCATCGCCGTAGGTGGTGTAGTCCGCCTCGACTTCAATGATTAAATCCGTATCGGCCAAACGGACGCGATCGCCCACGGTAGGGCCATAGGTTTCCGCATAGGCGCGGCGGTTCATTCTGTAGCTCATGGTGACTCCTCACTCAAATTCTCTGCCCCATTGGAAACCCTGCACAGTATTGATGATCACGACGACACACTGCTGTTGGGTCTTCAGCTTCATTAGAATACCGCTCTGCCAATGGCTTTCGAGTTAAATCTACGACAGAATCGACTATAAACTGTAGGTCAACCTCTAAATTGGTTAGCCAAGACTTACGCATTTTGACCAAAACCTCGGAGGTTTGAGCGAGTACCTTTGGTGACGACGCCTGATGCTTGGTTAAAACCTCCGAGGTTTGCGCAAGTCCTATTAGCTTGCTTTACGGCAGGTTTCCTTCAGCACAGGTTGCCAGTCTTTTTTCACCGGATCAGATTGGTCATAGGTGGCTTCAAACGCGCGATCGCCCTTTTTCACGATCGTTTCTCGCAGTCCACTTCTCTGAGTGCCACGCACCACGCTGCCTTCCCAGATCCAACGTTCACCTGACCAACCATCAGAGAGCAGATTGATAAATTGACCGTCGCCTGTCAGAATGGTGCGCCCAAAGCGTTTGGTCAAGGTGTTGTACCCCAAGGTATCGTGCGTAATGGCAACGTTCTGCTTAGTGGCTGCTTGCCCTAAAAACCAAAAGTTATTGAGTTTGCGCTTGATGCTCCACATAAAAGGCTCTGCGGACTTGTCAGCAGGGGCAACCGCTGGTCTGACTGCACACGACCACGTACCCTCAAAGTATTGCAGTTGCTCAAGTTGCGGATCGGGCTTGGGTAAAGCAGTGGCAGGTGGTTCAGCCGCGTGGACAGGAAGGCGCGCAACGGTAAGGGCGATCGCACTGACATAGCTCACCAAGCGGACGAGATCACCGATTGTCAAACTAACTGTTCCCGCCTTAACGCAACCATTCGTTCTGTCGTTCATTGGATCGTCTTAGCTAAATCTTGGTTCAGAGCTTCTACTCACGCTTTCTGCTATGGGGTCATGACGTGTTCTTGCAGAACTTCTAACGGTACTACGTTCAGTGTGGCTTCATGGGTTGCAGATAGGACGATCGGCGGAGCAACGCCTGCATCAAGGGCTTCTTTCCAGCGCGAAACGCACAAACACCACTGGTCACCAGGGTTTAAACCTGGGAAGCTGTAGGCTGGAACGGGTGTACTCAAGTTATTTCCTCTGGCTTTTGTAAAGGCCAGAAACTCTTCGGTGACTTGAGCGCACACGACATGCGTACCTGTATCTTGTGGCCCCGTTTCACATGCGCCATTCCGGTAAAAGCCAGTCATGGGATTGGTGCAGCAAAGCTCAAGTTTTTTTCCCAGCACATTCTTTGCGTCTGTCATGCCCTTGCTCCTGATGAATGGGTTCGCTACGTTGATCGTTAAAGTTAATGCCTGGAAGACGATCGCCTACCATTCTATAAGCCACCCACTTTTGGTAGACCGACTCTGCCGTTTTTGATGCTGTTATTAGAGCCATATTTACATGATCGCACCCTTGATCTGCCCTTTTCAAATCGCTCCAGGATCTCCAATTTTCATAGCTTGGCAGGGGTTGATTCAAACGTAAGCTTTGACTGCTGCGGGTCAATTTGGGGTGCAAGTTCGTAAACATTACGATAGCCGTAATTGTACAGCGCAATGTAGGTTGAGAGATTGAGCGCTGCTGCTGGAGCTTTTGTCGGAAAGGGTGCCTCAGCGTTGACGAAATTATTGTTGCAATAAATGAGAATCCGCGTTGCTTTGTTGGGCAAGGTGCGTTTCAGGCTGTCTACCGTGATGTCTGGAAAACTCAGGTTGATCGCACCTTTGATATGCAAAAGATCATACTTTTCACGACTACGGGCATCCAGGACGATCGTACCTGGTTCACGGCTTATGCGAATGAAATCAGCTTCCGAAAGTCTGCGTGTAGCTCGATGCTTTGCAGCCTCAGACGAAACGCGAAGATACCCATCCATATCGATCGCTGGGTTTTCAGGAGGCTGGGGGGCAGCCAGGATGCCGTCTGAAAAAGCGACGCAAAAAAGGAGCGCGATGACGAGAGGTTTCATAAAGTGACTTTGTTGAACAGGCGTTGACGAGGGCAAAGTCATTCAGCACCAAGAGGCAGAACTACTTCACTATTCCTGCTTCCTGGTGCTCAAATGTTTCTGCCGTTGTCTCAAAATAGCGCATGCTTACTGCACTTGCGTGAGCACTTTTTCAGTGATGGCTTCGGGGTTTGCTTCGGGGGAGTCTTTTTCAGAGGGTGGCACCAGTTGCCAGAACTTAGGTAGGTAGTCTGCCCAGTTCGCCAGGATGGTTTTGGCGTTTTGGCTACCCGTGCGATCGGCGTGCGCCTCAATCAACTCTTTCAACTGTTGCTCTCCGGCAGGTGCTGTCATGCGCTGGACTTTCACAATTTCAGGGTTAACTTTCGTGGGGAACGTGCCATCTTCGTCCAAAAAGTAGGCCAGACCGCCCGTCATGCCTGCACCCACGTTGCGTCCGGTATGACCCAGCACAACGATGATACCCCCCGTCATGTATTCGCAGCAGTGGTCGCCCGCCCCTTCGACGACGGCCTGTGCTTTGGAGTTGCGCACGGCGAAGCGTTCACCCGCCTGACCATAGGCAAAGAGCGTGCCACCCGTTGCGCCGTAAAGGCAGGTGTTGCCAATAATGACGTTTTCGGAGGGGTTGTAGGTGGCAGCAGCAGGCGGGACGATGACGATATCGCCCCCGTGTAAGCCTTTACCCACATAGTCGTTGGCCTCCCCTTCCAAATGGAGCGTCATGCCTGGAAGATTAAAGGCACCAAAGCTCTGACCCACGCTCCCTTTGACGTTCAGCGTAATGTGCCCACCAAAGCCGTTATTGCCGTATTGACGCGCGATCGCACCTGCCAAACGGGTGCCGATCGTCCGATCCGTGTTAACTACATCGATCGTTTTGGTCACGCTGGACTGGTTGGCGATCGCGGCCTGAATGTCTGGATCGCTCAAGAGTTGATCATCCAGCACAAAGCCGTTGCTGTGTACCGATTCATGTACCAGCCAGGAGCGATCGTCCCGCGTATCGGGCAGTTGCGTCAGGCAATCGAGGTTCAAGCGTTGGGTTTTGGGAATGGTGACACCTTCCCGCACTTTCAAGAGGTCAGCGCGACCAATGATGTCATTCAAGGAGCGGTAGCCCAGCTTTGCCAGCAGCGATCGGGCTTCTTCGGCAATGAAAAAGAAGAAATTGACGACCTGCTCTGGCATTCCAGGAAACCGTTTGCGTAGCTCATCGCGCTGGCTGGCAACCCCAACCGGGCAGTTGTTGGTATGGCAAATGCGGGCCATAATGCAGCCTTCGGCAATCATCGCAATGGAGCCAAAGCCAAACTCTTCACCGCCCATTAATGCTGCCATGACAACATCCCAACCCGTTTTAATGCCACCATCGACTCGTAGCAGCACTCGATCGCGCAGTTCGTTTTGCATCAGCGCCCGATGGACTTCTGTTAGCCCCAGTTCCCACGGACTCCCCGCGTGTTTGATCGAACTCAGCGGCGAGGCACCTGTACCGCCGTCGTGCCCCGAGATCTGAATAATGTCCGCATTAGCTTTGGCTACCCCAGCAGCGACTGTGCCAATTCCCACTTCTGCAACGAGCTTGACCGAAACCTGCGCTTCAGGATTGATTTGGTGTAAGTCAAAGATGAGCTGTGCCAGATCCTCGATCGAGTAAATGTCGTGATGAGGCGGTGGCGAAATCAGGGTTACACCGGGCTTTGAGCGACGCAACATGGCAATATACGGACTCACCTTCGGTCCAGGAAGTTGTCCGCCTTCACCGGGTTTTGCACCCTGCGCCATCTTAATTTCAAGCTGTTTGGCGCTCATTAAATATTCGGGTGTCACGCCAAAGCGACCCGATGCCACTTGCTTGATGGCAGAATTCGCGGTGTCACCATTCCGCAAACCGTTGAGATGGGGAAACACGGGAGAATGCCCCTGGTTATCCACATCGCTCAACACCTGGAAGCGCGTCGGATCTTCGCCCCCTTCACCAGAGTTGGATTTGCCACCAATCCGGTTCATGGCGATCGCCAGCGTTTCGTGTGCCTCTCGTGACAACGCGCCTAACGACATGCCACCCGTACAAAAGCGTTGCACGATCGCACTCGCAGGCTCTACTTCGTCTAGCGGAATCGAGGGGCGATCGCTCTTCACATCCAGCAAATCTCGTAAGGCTGTCAACGGACGCTCTTCCAGATACTTCTGGTACAGCGTGTAGTGGTCATAGCTTTTGTCTGCAACGGCTTTGTGCAGATATTTCGCCATTTCGGGGCTGTTCATGTGATATTCGCCGCCGGGACGATAGTTGAAGAAGCCGTAGTTTTCCAGCTTCTTGCCGTGGAGTGCTGGAAACGCCCGCTGGTGAAACGAAACCACTTCTTGCGCCAAATCTGCCACGCTCAAGCCGCCTAAGCGTGAGGCCGTGCCAGAAAAGCCGAGGTGTAGCAAATCGCCACCAATGCCGATCGCTTCAAAAATTTGGGCACCGTGGTAGCTGACCAGGAGCGAAATGCCCATCTTGGAGAGAATTTTGAGCAGTCCGTCTTCGATCGCCTTACGGAAGTTGCCCTGTGCGGCTGACAGGGTAATCGCCTTGAGCTTGCCCCGCTCCATAAAGCTCTGGGTTTTGGGGTCAGTCCACCACTGACGCACCGTTTCTAACGCTAAGTACGGACAAGCGGCACTGGCTCCGTACCCAATGAGACACGCAAAATGATGGGTACTCCAACACTGAGCGGTATCGGCAATCAGCGAGGCTTTCATGCGTAAGCCCTGACGAATCAGATGATGATGCACCGCTCCGATCGCCAGCAGCGGCGGAATGTAGGTATAGTCCTCACTGAGGCCGATATTCCCCGCGTGACCTGAGCGATCGCTCAAGATCAGAATTTTCTTGCCTGCACGAACCGCTTCTGCGGCGTTTTGGCAAAGGGCCGTGACGGCTCGCTGCAACCCATCAGGCCCTTGCGAGAGTTCGAACAGCGTGGAAAGGTCAGCCGTTTCAAACCGAGAGTGACGAATCTGATCGAGTTCGGCATCGTTTAGAACAGGCGATTCCAGCTTGAGCAGATGGGCATACTTCGCACCCTCTTCAAGCAAATTGCCCCGTTCACCTAGTTGAATCGCTAGTGACATTACCAGCTTTTCTCGCAAGGGATCGATCGGTGGGTTTGTCACCTGAGCAAACCGCTGTTTGAAGTAGTCGTACAGCAGGCGCGGTTTTTCAGACAGCACCGCCAGCGGAATATCATCCCCCATACAGAAGGTCGGCTCCTTGCCCTGAGCGCCCATCTCCTGGATAATCATTTCTACGTCCTCTGCGGTGTAGCCAAAGGCTGTTTGATAGCGCAGCAAGTCCCCTTGTAGAATAGAGGGCACATTTTCAGCAAACGGCTCGTGCTTCAGGTCATAGCGATTTTGCTTGAGCCACTCACCGTAAGGCTTGGCGCTGGCAACCCGCTGCTTGATTTCCCAGTTTTTCTGAATTTCGTGCGTCTCCAGATCAACGGCAATCATCTGACCAGGCCCTAAACGCCCCTTCTCAATCACGTCTGCTTCGGGCAGATCGACCACGCCTGCTTCAGAAGCCACGACGATGTAGCCATCTCGCGTAATGCTGTAACGAGCGGGGCGCAACCCGTTGCGATCGAGCGTCGCACCCACTACCTTACCGTCACTAAATACCAATAGCGCTGGCCCATCCCAGGGTTCCTGAATGCCGCTGTAGTATTCGTAGAAGTCAACAATTTCGGGATGATCGGCCAGATCCGGCTGATTTTGATAGGCTTCGGGCACCATGATCATCATTGCTTCTTGAGGGCTGCGACCCGATCGCACCAGCAGTTCAAACACGTTATCCAGGTTCGCAGAGTCGCTATTGTCGAGGTTAACGGCAGGCTTTAAGTCAATGAGGCGATCGCCCCAGCAAGAGTGCTCCAAATCGGCTTCCCGCGCCATCATCCAGTTGACGTTGCCCAACAGTGTATTGATTTCGCCATTGTGCCCCAGCAAGCGCATAGGCTGTGCCAGAGGCCATTTGGGCAGCGTATTGGTGCTAAAGCGACGATGATAGACTGCAAACGTACTTTTGTATTCTGGTTGTTTGAAATCAAGGTAGAACTCACCCAGCACTGCCGATCGCACCATGCCTTTGTAGATGATCGTGCGGTTCGAGAATGAGCAGATATAGAGATCTGAAACCTCATCTTGCAGAGCAGAACCTTGAACCTCGGTAGGTGCCTTCGCATGAGCGCGTTTGCGGGTCAGGTAAAGCTGCCGTTCCAGCGCTTCACCCTCCAGCGACGATCGCACCAGCACCTGTTCAATCTGCGGTAAATTTTCGCGGGCTTGTCTGCCTAAAAGGTTCGGCAACGTCGGTACAACCCGCCAGCCAAGCACAGTCAGCCCTTCCTCTGCGGCAACCTGCTCAAAGACTCGACGGGCGACAACGGCAGCCTCTTCTTTTGCGGGTAGAAAGACCATGCCAACCCCTACCTGCTTTCTGGGCGGCATCTCAAGCCCCTCATTTGTCAGCCACTGAACTAGAAGTTCCCAGGGAATAGCCGTCATTAACCCAGCCCCATCGCCTGAATCCTGATCGGCGCTACAGCCACCGCGATGCTCCAGACAGGCCAAGGCTGAGAGCGCTTTCTCAACGAGATCGTGACTTGTGCGACCCTGGCGATCGACAATGAAGCCTACCCCACAGGCATCGCGTTCTTCTACTAACCAGCGCTGACCAGCATACCCACCTGTTTCCTGCTTTTGGTCTTGATTCACAGTTGTTCTATCCATGAGATGGCTTGGTTCCGTTTGTTGATCAAAGGTGCGGTGTAACTGATTAGCGCTGAGCTAGCGCTTTCATTGCGAGTCCAAAGCTAAACCTTTGGGCAAATCCTCAAAGTGTGGAGAATGTCACCCTATTCTTTCAAAGGATTCAAAATCTGTATATGGGTTCACCTTAAGAGCTGAATGACATCCAACTCTCTCACGTTCTAAACTGCAATGCTCTTCACTGAAAGACTGAAGCACCGTCGATCGCTAGCAGTCTTTGAAACCCACGAGTGAATCTATTCTGATTCTACATAGAATCTATACGGTAAGGAGAACAGCCCCTTTGCCCACGTAGTTTGTGAAAGGTGCTCTAGATTGGTTTGCGGCTTTTAGCGGTTGGACTTCAGCGGTTGAACATCAGCGGTCAGCCCGAAATTTAAAGCTAAAAGCTGAAAGCTAAGCCAAAATCATGCATCAGCGGTCAGCCTGGAATTTAAAGCTGAGAGCTGAAAGCTAAGCCAAAATCATGTTCACAAATCAAATAGGATCGCTATATGAACAATTGGTTTAAACAATTTGAGTCTCCGATCGACGATCGCACGGGGCGATCACCGATTAATTGCTGGTTCTCCCTTACCGCTAGTTTTCTTTGCGTCAGTTGGTTGAGCCAGCCAGGTGCAATGGTCATTGCCGCACCTCGTGATCAATCATCCCCAAGCCATCACAACCGTCTCAGTCAAGTGCCATCACTTCCTGTACAGAGTCAGACAGGCACTCAAATTCTATTGAACGGTCGCCCCTTAACTGCTGCCTGGACACAATGGACTGCGGGTGGGCCACGCTTTGGCATCACAGACGCAGGACTTTCACAGGCGATCGGGGTTGAGTTACTCAACACAGCCGATGCTACCAGGCAACCTGTGCAGTGGTTTTCTGATCCCGTTGCCGCTCCACTGAATCTTGGTACACGGCTTACAGGGGCCTTACGATATCTAGACATCACCGATCTGGCGCAGCGATCAGGCTGGCAATTGCAACCCAACGGTGCCACCCTCCAGATCACTTCACCACCAGCAACCGTGACAGCCGTGCGGCAGGGCAGGCAACCCTGGGGCGATCGTCTCGTGCTTGAACTCGATCGCGCCACACCCTGGCAAGTCGATCAACAAGATCAGCAGGTTGTTTTGACGCTGGACGCTCAAGTTGCCGCTACGGTCTTACAAAGCTTTAAATCGGTTATGGGCAATCGGCTCAGCTCTATCAGTATCGAACCTGGTGCAAGCCAGTCGCGCCTTCGGCTGACGCTCTCCAGTGCTTTGCGTCCGCGCGCGTGGAGCCTACCCAACCCCAACCGACTCATTGTCGATATTCGTCCAGATACACTGGTTGATCGTGACATTCTTTGGGCACCAGGGCTTCGCTGGCGGACTCAAACACTCACCCTTGGAACCGCACGCTTTCCAGTCATCTGGCTAGCCGTTGATCCCCGACAACCTGGTATTAGTCTGAAACCGATTCTGCCAAATCCTGGCACTCTTATCGGCACAGCCCCTCTACTGCGAACCGCTCAACAAGCTCAAGTCGCAGCCGCCATTAACGGTGGGTTTTTCAATCGTAATAATCAATTACCGCTCGGTGCTGTGCGGCTAGATGGACGCTGGCTCTCTGGTCCCATTTTGGGTCGTGGCGCGATCGCCTGGAATACCACAGGTGACACAAAGTTTGCCCGCCTCACCCTCCAGGAAACGATCGTGACTCCGAACGGACAGCGACTACCGCTTACCCATCTCAACAGTGCCTACGTTCAAGCGGGCATCGCCCGGTATACCAGTGATTGGGGTAACAGCTATAGCCCCTTTACAGATAATGAAATTCTGGTTACGGTGCAAAATGACAAAGTGATTAACCAGCAGCCTGCGGGTAGTGCTGGCAGCAATGCTGTACCAGTTCCGGCAAATGGGTATCTGCTAGCCGTGCGATCGAATCGCAATGCCGCTACAGTGCTCACAGTCGGAACAGGGTTGAAACTAGAAACGACTATTACACCACCCGAATTTAGCCGTTACGACCAAATCATTGGCGGTGGGCCGCTGCTGCTCCAAAACCGTCAGATCGTCTTAGATCCCAAAGCCGAACAATTTAGCAATGCCTTTGCGATTGAGAAAGCAAGCCGTAGCGCGATCGGGCAGACCGCTGATGGCAATCTCCTCATCGCTGCTGTACACACAAATTTAGACGGAACCGGAGCCACACTGACTGATATGGCTCAAATTATGCAGCAGTTAGGTGCTGTCAATGCGCTCAATCTCGATGGAGGTAGCTCTACCACGCTATATCTGGGCGGACAACTCCTCGATCGTCTACCTCGGACAGCAGCACGCGTTCATGACGGCATCGGCATCATCGTTCAACCAGGCCGTTAACCCTGCTGCTGTGAACGGTCTGGTAAAAGCAGTCTATTTTTATACCTTCACACATAAATTCTATAAAGATTACGTGTGTATTCAGTTAAGCCAATGAGATACAGGCTTAACAAGGTGGGGGAATTTGCTAGGGTTATCGTCGGAAGTATGTTGATGTCTGTCACCACTACACGCTTACTGTGCCTTTCCATATCCAACTCTAAGCTTTGGTTCATAACTCCGTTTGGACAAAGGCACGGAAACTACGTCCCGCATTCAGCGTCTTGATTACTTCCAGTAGAACACCTCTTAAAGAGACAGCAATCATGGTTCAATCCCAAGACCTCCAAACCTCTTCCCTGGTGCCTCTTGCCAGTACTCAAAAAATAGTTGCAGCCACAGAGTTAAGACCTTGGGGCGCTTTCACGATTTTGGAAGAAGGGCGAGGCTACAAGATTAAGCGTATTGAAGTAAAGCCTGGTCATCGCCTGAGCCTACAGATGCACCATCACCGCAGTGAACACTGGATTGTTGTCTCCGGAACAGCAAAAGTTGTCTGTGGCGATCAAGAACACGTTCTGAGCAGCAACCAATCTACCTACGTACCTCAATGCACGGCTCATCGGCTAGAAAACCCTGGTGTGATTCCCCTCGTCTTGATCGAAGTGCAGAATGGGGAGTATCTAGGAGAAGATGACATTGTGCGGTTTCAAGATGACTACGCTCGCGCCAAATAGCTCACGTACAGCGTTAGCTTAACCTGTGGCTTGTGTTAGCTTCAGTTCTTGTGTCTTCAAAGCTACTCAAAGCGCTTCACCTTAGCAATCCTATCGCCTCAGATTGCTGTAGGGTAAGTTCAGAGTAGCTTTCTTTTTTGACTTCCGGCGATGATACACCTCAGCCAAGCTGCAATTAGCGAGATTCTGCGCCTGAAAGCCAAGCGAAACAATCCCGAACTGTTGTTTCGCCTTGGCATCCAGCCAAGTGCCTGCTTATCGCTCTCCTACGTGATGACCTTCGACATGGTTGTACATTCAAACGACGAGTTGTTTAGCTGTAGCGGGATTCAGGTTGTAATAGACGCTCACAGCCTTTCAGCCGTTACAGGTCTCACATTAGACTACTCAGAAGACTTGATGGGGGGAGGCTTTCGCTTTCACAACCCAAACGCAATCCGAAGCTGTGGGTGCGGAAACGCCTTCTCTCTAGGCGAACCAACCCCTTGAACGGCTTAAGCGTGTTACGCAAGCGCTCCCCTTTGCAGCTTGCACTTCAAATAAATCTTTGGTTGACATTCGCCAGAACTTGTCGGTACTATTATAGTTTGTAAAAAGTTAGCTAACCGCACCGCACGCGTCTCGTACCATGCCCACTATTCAGCAACTCATTCGCACTGAGCGTCAGAAAACGCAGAAGAAGACTAAATCCCCCGCTTTGAAGAGTTGCCCTCAACGCCGTGGTGTTTGCACGCGGGTCTATACAACCACACCCAAGAAGCCTAATTCAGCACTACGCAAAGTGGCTAGGGTTCGATTAACGTCTGGTTACGAGGTTACCGCCTACATTCCAGGGATCGGCCATAACCTGCAAGAGCACTCTGTTGTGATGATTAGAGGTGGTCGCGTAAAGGATCTCCCAGGTGTGCGATATCATATTATCCGCGGTACCCTGGATACGGCTGGTGTTAAAGACCGCAAGCAGGGTCGCTCTAAGTATGGTGCAAAGCGTCCTAAGAAGTAGGTCAGGCTTTTCATACTTTTAATCGTCAACACGTTCCGCAACCTCGTTTTGCGTTTGGCGCAATCTCTGGTCTTAGTAGGCTTTTGTTAGTCTCCAATCGAGTGAGCACTCTGATTGGCTAGACCGTCAGTCCAAATTAATGCTTTATTGCAGCGCTAGTCCTTCACGTTTTACTTTTCAAGGTCTACTATGTCTCGTCGCACTTCCATTCAGAAACGCACTGTTCCCCCTGATCCGGTTCATAATTCTCGTCTGGTCAGCATGATGGTTCGACGCATCATGCACCACGGTAAGAAGTCCGTTGCTTCACACATTATTTACGATGCGTTTGAAGCGATCGCACAACGTACGGGGGCTGATCCGATTGAGGTGTTTGAACGGGCTGTCAAGAATGCGACGCCTTTGGTAGAAGTGAAAGCGCGCCGTGTCGGGGGTGCTACCTATCAAGTGCCGATGGAAGTTCGGTCTGACCGTGGTACGGCGTTGGCACTGCGCTGGCTGATTCAATATTCGCGTCAGCGACCAGGACGTGCGATGGCGAGCAAGCTCGCCAATGAGTTGATGGATGCTGCCAATGAAACGGGCAGTGCTATCCGCAAGCGTGAAGAAACACATCGTATGGCTGAAGCCAACAAGGCATTCGCTCACTACCGCTACTAGGCTCTCTGTGCGGGAATCACCACCCTCAATTCCACTGAGAAAGTATAAAATCTTAATAGAAGCAGTGAAGCAATAGCGACTGCGGCAAAGACTAAGGAGGTAGTTGTGCCACGTACCGTTCCGATCGAGCGAGTCCGCAACATTGGGATCGCCGCTCACATTGATGCTGGCAAAACCACAACGACTGAACGGATTCTGTTTTATTCCGGTGTGGTTCATAAAATTGGAGAGGTTCACGAAGGAACCGCTACTACCGACTGGATGGCGCAAGAGCGGGAGCGTGGAATCACGATTACGGCTGCTGCGATCAGTACGAGCTGGAAGGATCATCAAATCAACATTATTGATACGCCTGGGCACGTTGACTTCACGATCGAAGTCGAGCGTTCGATGCGCGTTTTGGATGGTGTCATTGCTGTTTTCTGCTCGGTTGGCGGCGTGCAGCCACAATCGGAGACTGTTTGGCGGCAAGCTGATCGCTACAAGGTGCCTCGGATCGTGTTTGTGAACAAGATGGATCGCACCGGAGCAAACTTTTACAAGGTTTACGGGCAAATTCGCGATCGTCTGCGTGCAAATGCCGTGCCGATTCAATTACCGATCGGCAGTGAAAATGCTTTAAAAGGGATTGTTGACCTGGTGCGCATGCGTGCGTTCATTTACAACAACGACCTTGGAACCGATATTGAGGAGCTAGAGATTCCTGAAGAGATGCAGGCTCTGGCGGCAGAGTATCGCTTAAAGCTTGTCGAGTCTGTGGCGGAAACGGATGACACCTTAACGGAAAAGTATCTGGAAGGCGAGGAATTAACTGAGGCTGAAATTAAAGCAGCTTTGCGTAAAGGAACCATTGATGGCGCGATCGTGCCGATGCTGTGTGGTTCTGCCTTTAAAAACAAAGGGGTACAACTGCTGCTAGACGCGGTGATTGACTATCTGCCTGCGCCGATCGATGTGCCGCCTATTCAAGGCCATTTAACCGATGGCACGGTGGCTGAACGTCATGCGGATGATGAAGAACCGATGTCTGCTCTGGCCTTCAAAATCATGGCTGACCCTTACGGCCGCCTGACATTCATCCGGGTTTACTCCGGTGTGTTGAAGAAAGGCAGCTATGTGCTGAACTCCACGAAGGATAAGAAAGAGCGGGTGTCCCGTCTGATTATTCTCAAAGCAGACGATCGCATTGAAGTCGATGAAATGCGGGCGGGTGATTTGGGTGCTGTGCTGGGTCTTAAGGACACCTTCACTGGCGATACCATTTGTGATGATCATGCACCGATCATCCTTGAATCGCTCTTTATCCCTGAACCAGTCATCTCAGTCGCGGTAGAACCCAAGACCAAGCAAGACATGGAGAAGCTTTCCAAAGCACTCCAGTCCTTATCCGAGGAAGATCCCACCTTTCGAGTCAACGTTGATCCCGAAACAAACCAAACGGTGATCGCTGGGATGGGCGAACTCCACCTGGAGATTCTCGTCGATCGGATGCTGCGGGAATTTAAGGTCGAAGCGAATGTCGGTGCCCCGCAGGTGGCGTACCGTGAAACGGTTCGTAAGCCAGTTAAGGCCGAAGGTAAGTTTGTACGCCAAAGTGGTGGGAAAGGGCAATACGGTCACGTTGTGATCGAGCTAGAGCCTACTGAACCTGGTAGTGGCTTTGAATTTGTCTCGAAGATTGTCGGTGGTACTGTACCGAAAGAGTACATTGGTCCCGCAGAACAAGGGATGAAAGAAGCTTGCGAATCGGGCATCCTGGCTGGCTATCCTGTCATTGACCTGAAGGCGACTCTGGTTGATGGTTCGTATCATGATGTCGATTCTTCTGAAATGGCGTTTAAGATTGCGGGTTCGATGGCAATCAAGAGCGCTGTGATGAAGGCTTCACCCGTTCTGCTAGAGCCTATGATGAAGGTTGAAGTTGAGGTTCCCGAAGACTTTTTGGGTCCTGTCATGGGCAATTTGATTTCGCGTCGAGGTCAGATTGAAGCACAAGGAGTCGAGCAGGGACTTGCCAAAGTGACCACAAAGGTTCCACTGGCAGAGATGTTTGGATATGCTACAGATATACGGTCAATGACGCAGGGTCGAGGCATATTCACAATGGAGTTTAGCCACTATGATGAGGTGCCTCGCAGTGTGGCTGAGACTATCATTGCTAAAAGTAAAGGGAACGCATAATCAGGAAGAGGAATAAGTAACTCATGGCACGTGCAAAGTTTGAACGGAATAAACCCCACGTCAACATTGGTACCATTGGTCACGTTGACCACGGTAAAACAACGCTGACGGCTGCAATTACAATGACTCTATCGGCTTTGGGTCAGGCGGCTGCTAAAAAGTACGATGAAATCGATGCAGCACCCGAAGAAAAAGCGCGGGGCATCACGATTAATACGGCTCACGTTGAATACGAGACAGCCGATCGTCACTATGCACACGTCGATTGCCCCGGACATGCTGACTACGTGAAGAACATGATCACGGGAGCCGCACAAATGGATGGTGGCATCCTGGTCGTGTCTGCTGCTGATGGTCCCATGCCTCAAACGCGTGAACACATCCTTCTGGCAAGACAGGTCGGCGTACCCCGCCTGGTGGTCTTCCTGAACAAGAAGGATATGGTAGACGACGACGAGCTTTTAGAACTGGTTGAACTGGAAGTACGCGAGCTACTAAGCTCCTATGATTTCCCTGGTGACGACATCCCAATCGTGGCTGGTTCTGCGCTGCAAGCGTTAGAAGCCATGACTGCCAACCCCAAGACAAAGCGTGGCGAAAACGAGTGGGTTGACAAAATCTATGAATTGATGGACAACGTCGATTCCTACATCCCCACTCCAGAGCGTGACATTGACAAGCCCTTCTTGATGGCAGTGGAAGATGTCTTCTCGATTACGGGTCGAGGCACGGTGGCTACAGGCCGGATTGAGCGGGGCGAAGTCAAAGTTGGCGATACTGTTGAGCTGGTTGGTATCCGTGACACTCGTTCGACGACCGTGACGGGTATTGAAATGTTCAAGAAGAGCCTTGAGAAGGGGATGGCTGGCGACAATGCGGGTGTTTTGTTGCGCGGTCTACAAAAAGACGATATTGAGCGCGGCATGGTCATTGCTAAGCCAAAATCGATTACGCCTCACACCAAGTTTGAGTCTGAGGTGTACATCTTGAAGAAGGAAGAAGGTGGCCGTCACACTCCGTTTTTCCCTGGCTACCGCCCTCAATTCTATGTGCGAACCACGGATGTGACGGGTACGATCAGCGACTTCACGACAGATGAAGGTGGCGAAGCCGAAATGGTGATGCCGGGTGATCGCATCAAGATGACTGTTGAACTCATCAACCCGATCGCGATTGAGCAGGGCATGCGCTTTGCCATTCGTGAGGGTGGTCGTACCGTTGGTGCGGGTGTCGTCGCCAAAATTCTCAAATAATAGCTAGCAGCGGTCAGCTAGCAGCGGTCAGCCTTGTTTCTGCCTGCTGCTAGCTGACTGCCTGTTATCGAAACTCCAAAGACGACCATGATACGCTTTTAGCTACATTACTCTGATAGCTGTCAGCTATCGGTTAGGCAGTACCTTGACAATTTAGACTTAACTCCAAATGGCAACTATCCAGCAGCAAAAGATTCGGATTCGACTGAAAGCCTTTGATCGCCGTTTACTTGACACGTCGTGTGAAAAGATTGTTGATACGGCCAATCGGACGAATGCAACCGCGATCGGCCCCATTCCTCTTCCCACAAGGCGACGCATTTATTGCGTGCTTCGTTCGCCTCACGTCGATAAAGATTCCCGTGAGCATTTTGAAACCCGTACACACCAGCGGATTATCGACATTTATCAGCCTTCTTCAAAAACGATCGATGCATTGATGAAGCTGGATTTGCCTGCGGGTGTTGATATCGAAGTGAAGCTTTAGAGGCGGTAGGGTAAGCAATGCTTACTCTGCCTTGGTTTACTAGTCGATTGCCACTAACTACGTACTCACACAAATCGACAAGTCTATTTCGATCTTTTTTATACCTTAAAGGCATCAGCAAGAATCCCGCTACTGCTGCCCCGCTTCAATCTAGATACGGTACAGTAGGTGAAGAAGTACTGTCTCTGACTTGATAACTAATGGCACCTTCTTCATCGATCGCGGTTCGAGAACTCCCTCTTTTTCCCTTGCCTGAAGTGGTTTTATTCCCAGGGCGGCCCCTACCACTCCACATTTTTGAGTTTCGCTATCGAATCATGATGAATACGATCCTCGAAGGTGATCGTCGCTTTGGCGTTGTCATGTGGGATCAAGCTCAAGGTAAACCCGCTGCGATCGGCTGCTGCGCTGAAATTATTGAATTTCAGCGGTTGCCAGACGACCGCATGAAAGTTTTAACGCTAGGACAGCAACGTTTTCGTGTCCTAGAATATGTCCGCGAAAAGCCCTATCGGGTTGGCTTGGTTGAATGGATTGAAGACAACCCTCCCGAAGCTGATTTAGATCCATTAGCAAGCGATGTGTCGCAGTTGCTTCAAGATGTTGTTCGGCTTTCGGCAAAGCTCACCGGGCAAGAGATTGAACTGCCGGAAACCATGCCAGATTTACCGATCGAGCTATCTTACTGGATTGCCAGTAACCTCTACGGCGTAGCAGATGAGCAGCAAGCGCTTTTAGAATTACAGGATACTGCCGCTCGTTTAAACCGCGAAGCGGAGATTCTCACATCAACACGTAACCATCTTGCAGCTAGAACAGTGCTAAAAGATACATTAGACGACACATCGCCTTGAACAATGAACTGTAGGGTTCAAACTTCATCCGTCGCGTTCATTCCTTCTTGTTAATATGCGGTTGGCAATAGGTACTTCGATGCCTACAGCCAGCCGCATCATTGGTATTTTGATATATACTTGCGTGAAATTACTTAGCAAGAACTTTAAATAACTCAGGGTGGCACATAAAGTTTCCGCGAAATGACGGGTAACCACTGGGCATAACCGAGAATCCACGGCTATTGTTGGGTGCATGAGCTGAAAATTTTTGGTTACTACTCCCAGTTAAGGTTTTCTTATGCAGAATGTCCTCGTTCGTCCTCAAACTGCGGTTATTCAACCCTCTGGCCCTCTTCATTCTGGGAACGTGACTGCGTTTCAACAGCAATTAGATATGGCTGTCTTGTCAAATCAGCATTCTAGCCTGCTTGTTGATATGGGTCAGGTCGAATCGATTGATAGTGCTGGTTTGATGGCACTGGTCTCTGCATTAAGCTTGGCTCAGCGACTGAACAAGCGCTTTAGTCTTTGCTCCATCTCACACTCTGTCCGCATTATCTTTGAGTTAACTCAACTTGATCGTGTATTTGATATTTTGGAGGGACGGCACGCTGTTGATGAAGCGATCGCCTAATTAACTTAGCTTATAGCTTTGGCTAGCAGCCAAGACAGAGCCAACAGCTCAAATGCTGAGTTTGAGAAAGCTTTCGACTCGCTTCTGCCACACCTTACATAACGACGGCTATAAGTTCTGACATCTCTATAACCAGCAGGAATGAGCAAATCTGGGTGCTCCTGCTGGTTTTGTTATTTGGAGTTGACGACATATCTTAACCAACGTTAAACGGCAATATTCTACAAAGCGGTAGTAAGGTTTGTGTCATGATGCCAAAATTTGTCGAGCTTATCTGCTTGCCTAAGCGTCAGTGGAAGTCGCTAAGTACTGTACGTTTATTCTCAATCGTTGTAACACTTTGCTTGCCAGCATGCGATTCAAGTCATAAGGCAGAGCCAAATGCTATTGCTAACGTTTCTACTATGAGCCAGCGACAGGTAAATGAGTATACGACTTCGAGACAGTTCTCATCCTCCTTGAAGGGGCGCGCTGACTGCTATCGTTTTTACTCTAATCTTCAAATGGCTCGTGCGTTCAACTACGCTATTCAGGATGAATGTGGTGGAAATTTGGGTGTAAGGATGTCTGCCTATGTGAGCGGTACACTTGTTATTCGTAATCGATATGGGGGACTATCTAGAATCATTACTATCGTCTGTGCTTCAGATGTCGGTAGGCTCAGAAAGGATATTGCTGATTCAGAAAATCCTCGTATTATTTCAAATGGTCGAGCCCAGTGTGCAGATGGCTGGTCGGAAATTAGTTACAAAACGATTGAAGTTGATAAAGTGGTAGAGGGAAGTCGGTCTTGACTCCAGTTGCCAATGAACAAGCTCGTATAGGTTTCTGTACGATTGCTGATAAGGTTTCGGCTGGCAGTCAGCATGCAGCATACCAAGTCGCTGTACTGGAACGCCCAATCTGATGCATTGAGTGTGTAAGTTACCTGCGTCTGGCGAACCTGATTGTGATGCTACAACCCATTAGCGACTGAATGTTAGGAGAGAACGAATGTGGCTGTAGCTGTTGAAGCGTTACTGACTCCAGAAATTCTGAAGCCCGCTCGATATTTGGGCAACGAGTTGGGTGCCGTTCATAAGCCGTGGGAAACAACGTCTATTCGTTGGGTGCTGACGTATCCAGAAGTCTATGAAGTCGGTGCTTCTAATCTAGGGCACATTATCCTCTACAACATTTTGAATGCTCAGCCTCGTCAGTTGTGCGATCGAGCTTACCTACCTGCACCAGATCTGGCACTAAAGCTGCGGGAGACCCAAACACCGCTCTTTGCGGTTGAGTCACGCCGTTCTCTCATCGACTTTGACATTCTGGGCTTTAGTCTGAGCTATGAGCTTGGTGCAACTAATATCCTTGAAATGCTGACGCTGGCGAGTATTCCATTAACCTGGCGAGAGCGGCAGTCGGTAGAAAACCGCAGAGACGCGGAGACGCGGAGTAGCGTTGCAGATGGTTCACACTTGGCGTTAAAGCAGCCAAGTCATAAGGCTTACCCGCTCATTTTTGCTGGGGGACAAACCGCAACGTCGAACCCGGAGCCTTACGCTGATTTTTTTGATTTCATTGCGTTGGGCGATGGGGAGGAATTGCTGCCAGAAATCGGCCTGGTTTTGGAGGAGGGAAAGGCTGCTGGTTTGAACCGAGAGGCACTTTTGCTGGATTTGGCTCAGATTCCCGGTGTGTACGTGCCTCAATTCTATGAGTCTGCGGCAGATGGCTCTGTGCAACCAGTTCGATCGGAGGTGCCTGCCCGTATTTTGCGACGAGTAGCCGATCCAATGCCAGCCTATGCAGTCGGTCTGGTGCCGTATGTGGAAACGGTGCACGATCGTCTGACCGTAGAAATCCGTCGAGGCTGCACGCGGGGTTGTCGCTTCTGCCAACCGGGGATGCTGACGCGGCCTGCACGGGATGTAGAGCCAGCAGCGGTCGTGGATGCGATCGAACAAGGTATGCGTGCAACCGGCTACAACGAGTTCTCACTACTGTCACTGAGTTGTTCAGACTATCTGGCGCTGCCTGCGGTGGGCTTGGAGATTAAAAACCGACTGAAGGACGAAAACATTTCACTCTTGTTGCCAAGCCAACGGGTCGATCGCTTTGATGAAAACATTGCCAATATCCTCGGTGGTACTCGCCAATCTGGGCTAACGTTTGCGCCTGAAGCGGGAACTCAGCGCTTGCGGGACATTATTAACAAGGGCTTAACCAACGAGGAACTTTTGCAAGGAGTGAAAACGGCCTGGGAACAGGGCTGGGAGAAAGTCAAACTGTATTTTATGATTGGCCTTCCTGGTGAGACCGATGTTGATGTGGTAGGGATTGCAGAAACTGTGCGCTGGTTGCAACAGGAATGCAGTACCAAAGGCCGAAAACGGCTGCACTTTAACCTCACGATTTCTAATTTCACACCGAAGCCTCACACGCCCTTTCAATGGCATTCTGTCTCAACCGCAGAATTTGTACGCAAACAACGGTTGCTTCAAGAAGAGTTTCGTCGTCTGCGCGGTTTGAAGGTCAATTTTACCGATGTCCGCATCTCGGCAATGGAAGATTTTGTGGGCAGAGGCGATCGTCGCCTGTCTTCAGTGATTCGGCGAGCCTGGGAACTGGGTGCTGGTATGGATGCCTGGTGGGAAAGCCTGGATCGAGCCTTTGCTGCGTGGACGCAGGCGATCGCAGAATCTGGGCTGGATTGGAAGTATCGCCAAGTTGAGCAGGGTGAGTGGAATGTGTTTGGCAAGGATGAAAGGGATGAAATTGGAGGGATGAAAGATGAAAAGAACATTCATCCCTCATCCCTTATCCCTCATCCCTTTTTCGACGCTCCTCTCCCGTGGGATCATTTGGATACAGGTATTGATAAACAATGGCTGAAAGACGATTTGCAACGGGCGCTACAGGCCGCTACTGTGCCAGATTGCTCGTTTGACGGTTGCTCTCATTGTGGGGTCTGTAGCACCGAATTTGGACACAACGTCGTTGTAACGCCCCCGGCAATGCCACCGTTTGCAGGACATTTTGTTCCTAATCAGCAGCGTGTGCAGCGGTTGCGGGTATGGTTAGGGAAACAGGGCGAAATGGCGCTAGTGAGCCATCTTGATTTGATTCGCTTGTTCGATCGCGTAGTGAGACGGGCCGCCTTGCCGATCGCGTTTACTGGAGGCTTTCATCCAGGGCCACGCATTATTCCTGCCAGTGCATTGCCGCTGGGCTGCACCAGTTCTGGCGAAATTGTTGATTTTGAGCTTACTCAACCAATGGAGTTAGCGGCTTTTTGGTCGAAACTCGAAGCGCAACTTCCGGCTGAAATCCCTGTCTACCAAGTGGAATCAGTAGCGGTTAGTGCGCCTGCTGCCACCCAACTGCTAGAGCAGGCAGAGTACGTGATTACAGTTGGCATTGCAGACGATGAAACTAAGACCGCTGCCCTACCTTCCCTACAGATCTGGCAACAATGGCTAGACGACATACAGAACACCGATGCCATCTGGTTTGAGCACACTACAAAGTCTGGTAAAACGCAGACCATTAATCTACGCGATCGCCTGTTTAGCCTGTCGGTAGATGCACTCAAAGAGGAAGCCTCGATCGCCATTCGTTACATTGGCAGTCACCGCAACGATGGCACGCTGCTACGTCCCGACCATGTTATTTATATGCTAGAGCAGTCGTCTGGACAAGAGTTGCAGTTATTGCATGTACATCGCGATCGTCTGATTTTGGCACCATTGGAGCATTAAGGGAAGGCAGAGGGCAGAAGGCAGGAGGCAGGAAGAAGCAAAGGGTACGGGGGAAAGTCGGGGAAGCAGAGGAAGCTCAACTCAAAACTCCCTACCCCTCACCCCTCTCCTCCCTGCTTTCAGGTATCGATTCTTCAATTTTAGTGGCAGAGAAATCTGTACACGCTATAATGCAACTCAACAGAGGCTGCTGCGGGTTGAAGACTCTTAGGAGTACCGCTCAGTGATCAGCACTTGGTGTTGGATGCAGCTTTCTTAGCCAGACTTCCCGTTCATTTTTTACAGAGCTTGATGCCTACTTACAAGAGAAGGTATCAGGTTAGTCTAATTGATCGTTACTTCAGTGGTCTTTGCCATAATTCACCATTCTGAGGCTGCTAGAGACGGCGTTGCCTCGGAGTCAGCGTCGCTTCGCAGTCACTGCGTCATTTTAGAGCTTATACACGACGCAGGGGCTTATCTGCACGAGCCGCGAGGGGATGACGAACTGACCTCCTCCCGCAGCCGACAACTTTTGAGGAAATTGAATGTCTAAGCAAATTGTTATCGCAGAGCAGCATCGGATTGCTGCGGTTTTTTCGGAAGATCAAATTCAAGAGCTTATTGTTGCGACGGGTAGCCATCAAGTAAGTGATGTCTATCTTGGTATTGTCGAAAACGTTTTACCTGGTATTGATGCGGCGTTTGTCAATATTGGTGACAGTGAACGTAACGGGTTTATCCACGTCACCGATTTAGGCCCGTTAAAACTACGCCGGATGGCTGGCTCGATCACTGAATTGTTGGCTCCCCAGCAAAAAGTGCTGGTGCAGATTATGAAGGAGCCAACGGGGAATAAAGGGCCACGATTGACGGGCAACATTTCACTGCCAGGGCGTTACTTGGTACTGATGCCTTATGGTAAAGGCGTCAATCTTTCTCGTCGCATCCGGAGTGAGAACGAGCGCAATCGGCTACGGGCGCTGGCAATTCTAGTGAAGCCCGAAGGCATGGGCATTGTGGTTCGCACCGAAGCAGAAAACATGCCTGAAGATGCCATTATTGAAGACTTGGAAGCGCTGCAAAAGCAATGGGAAATGGTCTTGCAAGAGGCAAAAACGACTCGCGCACCCGCCTTGTTGAATCGAGATGATGACTTTATTCAACGAGTGCTACGAGATGTATATAGCGCCGATGTGAACCGCATTGTGGTGGACTCTCATACTGGGTTAAAACGGGTTCGGCAACAGCTAACGAATTGGGGTAGCGGTGAGCTACCACGGGGTGTCTTGATTGACCACCATCGCGATCGCGCTCCCATCATGGAGTATTTCCGTATTAATGCAGCGATTCGTGAGGCACTGAAACCTCGAACTGATCTACCATCGGGCGGTTATGTGATTATTGAGCGCACCGAAGCCTTGACGGTGATTGATGTCAACTCTGGCTCTTTTACCCGTTCCGCGACTGCGCGTGAAACCGTTCTCTGGACAAACTGCGAAGCCGCTACTGAAATTGCTCGCCAGCTTCGATTACGCAACATTGCAGGCATCATCGTGGTCGATTTTATCGACATGGATCAGCGCCGTGACCAACTGCAAGTGTTAGAACACTTCAACAAAGCTTTACGAGCAGACAAGTCACGCCCTCAGATTGCACAATTGACTGAACTTGGCCTGGTAGAGCTAACGCGCAAACGCCAGGGCAAGAATATCTACGAAATTTTTGGTCGCCCCTGCCCAACCTGCGGTGGCTTGGGTCATCTGGTTCATCTACCCGGTGAGAGTGAGACGGCAGAGGGAGACATTGTGGAACGTCCGGCTGCTGTGTCGCTGCGAGAATCACGCACGGGCGATCGCAGTGGTAGTGGACGGGGGCGTGGGCGAGATCTTGTCTTACCTAGCCCTTTAAGTGTGCCTGAGCAGACCTGGGAAGACCGTAGCGAAGACCTGGATGATACCGATGATATGCAAGAGCTTGGGCTGAATCATCCGAGCTATCAAGAGCTTGGCGGCAATAATCGTCGCCGTCGCCGTCGTCGTCCCGGTGAGGATGGGCGCACAGAAGGCCGAGCAGATGGTCGGCTTGGCACGCCATCATATCCCAGCGCACCCATGCTCAAGCTTGACCCAGGCAATGATGGAGAACCCTCGCTAGCGACAGATATACCGTTCAGCGGTCGTTCCGATCGTCCAGAACGTCCAGCGCGGGGACGAAGCGGTCGGGGACGAAGCGGCCGCGACAACGGTGTGCCAGAATTACTGCCCAACCGGGATGGTGGATCTGCTAAAGAGTCGGGAGCCGCGCTCGATGCCACCTACGTGCAGGAAGGGACTCCAGAGGTTGGCTATCCCGAAGAGCGGCGTGGTCGATCGAGACGCGAATCATCACGACCACCGCAAGAGCCACCGGAAATCATTGCGGTCGAAATGACTCCAGAAGAGCAAGAAGTTTACGCATGGATGGGCATTTCGCCGCTAGTACTATCTAATCAGGAGGTGAAAAACCCTAAAGCTGCCGTTATCTCGGTGGTCTTACCGGGAGAAGCACCTGTTGCAATGGCAGAACCCGAACAAATGACGCTGGCAACCTCAGTAGAACCAGTTCCAGTAGAACCAGTAGCGTTCTCGTCCAAACCGAAGCAACGGGTGGTCATTGAGCGCCCTGTGATTGACGAACTAGACCCTGCCCCTCCTCAGGTTCAACCAGACGTAGAAGAAGCGCTAAACCTAGAACCAGTTGCAGTAGAGGCATCAGACATCGATTCTGTTGATGCGAATGACACACCTGTGACTCGACGCCGTCGCCGTCGCTCTTCGGCAGCCACCTCTGATTAATGCTGATTAAGCGTCTACTGAAGGCGATGAGATGAGCGTGATAAGAGGCTAGCGCTTTGTCCCAAGCATTCATTTCAAATTGCAGGATAAGCGCCATCTTGTAGGGAATGGAACAGCTACAGATTGATTGTGCTATGAAACGCGTCTGCCAACTTCAGATACAGCAGCTAGAACTCTCTAACGAATTGCAGACGTGCTCTTCGACGATCATGGCAGGTGTGGATGAAGTCGGGCGAGGGGCGCTGTTTGGACCTGTTGTTGCGGCTGCGGTCATTCTATCGCCTGAAACTGCAGCTAGTCTTGCTGAAGCGGGAGTGACTGATAGCAAGCTATTGTCCGCAGAGCGACGGCTTGTGTTGGCTCAGCAAATTCTAGCCAGTGCGGTGGCTGCTCAAGTGCGCTATGCCTCTGTTTGGGAAATCGATCGCTTAAACATTCTGCAAGCCTCGCTCTTAGCGATGAAACGGGCTGTACTCAAGTTATCCGTTGTACCAGAGTTGTGTCTAGTCGATGGGAACCAGCGCATTCCAGGTTTAACTATCCCGCAGCAAACGCTGGTGAAAGGAGACCAACGATCGCTGGCGATCGCGTCTGCCAGCATTCTTGCCAAGGTTTGGCGCGATCAATTAATCACTCGGCTGGCAATCAAGTATCCCCATTACGATCTAGCAGCCAACAAAGGCTACGGCACAACAGCCCATCGGGCAGCGCTGCACGTACATGGCCTATCACGCTGGCATCGCCGCTCCTTTAGCCCGTGTCGTCTAGCCGCAAAGCTAGGAGACGAACCGCTGCTGTGAATAGCTCAATCTTCCATATAGCCTTTCTCCTAGCCAGTTTCTACACCGGGCAAGTTCCACATTATGCAAGTGGGCTATGGGTAGGTAAGACAGAGGCAGGTGCAACTGGAACTGCTGGTGTTGAAACAGCCCAGGCTTCGTAATCCGCCAATAAGTGATGCATCAAGCGTTGTTTAACAGTCAACAGAACACTTTTTAATAAACCGTTTGTTGTGGCTTCAAGGATTGGCTTCGGCGTAAACGCGATCGGGGGTGGTACATCGACCTGCACTTCCAGATCCACCCTGCCTTTAAGAACCGCTGCCCCGTTGCTTTGATGCGGTTGAAGTTTGCCCACTAGGCTGAGCTTAAACCGCTGATTAATATAGTCAACTCCTCGAATTTCACACCCAGTTGACTGCACGTGGACTGTCCCATCGCACTCTGCCCAAACACGCAGATCCACGATCGGCTGGATAGTCAGCATCATAAAATTGAGCGGACGCATTTTGAGGCGAAAGCGTTCATCACCCAATAGCTCAATTTGACTTGAAGCGGCTAAAGCACTCACTACCCGTTGAGGCTGGCGGAGATAGTGTTGAATGGGAATCGGTTGTTTTGAAACCACCATTTCAACCGTCTGAAAGGCAGTGAAGCGACTATACATGGGTGAGCAACCTAAAAATAGGCAGGAGATTTAGATTTCGGTATTCTTTCTAATCTTAAACAAATGTGAAGGAAGTTTTCACATCTTTTTCAGTAGATACACGTTACGTCTTATGACAGATCATTCTTGCAGAATTCTGGCTCACAAAGCTTGTTTATCTGAGAATAATGAGAAGAATTGTTGCTGTCAGCGGTTAGCGGTCAGCCGTCAGCCTGGAATTTAAAGCTGAAAGCTGAAAGCTAACCCAGAAGCATGTTCACAAATCAAATAGGATCACTATTATGTTGAGTTTCAGGCTGTAAGGAGTAAGCGCTTTGACAGTATTGATCGCCCATTTAGGTCCCTCTGGCACCCATACCGAAGCCGCCGCCCTCCAATATGCCGCCTGGTTTACTCAAACCAGTGGTCAAACAACCCAGTTGCGTCCCTATCCCAGCATTGCGCTGTCTTTACGTGCCGTTGCTGAAGGAGACGTGACTGTTGCCGTTGTGCCAGTCGAAAACTCTACCGAAGGCAGCGTTGCCATGACGTTGGATGGCTTGTGGCAGATTGGTAGTCTACAAATTCAGTCAGCGTTGGTTTTACCCATTCGACATGCGCTTTTGTCTTACGCCATCACCACCGAAACGATCGAGACGGTTTACTCTCATCCGCAGGCGTTAGCTCAATGTCAGGGTTGGCTCGAAACCTTTTTGCCTAACGCCAAGTTGATTCCCATTAATTCGACTACTGAAGCGCTGCAATATCTGGCAGAAGACCCCACGATCGCAGCAATTTCTTCCCAACGTGCCGCTCAACTCTACAACTTACCGACTTTGAGCGAGGCAATCAATGACAACCCCGATAACAGCACCCGCTTCTGGGTTCTCAGCCAGCAACCGTCTCCTGGCGGTCACCACACATCTCTAGCCTTCACCGTGCATGATCTACCCGGCTCTTTAGTCAAACCACTGCAAGTTTTTGCCAGTCGGGGGATGAATCTGAGCCATATTGAATCTCGCCCCGCTAAGCGATCGCTCGGTGACTACATGTTTTTTATTGATTTGGAAGCCGATGCCCGTACACCTGCGGTACAAGAGACCTTAGCAGAACTCGCTGAAAGTACCGAAACGCTGAAAGTGTTTGGTAGCTATGACGTTTTGCTAACGGAGGAGAGGGGTGAGGAGTGAGGAGGCAGGGGAGAGAGTTAGGAGTTTTGAGTTAAGAGTTTTGAGTTGTCAGTAACGCCTAAAAACTCTCGCACCAGTTGAAGGTAGGTTGGAGCATCTTCCAGCATGGGAAAATGCGCTGTATCGGGAATGACCACGTATTGAATGCGATCGTTTAGCGCCGCGGCTTGCCGTCCCATTGTGGCAGGGATGATAATGTCACGATCGCCCGAAATCAGTAGCGTTGGCACCGTCAGGCGTGCAAATTCTTGAGGCATGACTTCTGTTGCTTTCTTGCTGACACAGGTAAAAATGGTGCCTAAAGCCGCATCATAGTCTGCCATGAGAAAATCATTCAGGAACGAGCGGCTGATGGCTCCAGGTAAGGAGCGGTGCAGAAAGCGCTGCATGAAGAGCCGATCGACAAACGGCAGCCCATAAAGCCAGCGAGGACGAAACTTGACCACGTAGCCGCCAAATTTGTAGAAGGCGTTAAATGCTTTCTCGTCGTAAGCAAAAATGCCGCTACAGGTGAGGATGGCACGATCGACGCGATCGGCATACAGGTTTAAAAAGAATGTAGCGACCGACGCGCCCATTGAGTGAGCGTTTAGAAACACACGCTGCAACCCAAGCGCATCTAGAAGACCTGCAAGATCATCAGCGTAGCCTTCTAGTTCGTAGCTCAACTCAGCCGCCGTTTCCGGTGGGTCAGACAGAGGCGGTGCTTCATGGGTGTTAGAGCGCGATCGCCCAAAGCCGCGCATGTCGTAGAGAAGGCAGTCGAAGCGATCGCACAATGCTTTAGCCGTACTTTCCCAGTAGCGGGCAGAACCACCCCACCCATGTACAAAAACCAGAACGGGCTTGCCAGAAGGTTCGGCACTTCCCGACGCTGTAATCCATTCGTAGTAATGATTAAAGCCGCGAACGTTAACGTAAGGCATTTCTAAGCAGAATAATTAGCGCTACTTACTACGCGCCGGTACTCCAGGTGAAAAGAGCGTATGCATCCGTTGTTTGTGCAAACAGTTCAAGGTCATTCCGATCACGTCTGATTGCTACCGCCTCGACCAATTCATCAATCACAGAGCGCTGATAACCAATTTCTTCGGGAACAGGCTTGTCCATCCTCGAAAACACTCCAATACGTGCCTGGATTTCGCACATCTAGAGGTACATCCAGAATTTGTACACCTCGCCTGCACGCCTAATGCTTACCGCTTCTAACATCCTTGATCGCATCGACAATCCCACGAGTAATCCGAGATATTTCTTCATGCCATTCATCTTCACTGCACGGCGTGAATACTGCTGCATCTCCGTAACCACCGTTAGCGGCAAATGACTAGAGAAACATTGTCAAGCAAGAAGCGCCTAACTCAAACTCCTCTACCTGTTCTAAGTAACATCGCCAGAGACATACAAAGGCATGTAGCTCATCCTGGCAGTCACTATGTGCGATCCAACGGAATTGAGCATCACACCAAAACTCATCAAACGTACCGAACCAGAGAGTATGAACACGTGGTCTAGATGCTTCCAACCGTTGCCTTACCTCATCCGATCGGGCTTGTAGTTTTGAAAGAGAAAGAGGCATTCAGCTTGTAAGAGTAACAGTAGTGCCACCGAGGGGCGACATTCATCGGCTGCAAATAGCCTTTCAATCCTAGCCGAACGCTTCTAGCAGTCCGGTGCAATGAAGGGTTGAGGGGCGGTGAACGAAACTAGGCTTCACCATATTCCTGCTTAAGGTTCTCGTAGTAACGCCGCTGTTCTTTAGCCACAAAATCAGGATCTCGTCTCTCTTTGCGTATAGGTGGGGTTACTTCATCTGATTCAACAACACGGATTTTGATTGTATCTCCTATCTTGAGAGAACGTTTTACCCAATCTAAATATTCATAGTCGTGCTTCCCATGATGAATAAGCCCGCCAGCTGATAGACAAAGGTCATCATCTTTATTATCTTCATCTTCTGGATCTGCTGCTCTATAAGACAAAATAGCTGTAAGTACTCTAACCTCATCAAAACCAGCAATAATTCTTGGTTCGTTGTTGATGATGACTTCAAAGCGGAGCATTCTGTTCTCCTAGACAAGGATTGTAGTCATGCTGGAATTTCCATACAACTATTGCAGCACCAAAACTGGCTATTTCACAGATAACCTTCAAGTACTGCTCAAGCAAATGACTGAAAGCAGCCCAACTAGCAACTAGGCAGATTCAGGTTTTGGTAACGATGAGGGATGGATGATGAGTTCGGCGGTCGATCGCTTCTCAACCATTTCGCGGGTGATGCTACAGCGAGTCACATCTTTACGCGAAGGCAGCTCGTACATCACATCTAACATCAGTTCTTCGACAATGCTACGGAGGGCACGAGCGCCTGTTTTGCGGCGGTAGGCTTCCTGGGCGATCGCGCGGATTGCGTCTTGCCGGAACTCTAGCGCCACATTGTCCATCTTCAAGAGCTTTTGGTACTGCTTCACCAAGGCATTGCGTGGTTCGGTCAGAATCGCCGTCAAAGCATCCTCATCTAGAGGATTGACAACCGCCATCACGGGCACACGGCCAATGAATTCAGGAATCATGCCAAACTTAACCAGGTCATCTGGCTCCATGTGGCGCAACACGTCTGCGGTTCGTTTTTCCTTCGGCTGTGCTTCGCCCGGTTGAATAAAGCCCATCGACTTCTTTCCAATGCGCTGCTCCACCGCTTTGTCTAGCCCAACAAAGGCACCACCGCAAATAAAGAGAATATTGCTCGTATCAATCTGAATGCAGTCCTGGTAAGGGTGCTTACGGCCTCCTTGAGGGGGCACATTGGCAACCGTACCTTCTAGCATCTTTAGTAGCGCTTGCTGCACCCCTTCACCCGATACATCGCGTGTAATGGAGGGATTTTCGCTCTTCCGCGCAATCTTGTCGATTTCATCAATGTAGATAATGCCGCGTTGGGCTTCTTCGACATCCAGATCGGCCACTTGCAGCAGGCGCAAAAGGATGTTTTCCACATCCTCACCCACATACCCCGCTTCGGTCAGTGTGGTTGCATCGGCAACGGCAAAGGGTACGTCCAGAATCTCTGCCAGAGTTTGCGCCAGCAGCGTTTTGCCACAACCTGTGGGGCCAATGAGAAGAATGTTGGACTTTTGTAGCTCAACGGGATCTTCTGCCTGCGCCTTCCCATTGCTTTTGGACTGAGTAAAGCTCAGACGCTTGTAGTGGTTGTAAACCGCAACTGAGAGTACCTTTTTGGCATCATCTTGCCCAATGACATGCTCATCCAGGTACTTTTTAATCTCTCTTGGCTTTGGGATCTGATTAAGGGAGAGATTGGCAGACCGCGCCTTGCGCTTTTCAGGCGATTGCTCACGGCGCGGCACAGGTTGTGGAGCGGCGGCACTGGAGTCAAACAGCTCTTCATCCAGAATTTCGTTGCAGAGGTCAACACATTCATCACAAATGTAAACTCCCGGTCCGGCTATCAGCTTACGAACCTGCTCCTGCGATTTTCCACAAAAGGAACATTTGAGATGGGAGTCGTACTTGTTAGGCATATCTACCTCTTAGTGAACGGCGGCAACAGCCTCTCCCGCTTTAGGAAGATTTTGTCTGGAAATAACCTGATCAACCAGTCCGTAGTCTTTTGCTTCGGCAGCGGACATAAAAAAGTCGCGTTCTGTGTCTATTTCTACCCGCTCCAACGGCTGCCCTGTATGGTGAGCCAGCAGTTCGCTCAGCTTGCGCTTATGGTAGAGAATTTCTTTGGCCTGAATTTCGATGTCAACGGCTTGCCCCTGTGCACCCCCAAGGGGTTGGTGAATCATGATGCGGGAGTTAGGGAGAGACATGCGCTTGCCCTGTGCTCCTGCCGCTAGTAGAAATGCGCCCATGCTAGCAGCTAAACCAAAGCAGATGGTCACTACATCAGAGCGTACTTGCTGCATGGTGTCGTAAATTGCCATGCCTGCGGTGACAGAACCACCAGGAGAGTTGATATAAAGCTGAATATCCTTTTCAGGCTCCTCAGCTTCGAGAAACAGCAGTTGAGCCACGATCGAATCCGAAACCATGTCGTCGATCGCAGTACCCAGAAACACGATGCGCTCTCTCAGCAGTCGAGAGTAGATGTCGAACGCACGATCACCTCGACCTGACTGTTCGACCACCATCGGTACGACGTTACCGGGGTCTATCGAGGTGACATCCAGGGAGTTGAAGCTGCTGATGGCGTAGTTAGGAGAGCGAGATACAAACATAGTCGGTATTGCCTGAAATCACTGTAAACCGGATTCGCAAGTTAGCGCGAGTGCCTCATGCGTAAAATCGCAGCATCTATTCAAACATTATGCCTCAACTAACCAAGGACTTGTAGGCACCCAGGCGAAATGCTCTGCTATTGTAGCCTTGGTGTTTCAAGGCGTAACGCATTCTATTCAGAGAATAGACAAAATGTTATTTCAAAATATCATTCAATGTCAGAGGATTCTGCTTTGGCCTTCGCTTTACGGGCCTTTTTAGGCTTTTCGGCTTCGATCGCGTCGGGTATTGCTTGGCTGTCGGTTTCAGCGCCCACGACTTCAGGAACAGTTGGTGCTTCAGGCGCATCTTCATCCGGTGCTTCAACGACTGATGATGTCACATCAACGGTAGCAGTAGCGGCTTCGAGATCGCTCGTGGCTGCTTCAATAAACCCTTCGTCCTCTAATGACGCTTCAAGCGCCTCCTCTTCTTCGGGTGTTGCCAGCGTTCCTTCAGGGACAAGCTCAATCGTGGAGTGTTCGATCAGCCAGTTGACAATCTTTTCCTTCAGCAAATCCTCGGCAACAACTGCTTGTAAGCGATCGGGATCAATATCTCGATCGCCCAGTTCTTTAAGCAGTTCGGTTGCTTTGGCGGTAACTTCTGCTGATTCAACTTTGAGCGATTCGCGTTTGGCAACTTCGCCCAAGGCTAAAGTCCGTTTGATGCGATCGAGCGCTTCTGGGCGCGAGCGCTCCTTCAGCATGGGAATGGTGTCCTGGTTGAACAACCGCTTCACATCAATGCCCTGGTTTTGAAGCTGCATCGCGGTCTGATTCAAAAGATAGCTGAGTTCCCGTTCCACCAACGTTTCTGGCAGATCGACCTCAATGTGTTTCAGCAACTCATCCAGAATGGCCTGCTCTTTGTTGGCCGTTGTTTTGGTTTCGGCTTCTTCGGTGTAACGGGTTTCAAGAGACGATCGCAACTCTGCCAGCGTTTCAAACTCGCTAACTTCTTGAGCAAAATCATCGTCAAGGGCAGGCAGTTCTTTTTCCTTAATTTCTTTAAGCGTGATGGTAAAGCGGGCCGATCGACCCGCCAACGTCTCTTGCGGGTAGTCTTCAGGGAAGGGAATCGGCAGATCCTTGGTTTCACCGGGGTTCATACCCACAATGCCGTCAATGAACCCTTCGATAAATTTGCCTTCGGTTAGTTCTACCTGAAAATCTTCGGCCTCACCACCCGGAAAGGGTTCGGGTTCAGTGTCAGGCTCATCGCTGAGAAGCACACCTTTATAGTCAACGATCGTGACATCGCCCAACTGAGCCGCACGCCCTTCTACAGGAATGAGGGTCGCGGTTTGCTCCTGATACTGTTGCAGCACCTTGTCCACCTGCTCCAAGTCTGGCTTGATTTCTTCGGCCTGAAGCTGAAACTCGGTGTACTGAGCAAGGGTAACTTCGGGCTGCACGTCTACCGAGGCGGAGAAGGTGAGGGCTGCTCCCGGCACAAACTGGCTCACCAGATCTTCAAACGACGATCGCAACTGGTAGTTGCCCAACGCATCGATCTTTTCTTGTTCAATCGCCTGTTTCAGCGTTTCGTCAATCAGTTCTTCGAGAGCAGTCGCCTTAAGCTGCACCGAGCCAAAGCGCTGGATAAGTACCTGGCGTGGCACTTTGCCTTTGCGAAACCCAGGAATATTGGCAGAGCGGGTAAATTTTTGGATGACCTGCTCGTAAGCCTTTTGAGACATTTCCGGCGTAATTTCAATTTCCAAGCCAATTTGGCTGGCGGGAAGTTTTTCCTGGGTAACTTTCATCGGTATATTTGCTACAGACAATTACTTTTAGTGGGCCGCTAGCTTTACTCTACTGGGTTGCTAGCGTGACATGTCGCGCAGGAGGCACAAAGTCACTCAACGTCACACAAACAATCGAAATAGGCGATCGCACTCACTGCATCGCCGCAGTAGATCATCGTAACTGATCCTGCTCCAGAATTGCTTACTTAGTCTAAGTGAATCTTAAAAGTGGAACCACAATTGGATTTACGAAAAATTTCGTTAGAATGCTGAAACTCCCTGAAGGCGTATGCTGGAATGATGTCGTTTCGCGCGCCTGACGCTCTACTATTCTGTATACGTTGTTTTTTGTACATTTATGAACGTCTTTATGTCCTAACAATCAGGAACAGGCTTAGAGACAGTCGTTTTTATATTTTTGGAGGAAATTCCATTGGTTCATCCTTATCGGGTCGCCATTTTAGGAGCGACGGGTGCAGTTGGTACCGAGCTTTTGTCACTGCTGGAACAGCGGGATTTTCCGATCGCCGACTTGAAGTTGCTGGCATCGGCGCGATCGGTCGGTCAAACGCTCTCGTTTAAGGGTGAACCGTTGCCCCTTGACGCCGTGGATGACAAGAGCTTCAAAAATGTCGATCTGGTGCTAGCTTCAGCGGGTGCGTCTGTCTCCAAGACCTGGGTGAAAACGGCGATCGCGTCTGGAGCGGTGTTTATTGACAATTCTAGCGCCTTTCGAATGGACCCAACCGTACCGCTGGTAGTGCCAGAAGTGAACCCTCAAGCCGCTGCCACCCACCGGGGACTCATTGCCAATCCCAACTGCACGACGATTTTGATGGCCGTTGCGGTGTATCCTCTCCACCAAGTGCAGCCTATTAAACGCATCGTGGCTGCTACGTATCAATCTGCCAGTGGTGCAGGTGCGCGGGCAATGGAAGAGGTTAAAACGCAAACGCAGGCAATCTTGCAAGGGCAGGAACCCGTTGCAGAGCTTTTCCCCTACCCGCTGGCCTTCAACCTGTTTCCGCACAACTCCACTCTTAACGCTCAGGGGTATTGTGAAGAAGAAATGAAGATGGTGAACGAAACGCGCAAGATTTTTGGTGCCCCTGATTTACGGGTAACAGCCACCTGTATACGGGTTCCCGTACTGCGGGCACACTCAGAAGCGCTTAACCTGGAATTTGACGAACCGTTTGATGTGGCACAAGCACGCGCCCTCTTAGGTCAAGCTCCGGGTATAACGTTAGTGGAAGATTGGCAAGCAAATTACTTCCCCATGCCGATCGATGCTAGTGGCAAAGACAATGTGCTAGTTGGACGTATCCGTCAGGATCTTTCCCATCCATCCGGCCTGGAACTTTGGCTGTGTGGCGATCAGATTCGTAAGGGTGCTGCGCTCAATGCTGTGCAAATTGCCGAACTGTTGGCGCAACAGAATCTCATTCAGCCCTCGGTCGCGCTTGCAAATTAGAGCCGTTAGCGATTAGCTATTAAGCAGTACTCGTCATGTGGACTGGAGACTGCTTCTAATTAGCAATGAAGCGACGTAGCTAGCAACCAACAACTAACAACCAACAACTGTATTCGTGTGGTGAATTTTGGACGTGTTTTAACTGCAATGGTCACGCCGTTTAAGGACGACGGCAATGTTGATTTTGCGATCGCAGCCAAGCTTGCCTCTCATCTCGCCGCCAACGGCACAGACACGCTGGTCGTCTGCGGCACAACAGGCGAATCGCCCACCCTAACCTGGGATGAAGAGTACGAGCTTTTTCAGGTCGTGCAGCATGCAATCGCGGGCAAGGCAAAAATTATTGCAGGCACTGGGTCAAACTCGACGCGAGAGGCGATCGCAGCGACCCAAAAAGCAGCTAAACTAGGGGTAGATGGTTCTTTGCAAGTCGTCCCCTACTACAACAAGCCACCACAGGAAGGGCTTTACCAGCATTTCAAGGCGATCGCAGAAGCTGAGCCAGATCTGCCAATGGTGCTTTACAACATTCCTGGGCGTACTGGGCAGAATATGCAACCCGAAACCATTGCTCGTCTGGCTGCCATTCGTAATATTGTGGCAGTTAAGGAATCAACGGGTAATCTTGATCAAGCAAGTGAGATTCAACGTTTGACACCTCCTGAATTTGCACTCTACTCTGGAGATGACTCTATGACCCTGCCGCTGCTAGCGATCGGTGGAATTGGGGTTGTCAGTGTCGCTAGTCATTTGGTTGGCCCGCAGCTTCAACAAATGGTTCATGCCTTTGAGTCAGGCCAGCATCAACTCGCTACCAAGATCCACCTTGAGCTTTTTCCACTCTTTAAAGCCTTGTTTACGACCGCGAATCCTATTCCTGTGAAGGCAGCCCTGCGGTTGCAAGGTTGGCAAGTCGGCTCTACCCGACTTCCACTGGTAGATGCTTCAGCTGATTTGACAGCAGTTTTAAAGCCAGTAATGACCCACTTATCGTTGCTTTAAGCGCCTGCGGCTCCCTCTCCTTATCGCTACAAAGTTTCTAGACAACTGAATACGTTTACGACCCGCACTCACCGTTGTGCTAGAGGCATTCAACTGACTGGCGATCGACCGTGCTTGTTGATTGATCGAGTCTTCGCACGGTTGTTGCTTTGGTAGGCTCTACGCTCAGATACTTTGACGCTTGACGTAAACAGCTTTTCCAAAAAACGTACAACTGGCTCACCACGGATGCATCGCTGGCTGCACGATTTTCAACCCTTAAGGCTTTCCTCAATGACCCACTCTTCAACTAAGTAGTTCTCAAGCAACCAAACTTTCAACCAAACAAGCTTTCAAGCAACCAATTTTCTTTACTCTGTACACGTTCGATAAGGATGCCCATGACTCAAAACAACTCTTCACCCGCGCTGAAAATCATTCCCCTCGGTGGTTTGCATGAAATCGGCAAAAACACCTGCGTCTTTGAGATTAACGACGAAATTATGTTGCTCGACGCAGGTCTTGCATTCCCAACAGATGGGATGCATGGGGTGAATATCGTCCTGCCAGATATGACCTATCTGCGGGAAAACCGCCATAAAATTAAGGGCATGATTGTCACGCATGGTCACGAAGACCACATCGGCGGCATTGCCTTTCATCTCAAACAATTTGACATTCCCGTCATCTATGGCCCTCGTCTGGCGATGGCGTTACTTAAGGATAAACTGAGTGAGGCAGGTGTCACGAAGCGCACTGAACTTCGCACGGTTGGCCCACGTGAAACCGTCCGGGTTGGTAAGTCCTTTTTTGTAGAGTTCATCCGCAATACGCACTCGATGGCCGATAGCTTTACAGTTGCCATTCGCACCCCTGTAGGGGTTGTCATTCATACGGGTGATTTTAAATTTGACCATACGCCCGTTGATGGCGAGTATTTTGACTTTCAACGCTTGGCAGAATATGGCGAAAAGGGCGTGCAGTGCCTCATTAGCGATTCGACAAACTCTGAAGTGCCAGGTACAACCCCTTCAGAACGAGCGGTGTATCCAAACCTTGATCGCATCTTTGGGCAGGCACAAGGGCGCTTACTGGTGACCACCTTTGCCTCATCGGTACACCGGATCAATATGATTCTGGAACTAGCGAAAAAGCATGGTCGGGTGGTGTCGGTGGTGGGGCGATCGATGCTTAACCTGATTGCTCATGCGCGAAATCTGGGTTACATCAAATGTGACGACAACTTGTTTCAACCGCTTAATGTGCTTCAAAAGCTCTCTGATGAGCATGTGCTGATTCTGACAACAGGTTCTCAAGGCGAACCCATGTCGGCAATGACCCGCATTGCCAACGGCGAACATCGTCAAATTAAAGTGCGGGAAGGCGATACGGTAGTCTTCTCGGCTAATCCGATTCCTGGCAACACGATCGCGGTGGTGAACACGATCGACAAGCTCATGATGAAGGGTGCCAAGGTCATTTACGGGAAAGAGCAGGGTATCCATGTCTCCGGTCATGGCTGTCAGGAAGACCAAAAGCTGATGATTGGTCTGACCCGCCCTAAATTCTTCTTGCCCGTGCACGGTGAACACCGGATGCTGGTCAAGCATGCTCAAACGGCTCAAAGCGTGGGGGTTCCGGCAGAAAACATGGTCATTATCGACAACGGCGATGTGATCGAACTGACGGAAACCAGGATGCGCGTTGCTGGCAAGGTACCCTCCGGTATTGAATTGGTCGATACCTCCCGCTCTGGTGTTGTGAACAACAAAGTGCTGAAAGAGCGCCAGCAGTTGGCGGGGGACGGCGTTGTAACGGTAGCCGCGGCGATCGGTTGGACAGGAGCGCTGATGGCGAAACCCCAAATACATTTGAGCGGTGTGGTGACATCACTGGAGCGATCGAAGCTTCAAGCCAGCATCGAAACTGCCATTGGCATTACCCTGCGCGATCGGTGGAATGAGTTTGCTCGTCCCTTGGGCAACGAAGGGCAGCTTGAGATTGATTGGGTCGGGCTACAAACACAAATTGACCGTGAGATTCAGCGGACGTTGCGGCGTGAACTGCAAAGCAATCCGATGCTGGTGTTTTTGATGCAAAACCAAGAAGAGCCGCCCGTAAGAGATGTTAGCCGTGAGCGCCGAACGACTGCGATCGCCTCTTAGTCTGCTCAGAGCCTGAAGCTCAAACTTCAAACCCAAAAAGCAAGCGGGCCATTCTAATAGGGATGGCCCGCTTGCTGTGTTAAAAGTGATGGTTCGCTAAGGATCGTGGATTGAATCACTTCGACAGTGAGATGTTCTGTAGAGGGCGCACGGCCGTGCGCCCGTACCTCAAGATCACACTTTAATTAATTCTCGTTCCTAAGGCCTCAAACAAGCACGCGATCGCCCCGCCGTTCGCGCGATTCTTGCCGTACAGAGCCAGACATCGCGGCCTGTTGTAGCTGCATAAACGCCTTTAGGTCGTTAGCATCATACTTCGTTCGCAAAAGCTGGCGCAGTTGGTTCTCTGCCTGAATCGTCAGGCAACCAGTGGCGAAGGCATGTTGGACGATTTCACGAATCAGCATCATGGTAGGACCTTGCGTTTACCGACAGTAGAGAGATAAGCAAATCACAGGGGGCTAAAGTTACTTATCACCAGAGAGCAATCAAAGAATGTCATTGCAGCAGGGAACAGATTTATTTGCGTAGAGCCAATAATATAAAGTTTTTCTAAAAAGATCCTGTTAACCAGGTAACAAAACTGTAGGTTGATCAAATCAGCGGCTGAGGCAATAACCTCAAGAATTACATTACCTTGGCAAGAGTTCCTTTAAGTACTCCTAAAGAAAGACCCAGATCATTCTCTAAGAAGACTGTTGACTGCTAACGTATGTGATCCACGTCAAAGCATGATGCGCGTGATGGCAATACGGCCAGAAAAGCACACATCCACATCACTATTTGCATCGCGTCGTCTTTTGGCATACTCCCCTGCGTAATAGAAGTATTCACCCTCTACTCGGTAATTTCCGGGTAACGGCTGAGTACAGGGGGAACAAAAAACGATTTCTGGCATCGGTACGCCCGAAACCAGATGGGGAAGATTGACGTTCCAAAACGTTCCAGGTTCCCAGGTACGATCGAACAGGGTTTGCAACACATAAGTGGTTAATTGGGTCGCAAGCTCCCAGTCGATCGCGCGCCCGCCTTGGCGGTAATGGGAAAGCGCAATGCCAGGAAGTCGGTAAAACGCCGCTTCCCGCACGGCTGCGACCGTGCCGGAGATATAGACATCTGAGCCTAGATTACCGCCAGCATTGATGCCAGAGAGTATCCAACGAGCCTCTGGAGCCAGGTAATTGAGTGCAATCCGCACACAATCGGCGGGTGTTCCCCCGATCGCATATTCCGTTGGCGATCGCGGCTGCACATGCACTGGCTTTGTAGTAGTCACTTGATGACCACAGCCAGAATGGGGAGCTTGAGGTGCAACAATCATCGCTTTTGTGTCAAATTGGCTCACCGCTTGTAGCAAAGCTTGAATGCCTGGCGCATCAATGCCATCGTCGTTGGTCAAAATGAAGGTCATAAGAGTAATACCAGTTTTGAGTTTTGAGTTTGAGTGACGAGCCTACGCATCGTTGGTTGAAGTGCCCCATCTGTAGCTCAATGAGAGGGACTTGGTATAAGAGTCGGTTTAGTGGTCTTCAAGTCAATCACAGTTTCATTGAGACGAGTACTGAATTTAGGGTGCAAGGCATACAAACAAAACTGGTTGTCATGTGAGTGCTGGCGGTTGAGCGTTCGTGCGTAGACTTAAAGTGATCACATGAATGATTAGAAGTGATCAATAGATAAACCGTGCGTTACGCATAAAAAGGAATCGCTGAGGGACTGCATGAGTGAGTTTAACAACAATGAGCAAGCAGACGGCTATGGACTCATTCCCGCCTCTCCACCTGGCTTCCGCTCAGGCTTTGTGGGTATTATCGGTCGCCCAAATGTGGGCAAATCTACCCTCATGAATTATTTGGTGGGGCAGAAAATCGCTATCACATCGCCGATCGCGCAAACAACGCGCAATCGGCTGCGGGGCATTCTGACCACGCCAACTGCCCAACTCATCTTTGTTGATACACCCGGTATTCACAAGCCCCATCACGAATTAGGCAAGGTGCTTGTTAAGAATGCGCAGGTTGCCATTCAGTCAGTGGATGTTTTGCTGTTCGTCGTTGATGGCTCGGTGGCAGCGGGTGGGGGCGATCGCTTCATTGCCAACTTGCTCACCCATTGTCAAACACCCGTTATTTTAGGCATCAATAAGGCGGATCAGCAGGCTGGGCTGGGGGAGGCCGGGGAGGCCAGGGAAGCAGGGGAGGCAGAGGAAGCAGAGGGAGACGCACCCCTCACTCCACACTCCACACTCCACACTCCACACTCCACATCCCACATCCCACATCCCCTCGATCGCACCTACCACGAACTTGCTACTAGTCAGCAATGGCAGGTTGCTAAGTTTTCAGCACTGACTGGAGACGGCGTAGAGGCGCTACAGGAGCAACTTATTCAGTCTTTGGAACCAGGGCCTTACTACTACCCACCCGATCTAGTTACGGATCAGCCAGAGCGGTTCATTATGGGAGAACTGATTCGAGAGCAGGTGCTGTTGTTGACTCGTGAGGAAGTACCGCACTCAACGGCGATCGGCATTGATCGCGTGGAAGAAGAGCCAGCTATTACCCGCATTCTGGCGACTATTTATATTGAGCGTCCGTCCCAAAAAGGCATTCTTATTGGTAAGGGAGGCGAAATGCTTAAAGCGATCGGATCTGCTGCGCGTCAACAAATTCAGAAGCTAGTGGCAGGCAAGGTCTACCTGGAGTTGTTTGTTAAAGTGCAGCCTAAATGGCGACAGTCCAGCGCTCGGCTCGCTGAATTAGGATATCGGGTAGAAGAATAGAACAGCCAATGGATGTGTCAGAACTCAACCAATGCCGAGTTGCTTTAGGGCAGTCGCACGCGCTCGTTCGGATAGCTTATCTAATAAAATATGCTCAGAGTCGTCAATCAGCTCTTCTTTTTGCATCAGTTCAATCATCGTTTGGTGGAGCAAGGCTTCTACTTTTGCCCCTTGTTCCGCCAGCCAAAAGTGAGTTTCAGCATCTTGGGGAAACTGTTCGATACAGGTCATGGTGTAGTTACGAAATGTTCTAACCTGACGCAAAAGTCGGGCCAGGTAGCCAGGGCATTCACAGGCAACAACTTCTGCGGCTCGACAAATTTCGACAAGCGCCTCGTCAGAAACATCAGAGATTTTAATCGTTTGCTTGGTGTCAGTCATTGTGGAGGTTCATTGGGATCATTGTCTATTCAACCCGAATGGGTCTTAAAGCTATCAGAGTCAGAAGGAGTATTTTTTTTTGCTTAAGCCTGTAAATTTAATCACATCAGCAAAACATACTCTCACTAGACTCACGGCTATTGCCTCAACGTAAAAAACAGAGGCTTCATTTTACTTTACATGTAGTTTTTGACCTGTATTACACGTGCAAGACGATCGTTGTTTGGGAGGGGCTTTGTGAAAGCGGCTTTAATGACTGCTGCTGGAGACCCTAGTGTCTTACAGATCGGTGAGTTGCCAGAGCCAACGCTACAGCAAGAAACGGAATTGCTCGTGCGGTTAAAGGCTGCTGGCGTGAATCCAATTGATACCAAGTTACGTCAGCGTGGCACATTCTTCCCTGATCGCTTGCCCACGATTTTAGGCTGCGATGGGGCAGGCATTGTCGAAGCAGTCGGCGCAGCGGTGCATCAGTTCCAACCCGGAGATGAGGTGTATTTCTGCAATGGCGGGTTGGGTGGGCACCCCGGCAATTATGCGGAGTGGGCGATCGTCGATGCCCGTTTTGCCGCTCGTAAGCCAGCAACAATGAGTTTTGCCGAAGCGGCTGCGGCACCGTTGGTATTGATTACGGCTTGGGAAGCGCTGTACGATCGGGTAGCCCTGCAAGCGGAACAACGTATTTTCATCCATGCAGGGGCTGGCGGCGTTGGGCATGTGGCCCTTCAGCTTGCAAAATTGCGTGGTGCTGAGATTTGTACGACCGTCAGTACGGAGGAGAAAGCACTTTTTGCTAGAAATTTAGGGGCGAGTCAGGTCTTTTTCTACCAAGATACAAACGTTGTGCAGGCCGTGATGCACTGGACGCACGGGCAGGGTGTGGATGTGACGTTTGATACGGTGGGTGGCGCAGCTCTGGGCCAATCGTTCGCTGCAACGAAGGTTTACGGTGATATTGTGACTATTCTAGAGGCCGACCCAGCAACGAACTGGAAAATGGCTCGTTCCCGCAATCAACGGGTAAGTTTTGAACTGCTGCTGCTGCCAATGCTGCAAGGGCTGGAGGCGGAACGACAGCGGCAGGCTCACATTCTGCAACAGTGTGCAGAGTTAATCGATGCGGGTCAACTGACGCTGCACATCAGCCAAACGTTTCCTTTAAGTGAGGTGGCAGCGGCGCATCGATCGCTCGAAGCGGGTTCGACAATGGGGAAGCTCGTTTTGGTGATGGCTTAGACAGGAACAGGGAATAGGGGACAAAGAGAAAAGGGAAAAGGGAAAGGGGAGACTGGAGCGATCGGTGCGTGGGCAGAAGATACAGAGCGAGTGGGCTGACCTTGATTGCTGATGCCAGACAGGGCAGGGAAGCAATGTCAATTCAGGTTTCCGTCCTGATGGTTGGGCAAAGTACCGTATTGGGTAGTAGTTCTTGTGCCTTGTTGATTGTTCACGCATGAACCCTGCTGTTTGCCTCTCATGATCATTGCTGGCTGCGAAGGGTCTCGATCGCGCAGCCAGGTTACTTACCTCCCAATACTGGTCTAAGTTTTATGCGTATCTCTACGGCAACCACGCTTGTGTGTAGCTCTCTTGCTACTGTGGCGTTCTATCAAGGCTTTGTAGCACTTTTTCCTCATCTTGCACATCCTGATGATGCAGATTCTCAGTCAAAGCAGGATGGTACTAAAACAGAGGCCGAAAAGACAGCCAAGCCTGCGATCGTCGCACCTGAGTCTATGCCAGCCGTAAGCATTGATGCTGGGGCGAAGGTACCCACTCAAGCAGAACCAGCGGTGGCTCAACGTCAGGCGGTAGCGCTGAGAAAGCTACCGAAGGTCAACCTGCCACCAACGCTGCGCTCGATGCGCTCAACAATGGCTGAGCGTGCAGGGGAGGTTTCTACACAAATGCCAAGTAGCGTTGCCTTGCCGGAAACCATGTCTACTGGTGACACCGATTTTGGGGCTAGCCGGGAAGTCTCTTCGATCACCGCACCTGTCGCCGCTCTCACTGATGTGAAAGGGCATTGGGCAGAAGGATACATTGAGTCGCTAGCAGTCAAGGGAATTGTGCGAGGGTTTGTCGATGGCAAGTTTCACCCGGATGAACCTGTGACATCGGGGCAGTTCACCATGATGGTGGAGAAAGCCTTCCAGGTTGCGCCCATTACCTATGGTGATCTACAGCGGCTTAAGGGCGATCGACCCACGCGTGCCGATGCTGCTGCTTTGATTTACAACACCCTCGCGAAAGCTGGCCCATCGCCTGTCGCAACGGCTGTACAAATTAGTGGTGCAGTGCCTCGCCCTGGCATTTATGCCGTTCCCAGCAGTAGCGCAACGTCACGTCCAACGGTTGGTTTGCCCACGGTTTCACAGGCAATCCAGCAAGCGGGTGGTGCTTTAACGGGGGCTGATCTGCGTCAGGTGCAAATTCATCGAGTGAACGATGTCACCGAACGCCAGGTGATCAATGTGGATGTGGCACACGCGCTGCAAACAGGCGATCGCAATCAAGACCCCGTTTTGCACCAGGGCGATAAGCTCTTTATCCCAGCAGCGACTGCAACCACTAGCGAAGTCACCAGTCCATTACCAAAACCAGCACACTCGATTAGTCTGGCTGAGCCTTCTAAGTAAATAGCGATCGATGCGTGTTGCTCATGCTCTTTCATCGCGTTGCTCTGCCGTTTCAGCACTGCTCTGGGTTACGGGCAAGTAGGGCAACACGCGATCGCTACTAAACAGCGTTCCAGCAACCACGCAAACAGGCACGGCGATTAAGCTGACAAACGGTATGCTTACCAATACCAGGCACGCCCAGCTAAAGGTGGCACTGGCGGGTAGCGATCGAGCAAACAGCCCTAATTTCTGGCGAAAGCGAAAGCGACGGCGTTCTAACGGCGCATCGAGAAAGTCTAGCCCAACTAACAGTGCAGCCAGTGCGGCTCCCCCAACGCTGGCGATCGTCGTGCCCAGTGGTGGCAAGAAATTCAGCATCAACAACGGCACCCCAATCACCACCAGCAACAGCAGCTTTTTAAGCTGAAAGGTGACGGCCCGCCAAATGTCTTGCAGCGCCCGGCTCAAACTGGGTGAACCAACGGGGATCTCTCCTCCCCGTAGTCGTTCGGTTTGTTCTGCCAGGTTGCCATACCAGGGCGCACCCAAAATGGCACCAAACTGTACCAGCAGTAATCCTGTAATGACGAAAAGCGCGATCGCCATGAGAAACCGCAGCACGTCGTCCAGAAACGTTGCGCCTGTGGGTAGCCAGGTCAAAAGACGAGAAGCCCAGGGTGGCAACGTCGCAACCCATTGCGCGAGCCAGGTTGGCACACCCGAAGCCCATTGATCAATGCCTCGCCAGCCAGGAAGCAGTAGCCCAACATAAAGGGCTGCCCCAACCACAAGGTTGACCAGAATGGGAATCACCACCCCACCCCACAGGCGAGAATGCTGATAAATAAACAGCAACGCCTGGAGCGGGTAAGTTGCTCCGGTAACAACGCCAACGGGCAACGCTCCAACGCGATGGAGGATCTCAGAATCTGGCTCTTCTGTCATGGTATTTCTGCAAACGTTTCATTGAGGCTAACTGGGAATGGCAACGATCGCCATTGCGATCTCGGTTAGAACAGAGCGCAATGGCATCTAGATAAAGTGGATAACCCACTTCCAGTTTGCCAGAGTGCCGCTAGAAAGCTGGGTTCTATAGATTTAGTGTGGTCTCTCTCTACAGAAACATGGCAAGCAGAAGCAGTCTTCTCTAAGATGTGCGAACAGGTTCAGCAAAAATGCAATTTGTCAATTGCTTGTAACTGTTGTTTATATTCGCACCTCTCTATTCAGGCTCTCTCATGAACAACAAGCAGGAGATTCAATCGACTCCGGTTTTAGGAGATTTACGGCAAGGCATCTGGTTACTGGGTACTTCTTTTTGGGTGTTTGGCATCCTCGATCGCAGCCTTGCCTCCTTCTCAGATGGTTATCTTTCTGCCATCGATATCGTGCAGTTGCTGACGGCATCATTCTTCTTTGTGAGCTGGCTTTTGCTCAAGCCAGCCAGTCAAGTACCAGCCAGCCAGACAAAGGTCAGCGAAAGCAGCGATTAACCATTTGGGGCACAGTGAGTCAGCGACTGTCCTTTTACTAATCCTGTTCAAACACCCGACCCAGGGCGGCTGGCGGAGTGCTATGAATTGTCTGGGTTGCCGCTCGGCTCAAAGCTGGCGGTAACCGTTTTAATAGTCTCTCCAACCATTCGCTAGATGTCAGCACCAAAAATAGAATCATCAGCACAAACGGCGCGACGGTCAGCACTTGTGTGGGAACGTCGGGTACAGCACTTTGAGCAATGCTAGCAACTGATTGCAAAATGCCGAAGAAGTAGCAGCTTAGTGCCACGCGCAGCGGATTCCAACCGCCAAAGATGACGATCGCCAGTGCAATCCATCCATACCCCCCTGTATGGCGATGGCTCCACCCCGCTTTAAAGTCTAAGGCAAACGCCGCACCAGCGATTCCCATCAAGGCCCCACCAAATGTAGTGTAAAAGTAGCGCATCAAAATAACATTGGTGCCTCTTGCAAAGGCCGCAGCAGGCTGTTCGCCGATCGCCTGCAACATTAACCCTGCGCGAGTACGGTAAAAGTACACCCAGGCCAGCACAATTAACCCAAAGCTGGCATACACCAGCAAATCGCTTTGAAATAGTAGTTTGCCAACAAAGGGAATATCTTGCAGGAATGGCAAGTTTAAATTAGGAACCGTTGGGCCAGGGATGCGCACAAAGGTGTTGCCCAAAAACGACGAAAGATCAGCACACAGCAATGCCAGCACAAACCCGATCGCCACCTGAGACTGTTTTAACGTCAGCGCACTAAACGCCACAATCAGCGCGATCGCCGCCCCTACCAGTGCCGCACTTGCAAAGCCCAACAGCAAACTGGGCGTGTCACCTAACCCTTCAGTTGTTTTCGCCACCGCAAACCCAGTCATCGCCGCCAGCATAATCGTCCCTTCGGCTGACAGATTGATGACACCTCCGCGCTCTGTAATCGTTTCGCCAATGCAGGCAAAGACGAGCGGTGTAGCAGTAGCGATCGCGGTGGCGAGGATAGCAATAATTTGAGCAGTATCCATAGGTGAAGGGGAAGGGAATAGGAAGCAGGGGAAGCAGCGGGGGAAGGGGAGCTACCCATTAATTAATCTGCATCAACACCGTCCCACAGTTGAGAAAGCGGTAGCCGCTCCCTGCCTTTGCTTGCTGAAGCGCTCTTCGCAGACTTGCTTTTACCGACTCAACGGGTGTGTCATCAGGATCATTTTCTGCGCCCTCCGACGACTCCGGGAACAAAACGATGACACGCACACGAGTCTGAGCCGCCCTTGGAAGCGGCTCATCTAGAGACAAATTTCCCTCTTCATCAATCTTGCCTGTGACTTCAACCGCTTTCATCGGTTCATCCTCAATCCGCCTAGAACTCAAGGATAACTGACCTTAACAAGCAATTCTCAGGATTTTGATCAAGGCGTTTTAGAATAGCCAAACCTGTATCCTATCCAGTGCCATAAAATTCATTCAAGATAGTGCGAATCTCATTCACATTAATACCATCTCTGTCTGATTTTGAGTAGATCGTTAAGAGCAGTACGTTTATAGGCGATTCAACTTGATAGATAGCGATCCTATTTGGATTGTGAGAAAGGATTCCACTGGAATCCTTTCTCACAAAGCCTCTCAATCTCACAAATGATTTAGGATTGCTAGATTAGGCGATAATCAGCGCTTTTACCTTTCTGGATATTGCTGTTCCGAACTCTGACCTTGAAGATGAGGTAGCCGTCACCGATCCCGGAGAGACGATCGCCGACAAAGTTTTTAATCTTTAACTCATCAATCACAGGCTGACTATCAGCACGGATACTACGATAGCGCTTTGACGAGATCCGCAACTCCTGCTGAAACTCAGGAGTAAGCTCGATTTGAATTTCAGGCTAGAGTCCTGAGCTTTATTCCTTACTTCCCATTCTCTTTCTGCCTATATCCTTCCATCTGCAAATGCGTCACAATGTCGGACTCTATTGTGGCTCTTCACTCTTTCCAGATTCATCCTTGCACTAAGGCTTCACGCCCAACTGCTCTGTCGGCGATAGCACTTGAGGTTGAGGCGTACCAGAACTGGTATCGGCGGGTTTGCGATCGCTCAGCCCACGACCGAGCAGCACAAACAGCACTAGCATGCCCTGAATGACACCTGCGAGAGACGATTCCAGGTTGAGGGAGAGGGGCAGTTGCAGACTACCGATATTGAGTGCGCTGAAGAAGAAGGCAACAGGCAGAATCAACCAGGCGTTGAAGCCAACCAGCATGGCGATTAGCAGTGCTAGAAAGCCGAGATTACTGGAAATGCTGGGAATCAGCCGATGGAAGACGGCCAGTACCTGTAAGGCTCCAGCAATACCTGCAAAGGCACCGCAGATACCAAAGGCACTGAGCAGTTGGCGAACCGAGGGAATGCCCAAAATGTAGGACGCTCTCAGGTTTTGTCCTACGGCACGAAGCTGTAAGCCGAAGTAAGTCCCGCGCATAACGACCATCGTGATGGCAAGCACTGCGATCGCGATCAGCAATGAAACGGGGCTGGCTTCTGTGTTGCCGATCGTCGGTAGCCAGAGCGATTCACTAAACTGCTCGGTACCACTCATGGAGGCGACCCCTTCGCGTTTCCACGGGCCGAAGATCAGGTACAGCGCGAGTCCCTGTGCGGCAAAGTTGAGTCCCAAGCCCGCAAAAATTTCGTTGATGCGACCGTAGACGTTCAAAATGCCCGCTAGCAGCCCCCACAGCAAGCCGCCGCCTGCACCAACGACGATCGTCAGCAATATCACCAGAGGAGCCGGAAGCAAATCCTGTAACAAGCGCATACTCGCCGTTGCCGCGATCGCCCCTGCCACAATCTGCCCTTCAATGCCCAGGTTGTACAGCCCAGCCGTAAACGTGAACAGCAAACCACAGGTACACAGCAGCAAAGGAGCCAACGTGGCAATCACCCGCGCGAATTGATCAGTTGTGCCAAAGGCACCCGACCACATACTGCTAACAACCTGCACTGGAGACGCGCCCACCAGCGCAATCATGATGGCAATCAAGATCAGCGAAAGGACAACTGAGCCAAGCTGGTAGTAGAGCGTTTTAGACATCAATGACTCATGGGTGCCACGCAACGACTGTAGAAGTAAGCACGATCGGTTTAATTTAGTGGTTCTACTCGATCTTAGATGTGTAAGATTCTACCGTCTTGGCACCATTACATAATTCATTGCTCCGTAGACCTGACCATGCTTAAGCAGAAACGATCGAAACAAGAACATGATTAGTAGGACAGGCGATCACACAGCTTACTGCCAGGTTTCGCTGCGGCTAATGGTTGATAGAGAAGCGCTTGACAGTGTTCAATCCAATCTATGGCGAGAGGGGCGATCGCGCTGTCCGTTTCACTTGGGTGGCATGACGATGGGGATTTCCTGGTTTCGCGGCTTTGCTCAATAGTGCAACCAGTACACCCGTATCCAACAAAATCTGTGGTTTCATGACTTGCCAAAGTCTTTCATGTAGCTCTTATTGGTGGATAGGTCAGGCGGTAATCCTTCCAAACAACCAATTAAGTCTCCAGCAACGTTAAGGAACGACATGGATTCATCTGTCATTTCAGGTTGCTCAGAAGAGAGATCTGAGGTTTCATCAATCACCAACACTACCTTAAACGTTCCAGTAGGTAAATCTTTGGGTAACTGGATTTTGAGTTCTTTGGTGGATGTAATCGAATCCTGCCCGTTGTGCGGAATCCCATGCCCACTGAAAAAGAACCAGAAGTTGTCGCCATCCTTCATGAATGATGCTGCAAAGATTTGTCGCAAGACTCGCAGCAGATTCGCTCGAAACGGTTCCGTCGCTTTACCGCCAACGGGGGGCGAATCATCGGTAAACAAAAAGGTGCGATCGAATATGGCTTCTTGCATCAAAAAACTGTGCATCGCTTCTGCATCCCGCTTGGCGTAGTTCAGCGGTTGTAAGAAGCGGTATTGATTAATGCCAATAACGATCGCCCAATTGCTTGCCATCTCATTCGTTGGAATTGTGAGGAAATAACGTCACGATTGCTTTCGAGGTTTTAGACCTCCGAGGTTTCCGAAACCTCGGAGGTCTTAGTAGCTGATTAAGTTTTGGCATCTGATCGCTTGAATTTGAGCTTGATCGCTCCTTTCCCAGCCGCTTTGCCGCCTGCCACTAATTTAACTTCCCCTTCCCCGCTGATTTCTACGGATAGCTCCACCTCATCTAGCTTCATGCCCGATTCTGCATCAATCTGCTGATCGACTTGCTTGAATAAGCGCCCAACCAGTTGCAAAAACTGATTCATGTTTTGCTCTAGCTGTGAGACAGGCAACCGGACCTCCTTCAGGCTGGCGATGCGTTTACGGACTTCTTCGCTCCAGCCTCGTTGACCGTCGATCGGTGCAAGAGCTTCCTCGGTTTCATCCGTTACAAGCAGAATATAATCTTCCGGCATAAATTGCGTGAGCTGAGAGATTAATCCGATAATAGCCTCCAGCACGTTAATGCGGTGTCTTACTGTTGCGTTAGCAGTTCTTGTTTCTGCAAACGCTGTACCTACTTCTGCATGAACTGTGGTTACTTACGCTCAAGTTGTTCCTACTTCCACTCAAGCAGAAGTAAGGAATGATGAAGCTGCAGTGACTAACGCTAAAGCTGTAGTGACTAACGTTAAAGCGATGATAAAGATCGCTCTTTCGAGCTTTACACCCAGAGCTTTGGATGCGCCCCATGGCCGCTGAGAACGATGACGCGATCGCTGTGCTGCGTATACATCAACCTGCAAACTTTAGATGAGCAATAATCGGTAACTCCAACAAGTTTGCACTAAACAAACGCTTTGAGAAGAACAAAATTTCTAAATTTTCTACTTCACTCGAAGTTGGGTTCAATCGTGCGATGACGTCTTCGCCCAGTTCTTCAGACTCTTGCTCACAGGTGTTTAAAATTAGGTACTGACAGAGAGTTCTTGGGGTCGATCGCCCAGCCGTCCGCCAATCATTTGTCCCAGGCGATCGACGGTCAACTCTGTGGCATCAATGGGTTCGGAAACCGCGTCACCGCTGAAGACGATGATGCGATCGCTGTATTGCATAATTTCGTCCAAATCAGACGAGGTGAAGATAATGGCAGTGCCGCCTTCACAACGGGCAATGAGCTGTTGCCAGACCCACAGCACCGATTCGATGTCTAACCCGCGAGTGGGATGTTCCATGAGCAGGAGGTTGAGCGGCACGGGGAGGAGGGCAAGCTGGGTGCGCTGTTGATTGCCGCCTGAAAGCCGTTCGACGTGGGTTTGGGGTTTACCGCGAATGTTGAAGAGGGCGATCGCGCGCAGGGTTTTTTCTAAGGTGCCTTTCCAATCGACAAACCAGCCTCTGGGCGGGGTACGTAGGGCAACGTGTTCGTGAATAGATAAGCCTCGGATTAACCCATCCCGGAGGCGATCAGCGGGTGAATAGCCAATTCCGGCACGCAAATAATCGCGGTAGGGCTTGGCGGTCATATCAACCCTATGAACGTGGAAGCTGCCTGCCGATGCCTTAAGCAGTCCCGCGCAGAACAAGAGCAGAAGCTGCTGTCCACTGCCTTCCAGCCCTGCCAGTCCAATGACTTCGCCTTGCTGTATGGTGAAATCAGGCATCGTAAGGCTGAGGCGATCGGTCCTGAGGCGAATTTGCTGAAACTCAACGGCGACGGTCTCATGACGAGTGCTTGGCTTGGCAGGTGGTGCCAGTTCACGCCCAAACATCAGTTCGACCAACGTTTCGTCAGGGCAAGGAATTTCCAGATCACCAACTACCTGCCCCTGGCGCATGATGGTGACGCGATCGCACAGTTCGTCTACGTCTTCCAGCTTGTGGGAGACAAAAATGACCGATTTTCCTTGCGATGCCAGTAGCTTTGCGGCGGCAAACAGTTCATCTTTCTGGGAGGCCGAAATGCCTGTCGTCGGTTCATCTAAAATCAGTGTTTTCACCCCTAATGACAGCAGGCGCAAGATCTCAAGCTGTTGGCGTTCGCCTACGGTGAGATTGCTAACCTTTTCGTTGGCGTTGAGGGCAAAGTTAAACTGCACTGCCAGTTGCCGAAACTCTCGAAACGCCTGCCGTCTCCTGGTAAAGAGACTGCCCGACTTGCCCACCAAAAAGTTATCCAGTACCGACAGTGGCGGAAAATCCAGCGGATCTTGGTGCAACATCCCAATACCAGCGGCGATCGCGTCGGCGGGCGTTTTCACCTCAACGGGCTTGCCGTCGAGTAGAAGCGTGCCGCGATCGCGGGTAATAAAGCCGCTGAGAACCTTCACCAAAGTGCTTTTTCCGGCCCCATTCTCACCCAGTAGCCCGTGAATGCTGCCTGCTTCTACCGTTAGCGAAACAGCATCGTTTGCTTGTACAGGCCCAAACCGTTTGCAGATATTTTTCAGCTCAACTTTCATGACAGGGAGGGGAATGGGGAACTCGAAACAGATGAGGCTCAAGGTTCAAAGTACGTCGCTTGAACCTTGAGCTTCCATACTTTAGCCCGTCTACTTACTCGATCCCTCCATCCCTGCTAGCAGTTGTGGCATGTACCAGATTTGTTGATCGGTTGCGGTTTCCCCAGCTTTGACAAACTCGGTTTTACCATCCTGAAACTTGATTGACCCTTTGTAAAGGTTGATGCTGCCGTCTCCAAGCCCTTTGATAAAAGTGTCGATGTACTGTTTGTTGTCGCCCAGCGCACTACCAGGCAAAAAGCCAATCATTGACGTTTCAGAACTGTTGATGTCTTTCCAATCTGGCCCTAACCAGACAAATTCGCTGCTCAGCTTGCCATCGACAGCCTTTTTGACTGCATCAGTATATGGCAGTCCCCAGTTGTAGTAGGGTACACCCAGGCACACATCAGGCGCGAGATTACAGCCAGTTTTCAAGTCATAGTGGACATACTTGACTTTTTTGCCAGCCGCTGCCGCTTTTTTGGTTTCAGTCGCCGCTTCAGGCGTGTCGATACCCGACATCACCACATCATAACCACCGTTAAAGTAGTCATTGACCACTTTAGTGGGATCGAGTGTGACACCAGGAATGTTGAACCAGAAGCCGATCCAGGTCACTTTAAACTTCAGATCGGCTGGCTTCTTTTTAAGATAGTTTTCCCAGCAGTACTTTGCGCCTAGATAAGCAGCCGACACATAGCGACGGGTCTCATCATTAATCAAAGGCCCCAGGTAGCCAATTTTGCCCGTCTGAGTGCCCAGTGCAGCGGCGCAACCGGCCATCATTTTGCCGTATTCCATCCGACCCATAATGTTGCTGAGGTTCGGTTGATTTTTGAAGTTCTTGCCTTCTTTCCAGGCGTAGTCTCCAGAGGCGTGAATGACGCTCACATCAGGATGCTTTTTGGCGGTTTCGAGTGCATCGTCTTTGAAGTCATCGGAGTTAAAAATGACGAGTTTCGCACCTTTCCCAATGAGTTCATCGGCTACCTGAGTACCTTTCACGTTTGGACGATCGGCAGGATTGACCTTATCCACATAGTCAAATTTGACCCCAGATACATTCTTGAGAGCGGTTTGTATCCCTTCATACTGCGCCTGGTTCCAACCACCGTCATCTTTAGGGCCAACGATGACCATACCAACTGTGTATGCCTTACCGCTTGCCTGCGCTGAAGGTGAACTGGAGGCAGACGGAGAGGCCGTGGGAGCGGGGCTACTACACGCGCCGACGAGGACACTTAAGGCGGCAACGTGCCAAAAACGGTGCATTACAGTAAGGGTGCGATCGAAAAGGCTGATGTTACGTGCAATTGGTCGATTCATACGTTTAACGGACTTTAGCTGATCAGGGGTCATGATTTACCGCTCTATGCTTGAGGATTTCGATACACGGCTAGTTTGACGAGTTAGACTCGCACTTTCGGTGGGAGCGAACCACTAGAGACGTTGACTAAGGCGAAACGCTGACATCTGAATACGGCGGCGGACTGTCTACACAGATGCTCAACGATCGCAGCTTCGCTTTCCAATTAAGGCGATCGCTTCTTTCAGAAATGTATAATCGATTACTTTTAGCCGAATGCGCCTTGCAACCGATCGCGTTGCAGTAGCAAGGTTGCTTTAGCTCACGCTTGTAAGTTTGATGGGTTGCGGTGCTATTGAGTCACAGGGTACGCATGACGTCACGCAGGTTATCTTGCCCGATCGCGCGCAAACAGGCTTGACGACTCGCTTGGGCTGTATACGTAAGCTGAATTGCCAAATAGCTAGATGGTTTATAACGCAAACGTTCTGACCATTCGATCGCCACAATACCCGGTTTCACTTCAGTTCCGTTCCAGTAGGTCTCCGGGTAAAGCGCGGCGGCGGCTGTTGCGTCCAAACGATACAAATCAAAGTGGTAAAGCGGTACTCGCCCATCTAAATATTCATTGATTAATGTGAATGTGGGACTGTCGATCGCCTCTTGAATTCCCAGTCCTTCACCAATCCCCTGCACCAGCGTCGTTTTGCCACTGCCCAGATCCCCTTCTAGCAAAAGCGTACTTTCCGCTGGCAACAAACGACCCAGCCTCACGCCGAGCGATCGTGTGGCGGCTGCATCCGGCAGAAAAATGGTTTTCGCATGATCACGCATTGCCTAAGCTCAAGTTGGAAGGTCGTAGAGATAAAAAGGCTCATTGAACAAATGGCTCGCCTCCATTCACCGCTCAATGCTTCGGGCGTAGGGCCAAAAGCGATCGTGAAGAAAGCTGGCTCAAGATTCAAGGTCCATCGACTTTTTTCATGACTTGCAGCTCATCACGTCAAATTGAGTATCGCCGTTCGCCACTGTAAGTCCCCAATGGGTAAGCGTAGAGCGTCCTGAAACCTGTGGAACATTGGTGCGGAATGATTTTGCGACGGTACAGCGCGCAGCGGCGGTTGGATAGTTCTTCTTCAACCGTTCAAATTCTATTGGTCGTAGCACCAGCCACTCTGGTTGCAATCGGTTAATCATGGCATCCAGAGAACGGTGCTCTGGTGGCAGTTGCTTTAAAGCTTGCAGCGCTGTTGGAGAGGTCAAGCCCGGAAAGTCGTACAGCTTCGCGCGTGAGTAGTAGCCCACGTAGCCTGCCGATTCGGAAACAACGGCTTCTCCATGCGGCACGACCTGACCCAGATACTCACCCAGCGGTTTCCTAACATGGTTTTCGATCTGTTGCACCTGCGCTTGAATGGGGAAGGAAAACGGGATGTGGACTGCAAAAAGGATGGCTAGTGTCACCGCTAACAAATTAGACCCTGCCACAGAGAGCCTTTGTAACCGATGAAGCCCAGCAGCAGCAAACAGAACAACCAACGCCATGAAGGGGATCACATACCAGGAAAAGTAGTCGTTCCCAACCCAGGCAAAGTAGTAGATGGTAAAAATCACGACATAGGCGATCGCCACCCACAAACCCCTGACCTTACGAGTTGACCATATCCCTAAGAGCGCCAGCGACAGGATCAGCACGGCAACGGCAGCAAGAATCGGCTGAGGAATGGGGGTACTCAAGACGAAATGAGCATCCACAAAGGGAGCAAAGAATTTCCAGCTTCCCGCATGGACAACAGTCAACTGGACACTAAACCATGTGAGCCAGGCATTGATACCAGCCAGCAGAGACGGCGGGGGACTAGACCAGATTAAAGACTTCACCGCGATCGTATGGGGAATCGGCGAACCATAGTAAAACGTGGCAAACAAAAACCAGGGACTGGCGACCACAAGCGTCATGAGAGCGGCCTGAAAACCTGTTTTTCGGTTTTGCCAAACGAAGTAGAGGAGCGCTGGGAGTACCCACAGGCAAAAATCTGGACGCACTAGCAGGCCCAACCCCAGGCAGGCTCCAGCCAGACGAGCTTGCTTCTCCATGACGAAATACGTACCAGCCAGCAGAATCGCTGTAGCGACCTGAGTTTCCATCCCCGCCATGCCGTAAAAGATTTGATATTGGCTCAGTGCCAGATAGGAAACGGCAAAAAAGGTAGCCCATTGATTTAAGTTAAGTTTTTGAGCGATGAGATAGGCATACGTGATTGTGATCACAGTCGCCAGGAGAGACGCAAGCCGCAGCATCAACAACCCGGCACCCGGCACGATCACTTCTCCAGCTAACGGAATGAGTACGGAGAGGGCTGAGGTGAAGCCATGCACCCGTCCTTCACCGTAATGATGCGTTAAACCTAAGCCGGAAACAGCGCTGACAGCATGGGTAATTGTGATTAAGGAGTCTTCCCACACCCGATCGGTATAGAGCCAAAAACTAAGACGTGCAACTAGCCCTGCCACTAACGTAAGCCAAAGCAACGGTAACGTTGGCAAAACATGAAGCACCCAGAATTTGAGCGATCGCAAGGAAACATCTTCACGTTTGCTTGCCATTAGCGTGATTACCAAGATTGACTAGTTGAGCATCATACCAGGCTTTGCTGAGAGGGGACGCATCTCATTCTTTCCCACCTCACAATCCTTGCACCCGACCGTACCAGCGCAGCAGCACGCGTGCGAGTTGTTCAGGGTCGTGGCGAACGAGTCCCGTTTGTTCATCTTCATCCATGACGCTTGCCAATACAATCCGGCGGCCCAACCGTGCTACGACATCACGATCGAGCGGGACAGGGTTAGAACTTTCCTGGGCATAGCGAATATGTGCTCTCGCTGAAGGCGTTTTCTTTTGCACCAGCACCGCGCCAAAGAGGGGTTGACCACACGCCTGGTCGATCGCCCGAATGTGATCACCCACACTGTAGCCCACCGTTTCGCCCTCCTGCGTCATGATGTTGCACACATAGATACGAGGCACGTTGCGCTGGGCGATCGCGGCTGTAATCTCTGGCACGAGTAAATTTGGGATAATACTGGTGTAGAGACTCCCTGGGCCAATGATGATGTAATCGGCTTCAGAAATGGCTTTGACGGCTTTGGGTAAGGCGGGTGGATTAGCGGGCGTGCAGCCGATTCTGACAATGGTGCCGTTGGCTTCAGTAATGCTTGATTCGCCCTCAATGTAGCGACCATCCGCTAACTCTGCCCACAGCCGGACATCGCTCAGGGTGGCAGGCAACACCTGCCCACGCACGGCTAAGACACGAGAACTAGCGGCAATCGCCTGCTCTAGGTCACCTGTCACTTCACTCATGGCGGTCAGAAACAGGTTGCCAAAGCTATGCCCTGTCAACCCATCGCCTGCTTTAAAGCGGTACTGAAACAGCTCGGTCAACAGCTTCTCTTCGTCTGCCAGTGCGGCCAAGCAGTTGCGGATGTCTCCAGGAGGCAGCACGCCAATTTCCCGCCGTAGTCGTCCAGATGACCCCCCATCATCCGCTACGGTTACGATCGCGGTGATATTAGCGCTATAGCGTTTCAGCCCACGTAAAAGGTTGGACAATCCCGTCCCGCCGCCAACCACGACAATGCGAGGCCCTCGATGCAGCCGTCGATGGGTTAGCAGCAGGTCAATCAGTTCTTCCTCCCCTTCGGGCATCAGCACTTCGGTAATCGACCCCAGCGTGCGCGTTTGCCCCCACCAGACCAGCAAAAACCCAATGAGCATTGCCAACGGGCCGCTGATGTAGCTGGGAATGATATCGGTAATGCGATCGAGCGTCTGCCGAAGAAACTGAGTCGTATAAAATACGGGTGTCAGCTTGAGCCAGATGGCAAAGCCAAGGGTCGTTAGCAGCACACCACTCGCGCTTAGTAAGAGCCAACGCTTGACTAGCAGCCCTGGTGCCAGCCACTTAAACCACTGGTTAACTCGGCTGGGAGTACGATGACGCGACTCTTGTCGCAGCACATGAAGCGCCTGTTTCAGTAACCCGATTGTCATGGCTGGTTACGCACGGAGATTAGAACTATAGAGGGATGAAGCAAAATTGGCATCTGTCTAGCAGAAGAATAGCTTAAGTTTTTCACTTCTATAGACTGTTCGATAAGTGAAGCGGTTCAATCAAGGGCTGCGAGGCGCTCGGCGGTTCTGCCATCGATCCCACCGAACTATTTCTATTGACAGAGGTTAACGGCTCACCCGTGGCTCCTTCAAAATGCGCTAGCATGGCATCCAAAATGCAGTTGACTCCGTCTAGCAGAGTGTACTGCTCTGGTAAATGCAGGTGGGTAAATGCTGAGAAAGTCATCTCTAGACGATCTGAATGCCCCGAACCACGCTAATGTTTGTGAGTTCAGAAGATTTTCTAGGCTGGTTTCATGAAGGTCGGAGCCGCATCCGCAAGCAGCAGATTTAGATTGTTGCAAACTTGGACGGGTGCAGATTTAGATTGTTAAGGAGTGTCTGGTTCACATCCTAATGGCTGAAGCGCTGATTGAACTAAAGGGTGTTTCAAAGGCGTTTGGTAAAAATGTCGTACTGGATGCGGTCGATTTAACGATCTACCGTGGAGAAGCCCTGGCGATTATCGGCCCTTCGGGGACGGGCAAATCTACTATCCTACGCATTATTGCTGGACTGACCGCCCCTGACTCTGGGGAAATTTACATCCAGGGCCAACGACGGAAGGGGCTGATTGAAGATGGTCAAGATCCTATTGGCATTGGCATGGTATTTCAACAAGCCGCACTGTTTGATTCACTTACCGTGGATCAAAATGTGGGCTTTTTGCTCTACGAACATTCGCGTTTGTCGCGACGGCGCATTCGAGAATTGGTCGTGAAACGATTGGAGATGGTGGGTTTGGCTGATGTGAGCGATCGCTATCCTTCTGAGTTGTCTGGCGGAATGCGAAAACGAGTCAGCTTTGCACGGGCCATTATGGCAAACCCAGATAACCCCAGAGATACGCCTGAGGTGTTGCTCTATGATGAACCAACGGCTGGTCTTGATCCGGTCGCATCGACTGTGATTGAAGACCTGGTGCGTCAGCTTCAGTGTGTTGAAAGTGGCTGTAGCACTTACGTGATGGTGACTCATCAGCAAAGTACAATTCGTCGCACGGCTGATCGGGTTATTTTTTTGTATCAGGGGCATGTGCAATGGGAAGGCAGTGTACAGGCTGTGGATACAACCGACAACCCTTTGATTCGCCAGTTTTTTAGTGGCAACGTCAATGGTCCCATGCAAGTCATTGGCTAAGACGTAAATGAATGCAAATTAGGTACGGTAGCAGCAGAGAGGTCATCAGGAGCCGGAATCAGGAAAACTGCTACATTCTGGCTTCTAACTCTTGTATGCTCAGCCTAGATCTGTTCAATACCCACTGTCTCCCTACCTTAATGTCTCCCTACTTAGTGAGGACTCATCATGCGATCGCGAACTGTTCGGGAAGGCTCTGTTGGCTTGTTGCTTTTGTTAGGGTTGGGTCTTTTTGCGGGACTCATCCTCTGGCTGCGGGGCATCAGTGTTGGCAATCGTGGTTACAAAGTCATGATTGATTTTGCCAATGTTGCAGGTATGGAGGTGGGCACCGCCGTTCGCTATCGCGGCGTGGTCGTGGGTAAGATTACCAAAACGCGGCCAGGCCCAAACGGAGTAGAAGTGGAAGTCGAAATTTCGCCTGCTGATCTGCTGATTCCCAAAGATGTAACGGTGGAGTCCAATCAATCGGGCTTATTGGGCAGCACGTCGATCGACATTAATCCCGTCAAGCAACTCACAACCAACATTGACGCAAAGCCCCTGGATGCCAACTGCAACAATGATGTGATTGTCTGCAACAAAGCAAGACTGGCGGGTCGTGTGGGAGTCAGCGTGGATGAACTGCTGCGATCGTCGATGAATTTTGCCAATGCGTATAGCAATCCGTCCTTTGTGGCAGACGTGCAAACGGTGACGCGCAACAGCGCTCAGGCCGCTGCCGAAATTGCTGCCCTTAGCCGAGAGTTTAGAGGGGTCGCAAAGACAGTGAATCAGCAAGTTTCCACGCTTTCTGCCTCTAGCCGCAATGTCGATCGCACCGTGACCAAACTGGGTCTCACCGCCGATCAAGTCAATAGCCTCTTGGCGACCAATCGCTCAAACCTAGTAGGCACGCTCGGCAACATCAACGTGATTACGACGCAGCTTCGTACAACCGTTGCGAACCTAAACCCTGTTGTTAGCCAGGTGCAGCAGGGCCAATTGATTCAAAACCTGGAAACGCTCTCTGCCAACGCTGCTCAAGCTTCTGCCAACCTGCGGGATGTCTCCACGGCGCTAAATAGTCCCTCTAATCTAATGGTGCTACAGCAAACGCTCGATTCAGCCAGAGCGACGTTTCAAAATGTGCAAAAAATCACGTCTGACCTGGATGAATTAACGGGCGATCCAGCGTTTCGCGTCAATGTACGTAAGCTCGTCAATGGCCTCAGTGGTTTGGTTTCGTCGTCACAGCAACTCCAGCAGCAGGCACAACTGGCGCAAATTCTCACGCCGATCGCCGAAACGTCTGCCCATACCCCAACCCCTTTAACCAGCGATCGTCGTTCTACCGTAGAACCGTTACTGAAAACCTTGCCGCAGAAGACGGCGGAAGGGGTGGAGAGTCGGGAGTAGAGGGAATGGGGGGAGAGTTTTGAGTTTTAAGTTTTAAGTTCCGGATGAATTCTGCTTCTAACCTTATTCCTTCTGCCTTTTGTTGTGAGCTATCAGCGGTCAGTATCAGCGCTCAGCTTTCCACGCTCCACTGTCCCGCTTGCTGCTAAAAACCAATCACCCTAGCGAAGCCATGCCGAAGGCTTTACAACTTCTTTTGCCTTCTGCCTTTTCCCTAACTCCAATCGTCCCGCTTACTGCCGCGCCCTTTGTAAACTTGGGCTTCACGATGAAGCTGGCGTGCTCTGGCGTTTAACGTTTCATCGGTCAGGTTCCACTGCTTCAGTGCTTTATCGAGATCGGCTTGAATATCACGCGCACCCGGAAAGCCCCGGTAGCGAATCCGAAGACGGGCCAGCTCTGCCAAATTGTAATCGGTTAGGCCTTCAGCCAGTAGCGTGTTTACAATCTGGCGATCGCTACTCCAAAGGGGATGCTGTTGATCCGTCTGCTTTTCAGCCATAGGGTTGTGACGATAAGTAGGGATGGGTCGCTACAGTCTAAGAAGTATTACTGAAGCTACAGCGCTGATTGCTGTAGGGCTATTTTGCGGCACGGCTATTTGCAGCACGGCTGCTACGGGTAGCGCTCTGTTCAACTCAAGGCTGCTGCACTACGGTAGATGAGGGGGAGGCCATTCGTCAACTCTCATGAACCGAAACTATATTCTTGTCTAACGATCGAACCGCTACTGACTGACTCAAGCAACCTTAAACATGCACGCCATCTTATTTTTGTTTGAAAACTGAATTGTTGCAGTAGACTGGCTGGTAATCTTGAAGCAAGTGGCTAATCTGAGGCTCGCACACTGGGCTAACGGTGGTTCTGATTCACGGGAAGAGTTCCTAAGCCTGAGTTTGGGTACGTTGAGTAGTACAGTACGTTCGTGATCGTCAGACACTGCTGTACGTGTGTTAAAGGAGTGATGAGAAGCTGATGTCCACCGCGTTTCGATCTGCGACCCGTTCCCGGCGACCTTCGTCTGTTGGTCGATCGCCGCTTTACCCTGTACCAGAAAAGCCGCGATCGAGACGAGCTGCGCCTAAAAGTGCTCCTCCACTAAGAGCCGTTTCCACCTCGACTGCCAGACCAAAAGCAGGTGCAAGAGCTGGTGCACAAACAGTCAGGCAGCTACCGTCATCCCGTGCGTTCCCCTTATGGTTAAGGGCTTTAATTCAAGCGCAACGCGGTTCGTTGGTCATCGCCTTTATTTTGGTGATTGCAACCCTCATGGTTTATGGCAGTACCGTTTATACCCAGCAGCTTTGGAGTAAAGAGTACCGTAAGCTCAAAACACTTCAGCGCAACGAGCGAGAAATGACGGCAACGAGTGCAAGCCTGGAAAATCAACTGGCACTCCAGGCAGAGCGACCTGGTTCGAGGCTAGTGCCGCAAACGCCAGAGAGTACAATTTTTCTACAGCCCGCTCCGCAGCGCCAGCCTTTGGAAACCACGCCTAGCGTTCCCAGGGTTGAAGCGGCTCCCAATACGCCGCTGGGTTATTAAGGGATGTCGCTATGAGTAGTCCTCCTCGTTCTTTGTCGGCACAGCGGTCACGTCGCTTCCCCCTTCGTAGTCAGCCTCGACGCATTGAGCGCGCGGCTTTAGTCGAGCGGCCAACGTTTCGGTTGTTACTGGTGTGGGCGGCATTGGTTGCTGGCTGTGGGCTGCTCGTGCTCAATCTATTTCGCTTGCAGGTTGTACAAGCAAAGCAACTGCAAGCACGGGCGCAAGACCAACAAATGATGTACATGCGACCGTTTATTCCACGTCGGCAGATTATCGATCGACAGGGAACGGTCTTAGCACTCGATCGCCCGGTTTATACTTTATTTGCTCACCCCAAGCTGTTTAAGGTACCAAAGCCAGAGATTGCCGAAAAGCTAGCGCCTCTTCTGCGGCGATCAGCGGCTGAGTTGACCAAAAAATTTGATCAGGCCGAAACAGGGGTTCGCATGGAGTATGCACTCTCTGAAAGCACGGCTGATCAAATCACCAATCTGCAAATTGATGGTTTGGAACTGCTCCAAAGTCAACAGCGGCTTTACCCACAGCAAGAGATGGCGGCCGATGTGTTGGGTTATGTCAACGATGATCATAAAGGTCAGGCTGGGCTAGAGTTAAGCCAGCAAACGTTACTAGAGCGGCTATCAAAACCAGTGCGGCTTCGACGGATGGGCGATGGGTCGCTCATGCCCGATCAGGTGCCAGGTGGCTTCCTAAACTTAGATGATTGGCAACTGCAACTTACGGTGGATAGCCGCTTACAGCGCGTCGCTATCAACGCCTTACAGCAGCAGGTGAAAAAATTTAACGCCAAACGAGGAACGGTCATCGTCATGGATGTCCACGATGGCTCGCTCCTCACACTGGCAAACACTCCGTCCTACGACCCCAATCAGTATTTTAACTACTCCCTCGATCGATTCAAAAACTGGGCCTTGTCTGATCTTTATGAACCCGGTTCGACGTTTAAGCCCATCAACGTGGCGATCGCTCTAGAAACAGGTTCCATCAAACCAGATAGTGCTTTCTACGATGAAGGTCAGATTTATGTCAGCGGTTGGCCCATCCAAAACTTTGACTACTCCACCTCAGGCGGTAGAGGCCGCATCACCCTCACAGAAATTTTGGAATACTCCAGCAACGTTGGCATGGTGCATGTCGTACAGCAAATCAAGCCCGACGTTTATTACACCTGGCTCAAGCGCATCGGCATGGGTGATCTCGTTGGCATTGACTTACCCTCTGAAGCGTCTGGTCAGTTCAAAACCCGCAAGACATTCCTGGAATCACCAATCGAACGTGCAACCACCGCTTTTGGACAAGGCTTCTCGCTCACTCCCATTCACCTCGCACAACTCCACGCCGTACTCGCAAACGGCGGCAAGCTAGTAACCCCCCACGTCGTTCGTGGCTTGTTTGACAGCAAAGGACAACCCTACTGGCAGCCTAACATCCCCGCTCCTCGCCCTATCTTCTCTAAAGCAACGACGCAAAGTTTGCTTGCCATGATGGAAACAGTGGTCAGTAAAGGAACGGGTAAGAGCGCCCAAATTCCCGGCTACAGAATTGCAGGCAAAACGGGCACCGCCCAAAAAGCTAATCCTAACGGTGGCTACTTTGACCACGCGAAGATCACCAGTTTTGTCGGGATCTTTCCCGTCGAAGCACCCCGCTACGTGGTGATTGCTGTAGTAGATGAACCCAAAGGCGGCGACGCATTCGGTTCCACCGTTGCGGCCCCAGTGGTTAAAGCCGTGATGGAAGCCCTCATCAGCCTGGAGAAAATTCCCCCCAGTCCGGTAGAACCAAGTGCAAAAGCTGAGGACGTGATCAGGAGATAGAGCGAAGGATGAAGGATGAGGGATGAGGGCAAGGACTGATAGCTGACCGCTGACCACTAAATCAACTCAAAACTCAAAACTCAAAACTCTCTCCCTACTCCCCACTCCCTATTCCCCACTCTTCATCACCCTTAAAAACTCCAGCGGCAGCCCATCTGTATCAGCAATAAAGGTCACTTCGTAAACCCGATCGCCAATCATTTGTTGTTCGGGTTGTAGCAGCACGTTGAGCGGTTGTAGTTGATCTGGTTGGGCTTGAGCAGCTTGTGTCATGCGATCGCGCAAGTCGGTTAACCAGTGGGTTAAATCATCAGTCACACCTGTCAGGTCAAACGAGAGATGGTAATAGCCCACATAATGCTCGTCGCCAAACGCATCGGGAGCAGGCTTTGGCTCTGGAATTTGGATCAGTTCAATGCGTCCGCCCAAACCTTCCATCCAACACGCCAGGGTATATCCTGTGGTGAACCGCTCTTGTACTTGAAAGCCAAGCTGTTCATAGAAAGCGATCGCGCGAAAAATATTTGCCGTCCGAATCGAAGTGTGATGCATAATCGAAGCGTGCTGCCTGAAGGTAGGCTGAGTTTAAGATTGCAGACCTTGTAGAGGGTTTAAGGAAACGGACGCAATGAAACTGAACATGTTGGATGGGCCGACGCTGACCGCTGACCGCTGAAAGCTTTGAGAAAGCATCCGTTTCATTAAGGTCTTTTACTGATTAGAGTCTTCTATCTAGTGCGTTTCGAGAACGTTTCGGCACCTCTACTTAGTTTAGAGTCTTTAACCTTCGCCTAATCAACAGGCGAGCGTCTTCAGCCCACAATTAACCCCATTCGTTTCATAGGATCGGTTCATGCATCGAGTCATGAAGCTGCTATTTATTCGCCACGCTCAGTCAACAGGCAACAAAGAAAAGCGAATGCAGGGACATGGTGAGTATGCGCTTTCCAACGAAGGCAAGCAGCAAGCCGAAAAGCTGGCACGGAGTTTGTTGGCAGAAGCATGGCATCCTTCCCATGTGTACAGCAGCCCTCTGAGAAGAACCGCACAGACGACCCAGATCTTGCTTGACCACTTTCAAACGGCACCCCTCCCAGCAGCCGTCAGCGACTTAATCGATAGCGCTGAAGCGGTGCTTGAGACTCCTGAAAGCGAACCCAAAAGCGTTACAGTCGCTTATGCTGACGAACTCAAAGAGTTTCAAAATGGCATTTTTCAGGGGCTAACCTGGGCTGAGGCGGTCAGGCGCTATCCGGATCTCTGCCGCCAGTTAGAAGCCTCACCAGACTGGATTCAAATCCCTGGTGCCGAAACACCGCAAGCTGCCAGACAACGATCGCACCTCTTTATTCAGTCGCTCTTTGAGCGTCATCAGAACGGGGATCAGATTTGGATTGTGACCCATAGCTGGATCTTGCAGCATTTGATCGCTGAACTTATGGGATGCGATCGCTCATGGCGACTAAGAGCAAATAACACCGCACTCTTTGAGTTTTGGGTTGACCAATCTCGGTGGCATCGCTCGGATCAAAACCGCTTTAATACAGATCTTTGGCAAGTGCGCCGCTTCAACGATTGCCGCCATCTAAAAGCGTAGTGGTCATGCTAACAGACACGTCACATTGATTGGAGATAACCGTTAGGCAAAGACTAAGTAGATTCTTGCTAGATAATGATCCCCACGCGCGATCGCCTCTTTGTTAAAAGGGCAAAACGGCTTGTTCTCATTAAGTTTCTTATCAAAAAAGAGGCTCTTCAGCAAACAATTTGAGATGACGCTTGTCGGTCGTTTCGTTCTCCTTTTACAAAATTGGAGTATCTTGAATCAAGGGTTGTCATAGCATCCTCCTTAATGTTTCGTTGTCAATTTATTGCGTTCAATTATGACAAGCACAGTGAACGATATCGTTAAACAAGCTACCCAGGGCAGCGTTGCGGCTATTATTCAAGTCCTCAACGAAAAGCTTGCTGACTCCGGTGTTCGAACACGTGCTATTTTTGCCGATGGTGTACTGCAAATCCTGTGCGAAGCAGCTACAGCAGAACAATTGGAGCCGTCAGAATTGATTGGACAAATCCGGCAAACGCTAGAGGCGATCGCGCCCCGGAATATTCGCCGTGTCAATATTAACAGCCGTATTGTGCGCGAGCAGCAGTTGCTCTGGTTAGACGAAATTAATCGTGATCCCGAAAGCCAGCTTCTCTGGTCGCAAGAAATCACGCTAAATAAACCGAATCTTCTGCGGCACATGCTCAACGAGTGGAACCAGCATGCTGCGCTACAGAAGCCGAATCTACCCACACGCACTGCGGTGCAGCTACGTGAACGCCATCAATTTTGGCGTGGGCTTGTGGGTGGTGCGAGTGCCAGTCTTTTGCTGCTCTTAGGGGGATGGGCGCTGTATAGCTGGTTAGGTGCACCCAAACGTCAGGCACTGACACCTTCACCCGTAAACAGTCCATCCTCAAGCCCAGAACCTGCGCCGATTCAAAGTCTGCCCACGCCAGCCAGCCCTGTCAGTAAGCAAGATGACTTTGCGATCGCAGTGAGACTGGCACAACAAGCATCTCAGGAAGGGCTGACAGCACAGTCACAGGCCCAGTGGTTGGAACTTGCTGCCCGTTGGCAACGAGCCTCAGACTTGATGGCGGGTGTGCCTGCTGAAGACGATCGCTATAAAACCGCTCAAGATCGGGTGCTTGCTTACCATAAAAACAAAGAATTGGCGTTGGAAAAGGCAAACCAGCAGCAAACTGCAAATCAGCCAACAGCCTCAGAGTCGTCTCCTACAGAGACAGCCCCGGACATACTACCTATTGACACGGCAACCCCCAACCCATAAGCAATCGCCTCGACAAGCGCCTGCCAACTATTCAATGCTCACTCCGCGTACCGTTTGCGATCGCCCACGACCTGCCACTGGAGCCTGCTGAATCTGTCGATCGCGGACATGATGTGCCTGAAAATGCTGTTGCCACATTTCTGGTGCATTCAGCGTTTCGCCACCATGCTTCGTTAAGCGTTGTCGCACCTTACACAGCACAGGCGTATTTACACAGGCTCCCGCCACAATAATTTGCCCCTTGGTTAAAGCAGGCAGTTCTTTCAGCAAATCGCGTCCCGCCGCCTCTACACCGTATTTCAGACTTTCTTGATCAACCGGATTGACGATTCGCATGATGAACTGGCTCATGCATTGAGACAGCACATCTGAGTCAATCTTGCCGGGACGCTGAGTGATTAAACCCATCCCTAAACCAAACTTGCGTCCTTCACTCAAAATCGTTCGCAGCACAGCCTTACAGCGCGATGGCTCATGCGCAGGGGCAAAGCGGTGCGCCTCTTCCACAATGATAAAAACAGGGTAGGGTAGGTAGTGTTCATCCTCCGGCTTAATCAGTTCCCGTTGCGTATTCATCCGCGCCTGGTTGGACTGCCGCAACACCGCCGCGCAGATCACCTGCTGTTCTTCCTGGCTAATTTCATTCATTTGCAGAACGGTGACTTGCCCTGGCTCAAACAAATCTCGCGGTGCAACAGTATGTTCAAAGGTATGAAAATACTGCGATCGCTCCAGCCGCTCTAGCTTCCACTCCAATGCTGGGGCCGAGGAGCCTGATTTCTCGTTGCCTTCTTCATCCACCTGCATATCGGCTTCGCGCACGGCGGCAATCAAGTCCTGAATGCCCCACCGATGCTCACCTTGCTTATGACGTTGCAGCAAGCGATAGGCTTTATTGAGAATCGACTGCTGGCGATCGCTCATCTCTGGCAGCAGCGTCAGAATGTCGTAGTAATCCAGCGAAGATACCCGAATCCGAATATCCTCTGGTGTAAGGATTTTTACTCTGGGCGCATAGCCATCGCTGGCTTGGAAAGCTGGATGGCCTCGCATATCCGCCAACGTGTGATATTCTCCATGCGGATCAAAAATTAGTACAGCGGCCCGGTTCTGCGGCGATAGCAATTCCTCAATCAACACCCCGGCTGTGTACGACTTGCCCGATCCGGTGCCCGCCAGGATCGCCATGTGCGTACTGACCAGTTCTTTCACATCTAGCGCTACAGGTACATTTGTCTCCCGTAGCAGCAGTGATCCAATGTGTGCCGAACCAATCTCACCGGGCTGTTTCTTGTTCAGCACGCGACGCAGCATGGCATCGTCTGCCAGGTAAACCTTTGCACCAGGATTTGGAGTTCGTCGCGGGTTCATAAACCCCAGATTCAGATCAAAGTAACCAACGACATCCACCGTAATTTCATAAATTTCTGGGTTGTTATACGTGAAACCAACGATCGCTGCGATCGCCTCTGGGCTGATTTCTGTGTCTGCAAAAATACGGTCGGGCAGGTGGTCAATCAGACATCGCGCCGAAATCTTTCCTAAGATTTGTAGCGCCGCTAAGCTCGCTTGATCGTCTGCAACCTCATAAAAAACGAACTCCCCGATCTTGACCGAGCGATTATCTGCCGTAATAAAAACATACTGATTACCCGTCTCACCCGGCCCTTTAACCGTACCAATGACGCGCGGCGACGACAACACAGCCTCTACACCCGTAGTATCCACTAGAAGCGAGTTCTTAATGTTCATTTACTATCATGCAGACCGAGCTAGTACAGTGTATTTTCCCCCGGTTATAGCATCCCTGGTGGCCCACGATCGCCCAATCGCAAAGCGCCTGCCCACTCATTCACCTCCCAATGCTAGAAAAGTAGAGGGCGCAACATCATAGAGAATGCAAGCTGTAGCGATCCCATTTAAATTGTAAAACGTGTCCTGGAACTTAGGGTAGGTGTAAAAGTATCGGCAAGTGCAGAAACCAGGAATTCACGGATACCGTAAACAAGCGGCTCGTTTAGGCTAGAGCCACTTAAGCCATGAAACGAGCGATCGTCATCATGGTATCCACCACGCTTGAGAACAGCTAGCAACACGTTGATTAATCGGTAACCACTGCTAGAGACTGAGCCAATGTGGGAATCCTAACGTTATAAAAGTGGTTGAAGCATGAATCTAGCAGATAACAGCGGGGCAATAACTGATAACGCATACACCACAGAAAGCTGTGCGGCAGGTAGCGATGTCACTCTTTGCAGCGAAATGCTGTCAACTGTCACCACACGACCATCCTCCTCTCACCTTAGAGTCGTGTTGCCTGAAGAAGCCCGTCGTTCACCCCTGCAGCAGCACGCTGCGAGCCTCACAAGTTTGTGGCAGCATATGCTACACAGCGCCTCAACTCAGTCTGACTACAGCCAGCTACTCGCTGATCTTGCGGCTTGCCTCGGCAAAGCCTGCAATGTTGATGGCTGCGTGATCATACTTCCCAACTCCACCAACACTACAGCTCAGATCGTTTGCTGGTTAGCGGATGCCCAGCCACGGTTCATGCAGTCGTTGCAGGTTCCTTCTGGGCTGCTCGAAGGGTGGCAGTTTGAAGGGTGGCAGTCAGGCTCAGTACCCATCCAGATTGAAAATGTTGAGACTGCGCCATCGCAGTCCACGACCGCATCAGGTGCGAGTAAGTTTCTCGAAATCTGGCAGACAATTCACTCGTTGTGGGCATCATCCCAGGCGATGTCAGTGCTAGCGGCTGCAACACAATTTCAAGGCAGCGCGAATGGAGTAATCAGTTTTATGCGATCGCGCCCTTGTAACTGGACTCAATCAGAAATCGCAGGCATTCAGACAGTGTCTCATCAGGTAGCCAGCACTGTCGAGCAACTTCGGCTTCAGCAACAGCTTAGCAAGCAGGTGCAGTATCAAAGCGTTGTCAACCAACTCACGCTGGCTATTCACAACGCATCTGATCTCAATGTAGTTCTCAAGCATGCGACGGACGACACGGCAACAGTCTTGCAGGTAAAACGCGGAATGCTTTTGCGCCTAAAGCACTGGGATTCTCTGTTTCGGAATCGCGTACCCACCCGTCTCCCCAAAATTAGGGTAAATATTGCGTGCGAATGGCTTAGTGATGCGTCTAGTCCATACCCAGAACCTTCTGGATCAGTTCAAGCTGAGTTGATCGATACGGGTGGCAGCAGTCAATCGTTTTGGCTCTCAGAATGCACACTTTGCCAACAGGCTTTTTTGCACCCTGATGAACTGATTCTACTGGCTGGCACACAGCAAGATCAGCCGCTTCTTGGCGTTGGTGCTCCAGATCGTCTGGGTAGTGGTATTGCACCCACATTTACACTGGAGTCTTTACCAACCCTTCTCTTGGCCCCCCTCGAAAGCCAGGGCACGGTTTTGGGATTTCTGGTGTTTCAGCAAGATCAACCCCGCGTCTGGCAACCAGAAGAGCTAGAACTGGTGCAATTAGTTAGCGCTCAAGTCAGCACAGCCATTATTCAAACTGAGACGCTTCGTCAGGTACAGTCGCTTGTTGAAAAGCGCACGGCAGAGCTTCGTGAGAGCCTCTCTGTTCAGGCAAAGCTTTACGATCGCACACGCTATCAGCTCGATCAGCTACGTCATCTCAACCAGGCGAAGGACGAATTTTTGAGCACGGTGAGCCACGAACTGCGCACCCCCCTCACCAGTATGACGATGGCAATCCGCATGTTGCGCCAGGTGGGGTTAGATAATGAGCGCAGTACATGCTATTTAGATATTCTGGAGCAGCAGTGCGCACAAGAAACTAGCCTCGTTAATGACCTGTTAGGGCTTCAGGAACTGGAATCAAATCAGGTTGCCATGAATCTGCAAGAAATTGATCTAAAAGCGTTAATGCAAGATCTGATCAGGCTCTTTCAGCAAAAGTGGTCTGCAAAAGGGTTGACCTTGAAAACAAAGCTGCCGAAGCGATCGCTCCGCCTGTTAAGTGATCGGGATAGCCTGCACCGCATTCTGTTTGAACTCCTTACCAATGCAGGTAAGTATTCCGACCCAAACGGTTGCGTTCAGCTCAACGTCGCTGAAAAAAAGGAGCCGTCAGGCAACCAGATTGTTGTGACCCTGAACAACACTGGACAGGGTATTACGCCTGATGACTTGCCGCTGATTTTTGAAAAATTTAAACGCAGTCAGGGTGCTACTCAAAACGCTGTTCAAGGGACAGGCTTAGGTTTAGCGCTTGTAAAATCGTTAGTGCAGCACTTAAACGGTGATATTACCGCCTCCAGCTGGACGACTGACGATGCCCACACCTACGAAACATGCTTTACACTGACCCTGCCGCAACTCTTTATTCGCACCGAATTGCCCTAACGAAGTAGCCCGCATCGTTTCAGCAGCCGTTAAGCAAGGCAGTAAGCTTAGAACCGCAATGAACCATTGTGATTGCCTCGTGCCCGATGGAGTAAGAGAGTTGCCGACTTCAACCCTTCTTTAGCACGTCTAGCGTCCATCCAGTTCACCCTTTCATCCTCACAGAACGGTTAGGCTAAATGGAATATAGTCAATAGTATGCTCAAGTCTGCCGCGCCTAAATCACTCCGTTGGCAACGTGCTAAGCAATCGCTGCTAGCACGGCAGACAGACATTTTCTTGTCGGCAGCACGATTGTTGGGCTATTTGTGGTGGGATGACACGATCGCCCGACGGTTTCCTCAACATCGCAATCGTCGTGCGCAGTGGCTAGTCGGCACACTGCTTGATTTGGGCCCGACATTCATTAAGATTGGGCAGGCACTTTCAACACGAGGCGACTTGTTACCGCCAGAATACATTCAAGCGCTCTGCCAACTTCAAGATCGAGTGCCTCCGTTTGGTGCAGATGACGCGATCGCCATTATTGAATCTGAGCTAGGTAGCCCACTTTACACGCTCTATCAAGCATTTGACCGTGTACCAATCGCGGCAGCTAGCCTGGGGCAAGTACACAAAGCACGGCTGTATACGGGCGAGGAAGTCGTCATTAAAGTGCAGCGCCCAGGGCTAGACACCCTATTTGATCTGGATTTTAGAGTGCTGCGGCGGTTGCTCCGGTTCTGTAAACGCTATCTGCCTGGGGCAAAAGAGTACGACCTGGATGCTATTTACGAAGAGTTTGCGCAGGTGCTTTACCAGGAAATTGACTACGTGCAAGAAGCGATTAATGCCGATCGCTTCCGTCACAATTTCCGCGACCATACCCGCATTGTTGCTCCTAAGGTGTATCCCAAATACACCACTAAAAAAGTCTTGACGATGGACTATGTGCCGGGCATTAAGATTAACGATCGTCAAAGCCTGGAGGCGATCGGCATCAACGTCAAAGAAGTTAACCAGTTGGGTATTTGCTCGTATTTAAAGCAGCTACTACAGGATGGCTTTTTTCAGGCCGATCCTCATCCTGGCAACATGGCGGTCAGCCCCGATGGCTGCCTCATCTTCTATGATTTCGGCATGATGGCAGAAGTGAAATCCATCGACAAAGACCAGATGGTGCGTACCTTTTTCGCCGTTTTGCGGAAAGACACCGACCAGGTCATCCATACTTTGACGACAATGGGGTTAATTGAACCCGTTTCAGATATGACCCCGATTCGTCGTGTAATGGGGTTTGTGCTAGAACGGTTCACCGAAAAACCGATCGCGCTGCAAGAATTTAGCCAGGTACGGCAGGAGGTCTCGGCTCTCTTTGCACAGCAACCCTTTCGCTTACCAGCCAAGATGACGTTTATCCTCAAGGCACTCACAACACTGGATGGAGTTGCCCGCGATCTCGACCCTCAGTACAGCCTGATGGAGTCTGCCAAGCCTTTTGTCAAAAGCATTACGCTTGCTAAAGGGCCCAGTAATGGCATCGGTGAATTGACCCGGCAGGCACGAGAGTACATTACGTACAAGCTCCGTCAACCCAGTGCGACTGAGCGACTGATTCAGCGGTTAGAAGAGCGCGTTGAACAGGGAGAGCTAGAAATTCGTGCCCGATCGCTAGAGACCGATCAAGCAATTAGAAGCCTCAATCTTGCGCTCAAAAGCTTAATCTATGCTTGTTTGACTGGATTCTTATTACTTTCTGGGGCAGTCTTACTGGTAGGAGCGTACAAAATTTGGGCTTTTGTCGCGTTTGGACTGGCAGGTCTTAGCTCACTTGTCTTAATCCGGTTTCTCATTGATCTAGCCATTCGAGAACGCATCGGGCGTCTCACCAAGTAAAACGCTTTCGCTACACCATTTGAGTAGTATGCCGAACGGTTTGCGCGTTAGCCATGACAACCAAGGGGTAGTTAGCTTGCACAGGATGGAGCCTAGAGACGATTTAAACTCAGCCTAGTAGATTGTCAGCTTTAAGTTAACAGGTCAGTCAGTGCTTGTGCCTAACGACTCGTTGATACATCCACTCCCTATCTGTCAGTTTGATTTTGACAGTTCATTACTCTGTGCTGAAAGGCGCTGAGACTGGTTCATTACTGCTATTTCACCAATTTTAAAGAGTCTTTTTAACCTTCAACAGCCACTAACGGCAAGACAGATCTACTGAAATAAAAGTTTAATTTAAGCTAAAAATCTGCCGCAGCATGGCACCACAGCAGACTTTAAAATTGATATACCCCCAGGGGAATTCGAAGTTGGTCAGAGAATAAGTATTTATGCTTATGAAAATAGGGGTCTATGCCCCTCTGACACGAGGATTTTCAGACATAACGACTAAGATAAGCGGCGATAGACCACCTCGGCATCATCACCCTGATCTATCGCCCGCCCGCTTCATCAACTTGCTATGCCGCGATCGCAGCCCCAAATCAGGGTGTAAAGAGATAGGGTAAGCAGAGTCATTGTCTCTTCGAGTCGGTTGGTGAACTGGTGGTGAATTGTGGAAACAGACCCTCAGCGTTCTGACGATTAATAGCTGAACGTAGCCCAGGGTCAAGCGGGTAAGCATCCAGCCCATTGGTGAAGTGATTGACCGCTTCTACAGGCGCGAACGGCCAGTCGCTACCAAAAAGAATGTGACTGGAATCAGCGAACGCCAGCAGGCTGGGCAATGCGGTCGGGCTACCAGACAGAGCGGTGTCGAAGTAAAACTGACGGAGATTGTTCAGTCCAGTTTCGTAGGTGCCATCGGTGGAACAAATGAGTGCCATCCGATGGGCAGCGTAAGGGATAAAGCCGCCAGCATGGGACAGAATCACTTTCAGATTGGGGTGGCGGGTCATTGACCCAGAGGTGATCAAATTAATCGCCGCGCGAGTGGTATCGAGCAAGAAGTCAGCGGCGAAGGGTGGTACACCAGGCAAACTGGCTCCCGGTAAATCCGACGGATGGACAAAGACGATCGCATGACGACGGTTCAGCTCCTCCATGAGTGGGTCAAAAGCCTTCTCGCCCAGGTAGTGACCGTGAGTATTGGCGAGCAGAATCACCCCAGCAGCCTGCAATTTGTCTAAAGCGTAGACTGCTTCGGCTATAGCGCCATCAACATCCGGTAAGGGCAGGGTCGCAAAGAAGCTAAAGCGATCAGGGCGATCGATCGCAACTTGAGCCGCAAACTCGTTCACTTCACGCGCCATGTCCCGTGCTTCAGCCCCACTTCCCAGGCTCACACCCGGCGTGGACACGGAGACAATGCCAGTGGCAATGCCATGCTTATCCATGAGGTCGATCGTTTCTTGTAAATCCCATTGGGGAATGGGTATGCTGCCAAAACTAAATCCTTTCGCGTTCACCCAGTCTCTATAAGCAGGTGGAACGATATGTTGGTGTACATCAATCCGGTTAGCACTAGACATTGTTTCTCCGTTACGTGACATCTGCAAACTGTTGTCAATAGGACTTATGCAAAAGCGGTCATCTTTCGCCCCCAAACCTCCAGGATTAGGGGTTTAATTGGCTTGATTCCCCCCAAAATTGGGGGCTAGGGGGCAAATGCGTAAGTCCTAGTCAAATTACTTACCTACAGGCAGCGGCTTGATTGCGGGCGAGGATCGTGAGGCGAGCTGCATTTTTTTGGTAAGTGGTGCCCGTTCCTCGTGGTAGCGGCGCAGTGCGTCGGGAATGTTTGTCATGCCGTCCCCGCTCAATGCCCGCGCCAACGCACCAGCATCCTGAATTGCCTGGTTCGCCCCCTGACCTGCGCGAGGAGCCATCGGGTGCGCCGCGTCGCCTAGCAGGGTGATGTGTGCGGTACTCCAGATCGCAATGGGTTCGCGTTCGTAGACCGGGTTTGCCCGCACTGGAACGGTTCCAGCTTCGATTAGCTTAATCATGTCAGGATCAAAGCCCTGGAAGTAATCAAGGAGTTCTGAGGTTGGCACCTCGCTCGTCCACAAATCCTGCGGTGGGGTGTCCCGTACCATAATGGTGTCCATCGCCACCTCGTTCCCCCCGCGCAGCGGCAGCAACAGCATCTGCCGGGAGTCTTTTTCCCAGGAGTACAACCGATCGTTTGGCATATCTTCAGGCATCGCGGCACTGGGCGCAAGTCCCCGCAGGACGACCAGCTTTGAGAAGATTAGCGCGTCGTTATCAATAGACTTGCGAACCACGGACTTGATGCCGTCGGCTCCAATCACGACCTTAGCGCGCACCTGCCGCCCGTCGGCAAACCGGACGACACCGCGATCGCCGTCTTCAAATGCCTCAACGCTTGTCATGCCGAGATGAACACACTGCTGATCGACACCCGACAGCAACAGAGCGTGGACATCGGCGCGATGCACAGAGTAGGCATTGCCTTCGCCAGTTAGGTCAGCAGCGATCGTCCCAATCGGGGTGCCTTCGCTGTCGCGCACATCGATTCCCTGGAGTTGTACCGCCTCAGCATAGAAGCGATCGGCGACACCCCATTGCTCGAACAATCGCACGCTGGGTTCACGGATGACGACCGCTCCGCCAATGGCTTGAAGGGCTTTGGTGCGTTCATAGACATGGGCAGTGATGCCAACCTGCCGCAGGGCAACGGCAGCCGCCAGTCCGCCGATACCCGCTCCGACGATCGCCACATCCACTTCGAGCGGCACGCTGATTTCCGTAATGTTGGATTCAGACATAATTCGATCTCCCGTTGAGTGCTACATTTCGACTAAAATCTCGGAGGTTTAAGCCACTCTGTTGAGTCACGCTGCTTGAGCCTGGTTAAAACCTCCGAGGGTTGCGTCAGTCCTGATTCCATTAGACTCATTGCCAATCAATTGATCAACGGGCAAAATATTGATGTATCATTTCCTTTTAGTTGATGATGAGCCGCGATGGATACCCTCGTGAGTATGCGCGTCTTTCGCTGGGTTGTGGAGCTAGAGAGCTTTGTGGCGGCGGCAGACCGGATGGAGATGTCGGCGGCAATGGTGAGTAAACACGTCATGCATTTGGAGCGACATTTGGGCGGACGCTTGCTGAATCGCACCAGTCGGCATCTGAGTTTGACAGAAAGCGGCACCATCTACTTTGAGCAATGCTGTGAAATGCTCGATCGCCTCAATGAAGTCGAAGCCACAGTCAGCCGAGCCGCCGTGGTTCCTAACGGTGTCCTGAAAATGAGCGCCCCAGACTGGTTTGCGAACCGGATTTTTACCCAGGCGATCGCCGACTATCGCACCCAATTTCCCGAAGTCACCCTGGAGATTGACCTGAGTGGGCGGATAGTGAATCTGGTCGAGGAAGGCTTTGATCTGGCGTTGCGAGCAACGCATCGGGAACCCAGTCGCACTCTGATTTATCGGGCGATAGCTCCCATTCAACTACGCATCGTTGCGGCACCGGCTTACCTGCACAGAGCGGGAAAGCCCACCCAGCCCGAAGCGTTAGCGCAACACGCCATGATGACCTACTCGGTGATGCCAGAGAGTAAAGTGCCTCTGATCGGCTCGACGGGAAAAATTAGCGCAAAGTTCAGCTCCGTGCCTGTGCTGCGAACGAATAACGTCAATTTGATCCACGAAGCGACAGTGAACGGCATGGGGATTAGTTTATTACCCACCTGGCTGATTGACAATGATCTTGCAACTGGAGCTTTAGAGGAAGTGCTGCCGGAGTATCACTTGCCCCCTAGCACCTTGTATGCGGTCTATCCCAGCCGCAAGTATCTCTCGTCGAAGGTGCGAACGTTTGTCGAGTTTATGATTGATCGCTTCACAATAAACTAATGTCTTCACTAGTTATTCTAAAATTGCTATCGCCAAATTGCTCTATTGAGAACCGTGAAAAGAGCATTTTCAAACTGCTGTCAATACAACTAAACGAAGCGGTATAACTATTAATAGATGGAAACTTTCCGCCTAAGATCCCAAATTGGATGGATAGGCAGAAACTTTCCGCCTATCTCTCCTAGCTTACTGGACTAGAACTGGCATAAATCACCGTTCAGTTATAGTCTGCAACCCCGATGCTCTCGTTTCTGTTAGCTCCTACGCATAGGCTGAAAAGCCGATTCTTGCGTTGTACTTCTGCGGGATGCAGCAGAGAACCCACCAAAGGGCACACTGAGGCTAGTTTTGAGGAAAATTCATGTCTGCATACCCGACTAAACCCTCGCAGGTTGCCACGTTAGAGCAGGAATTGGTGAGGCTCATTCTTGCCTATCAAGATTGCAACCCTAGAACCGCCATGCTTGAGGATCTGAACAATAATCAACTCTCCGCACAGTGGCAAATTAAGCAAACACCCGCAGGAGACACGATTTTTGTAGGCAGATGCACGATCGTTTTAGACCGAACGAACCTGACTGACACGTCCTCTAAGCCGTGGATTAAAGCGCTAGAAACACCGGGCGGCGCTGTGGTTCCCTCTGGCTACCTCTCAAACTAAGGGGAAGCAATTAATGGTTACTGCTGCCTATCAAACTGGCACTGTTCCCGGTGTGGGCTTCTCTGCTCCGGCTGGTCTATCGGGTGGCCCTGCCCCTGTGAATGCGATCGCACCGTTCAGCCGATCGGGTGGCAACCCCTCCACGGCTCCCACACCGAACTTCACCCCGGCAAACAATGCCGTCCCCTTCACCCGTTCCGGCTCTGTACCAAGTGCGAGTCCATCGCCTGCTAACAATGTCGTGCCCTTTAGCCGTCCTAGCGGCTCTAGCACGTCAGGGCCAACCCCGGCAAACAACATCGCCCCTTTCAGCCGTGCCTCTCCCCCCTCGCCTGGCCCCGCAGCCAGCAACCCCTCATTAGGTGGCTCAATTCCCAATAATGGGCGGTTGCCGTCATCTGGTCGTGGACTGTCACCGCTTGGAGCAGTACCCCTTAACATCGACATCAACCGGGCATCACAGAAAACCGCCCAAGAGATAGCCAACCAGACCGCCGCGAATGACCGGGAATTTGGCAGGGGCTACAACGGCGATTTTGTCGATCGCTATGACCCTACCAACCTGCAATTCGGGCAGGATGCACGCGCGTTTGAGCGGATGGGGTACAACAACTACGGCGATGTTTGGCAGGATGCGTTTAACAACCTGAAAGACGCAGGGCAAAACGCTTTAAGGAATATCGGGAACTGGTTCAACCCGAATCGCTATCGCCCTCCAAAAGTGGGCAACCCAACCTCAAACCCAGGGACACCGATGGGTAAAGCAGGGGTGCTTTATCACGTTACTGGCAGCTACCAAAATAAGCAGGGGCAAACAATTCCCGCTATCGATGCCACAGTGCTTGCTCCATTCAGCATTACTGAGCGAGCAGGGCAAGGGGATGTAAAACTGTTTTTTCTCAAGGATGCCAATGGTGAGAGGGGCTTTCTTGACATTGGGAAAGACAATATTCAAGGCTCTCCCAAAATCGATAATGCAACCCGGCTGGATGGGATTCAGGACTTAGAGCCGAATCGCACCAGCGAACCGGGAACCATCCCCGCCTACGATCCATCCTCTGCCCCTTCGCTCGCGCCACTGACGCAGGCACCACCCACTACCGCGCCACAGCCACTATCACCAGGAACCCCTACCCCATACCCGTTTCCTGACTATCCGGGACTCCCTAGACGGATGGGTGATCCAACTCCAACGCAAAACCCGGCTACCAGTCCAGCTAACTCCCCTGCCCCTGCTCCTACCAGTACACCCGGTCAACAGCCATCTTCCCCCGGTGGTTCGTTGCAGGCTCCTAGCCTCAATCCTGTCACCCCTACCACGCTCGATCCAGTTACCAAGCAATTCCCCAATCCTTCCCCACAACCAAACACGCTCAAACCACCCACACCACCCAACTGCAAAGATCCGTGTGTCCAAAAACTGAATGATAAGCAGGATGAACAAAAGCCCGTAACCATTAAGGTGAAGGTGTTTAAGGCGTGCAAAACAGACGATAGCGGCGCTGGCACTGGCAGCGCTGCCAGCGCTGCCAGCTCGTCATCCAGCGCTGCCAGCTCGTCATCCAGCAGTGGCAGCACTGGCAGCACACCATCTACTGATACCAGCCTCCCAGGTAATGCTATTTACGAGGAGAAAAGCATTCAAGTACCAAAAGCTGAAGCGGATAGCTATAAGCTTCTGTACGCTCGATTAGCTCGATTAGAGGCCGCACAATGTAACAAACCAACGGACGCGATCGCATCTGTTCCCGAATGGTGGCAACTTCGGGCAGAGGCACAAAGACCACAGTTTGTAGTGATTTTTGCTGAGGTTTTAGGCACTGGGAAGCTAACAGATTCCCGGTGGTCTTTAACTATCCCTCACTACAATCGACCGAAAGGTTTCAAGCCTCGTATTCCTGACTACAACAAAGGCAATTTCGAGGGTATTTTGACCCTCACTGATAACTCAAAGATTATTGTGAACGCTAGCTCTGAAATGGAATGCAAACGAGTCATTAATGCGTTGAAAATTCTCGTAGATGCAAAATATCGCACTCAGAACGGCAAAGCAATTAAGGCCAAAGTAGGGGAAAGGCTGAACTCAGACTTCAAGAAGTGCAAAGTCACACCGACCAGGGGAGATTTTTACAGCACTGGAGCCAGAAACATGCAGCCGACCTTTTCGGTTAATTTCCGGGCTAAGAAGTAGCCTTCGGGCTTAAGGCCGAAGGTATTCGGGTTGAATGCAAAGTTAGGCGCTGTGGGATGTGTGGGCAATTTAGGGTTACTACTCTCATCTCCCTTGAAGAGCCTCAACCATGTCGTCTATTACCACCACCGGATCAAGCCTGAAATCGACTCATCTCCCTTCTGCGTTGCTCGAAACCGCTTTACTACTGGATGCAGCAGAGAAGGGGCGTAACGGTGCAAATCCTGGCATTGCACCCAAGAACAACATCACCATCACTTTCAATGCGGATGATGGCACCTGTGCAATTGCGGCTGCTATTCCCGTTGATGTGACGGTGGGGTCAGGTGGGGCGTTGACCTACGCCGCTAAGGACTATCTAGGTTCTAGCTATACGACCTTCACGGCTGGCGGCGATGTGACGGCAAGCAATGTGATTGCAGCCTTCGTCCAGGTCGCTCAAATCTTGAGTGCAGCAGAGAAGGCCATCAGCCCCATTGAAGACCAGCCCAATAACATCACGGTTGATTCTTCCAGCGAAACTCAAACCATCACGATCGCTGCGAATCTGCCTGTCGTTAGTTCCATCAACAGCAGCGGTAACGTGCTTTTCAGCGCTACTGATTATCTCTAACTCCCTGAGTGCTTGAGTGTTCAATTTAACGACGACAACTTAGGAGTTTAGAGAGCAATGGCTAACAAAAAGTACGCGGCAAAAGGGCCACGGAAGTACGTTGATTGGGGTACGGTTAAACGCAAAGTAAACGGCAAATCGACATCGGTTAAAGTCTACTCGCGTGTGATTTCAAGCGTTTCAACAGCGCTAGGAATCACAGTCATAGAACCTGCCAAGCTTCCCGGTGCCACAGTCAAAACCAAGAAAAACAAGGCTCAATATCTGGGAGGGCCTTCAATCACAAAATCAGGGTCTAAATACCTGCTTTGTTCCACTGGTGAAACTAGAAAGAACAAATCAGGCACCTACACGGTATTCCATCGTGTTCCCGTTCCCCCTGAAATTTCAGCGGCGAAGGCTGTAGCCGTGTTGAAAAAGTCAAAAGTGAAGCTGATTAAGTTTCCGAATGGGACAGAATACGCAATTGGCACGGGCAAATAATTAAGTTTCAATCGCTCAGAGCGGGGGGATATGGCGCAACTGCTCCTAAAAACAACACTGGATTTTTCTAGTGTTCGAGCAAGGGATATCCCCCTTTTCTTTTTGCCTACAGCGTTAATTATCGGGATTGAAGATGGGAACGTAGCTGAGATTTTAGATGCTGCCTACCTCATTCAATACCCCTTTGTTAATAGCTTTGGCTTTGTTAAAGGGGATTACTTTCGGCTCTCTAGCGGTTTCAATTTGATTCGGTTTGATGTCAGGTTGCAATCTAAATTCCGCTTGTTGCCACTGCGAAAGCAATCACAAATCACTCTTTCTATTTGGGATGTTGCTATGCCCTTCTCATCCGATCCAAACGCACAGAGTTCTACAAGTGGCACTACAACCACGTTTGCAGCCTCGATTACATCGGCTGCCATACTTCCTGCAAACCCAAACCGGAAAGGGTTGCTTGTCGTGAACAATGCAGCCGCCGCCATTTTGTATATCGGTTACGGTGCCACAGTGACCCCTACAACCTTTGCAGTTAAAGTTAGCCCTGGTCAGTCATGGGAGAGTCAACAGGACTACGACGGACCGCTTTCAGGGGTGTGGAGTGCTGCTCTAGGAAGCGCACAAGTGACGGAGTACGTTTAAGCAATGAGTTGGTTGTTTGTTTTTCGCAAAATCTATCAGCTCAATGCTAAGACCGACCCTATACGCTTGCCCATCTTGTTTCAGCCATATCACCGACTGATTGTGCAGGCACGTCCGGTCGCAGGTGTGGGTGAGGCTGAACCGTCATTGGGCACGTTAACCCAAATGCTATCGATTGACGGCTTTGGAGATGTGCATGGTGAGATGGTCACGCTTCCCGCTGGCTACTTGCTCTTTGTGCCCTCATCCGAGATTGAGTACAGGCTGCTGCTACAGCCAACGGGCCGTGAATACTCATTTGAGCTGGCAATCTGGGCAGATAGTGAAGCCCTGGCGGTAGGCACTTCTGCCCCAACTCCCACCGTTGACCTGTCACCAGTGGAGACAGCGATCGCTGCACTTTCGGAGAATCAGCAAACGATTCTCACGGAGTTGGTAGCACTGTCTAACGGCCTCACAGCCCTCTTGCTGAGTGATAGTCAGATCGTCACGTCGATTAATCAGCTTACTACTGCTATCCAGTCGCAGCAGCAACCAACCCCAACCCCGGCCCCAAACCCTAGCGCGTCAGGGGTTGCTTACACGGCTTCTCAATCGTCACTGAGAAGCGGCAATACGTTCTTTAAGGCCACGTATGCCAACCTGACAGATGGCGATCAAACATCCGGGGGAGTTACAGACGGCACCTATGGCGCGTGGATTATGGCTACCTTCCCCTACAAAGTGAAGGTGACTCAAATCGCTCTCAGCGGTGGCACTCTGGACGGTTACGGGGATTCTTCCGGTTCGCAGAATGGCGCGACGCTGCAAGGCTCGGTGGATGGGTCAACCTGGGCAAATCTAGCAACGGTTTCGGGCATCCCTAACTACACTGCTTCAGGGGCAAAAATCGTTAATTTCGCGCTCAATAGTCCGGTTGATGTCACTGCTATCAGGGTGTTTAAGGATGGTGAGATAGCCATGCCTCGCTTTGAGTTCCAATAATTCCTGAATCACAGTGCAAACCTATGCCGATAGATGCCAGCTTCATAACTGCGGTGGGTGGATTGGCTTCTGGGGCTTTCGCTGCCTACTGGACAGTGAAAACCTACTATCAGAAGCGACAGGACGAGCAACGCGACAGGCAGAGACAGGAACTAGCCCAGGCTCAGGCAGAGATCGAGCGTCAAAAGGCTAAACGGCAGTCAGAGCTTGATCGCTATGCTGAAGGAAAAACGAAGGCATACGCGGCTGAGAGGGACTTTCAACACTTGATGAGGCAATACGACGCACTCAACATTAACCTCACCACGTTGCACGAATTTCAAGAGAAACGGGTGCAAGACATTGAGGACGACCTACGCACCATCAAAGGACTGCTGCAAGCCCTATTGATTGCTTCTGGTCAAACGGAAACGGGCATTATGCGCTATTTGAAGCGTGAAGAGTAGTTGAGTGGGCCTAGCGTCGATCGCGCTCCAAGTCAAAAATGACCTTTTCCCAAACCCATTGCTCGGTTTGCATTGGATTGACTTGCCGAGTGTGTTCAAGTAAGCGCTTCGCTGTTTCCATCTCACCGTTGACTAGCGTGAAAAGTTGGCTCTGCACCTTGCTGGAAACGGGCTGCGTTGGTTTGGCTTTAGCCACTGTAGAGGTTTTATGCAGGCGTTGTTTTAGCTGTTGCTCTGCTTGGCTCCAATTCACTTGTGAACTAGTTGTTTGAGGTGGTTGAGCAGTTGGCAAGCGGCGTTTGCGATAATACTCAGCCTGTTGTTGCTCTAACTCTGAAATTACTTTCTGTAAGTACCACAGTGCAATGTTTCCAGGGTGTTTGGCTTGTGCCGTTTCGATGAGGTGGTTGGCTTTTTTCTTATCTCCCTTGCACAGTTGCACAATCCGATTAAGTAAAGCATCCATTTGGGGAATCCTGAAGGTAATTGCAACAAAGTCCCTTTTCAACTGAAGAGGGACTTTTATTAAGATTCCCTGCAACAAAAAAACCCTACCGGAGTAGGGTTAAAGTGTTTGCAAAGAAGCTTTGACTAGAGGATAAAAATCGTCAAACGCTAATCTTTGTACTCGTCCGGTCGTTTGTCTTTGGGATAGTTGCGACGGGAATCAGAGGAGCCTCTATCAGTCTCTTCAGCCCTTGTGTAACACCCGTCTTCATCCCACGATCCACGCTTCCCATAGTCTCTAACAGCTTCATTCCCTACTCTTTCCTCATCATCGGTATAGATGACTCTACGGCCTCCCCTACCATCATTCGATGATAACTTCCACCACGATTGAAAGTAGTTCGTGATGCCTTCCAGCGGGATATGGACGATGCCACCACTGACGAGTAGCCCGCGCATGATGCCGCTACCGTCAAAGGTCTCTTCCAGGATGACCCCGTTCCCAGCATCGATAGGCTTGAGAACAGCCGTATGCTGTTTGCCTGCAACGGTGTACTCATAGATGTGGACGAGGGTAAGCTGCAAGTCTTTAAGGTTCCACTTCATTAGTTGGCCCCCCATGACTCTGCGCTTGCTGCATATCCATCAGCGCTATACGCACCATACGCAGCCTCACCAACAGTTGCAGTTGCAGCACTATCAGCTTGAGAACTGGCCTGTCGATAGTTGGTGCCATAGCCATGCAGGTCACGGTAGACAGAAGCACCAGCCTGCTCTGCGGCGCGGTTGAGGTCTCCCCAGCGGTAGACGCAGTTGCCTTCACTGAGGGCAGGAGGAGGGGACGTGATTAAACCGGGCAATTGTGCCCCTAAAATGGCGGCGATCGTGGCGATCACCAAGCGTTGAAAAACTGACATAGTTTAAATGCTCCTAGTTTGGGTAGATCGAACTGGGGGAAGTCGTCTCGGTGTTGTGTGTCACCACTACATCGAGGCGCACTGCTTTAGTTGTCAGTTGTCAGTGATTAGTCACCTCCTCTTTTTCTTCTCTTAGCAACTCCTCTCTGGTAGGAAGCTCGAACCCAATCATTTGAATGGTTTCGTCTATGGATTTTCCAGCAAGGACAGCAATTCTGAGAACGATGTCTAACTTTTCAGGTAAACGTCCTTCGTTCTCGTAGCGCTGCCACATTCTAGGAGCTACACCCACAGCCCTAGCCATCTGTTGCCTATTGAGTCCTGCCATCTCCCTTAAAGCTTTCAAGCCGGGATTCCCTCTCACTGAGTCACGTGTAGTCATAGTATCAGACATCCATGTCCGGCGGACACCGATGTCTGACATAGTTGGTCAGACATCGGTGTCCGATGTGCAAATCAGCGCGGGTAAGAATTCCAGCCCTTCCCGTGCTGATTCTCCTAATCATCCATCCATCCGGGTGATTGACCAAACAGCCATCACACTCAACTCACCAGGAGGAAATTTAGGCACAAAAAAAAGGCACCCCTCTACACCAGGGATGCCATCCGTCATTGGTAAAAACTTTTGTACTAACAGGAGAATTCTAACTTGGATGAGCAAGATCACAGACCAAACAATCACCAATCTGACCTATGAAGTCTCCCAGTTAGCGGCTGACTACTTGGCTCTCGCCACCCGCTTGAATGAACTCAATCACAACTTGGTGAGTGACCGCGATGTGAAGGGAGCCAAGCAACGGCTCGACCGACTGCGATCGCTCTTCAAAGGTCTTCAGCAGCAAAAAGACGACTGAAGCCACTCAAACAGAAGGGCTGACCAACTTTGCCGAGTTAGTCAGCCCCTTTTTATGTCACGGGTTTGGAAACCCCGTTTAGTTATGCCCTTTAGGAACAAACAAATGACTACCGACCTCAGACGCAATGCCCTGAACGAATTGTTGCAGGAAATCTATGATGCCACTGTAACAGGCACACCAGAGCTAGAGCTACCCCAAATCGCCCGTTGGTCTGGCGTGCCCCTGGAAACGCTCGAAGACATTGGTAAACGGCTGGTCGAGAAGAAACTGAACCATGACATTGATGCTGATCAGTTCAACGAGATGCTCAGTCGCTACCGCAAAATCGACCAGATCGAAGACGCAGGACTGCGGGCCTGGAAGCTGCAAGGGTTAGCTCGTCGCTACAAACGCCCTGTGCAACATCTCACTGAAGCCTACAGCAAAGCACTAGTGAATCAGTGTGCCGTCAAACCACTGACACCGAAAGAGTTTCGGGCACTGCATGAGGCCGAAGTGGACTGGCTGGTCAAAGGTTGGATACCCACTGGCACCATGCTCTTACTGCACGCCGACGGTGGCGTTGGTAAAACCCTGTTCAGCTACGAATTGATGGAATGCGTCCTCACTGGCAAACCCTGGAACGGCTACCCCGTGAAGCAGGGCAAAGTCTTACTCGTCCAAACGGATGAACCCACCCTCGTTACCCATGAACGGATTGACATTCGCGGCATTGACGACGAGGCCCCGTTATCTCTCCTCACCGATTGGCAAATTGAGGCGATGGCCCGCCTGGAGACCTTCGTGAAAGAGACCCGCCCGGAGTTACTCATCGTGGACTCCCTCACCAGCATCAACCGTTCGTGTGTGTTCAGCGAGAACGATACCGAATATGCCCGTCCGCTGTTGGAGTTAGCGCGCCTGGGCAACACCTACGGCTGCACGGTCATCATTATTCACCACAGCAACGCTGAGGGTAACAGTCGCGGGACGAGAGCCATCTACAACTCGGTCTCGGAAGTATGGGGCCTGAGCAAGGGCGAACAACTCAACGATCGCTTGCTGCGGGTGCAAAAAACGCGGCTCGGTCGTCCGCCTGGTCGCTATCGGTTCCGCTTTGATGATGAAGACTTCACCTTTGCCTACCAAGGCGAGGACTATGGCCCTGATCACGCCGACCAAAGCGACACCGAAGCCACCAACGAAAAACGCATTCAACTCTGGCTCAACGAGGGCGATCGCCCTGGTACCCCCTTCACCGCTCAAGAAGTGTCTGAGTTTTTGGGGTTAGCCTACGACACCACACGCCGCTCACTCTATGAACTGTGGGCTAAAGGGCTAGTAAAACGCTCACGACTCCAGGGGCAGAAGCAATACACGTACTTCACCAGTGGCTTGTTAAGGGATGTAACAACTGATCAACTGATCGCTCCCTCCAAACCGAGTGATCAGTTGTGTAAGCCCGATGCCATCACGGTTTCACCCCCAACTGATCAACTGATCACTCAAAACACGGTTTTTGAAACCGAAAAAAATTTGAAAACCAAGCGATCAGTTGATCAGTACGAAGCTTTCGTTACATTTGAGGCCGTCACCACCCCTCAAATTGGTGACATCATCGTCGCTAAAGCGCATGCCAGATGGATTCGTAGCGGTTCGGATAAACTGCCTTGGCGCGAGGTTCGACCGAGTGACAAGCAAGCCGCCGAGATTCCGATCGACCTGCTCACGGCCACACTGTTCGAGGAACTCATCCAGCCGTCCAAAGTGTTGGAGCTTACTAGGGATAGTCAGAAGGTGAAAGTACGACAGCAGACGACGGGACGCACCAGTGTTTTCCCTATCAGTGATGTTTGCGTACTGAAGAAAGTTGGCAACGGCTGAGCGCTCATGCCACATAGCTGCCAGTTCTGGATCAATCGTTTTAGGGAAGACTTTCTACAGCGCGGAAGGTCGGAAACCTCATGGCTGACGGACTATCAAAAAATCTTGAAGCTCCTTCCTCCAAACGCTACCCTGACGGCCAACGTTCTGCATGAAGTTGTGGTAGGTACACCCGTGAACAGCAAAACTCGTAAACGAGCCTGCATGGTGACTGGGGCGATCGCGCGGTTCGCGGGGGTGAAATATGACCCCTCACCCTACGCTGGCAACTACTCACCAGCCGCAGTTAACCCGCGCAACATCCCTTCTGACCGGTTGATCTGTGAATGGTACGACCGACTCACCAATCCCGGTTGGAAGTGGATTTTTGCCGTCATTGCAACCTATGGCTTAAGACCACATGAAGCCTTCAGGCTTGACTTTGAGCGTTTTCGGGAACGCAACCCAATTGTGTTTGTGGAACGCAATACCAAAACAGGTAGCCGCTTGGTGTGGGCGTTCCATCCCGAATGGATTGAGCGGTTCAGCTTGTTCTCGGTGACATTGCCGCCGATCGACTTAACCCGCCCAAACGTGAAAGTGGACGAGTCAGCCAGTCACTACTTCAAGGATGTGAAGCTGCCCTTTCATCTGTACGACATGCGCCACAGTTGGGCCATTCGCACCCTCGAATACGGGTTAGACCCTAGTTTGGCAGCGAAGCAAATGGGTCACAGCCGTGAAGTGCACGACCGCATCTACCACCGCTGGGTTGAAGAATCAGTCCAACAGAGAGCTTACGAAGCACTATTACTGAAGACTGATCGACCAAAGCCGCCTTAATTCTTTCGCTGTATAATTCTGAAACCCGCTCTGAGAGCGCATTCCAAATACCCCCAGGGGAATTCGAATCCCCGTCGCCTCCGTGAAAGGGAGGTGTCCTGGGCCTCTAGACGATGGGGGCTTGCTTCTCGAACCTTCATAAGGTTAACCAATGCTGCACTATCTGTCAACCTGAAATAAACTCTCGAATTTTGTAGCGCGACTTTTTTGCTGCCTCAAGCAAGATCCTTGGAGTTTCGTAACCGAATGAGCCGCCGCCGCATTTGAGGTGATGCCTGCGTCTCAGGAAGCTCCTGTGCTTCGACCTCGATTTGAAGTGGCTCCAGATACTCGTCTGTACCACAGGTAAAGGCATCAATCAAAAGCTCCAAGAGGCGCTCGCGATCGTTCAAGGCTCCTTTTTCCTCAATGAGTCGAAACTTGAGATGGATTTCGCATTCGTAGACACCCACCTCAGGTACTGTGGGCTGCTGATACTCTAAATCGTGGTTCATGTTGAGGTGACTCTCTAGCACAGCGAAGAAAACTTAGGTTACTTAGCTAACTTTTGCCAAAGCTTTTGAATAGTTTGCCAAATCATGTTAGGTAGAAACCTTCTACTACATTGACAACCTAACATTCCCATAAATTGATTCCAATCCGCTAAATAGCTGAACCTAAAATAGCTTGATTCTAAGAACTAACATTATCTTTAACCTGGCTTCGTCAATTCTTCACAACAACAGTTTGCAAAGCTTTTCTAAATGTGCTTTATCTCATTAACTGAACCTTCTCTAAGCATGTAAGTGTGAATATTATGGCGGACTTTATAAGGTCTCGTTAAGTTGATCTAGAACGCTCAAGGCAAGGATCTTTACCTTAAAAGGAGAGCCTTTACAGGGGCGGCAGAGAGCCAGGCGATATAAAAAATCACATCAACTGTATACGTGCTAACTCCTCCTGAAGCTTTAATTACTGATTAATAGAAAAATGAGCCTTTCGAGGAAAGAGATACCTGCTGTTCCTCATCGTAATTTTGAAGGCAAAGCCTTTGTCATTGTATAACCATGTTCTTTTCTAATGTTTTTTTGTACTTAAACTGTACCCAGCTCTCTTCTGGAAAGATCTTAGAGAATATACGGAGGTAGTGCCAAAATTATTGATTCAGAATGTCAGAGCTTCTACGTACTAAGTTTAGAGAGAATGTTGTCATCAAGATGCTTTTTTAACACTTATTGTACGGAGGTGCGATCGTCTTGATTAGGGTTGACGAGTGCACGTATCGCGAGATGCTGGCTTTGCTCAGAAGTAAGACGGCACATGATCCTGATACAGGACAACGTTGAGCAAAGGATCGATTCTTGTGTAGCTGCCTAAAAGCAACAAAGTGAAAAAGGTGTAGATTAAAGGAAACGTTGAGGTTGAGGGTGTTATGGAACGTAGCCAGCTATCTCAAGTTGCAGCAGCAAATGATTCTTCGCAGGTTGCTTCTGCTGAGCCTTCCGTGTCGATCTTCAAGTTGTCACCGCTAATTCGGTTGACGCTGCTGTTGCTATACGTGGCGCTAACCATACCGCTGCCTTTTTTGGCAGGTATGACAGCGGCAAACATGCCATCGTCTTTGTTGTGGGTAGGCATTGGCTTGGGTGGGTGGCTATTGTATGCGGCTTTGAGTGAGCGGGTGGTACTGGATAGTGACGGAATTAAGGTGCAGTACCCTCGTTGGGTACCACGGGTTTTTCGTCATGGGTGGGAGCTATCGTGGTCAGAGGTCGCAGCATTAAAACCTCGATCGACTGGACAAGGTGGCCTTGTTTACTATTTTCTCAGTCAAACTGGGCAGGCGTACCTTTTACCTATGCGAGTAGCTGGCTTTAACCGCATGGTTAAGCGTGTACAGGCAGAAACTACGATTGATATGACTGATGTGCGCCCGCTGTCGCAGCCGTGGATGTATTTTATTTTGCTTGGCTGTACGTTGTTGCTGTTGGCGATCGATGCTTGGACGATTTGGGCTGTGCTCAATCGAGCGGTATGAAGCTTAGCAGATGTAAACCAGCTAGCAATGCCAAACCTGTAGACTGAACAAGACATTCGCACCCAGAACACTGACTTTGCATACGCTCAAATCTGCTCAAATTCGTGCTGAACAGGTTAGCCTCGCGCCTAAAATTTTTACTGTTGGTAAACCGCATGCAGACCAGCTCTCAGTTCCAAGTAGCCAGTATCTACTTAGAGAGATTTCGTTTGAAGTGTTTCAGGGCGATCGTATAGCCCTTGTTGGCGCGTCAGGCGCTGGCAAAACGTCCTTGCTGCGGCTATTGAACCGCTTAAGCGAGCCAAGCAGCGGCATGATTTACTTAGATAACCGGGCACTGAACCAGATACCAGCCGTGCAGTTACGGCAACAGATTGTTTTAGTATTACAAGAGTCAAAGCTGCTGGGTATGACCGTACAGCAGGCGCTGGAATATCCTTTGACCTTACGGCGCATCGACAAACAGAGGCTTCAAGAGCGCTTGCGATATTGGATCGATCGATTACGGATACCATCAGAGTGGTTGAACCGCACGGAACTACAGCTTTCTGTGGGACAACGCCAGTGGGTTGCGATCGCTCGTGCCCTTGTTGCTGAACCAAACGTGCTGCTTTTGGATGAACCCACAGCTTCTTTGGATCTGGGTCGCAGTGAATTATTGTTGGGCGCGTTGGCTGAACTGAAGCAGACAAAGGGCACAGCGATTTTGATGGCAAACCATCAATTAGAACTTGCACAGCAATTTTGCGATCGAGTGCTACACCTTGACCAGGGACGGTTACGTCAAGATCTTGCAGCTCAACATGTGGATTGGCAAACGCTAAGGCAAATGATCCTACAAGCGGAAGCGCATGAGGCTGAAGAGTGGGATTAAACCGCTGAAACCACTGCTGAGTAGGATCTGGATCGGGTAAACAGTGCCTTGCTTCTGGCACACTTCAAAACGTGGGTTATGCAAACCGTCAAGCTATCTAAGGTAGGCTTAGGACCAAAATTCCTATGTCTTTAGATAGAAAAAGAGTTGAAATGCTGATTTCGTTTGCGTCTTTGAGTACGAGGCTGATAAATTTCGTTTATGAGCCTTCATCACGAGTTGGAGGGCATTTGTTAAGGAGGATTACGACGTCAGTGCTATCTTTTACCACACAGAGGCATGACACGTAAATGAGAGTAGACGGTTCCCTAAGGCGCTTCATCAGTCGTTCTCAGATGTTTCCCTATGGGGTAGCGATTCTAGCGGCGACGCTCGCCCTGTTAGTAACGCAACTTCTTTGGTCACTGCTCGACCCGCTCGTCTTTATACTCTTCTATGCCGCTATTGCAGTGAGTGCCTGGTATGGGGGCATGAGAGGTGGCCTGCTAGCAATTATCCTCTCTGCGACTTATGGGCTTTACTTTCTCTTTGAGCCGCTCCACTCCTTGAAGATTGTCAATGCCAAGCAACTGGTGCAACTGGTCGCGTTCGTGCTCGTCTCGTCCCTCATTTCAGTGTTGTGTTCACAGTTGCAAACCGCTAAACACAAAGCGGAAACGAGCCTGAAGCGGCTACGTGAGAGCGAACGGCGCTTTAGTCGGCTATCTGAAACAAACCTCTTGGGTATTGTGACAACGGATTTGAGCGGCACGATTATAGAGGCCAATGATGCTTTCCTGTCGCTGCTTGGCTATACGCAAGAGGATCTGCGTGCTGGCCGCCTCCACTGGCGGACGATTACTCCACCTGGCTATTTAGGCGCGTATGAGCGATCGGTGGATGCGTTGAACACCACTGGGTCGGGCACACCCTTTGAAACGGTCTGTAGCCGCAAAGATAGTACCTGTGTGCCCATTTTGATTGGTTCTGCCTTGGTGAGCGAAACGACAACGATCAGCTTTGTCTTCGACATTAGCGATCGCAAGCAGGCAGAGGCAGCTTGGCTTGAAGTAAACGTCCGCTTAGAGCAGCACAGCACTGAGTTAGCAGTCACCAATGAAGAACTAGAAACAACCCTGGAAGAATTGAGAATTGCGGAAGAAGAACTGTTGCGGCAGAACGAGCAGTTAAAAACGGAGCAGCAACGGTATCAGGACTTATTTCATTTTGCACCTGATGGTTATTTAGTGACCGATACAGCAGGCATTATTCAGGAAGCGAATCAAGCCGTTGCAGCACAACTCTTACTTGACGCCTCTAACTTGCTTGGGCAGCCTCTGTTTAATATGATCGCTGGTCAAGATCTGAAGGGGTTTCGTGAGCGGCTAAATCAACTGATAGAGCAGCCATTGGAGCAACAAACTGTATGCACCTGGGAGATGCATTTACAAACCCAGCAAAATCACGTTTTTCCGGCTGAACTAACGGTTGGCTGTGTTTATGACTCCACGGGCAGCGTTTCTAATGTACGCTGGCTCATTCGAGATATCACAGAGCGTCAACAGGCAGAAGCGAGACGGCGTGAAAGTGAAAAGTTGTATCGGGCGATCGGCGAAGCGCTTGATTACGGCATCTGGATTTGTGATCCCGACGGGCGGAATCTCTATGCCAGTGAGTCTTTCTTACAATTAGTGGGCATTAGTCAAGCAGAATGTTCGGAGTTTGGTTGGGGCAACGTGCTGCATCCCGATGATGCAGAGCGCACGATTGCGGCGTGGCAAGAATGTGTGCGGACAGAGGGCAACTGGGATATTGAGCACCGCTTCCGAGGGGTGGATGGCAATTGGCACCCACTGCTGGCACGAGGCATACCCGTCCGAGACGAAGATGGAACCATTACTGCCTGGGCAGGCATCAACCTCGATATCAGCCGACAAAAGCAGATAGAAGCGGACTTGCGCCAGAGCGAAGAACGCTATCGCTACCTGGTAGAAGCGATTCCACAACTCGTTTGGACAGCCAGCCGCGAAGGCGCACTACTGGATGTGAACCAACGGTGGCTTGACTTTACAGGGTTGACATGCGCCCAAGCTCAAAGTGAGGGTTGGCAGGCCATTGTTCACCCTCATGATGTACCTGTTTTGAGTGAGCGCTGGCTCGCAGCTCAGGAAAGTGGTGGTCATTATCACGCTGAAGGGCGCATGCGGCGACATGATGGGGCGTATCGCTGGCATTTACATCAGGCGATTCCGTTCAGGAATGAGCAGGGAGAGATTGTGAAATGGTTTGGTACAGCCACCGAAATTGACGATCAAAAGCGGTTAGAGCAGCAACGCGATCGCATTCTCCAGCAGGAACAAACTGCCCGCGAAGCGGCTGAAAATGCCAATCGTATTAAGGACGAGTTTTTGGCTGTCCTCTCCCACGAATTGCGATCGCCGCTCAACCCCATTTTAGGCTGGGCAAGATTACTCCAAACGCGATCGCTGGATGAGGCTCAAACCGCAGAAGCCTTAAAAGTCATTGAGCGTAACGCTAAGCTGCAAGCCGAACTCATTGAAGATCTGCTGGATGTCTCTCGGATTTTGCGAGGCAAACTGAGCCTCAAGGTTGCGCCTGTTAATTTAGTCACCACCATTCAAGCGGCAATCGAAACCGTGAGGCTGGCGGCAGAAGCGAAAGCCATTGCAATACAATCAAGTCTTGAGCCACATATTGGGTATGTTGCTGGTGATGCAAATCGCTTACAGCAGATCGTTTGGAACCTGCTTTCCAACGCCGTAAAATTCACGCCAACCCAGGGTCGAGTCGATATCTGTCTGAAGACGGTAAAAGCTCAAGCTCAGATTACCGTCACCGATACCGGGAAAGGCATTTCTCCTGACTTTCTACCCTATGTCTTTGATTATTTTCGTCAGGCAGAAGCGGCCACAACCCGAGCATTTGGTGGCTTGGGTTTGGGGTTGGCTATCGTTCGACAGCTAGTTGAACTACACGGCGGGACTATCTGGGCCGATAGTCCCGGTGAAGGACTGGGGGCAACGTTTGTCGTCAGGCTCCCGCTCACGTCAACGCAGCTACCCGCCCATGCTCTAAACAACGCTTCTGAGCGGCCGTTAAATCTTAGTGGCATCAACATTTTGGTGGTGGATGACGATGACGATGCACGAACCTTTTGTACCTTTTTGCTAGAGCAGTATGGAGCCACTGTCACAACCGCTGCTTCAGCAGAAGAAGCGCTTTCTATTTTGACTCAAGCCAAGCCAGATGTGCTTTTGAGCGACATCGGCATGCCCAGCACCGATGGCTACATGCTCATGCAGCAGGTGAGAGCGCTAAACCTGGCACAAGGGGGAACGATTCCTGCGATCGCGCTGACAGCCTATGCGGGAGAAATTGATTATCAACGGGCGATCGCGGCAGGCTTTCAGCAACATCTGGCAAAACCAATCGAGCCAACCGTGCTGATGACGACGATTCTCAACTTGCTCAGACGTGATGAGAAGTAATGTCTGGGCGATCGTCGTTTCTACTCACACAGCCTTCACCGCTCTCCTAGCTACGAAAGAGACGGCTGTATTGAGTTTCGTGCCTCATGCTGGCAAGAGACAGCCCCCAAGTACAGCTATGCAAATCCTGATCGGGTAGGGTTAAGGCCACTGCAACCGTTTGCTGGATCACTGGCTGAAGATGCAACAATAACTGTTGCCCTGCCGTTTGCCCTAGTGGAATCAGCTTGATACCCGCATTGACCAGATTTGTTGCCCAACCGTGTAGATAGCCCAACACCGCTGGGTGCAAGCCGATCTGCCAACGGACAGCGGCAAGAGCAAAGGCGATCGCAAAATGACACCCATCTCCTTGTGAAAAGGTTGCTTGTGGCTCTAGCACCTGTAAATCGTGCAGCAACCGCAGCAGCGATCGTCCCATTTGCAAACTTTGTAACCGTAACTCCTCGGTTTCTCGCGCGGCTGACAGCCACCGATTCCAGTGGGTTACGGCATCCCAATCACCAGTCTGGCAGGCTTTATACGCTCTCACCATGATGGCTGATTCCACTCGAATGGTCCCAACACGTAATTCCTGTACTAGCCAGTTTTCCAGCGCACTGCGATCGCTCAGCCTATCGGCTTCAACCAGCGCCTCAATACCCTCTGAGTAGCTATAAGCACCCACTGGCAACGCCGAACTCGCTAACTGTAGCAGGCGCAGTAACGCCAACGAATCAACGTCATCTCTTAGGTGCCCTTGCAAAGCCATTTATTCTTTACCCCTTTTCCCTTCTGCCTTCTGCCTTCTGCCTTCAATGACCATGTCCATACGCTCCCGTTTCTGGTTGAAAGGGCCGCACCTCTTCAACGAGATGTAATCCTCGATGTTCCAGCATGCTGCGTAGTACAGGGTCGGGCGACAGCCGCAGGTAAGTAGGTGTAATCTCTAGCGGCACGTGACGGTTGCCCAAGTGATAAGCCGCTTGCAGGAGGTGCAGTGAATCTTGTGCCCGTGCTGTCAAAACAGGCTCTGGTTTGGCGATGACTCGTACAACTAAGCCATCCTCAGATTGCAACCAGTCACCATCGCGCAAAACAGTGCCTCTGGGTAATTGGAGGTACACCGACTCACCTTCCAACGTCTCATAGCGATGGCGCGATCGGGTGCGATCGTCGGCCGTCAGCGCCAGGGTCAGGGTTGCGCCTGTCTTTGGTGGTACTGCCAAGCGTTGAGTAAGCGTTGTCATCACGGCTCAAGCTGATCTTATGAGAGAGGGCATATCAGCAGAAGTGTAGTGTATTCAAGCGTTTTTGGTAAGACAGTAGTGGATGCAGTGTTAGCGACGTTGCAAGACTAGCGATACGTTCATCAGGCGGCTGAAGAACTGCCTCCAAGGGGCGCGGGGTGTTTGCTGCCGTTTCAAGTCGCGTAGTCGCTGCTTCACCTGAGTGAGATCAGGTGCTTGACCACCATAACGCCAACCAACGTAAGCTTGAGCAATCTCATTAATCGCTGCCGCTTGAGGCGCAGATTGCACCTCGCAAGACTGACGTGCATACTCTAAAGGCGTCTGGGCAGAATGCTTGCGAAATCCTTGTAGTGCCAGCCAATTTAGCATCTGTTGGTATAAGCTTTCCATCGGTGGCAGTTTTGCTAACCAGCGACGGTAGCGCCAACTACGCCAACTACGCCAAAGAAGCCAGCCCGCAAACGCAAGGACGATCGCCAGCAGCAGCCCAGTGAAAAGACCCACCCAACCTTGGGAGAATAAGCTCATACACCAAGTAACTATCGCTGCTATCCAGCCAGCCACAAAGCCGAAGGTTCGATTGAGCCAACTAGTCATGGGAGAGGGCAACCAGCCTGCAACCCAGCGCCAAAAAGCGCGCAGTACGCTAAACGTCTGCTCTTCCTCAATGGATGGTGGGATGAGTTCATGACCCGGAATGGGATCAAACGCAAACCAGCCAAATTGAGGGAAAAACACTTCTGTAATCGCGTAAGCATCGGTGTTTCGCACAACATACAGGCCCGTAAATGGATTAAACTCACCGGGTCCAAAACCAGCCACAAGCCGCGCGGGAATGTTAATTGATCGCAGCATGACAGTGAGCGCAGTCGAAAAGTGATCGGGGTAACCACCCTGGTACTTAAAAAGAAACGCTTCTACCAGATCTTCATCAGGTGCTAGAAACGGCAGATCAGGCTGAATGGTGTAGCGTTGCTTGACGATCTGAGCCAGGTACAGCACTTTTTCATAGGTAGCTGTCAACGGCTTTGGAGAAGTTGACAGCAGGGCTTGGGTGCGATTACGGATCCGTTCTAAAATTTTGGGGGGAACGTTGAGATAGTCCTCGGTAATCTTGGACGGGTAGCCTTGAGGTGCGCCTCGAAGTCTTATGCGATCGCGGTAGGGCACTTCCGAAACAACGGTATAGGTCAGCCCTTCTCGCAGCTCTAGCGGCGATCGCAGGTTGCCATTGGGATCGATCGCGATCTGTCGCGTGGGGAAATAAAGTTCTTTTGCCTGAGCCAGTGCTGGCAGTAGGTTCGGCAGGTCTGATACAGCCGTGTAGGTTTGGATAATCTCTTTTGTTTTATTAAGCGAGATCGGCCGCGGCAAAAAGAATTGGTAGGACCAATTTGGTCGAGTGACTGTGATCGCTTTGTCATTCCGCGATATCTCCCATCCCTGCCCCAAGTAGCGATCAAACGCCAGTACGCGCCAAAAGCCTTCTGCCTGAGAGCGAATGCGTAAAACGACTCGTGGCTTTAGCGATCCCCGGAGGTTCTGGTTGATGCGGCTATTAAAGCCATAGTAGAAGTTCTCATCTAACTTCCCTGGACCGAAGCCTTCACCTTGTTTGGACCCAATACCAGTACCGTCTCCAGTACCCGATCGCACATATCCTGGATTGATAATGCGGCTGTTATCCTCAAAATCCTTCTGAATTTGAGGACTAACGGGAAACGATCGTAATTGGTAACCAGGAAAGCGAGGCAAACAGGCAAAAATCAGCAGCCCTGCCACCAGAATGACAACCAAAAAGCTCAACCACCGTTTGGGTGATAACCCTGTGCCCTGTAAGGGAGATTGATAAAGTTGACTTGTAAGACCAAGTCGCGATCGATAGTCCAGTGTCAAAACTGGCAGCGCGATCGCCAGAAAAACTAGTAACAGCAACCCAAACGTCATCGTCTGACTCAAGGTGCAGGCAACGCTAATTAAGATCAGCCCAATCACCATTGAGTAGCCCAGATCTTTCCGACGCGGGAGATCAAAGCTGTGCAACACCTGAAGCTGTACTAACAGCTCTGCTAGTACCAGGCGGGTGTCATTCAGATCGGCTCTCAGTCCCACAAAAAATGCTGCTAAGGCCAGCAGCATCCCGATCGCAATACAAAATTTTGTGGCAATGTTGCGTTTGTAGCGCCGCTGCCAGCTCCAGAACGCACCCATCACGCTCAGCGGCACAGCCCAAACGCTCATACTAGTCGATGCGGCTACATCCGTTGCAGCGATGCCAGCTAGCACCATTGCTTGCACCAACACTCTGAGCAGAAGCGACTCTTCGATTGCAGGTGCTGGCAAATTCTCTAAGCGCTGCCGGAAGTGATCCGCGATCGCATGCACCCGTCGTTGTGAATTTCCAGAAACACCAGCCCTAAAATTACCAAACATTAGCAGGCGACAATTCGATTGGCTGGCCGCATGTCAGATTGAGGAACAATAAACCCTACCCTGAATCTAAAGCTTTTGAAGCACATCATTCTTTATAACAAGAATTGCGCCCCGAACCACTACGCCACGATCGCACATGGGTTCAAATTGTTGCAAGTGTTCAATCTCAAATCTGAATGCAGCCAGATCCATCATACCCGTTGCCTGTCGAGACTAACGGCTAGGCGAACACTTCTACACGGATGCTCGCCAACGATTAATTAGTCGGTGATGCGAATAGCAAACATTAGCGGTTCTTGACCGTCAAAGCAAACTTCTAACATATGAGACTCATGCGGCTGGAAGTCAAATAGCTCCACACTTAAATTGCCAGCCGTAGAACGCTGAGCACTTGCCTGCACATGTTCACCCTGAAGTGTGAATCTGCCACCGCACGGCAGGGTTGCCTGAATCCGTAGTCTAGCGGATGCCGCTTCTGCCGCATAGTCTGCCTCCAGGCTCAGAGCACCTAGATCTGTGAGCCATTGACGCTCCAGTTTTGGTTGGCTTAAAGAAATGGTTAACGTTAAGGCCGCAATAATTTCGCGTGCAGCCAAGAGTGAGAGCACCATTTGCTGAGCCGGAACCGCTGACTCATAGTTCGGCGGATAGTTGGTGCCAGGCGGTGGCGATGCAACAGCCCCAGATCGGGCAGGCGATGTCATCACCATTCCTGCCAGTTGGTTCAGTGCTTGAGCTTGTCCAGGGAATAGATCCTCGACAGCCTTTACAAGCTTCGCACCCTCTAACAACGACGATTGAACCGCTTCCTGGCAGCGTTCCAAGAGCTGACCCAACAGGTTTTCGGGTAAGGGAATGGGTAAATTCAGCGTTTTAAGCTGATTCAGCCAAACCTGAGCTGGTACTCTTTGGGCTTCAAGCGTATCGCTAGCAGCAGTTACAGCGGCGCTAGCGATGCCGTAAGCACCTTCGGTTTCGTAATCGTGAATTTCTGATTCCCAGGGGAATAGAGGAGGATTACGTTGGATTTCAGTCTGTAACCGATGCTTCAACAGGGCATGAAAACGGTCTTGCACAGCAGGTATCTCTCCAAGTTTTAATAGGGTCTCCCCTTTGAAGGAGGGAGTGTTGAGTTTAAGATGACCGGCATTCGCAGAGGGAGCATCCTGAAGAATAGATAGATCTAACGCATTCGATCGAGCGTCATGTGGCTCATCGTTCCACTCAGTAACTGGACGAACCACCCCAGAGTCATCTGAAGTGGTAAAGGCAACCAGATCTTGCAGTAGTTCGAGGAGATTTCTCTGGAGCGTGTCCGAGTCATCGTTCATGGTATAAGTCCCTATTCATCAGAAGATGCCCCTTGTCCGGATACTAAATAATTGCGAATTTCCCACGCTTGCTCAAGTAGCTTAAACCACTGCTTCCGCACTTGCGTCACCGTACAGCTGAGGGATTGCGCGATCGCAGCATCTGACAGCCGTTTTCGCTTCAGTTCCAGTAGTTCTGCTTGCTGATGATCAAGCTGCTCCTGGAAAGCTTGCCACTGCTGTAATGTCAAGCCGAGGTTTCGCTCTAGGTCGGCCTCCAGCCACTGATGCACCAACTCCCAGCGATGGGAAAGCGCAAAGCGAATAAGATGATACCGAAAGCGCTGCTGCAGATAGTCTCGTTGGCGCGGCGTTAAACCTAAAATCACCTCGATTTCATTCGCAGGCAAGTCCTGTAAGCGCAGAGCAAAGTAGTCAGCACAGTCTGTTTGCTTGCGCTCTTCTAGATAAGCCATTAGCTCCGCAACCACCGCTTGCCGCAGACTATCTTCCGGTTGTTCTGGCTCCTGGGCCACCATCTGCTCCCGTACCTGTTGCATCGAAGCGGCATTCCACGGATTGTCTCCATCACCAACGCCGCCATCCGCTGCACGCTCAATATCAACGGGCGTTTCGATTGGCTGCTGCTGCGAAAACGTCTGAGCGCGTAAGATGATAAGCTGCTGATTGCGTCGTCCCGGCAATGGAATGCGCCGCTTACCATACCGTTCACTAAACGCCATGTACTCCGCAAGCTGTAGTAACGTGCGCGGTTGATACGTCGCAGGCAACTGGGTCTCGCGGCGAAACGCGTTGAGCGCTTCCATGTAAAAGCTTTGTAGAAAATCTTCAATTAATGTTAAGCGTGCTTGATAGCTCGCTTGGGTCTGCGGTGGGGTAATGTAGCGGTACACGATCGCGCTTAGCGTGCTGTGTAACTCGACCCGCCCACGTTTGGAACCGAGCTTGTAGTAGTGCAAGCACTGCTGGAGCCGATGCCTTGCCAACGCGGTTGCCCAGGTATCGACCTCTCCAGAGGCTTGAATCCGTTTGCTTTCAACGCAAATCCGTGCGACCTCTTTCGATAGTCGATCGGCCACATCCAAGCAATTTTGCTCAGAAGCGTTCGTTGACAGCTTTAACTCGTTCAGCAGCAGTTGAAAAATTGCCTCCACGCTCTGGCAGATATCCCCCACGGTATTAACGCCCAACGATTAACAAAAACTGAAGTCAGTTTAACCAATTGTGACAACAAGACGACAAACCCGTCTAGGTCAAACTACAGAAGCTTCACACCCCGTTCATCAAAATTAGGAGCTTGCTTCCAGTCATGAACATCGACCAACAAATTCAGCAACTCATTGATGACGCTCCTCAGGACGGTAATACACCAGCCCTCGTTGCTACGATCGCCCCTGTGCTGAAATTTTTAGCGTCACAATTGCGCTCTACACAGTATTACATTGTGCAGACCCTCGACCAGAGCTGGGCTATGACAACCCTGGAAAATCAAACGCAACCAGGGCTAGAGAAAAACGTTATCTATGCCTTTTCCAGCTTGAAAGATGTATCATCTGGCCCCTACCCAATGCACGATCCGCAAATGATTGCGTTGCCTTTACCCGTAACTCATATTCTGTTTCAAATGCTCGCAACAGACATGATTCATAGCATCATTTTCTTTGATGCTCCTGGCAACACAGCTGCTGGCACCGAAATTCAGCGTGAACAGCTTACCGAGCTGATTGAGTCTCACTTGCAGCAAAGCCAAACGATGCCGGGAGCAGGACTGCCTCCCAACATTGCCTGAGCAGCGCTAGCAGTCAATCGGTTGGGCCGTACCACTTCGTCGCGCCGCTTTAGAGGTAAAAGGGCTCGGTGCTTAATACCGCTTACTATCTGTAGAGTCTTTGTATCGCCGATATAAACAAATGTAACGATTTTGCTGTCATGGCGGGTTGGAGTCTTGACAGCAATCCGTCCAGTCGATATTCTTGCTTTCATACCCGGGTACACAACTGAGAGTTCTATGCAAGACAAGCAGAAGGTTACGCTATATCTCCCGCCAGAGTTGCACCGTCAACTGAAGATTCGAGCGGCACTAGACTCTGAAACGATGACGGATATTGCTCAAAGGGCAATTGTGTTTTACCTCTCTCACTCAGAGTTGGTCGATGGATATGAAGAGTCAAAGCACGGTCAAGCTCACAGAGTTTACACCTGTCCAGACTGCTCGTCTCCTTCTGTCTTGAAGGGCGATGACATGATTTCACTCCGCTCCCAGTCAGGTGTTTTGCTTGAGGAGAGGGTGTCAGCCAGCAAAGTACAGGTAGCCAATGCAGCTTCTGCAAAGGTTGCTTCTCAAGGTGAGGGTGAGTTGGTTCCCTGCTAGGTCGTAGTCGTTTTTGATTTGACTGCTCTAGTGATGCATTCTTGCTCAGTGGCTAGTTGACATCTGCCATTAGGTTTAAGCAAGCTAAGGATTCTAGGTTTTCAATGTTTGCACTGTCTCTCGTGGGTTGATGTTATGCAGGAAGAACTTAGTATTCTGATACAGGCCCAGTACCCCCTTATTTACATGGTGACATCTGAGGAAGAGCGGGCTGAGCAGACTATTGCAGCCATTTCTCAGGCAAAACCTCAGCGCCGTGTATACGTTTGGACAGTGACTCACGGCATTGTTGAGTACGGCCAGCCTCGCAACGTAACCCAGCACAACACCGTTTCGCCGGAGGCCGCGATTGAGTGGGTCATTCGTCACAAAGAGCCTGGGATATTTGTCTTTAAGGATCTTCACCCGTTCTATTCAGCTCCAGTGATTCGCTGGTTGCGAGATGCGATTGCAAGCTTCAAAGGCAGTCAGAAGGCCATTATTCTGATGTCTCCTGTGCAGGAGATTCCGATTGAGCTAGAGAAGGAAATAGCGGTGCTGGATTACCCCATGCCAGATATGGGCGAACTCAACCATGTGCTTTCACAACAGCTTGAGCAGGTTCGTACTCGACGCATTACGACAGAGGCAAGAGAGAAGCTGCTGAAGGCAGCGTTGGGTTTAACAAAAGATGAAGCCGAGAAAGTTTACCGCAAAGCCCAGGTTACGGCTGGGCGTTTAACAGAAGAAGAAGTCGATATCGTTCTGTCTGAGAAGAAGCAACTGATTCGTCGCAACGGCATCTTGGAATACGTTGAAGAAGACGAAACGATCGATTCGGTTGGTGGCTTAGAGGAACTGAAGCGCTGGCTCAAGCAACGGTCTAATGCCTTTACTGAGCGTGCCAGAGAGTATGGCTTGCCTCAGCCAAAAGGCATGTTGATTTTAGGGGTTCCTGGATGCGGCAAATCACTCATTGCAAAAACAACGTCCCGTTTGTGGGGGCTACCGCTGCTGCGTTTAGATATGGGACGGGTCTATGACGGTTCAATGGTGGGGCGATCGGAAGCGAACTTGCGTGGTGCTTTGAAGACAGCAGAGTCGATCTCGCCAGCAATTCTGTTCATTGATGAAATGGACAAGGCGTTCGCGGGTAGCACGGGCTCAGCCGATTCTGACGGTGGTACCTCTAGCCGCATTTTCGGCTCCTTTCTCACCTGGATGCAAGAGAAAACGTCTCCTGTGTTTGTGATGGCAACGGCGAACCGAGTCGAGCGGTTGCCTGGAGAGTTTCTACGCAAGGGACGGTTTGACGAAATCTTTTTTGTCGATCTGCCTAATAGTGAAGAGCGCAAAGAGATTTTCAAAATTCATCTTTCCAAGCGTCGCCGCGAGATTGCACGCTTTGATTTAGACCAGTTGGCGAATGTTTGCGAGGGTTTCTCAGGCGCTGAGATTGAGCAAGCTCTGGTAGCCGCAATGTACGAGGCGTTTGCCCAGGATCGAGAGTTTACTCAACTGGACATTATTGCGGCGATTAAGTCAACGCTACCGCTTTCTAAGACGATGACTGAGCAGGTAACTGCCCTTAGGGACTGGGCAAGGCAGCGCGCGCGACCTGCTGCATCCTCAGTGGCTGAATATCAGCGACTTGAGTTCTAAAAGCTTTCTCCTGCTCCCAACAGGAGGAAAGGCTAGCATTTGCTAGCAGCCAACCCAAAAAGCTAATAGCGATCGTTGTTAGCTCCTGACCACCAAACGTTGTTCTCAAATCTCCACAGGAGGAAACTCAAATGTCTCACTTTAGCACTCTGCGTACCAAGATCACCGATGCCGAAATCCTGAAGGCTTCTCTCCGTGATCTAGGGATCTCGGTGAAGACGGATGCCGATGTTCGTGGCTACAACGGTCAACGTGTTCGTTCGGACATCGTTGCTGTTCTAGAAGGCGAATATGATCTGGGCTGGTCTCGCAATACCGATGGTTCTTTTGACCTGATTGCTGACCTCTGGGGCGTGGCTAAAAAGCACAACCAGACCGAGCTAATCAACTCGATTAACCAGAAGTACGCCGTGAACAAGACTTTGTCTGAAGTCAAGCGTCCTGGTCTGCAAAATGCAAACGTCAAACTGGTACTACAAAAGTAGTTTCCTTACGCGTTCCCAAACTAGCGGGTTAACCCTTCCCCGGTTAGCCCGTTTTTTGTTTGGGCTTCAGGGTTTGGGCGTAAGATGAATGGCAAGCGCCTCATTCGACCGTTGATCAGCCGTCTAAACGTCCTGTTTAATTGCCATGCTTTTGCTATGAATCCGATTTCTCTGGAGCTTGATCAACAGATCAGACAATTGCTACGTGGCTGTGGTCAGTATGCCGAGCAAATGGCAGCCAGCCAGTTTGAGGTGTTTGAGAAAGGGCCGGATGATTACGTCACCACTATCGACTCGCTTCTGGATCAAAAGCTGTCAGCCGCATTTAAACTCATGTTTCCTGACGATGGAGTGATCACAGAAGAGGATGCACAGTCGAGAGCGAAATTTCACGATCGCTACGGTCGTCTCTGGTGTATTGACCCCATTGACGGTACTGAAGATTTTATTCACCGCAAGCGCGATTACGCTGTTATGGTGGGCTTGCTGCAAGACTATCAGCCGATCGCAGGATGGCTATATGCCCCTGCCTATGACCAACTTTACTACGGCGGTTCACATTGGGGGGTGTTTCAAACCACGGCAGAGGAGGTACCAGCGCCCTTATTGAGCATTGAACCCGCGTCTCCAACCGCCAGCTTTTGCCCAGTTCTCATTGGGCATCGTGATCAGTCCCGATTTGGTAACGCGATCGCCCAGCTCATTCCAGAGGCACAGTTCTATTCACTGGGCAGTTTTGGGCTTAAGGTCGTTGATGTTATTTTGGGGCGAGCAGGGCTTTACCTCTATTTCAACGGTCGAGTCAAACTGTGGGATACCGTCGGGCCGCTAGCATTGGCAAGAGCGGCTGGGTTAGTGTGCTGCGATTTAGAGGGGCGATCGATCAGTTTCTCGCCTCATGATATAGATGCTGAGACGCTGGCACACAAACAACCAATCTTAGTGGGCTGGGCAAATTATGTTGAATTGTTACGTCCCAAGCTGAAAGCAGCCGTTGAAGCGGTGATGCAGAATTTGGAATCCTCAGTTTAGAGAAGACTGCTTATACTAGGAATCTGCGTCTTTTCTCGCAACGTATCAGTCATGCAGATCTTAGAGGCTGAAGATTTGAGTTGGGGCACGATCGAGGTTTGCCAGATATTGCATACCGCTTTGAAGACACCTTACAAGTGCGGTTCAAAGCTTGCTACTATTTTCCACATCAGGTGGAATTTACCGTTGATGCTAAGGATCCGTAAATTCTCCCTCAAAGAAGCCGTGATGATCCTGCCATGATAATACATAGGCAGTGATGCTGCCTTTTTTGCCCCTTACCGTTGTTTCTGTTCAGCCTCCTTATTTCATAGACTTTTCATGCAGATCGAAGCGTTTAGTGAACTCTTCCCCCTCTTAACGGCAGCCAGTCCAGAAACGTTGGAGTGGCTACTGTCAGTTGCCGTTGAACATGAGTACCCTGCTAATCGGGCCGTGTTGATGGAAGATGCGTGGGGAAACGCCGTTTATTTCGTCGCCTCTGGGTGGGTCAAGGTGCGGCGGCTATCTGGTTCGGGTGAAGATGTTGTCACCTTAGCGGTGCTGGGACGGGGTGACTTTTTTGGCGAAATGGCGATTTTGGATGAATCGCCGCGATCGACGGATGTCATTGCCCTTTCTGCGGTAAAGCTCATCAGCATTTCGGCGCAGCGGTTTATTCAAACCTTATTCAAAGATCCGCAATTGCACCATCGCATGCTGCAATTGATGGTGCGACGGTTGCGACAAACAAACATCCGCTTTCAGCTAAGGCATCAACCGCCTGCCGTGAAGCTGGCAAATACGCTGGTTTCACTAGGCGAAAACTATGGTCAGGAAACGCCATATGGGGTAGAAATCTTCAACATTCCCTTCAAAGATCTGGCAGACGTGACGGATATTGGCGTTGAGGAAACCGCCAAAATTATGGAAAAGCTCGATAGCAAAGGTTGGATTAAAATTGACACGGCTAGTCATACCGTCTGTCTAACAAACCTGAAACAGCTGATGCACCTTGCTGGTAAAGTTTAGCGTTCAGCTTGACACAGTCAGTGCCGCGATCGACTGTTATGCTAGGGGCTGTCATCAGTGACTCATACACATGACTGTTAGCAAGGGTTACAGCCCCCAGTCTGGTTTGTGAGGACGGGTGCGGTAAGGCTGAGACCGCAAGTCGGCACCTAGTTGATGACGCGCCCTGGCGAACAATCAGCAGTATGGAAATCACGCGGTAATCTTTCTTTAAAGGCAGTCTCAGCTTGTTTACCGTAATTTGAACAAGTAAAACAGAGCAGCATTAAGCATGAATCGAGAAGACCTGGATCAAAGTAGTCAGATCGAACCATCTCAATCAATCGACCTTGAGACAGGGCGAAAAACCGCTTCGCAACCCTTGCCCAACTCGCTGCCGTTGCAACTGCATTACAAAGTAGCGATGCCAGAGCCAGAGACACACTTGTTTGAGGTGTGCTTGCACGTTACAGGCTGGCACCACGATCAGGGGACGTTGCTCGACCTGAAGATGCCAGTCTGGACTCCAGGATCTTATTTGGTGCGAGAGTACGCCAGACATTTGCAGGACTTTGGTGCTGCGAGCGATCGCACAAACGCCTCCTTACCCTGGCGTAAGCTCAGCAAAAATCACTGGCAGATCGAAACCCAGGGGCACTCAGATTTGACCGTGCGCTACCGGATCTACGCCGATGAGCTGTCCGTGCGAACCAATCACTTAGACGGCACGCATGGTTACTTTAATGGAGCCGCGCTGTTCTTCTACATTCCAGGGTACGAGCACTGCCCTTTGCAGCTTACGATCGTCCCTCCTCCTGACTGGCATGTATCCACTCCACTTCCGGCCTTGAATACACCGCATACCTTTGAAGCTCCCGATTTTGACACACTGGTCGATAGCCCGTTTGAAATTGGTCGCCATGCAGTGTACGAGTTTGAAGCGCTGGGTAAACCGCATCAACTAGCCGTGTGTGGCGACGGCAATCTGGAGCCAGAGCGGTTGATTCCAGACATTCAAAAGCTGATTCAGGTCGAAGCGGATCTGTTTGGCGGGTTGCCCTACGATCGCTACCTCTTTTTGCTGCACCTGTCGTCACAAGGGTTTGGCGGACTGGAGCACAAGTCTTCTTGTTCGCTGATCTATCAGCGCTTTGGGTTTCGGAGCAAGGATAAGTACGATCGCTTCATTCAGCTTGTGGCGCACGAATTTTTTCACCTCTGGAACGTGAAGCGGATTCGGCCCAAAGCGTTGGAGGTCTTTGATTATGAGCAAGAAAACTACACGCCATCGCTCTGGTTTAGCGAGGGTACAACCAGCTTCTACGATCTAGTCATTCCCTATCGGGCGGGAATTTATGATCTGCGTACCTACCTGATCGCGCTTAACCGTGAGATTACTCGCTTTCAGATGACACCGGGGCGCAAAGTACAGCCCTTAAGTGAGTCCAGTTTTGATGCCTGGATTAAGCTGTATCGCGCCGATGCGAATAGTCCTAACTCCCAAATGTCTTACTATTTGAAGGGAGAAATGGTGTCGCTGTTGCTTGATCTGCTGATCCGCGAACGGCATGGCAATCGGCGATCGATGGATGATGTCATGCGACACCTGTGGGAGCAGTTTGGTAAACCCGAAGTGGGTTTTACACCCACACAACTCCAGCAGGTCATTGAGGGAGTTGCCGACACTGATTTAACAGACTTTTTTGAGCGATACATGCACAGAACAGATGATTTGCCGTTTGATGAGTATCTCAACCCGTTTGGATTGCGCTTACTGGGAGACAGTGGTGCAGAAGATGGAGTTCCGTACCTGGGTCTAACGGCAAAAACGGAATCTGGGCGTGAGGTGGTGAAATTTGTCGAGTCAGGGTCCCCTGCCCGCAAAGCTGGGATCGATGCTGGCGATGAGCTTCTTGCCATGAATGGTCTGCGGGTAACGGCGGATCAGTTGGCTGAGCGGCTACGAGATTTTCGATCGGGCGATCGTCTCCAACTTTCCTTTTTCCATCAGGATGAGTTGCGTTCCAGTACGGTCACCCTTGCAGAGCCGCGAGCAACTCGCTTTCAGGTCGTTCCAGTTGAGCAACCGTCCCATAAGCAGGCGCAAAACTTTTTGGGTTGGCTCGGTGTACCGTTGGAAAGCATTAGAGGGTAGGACTTTCAGCTATCCGCGTTCAGCTTTGTGAACTATGTTTGAGATTGAACGTTGACAGCAGATTTGCATACTTCGAGCCCTACTTTAGATCTTGCACCATTCTCAAGAAGGCATTTTCAAAGCTTCTTAGTGATTGCATTAGCCTGCAATTGATTGCAGGGCGGTTGCTGCAAGTGGTGCAAGATGTCAGTTACCCTAGACGGTAGCCAAAGCCTCGCACCGTAATGATGTACTGTGGGTTGCTCGGATCTAGCTCTAATTTTTCTCTTAGCCAGCGGATGTGGACATCCACTGTTTTAGAGTCACCCATGAAATCAATCCCCCAAACCTTTTCTAAAAGTTGATCGCGGGAGAAAACACGGCGCGGATTGTTCATAAACAATTCCAGCAGGGTAAATTCTTTCGGTGACAAGTTGACAGTCTCGTTACGTACAGTCACCCGGCACTCTTGAGGGTAGAGGGCAATTTCTTGAAACTGAAGCACAAGCTGTTCTTGAAGCTGAGGTTGGCGGCTAGCTCGACGCAGTAGCGATCGACAGCGTGCAATTAACTCCCGCATCCCAAACGGTTTGGCTAGGTAATCATCGGCTCCAATCTCTAGCCCGACCACAACATCTGTTTCAGTACCCTTAGCGCTGAGCATGAGAATTGGTGTAATCATGCCGTCTTGCCGCATGAGACGACATAAATCCAATCCACTAATGTAGGGCAACATAAGGTCAAGGATCAGCAGATCGATCGCAGGTATCTCTGCCTCTTCACTGGCCTGAGAGGCTCGCATCACGTCTAACGCCTGACGACCATCCTCTACTGCCAACACCTGATAGCCTTCATCGGTCAACGCCATTGTGATCGTCTCGCGGATCAGTGCTTCATCCTCAACAATGAGAATGAAGGGCTGAGCATTTTCAGGCGATTTAGCAACTCCAGGCGATCGCATCATGGTATTAAATTTTGCAGCTTCAGACATTTAAGTGCCGTGGGTGAGAGTCAATCTTTATTTGCGAGCCTAGAACTGAGTAGCCAATCATTTGCAGCCTTATGCTTTGCTACCGTCTTTAAAGAAGAGAAAACAACACACGGCTGAGAATTCATTTATGAATCGGTCGTGAAAGTAAAACGAATAAACACAAATCTAGATGCAGCAAACTGATGTCAGTAAATTTGCTGGCTAAATTAGGTTAAGCTTTGGTAAATTTCAGATTAAGCCTGAAATAATGGTTTCTTTAGGGCAGTTTAAAGGCTTTAAAGAGGCAGGCAGTAACCATCAGCATCATACAGATTTTTTCAAATATGGCAATCAGAGAGGCGGTACACTCAAAGCGCCAAAAAAATGGGCGAGTCGTGCCTTAGCCAGCTTAAGTTATGGCGCTAATTCGCTCATGGTATACAAGCACGGTTCTAACCACTAAAAAGCTCAGGAGGGTTGATCACACGGCGCATAATAGCAGGGTCGCTGATTCATGAGGCATCTATGCAAAAACACATTCTTCTACTCATCGCTTCACTACCACTGCTCGTAAGCTGCATTAAAGAGCTACCTCATACCAATTTGAATTGAAAATGCGACACATCCTGTAGGGGCAAGGCATTGCCTTGCCCCTACCCACCGATTGATCTGTAGCCGTCATTCTTTAAATCGGTATCAGGTTCAAAGTAAGCCATCGCAAGCTTGTGCCACGTCCGTTAGCCAGAACGGGGAGCAAGGCATTCGGAAGATCGCACGCGCTCATTTAAGCGTTAGCCCGGATGCAACCACTGCGGTCATATCGAATGCTCAAAAATTTATCGTTCCTGTGCCGATGTTGAGTAACGGTGGAGAGCCTTTAGTGTATCCACAAGACGCTGAAAAGGCAGGGCAACCCATTTTAGACTACACAGACAAACCGATCGGCGGTAACGCAGGCGCGACAGAAGTCGCTCGTGGGCTAGTTTTCTTCAATGGCAAAGATAAGTCATGGCAAGCGGTTTTAGGCGATGGCAACGGCGTCATTATTATTAATGAAGTGACTCAAGACCGGGCAAAAAAGCTAGATCAAAAAATTCGTGGCTTGCAGCCAAACCTAAATAATTTGACGCTAAACGACCTGAAGCAAGTGATTCGATTTGCACAACAGCTTGGGTTAGTTGATATGTATAACTCTACTCGTGTATTTATTCAAGAGAATATGACCCCTGTAATCGCAGGTGATGACTCTACACTGAATAGCAAAGAAGTGGACGCATCTGGGTTTAAGAAAAGAGACGATCGCGACATCAATCAAGCGATTTATATTCCTGGTACCTTTGTCTTTGAAGGGCCTGCTGCCAGCCCACAGGAGTTTAAAAATGGTGGTGTGATTGTCGTACAGAGCGGCAAGATGCGCGGAGTGCAACCAGATATCTTTGTGCGGACGTATAAGCTGAGTAATGGACGCGCGATCGAGTCTGTGACGGCAGATTTAAAGAGCCAGTGTGTGGTTTAGTTGATGAGGATGGGACGCACATCGGAAAAGCATTCAGGAGCCAGAAGGGAGAGTGCTTGCTGACTCCTGCCCGTCGACTCCTAGCTTCCATTGCTAAACCTTGACGGGTGCTCGATCGTTCAATGGCGCTTCATACAAACTTTCGTCGTTAAGCAGCCCTTCACCCGTAATGATACGAGCGCCACGTTTGCGGGTGAAATAGTTCCATCCCCACTGCAACAGCACAATCAACTTATTGTCAAACTCAATTAAGAAATAGATGTGCGCGAAAACCCACAAGAACCAGGCCAGTAAGCCATCAAACCGCACAAAGCCAAGATCCACCACTGCTTCGTTTTGTCCAATGACGGCTAAGCTGCCAAAGTCTTGGTACACAAAAGGCGCTAATGTTTGCCCCACCAGGCGTTGCTTGATCAGTTTGGCAACGTATTCGCCTTCTTGCATGGCAACGGGCGCAACTCCGGGTAGGGGACGATCGCCTTGGTGCGGAAAGTTCGCCAAGTCGCCAATGATAAAAATGTTGGGATGAGTGGCAAGACTTAGATCAGGCTCAACCATGACTCGCCCGACTCGATCAAGGGTTGCCCCTGTCCGTTCTGCAAGCACCTGCCCCATTGCAGATGCTTTCACACCAGCGGCCCATAAAACGGTATGTGCTGGAATGTATTCTTCCTGACCATCCCGCTTCACCGTGACGATGTTGCCATCGATGTTTGTTACCAAAACACTCGTTTCAACAGTGACCCCCAGCCTGGTGAGAGAGGCTTCTGCTTTCGCTGATAGCTCTGGTGGGTAGGGGGGCAAGATTCGATCTAACCCTTCCAGTAGCAGCACTTGAGCTTCGGTGGTGTCGATATTGCGGAAGTCGCTTTTGAGCGTTTTGAAGGCAAGCTCGGCGATCGCGCCTGCCAACTCTACCCCGGTTGGCCCGCCGCCGACCACCACAAACGTCAACCAGGCACGACGTTTCTCCAGGTCAGATTCTTTTTCAGCGGCTTCAAAGGCCATGAAAATACGGCGACGCATCTCCAACGCATCCTCGATCGTCTTCAGACCGGGTGCCGTCTGCTTCCAATGATCGTTGCCAAAGTAGTGATGGCTTACCCCAGTGGCAACAACCAGCGTGTCGTAAGCAAGTTCCTCGCCTTTCAACGTCACGGTTTGCTTCTGGGTATCCAGGTTAGTCACCTCGTCCATAAGCACCTGAGTATTTTTGCTGCTGTTCAAAATGCCTCGCAGCGGTGATGAAATATCGGCTGGAGAGAGCGTTCCTGTTGCCACCTGGTATAGCAACGGCTGAAACAAGTGAAAATTTCGTTTGTCAATCAGCGTGACATCTACTGGTGCGCGACCTAGTGCTTTAGCGGTATACAGCCCGCCGAATCCTCCTCCAACAATGACCACTCGATGCATTGGTTGGCTCTCAGTCGCGTCTACCATTCCTTGTTGCTCCCTCATTTGCTATGGAAGTAAGCCGTCTCTAGATTTACTGCACGTCTGCCAAGAACCGTTTGGGTTGGTTGCCTGATCTCACTCAATTAATCACTTATTGCTGAAACTCAATCTTGATCGATAGAACAGCGAACGGTTATCTAGCTGCGGAAGTCTAGCGCCGATCGACCAGCAGGTAGTCAGTAACGACGATTACCAGGCCTATCTTTACAAATCGCAGTGTAGTTCTGTCGATACTTTTAGCGCTCCCAACGAAATCTTTACGAAATGTTAACAGCTTCTAGCTTAGCCCATGTCACTCAGCACTTGAGTAACAACCGTTACGCGAGCTAGTGGTATGTCAAGGCTGTTTTAAGGGGTTGAAAACCTTCAAACTACCTGTAAAAGGGGTTTATAGCTTTGAAGCGTTATACCATTTCCCTTTCATTGAGCTACAGCTAAGGCACTCCAACCAGCTATGCTGCACAGGTTCGATCACTCAAAACTCAGAACTCAAAACTCAGAACTGATATTCTCCCTTAAGCGCTGCAGATATTCCCAGCCGCGCTGCGACCACACTTTTTTACCCGTTTTGGCTGCGATCCACCGGGCGACTTTAGAACCTGTCCAGTGTCCGCCTTCAGACGGGGGCTTTTGGAGTTCTTGCTGGAGTTCTTGCTGCTGTACCAGGGTGAGGAGCGATCGCGGTGAAAGTTGTCCGCGTTGGCTCCGATTTTTCACTCCGATTGGGCCTTCCTGGTTGTAGCGGCGGATGATTTCTTTGGCGTAGTCGTAGTTAAACCCAACTCTTTGGGCCGCCTGCTTAATCGTGCACTGCTGATCCACCAAATGCAACAGATGCCAGCGTCGTGCTTCAATGCGGTCTTGGGCTTGCTGGTAATGGGTTTTCAGTTCTTTAGCCGTTAGATGCGGCTTCAATTGGACTCTGGGTGGCACGATCGGGTCAAGCGGAGGCATTCGGTACAGTTCATTGATCAACGCTTTTTGGATCACTCCGGATAAATAGCAGGGGTGGGTTGGGAATACTGAAGTGAGCGTAGAAAATGTCGCTCAGACTCCATGTGAAGTTCATACTGATCGATGAGACTGAGCAACAAGCGCTGTTCAACCCAATTAGACAGCACAGTTTTCAGATGAATTAACCAATCGTTCAATAGGAGTCTTAGCAGTATGGTGTTTCGTTTAGCTAGGCGAGTGTCTCTCGCTACGGGCGCATTTGCCTTTGCAGTGGTGCTTCCTGGTGTAGCGTTGGCAGGCCAACCTGTTTTTGGCATCGCATCACAGGGGTTTGTTGTAGCGGCTCAGTCTACGGTACCGTCATCTGTAGAGCAACTGCAATTGACGGATCAACAAAGGCAGAAGGCTCAATAGGTAATTCAGGGAGTTAAGGGAGAAGAGTGTCCAATAAAGCACTGAGCAAGGCTTTGCCTCGTTTTTTGGTATTGTGGACAAACTCAAAGAAAGCTAAATATAGCGGCAACTTTTC